>Ga0315906_10000259_pt1 | contig 88596 bp, 80 predicted proteins | sample LakEriMetagenome_4_FD_203526 | JGI IMG/M metagenome (GOLD analysis project Ga0315906, IMG submission 203526) | Freshwater fungal communities from buoy surface, Lake Erie, Ohio, United States - Buoy 2 MA122 | ecosystem: Environmental > Aquatic > Freshwater > Lake > Lake biofilm | place: USA...
GTGGCAGAGTTGATGAATTATATCACTGCGCCAGATTTCCCTACAGGAGGGATTATTTACGGATACAATGGAGTAAAAGCTGCTTTCGAAACGGGAAGAGGAAGGATCGTACTGAGAGGTAAAGCCAACGTAGAGATCAAGGAAAATGGCGCAAAAGAAATGATCGTCATTACCGAAATCCCCTACATGGTAAATAAGGCCAGCATGGTGGAGAAGACAGCGCAATTGATTAATGAAAAGAAAATCGAAGGAATTTCTGCGATCCGAGACGAATCGGATCGTTCTGGAATGCGCATCGTTTACGAATTGAAAAGGGATGCAGTAGCGAGTGTGGTATTAAACAATCTGTACAAGCAAACCCCTTTACAGACTTCTTTCTCAGTAAATAATGTGGCTCTCGTCAAGGGAAGGCCACAAACCTTGAATCTTAAGGATTTGATCGTTCACTACGTGGCCCATCGCCACGAAGTGGTTGTCAGAAGGACAGAGTTTGAACTTCAAGAAGCAGAAAAAAGAGCCCATATTTTACAGGGCTATCTAATTGCTTTAGATCACTTGGACGAGGTAATTGCGTTGATTCGAAATTCTGCAGATCCCGAAACTGCACGTAATTCCTTGATGGAGCGCTTTGAATTAAGTGAAATACAAGCCAAAGCTATCTTGGATATGCGACTTCAGCGCCTTACAGGCATGGAGAGAGAAAAAATCATCGAGGAATACAAGCAAATCATGGCCTTGATTGAGGAATTGAAAGCTATTCTTGGTGACGAAGCGAAGCGTATGGAGATCATCAAATCAGAGCTTCAGGAAATGAAAGATCGCTATGCGGATGATCGACGCACGGAAATTGAGCACAATGCAGAGGATTTTAGTTACGAAGATATGATTCCTAATGAGGAAGTGGTCATCACTGTATCTCATCAAGGATATGTCAAGCGTACTGCTTTGACAGAATACCGTACCCAAGGTAGAGGAGGAGTAGGATCTAGGGGAGTAGCTACCAAGGAAGACGATTGGACAGAGTACCTGTTTACCGCTTCTACACACAACTACTTATTGATATTTACCGACAAGGGCAAGTTGTTTTGGCTGAAAACCTATGCTATTCCAGAGGGATCCAAGACGTCCAAGGGTCGTCCAATACAAAATTTGATCAATATCACACAAGATGATAAGATCAGGTCCATCATTCAAGTAGAAAATCTTGAGGATCAGGATTACATCAACAATCACTATTTGGTCATGGTGACTAAGCAAGGTGTGATTAAGAAGACTACCTTGGAGCAATATTCTAGGCCCCGAACCAATGGCATCATAGCACTTAATTTTAGAGAAGATGATCAGTTGGTTTATGTGGCCAAAACCAATGGGGATCAGCACATTGTGATTGCAGCTAAATCGGGTAGAGCCATCCACTTCCATGAGTCTGCAGTCCGTCCTATGGGAAGAACTGCTACAGGTGTGAAGGCGATAACGCTTACCGATAAATCAGATTTTGTGATTGGCATGGTTTGTGCGTCTGAAGAAAATGCTACTCTATTGGTAGTATCAGAGAAGGGTTATGGAAAACGTTCCGACCTTGACGAATACAGAATCACCAATCGAGGTGGAAAAGGAGTAAAAGCCATGAATGTCACGGATAAAACCGGTTCATTGGTGGCTATAAAAGAAGTAGTAGATACAGATGATTTGATGATTATCAATAAATCTGGAATTACCATCCGCATTTCCATGGATGAGCTTCGCGTAATGGGAAGAGCTACACAAGGGGTGCGTTTGATTAAAGTAGGAGAAGGAGATGAGATATCCTCTGTCGAAAAAATTTCAATAGATGAGGAAGAACTTTCAGATTCTTCCGATATTTCGCCTGAATCTCCTGAATTACCCGAATCATCAGTAGAATCAACCGAATAATTTACACAAACTAAAAGACGAATGAAAAAGCTCATTTTATCCCTCGCATTGATGGCAGCAGCTACTTTTGCTTTTGGACAAAAGAAAGTAGTAAAAGAAGCAGAGAAGGGATTTAAAACTGGAAATTTGCAAACCGCCTTGACCGCAATAGAAGGGGCTATAACCAATCCTGAGACTAGTGGGGATCCTGCCACCTTTTTGTTGAAAGCACAGATTCAAACCAAAATGTTTGGTAGTGATTCCTCAAATACCAAAGAAACCTTGGAAATAGGAAACCAAGCTTTAGCTACCTTCAACAAAACCATAGAAATGGCAGGTGATAGTAAAACTAGCCCATTAGGAAAAGTACTCTTTGGGGAAGAGGTTAACGGAATGCCAGATAATTTACGACCATATGGAATAAATACGCTTAAGAATGTTTCTTTGGATAAAGCAATTGAGCGATACAATGTGGATGATTTGGAAATGTCCTATGAGTTTTTCAATCTTGCAGGTGAAATTGACAAGACAGACTCTTCTACTCATTACAATGCTGGTTTTTTAGCCAATAATTTAGGTAGATTTGAAGATGCCAAAAGACATTTTGGTTACCTATTGGATCTTCCTACCTACAACAAAACCAATGCATATTATACCCTAATTCCAATTTTAAGTACAGAGGAAAAAAATCCTGAAGCTGCATATGCTATGGTAACCAAAGCAAGAGTGGAGTATCCTGAAGATAGAATTCTGGCAGAATACGAAATTCAGTTGCTTCTTCAATTAGATAGAATGGATGAAGCCATGTCTCAAATCAAGGATGCCTTAGCAAAAGATCCAAATAATACTAGATTATTACTGCGTTCTGGGTACTTGAAAGAAAAAGGTGGAGATATTGCAGGTGCGATGGCGGATTATAAAAAATCTGTTGAAGTTGATCCCATGTTCTTTGAAGGAAACTACTACACGGGAGATTTGATTTTAGAGCAAACCCAAAAGATAATGACTGAATTAAATTCACTCCCAGATGATGAATGGGAAAAGAAGTCACAAGAAATGGGAAAACAAATAGACGATTTGTTTAGACAAACAATTCCTTACTTCAGTAAAGCACTTGAAATTAAACCTGATGACGTAAATACCTTAATTAGATTGTTTCAGGTTTACACCCGTCTTAAGAATGCTGCTGAAGCAGAAAATATGAACAAGAAATTATCTGCAATTCTTGGCCCCAATTGGCAGGAGAACTAATAAATAATTTTATTCATGAGAGGCCGGATTTTTCCGGCCTTTTTTGTTTTACCTCCTTTTTATTTAAATAGAAAGCGTTTTGAAAGTCAGGCTCAATTATTTCTACATTCATCAAAAATCAATTTTATTTTGCAGGGAATTGAACTAGTTTGCATCGAGTAGAACCATAAACCCATGATTCCAATTATTTCCAGGTTTTTTAATTGCTCAGCCCTTCTTTTCTTTTTTACCACCTTAAGCTTCGGCCAATCCATAACTTCTTCTGAGCAGTACCAGCAGCTCCTTCAACTTCGAGAGACGAAGCGGGTGCTCTATGTAGCAGCACATCCAGACGATGAGAATACACGACTCATCGCCTACTTGGCCAATGGAGAACATGCGGAAGTAGCTTACTTGAGCCTTACCCGAGGAGATGGAGGACAAAACCTAATTGGCAAGGAATTGGGAATTGAATTGGGCCAAATTCGCACCCAAGAATTAATCAAGGCAAGAGCAATAGATGGAGGCAAGCAATACTTTACTCGAGCCATCGATTTTGGATACAGCAAAGACCCAACCGAAACCCTACAAAATTGGGATAAAGAAAAAGTGTTGGCCGATGTAGTCTGGACAATCCGTAGTTTCCAACCGGATATCATCATCACGCGATTTAATACCACTCCTGGAATTACCCATGGACAGCATACCACCTCTGCCATTTTAGCTGAGGAAGCATTTGCACTTTCTGGAGATCCCAAGGCTTTTCCAGAACAGTTGGTCTTTGTGAAACCTTGGCAAGCAAAGCGCCTGTTTTTCAATGCCTACAACTTTCGTGGTGAATTTGAGCCAGAATCGGGAAAACGCTACGGAATTCTAGAAGTGGGTGGCTACAATCCTTTGTTAGGCAAAACCTACCACCAACTCGCTGCCAACAGCCGTACCATGCACAAGTCTCAGGGCTTTGGAGCTACCGCAGGAGCTGGAAATGCCAAGGATTATTTGGAACAAGTAGGTGGAGAACCCTTTGTAAATTCCCTCTTCGATGGCATGGAAAGTCGTTGGGCTTCGCTCCAAGGGGGCGCTGAAGTGAAAGCTAAAATGGATGAACTCTTGGAAAACTTTAACTTCGTAGAGCCTTCCAAAAATCTACCCGCTTTGCTTCGGATCCGCAAAGCTATCCTTGAGCTAGAGACAGACACCCCCTGGGTGGCAAGTAAATTATCCCAATTGGATCAACTCATTTATTCTTCTCTTGGATTGGAGATGGAATTTGTAGGAACTAAAGAGTATGGTCATCCAGGCGAAAAGATCGATGCTGAACTTCTGCTGGTTAACCCCTCGGAAGAATTGATCTCGGGGGTTTCTTTGGGACTTTACGGTAGGTCATATGCAGGAAAGGATACTAAAGGAAATGAAAATACTAGGCTTTCTATAGATTTTGAACTCCCCATTCAAGAAGAATATTCCCAACCCTACTGGCTAAAAGAACCAATAGATGGAGCGCAATTTTCAATTTCAAAGCAACGTGACATCGGCCTGCCCTTTAAGGAAAAATTGGCTGGAGAACTAAATTTTATGTTGGGGGGACAGAATTTTAATCTCAGCCTTCCTTTGGAGTACAAATCCAATGATCCTATTGATGGGGAAGTGAAACAGCCTTTTACTGTAGTCCCTGAAGTTGACCTTTCCCTTTCGAAAGAGTTGATTTTCCTTGTTCCTGGGGCAGATTCGACACTAATCGTTACGGTCAACTTCAGAAATCAATTGCTTGAAGGGAAATTGGAATTTGAAGGCTTAAATACCAATCAATTTAAGGTACTAAAGGTTGAAGAATTCCCCACTCAAAAACAGCGTAGGTACACCATCACTTTTCTACGAGGACAAAATGGAAAGCAAAACATAACCGCTCGTTTTAGGAGTACAGCTGATCAAGTTTTTGACCAGGTTGTTCATCCTATTACCTATCCTCATATTCCTAATTTGACTTATTTTACCTCTGCTCAAATCCAACTAATCCAGGAAGATTGGAATGTTTCTGGAGGAAAAATAGGTTACATAGAAGGAGCAGGAGATGAAGTTCCTGATGTCTTAACATCCTTGGGATATCAAGTGAGTTTCCTAGGAGAGCAAAATTTGGAAATAGAGCAACTGAAGGAGTTTCAAGCGATAGTAGTGGGGATTCGTGCGTACAATACCCAAGATTTCTTAGCAAGCAAACAGCAGGTCTTGCTAGAATATGTGAAAGCTGGAGGCAATTTAATCCTGCAATACAACACCAGTAGCCCTTTGGTCACCTCCAATTTAGGTCCTTATCCCTTTATCATTGGTCGAGATCGGGTGACGGTAGAAGGGTCTCCTGTCTTAGCAGATTGGAAGCATGGTTTGCTTCGCACTCCGAATCCAATAAATGCGAAGGATTTTGAGGGTTGGGTACAAGAACGAGGACTCTATTTTGCCTCCAAGGTAGACGAACACTACGAAAGTCCCTTGACCTTGCAGGACCCTGGGGAAGCAACGAATACAGGCTCCTTAATCACTGCCAAGGTAGGGGAAGGTACCTATGTATATACCGGCCTTTCCTTTTTTAGGCAATTACCTGCTGGGGTCCCGGGAGCAATCAAATTATTTATCAACTTGATTGAGCAATAGTATGGAAGAGCAAGAAATTTCCTGGACTAAAATTTACCTAGGCTTGATGGGTAGCCTGGTTTTCATGATCGCATTGATGTACACCCTAAAAGAGATTTTTTCATGAGCATTCTGGATTGGATAGTCTTATTGGCAACCCTCATTTTTATCACGGGATATGGTATGTATAAAACCCGAGGTAAAAAGAGTTTGGACACCTATTTGAAAGGTAATTCTGGAAATTGGTGGACCATTGGTTTATCGATTATGGCTACACAAGCTTCAGCGATTACTTTTCTAAGCACTCCTGGACAAGCCTACGAAGACGGCATGCGCTTTATACAGTTTTATTTTGGCCTGCCTCTTGCCATGATTTTGATTTCCATATTTTTCATTCCGATTTATTACAAGTTGAAGGTATATACGGCCTATGAATATTTGGAAACACGATTTGATTTAAAGACAAGGACCTTGACGGCAATCCTTTTTATTGTTCAAAGAGGCCTTGCCGCTGGAATAACCATCTATGCTCCTGCAATTATTCTATCAACCCTATTGGGATGGAACCTCACTTTTACCAATATTTTTATAGGAATCTTAGTCATACTTTACACGGTCTCTGGGGGAACTGATGCGGTCTCTATTACCCAAAAGCAACAAATGGCTGTGATGATGGGCGGGATGGTTTTAGCAGGCGCTTTTGTAATCTATTTGCTCCCCATTTCCATGAAGGAGGCCTTGCATGTGGCAGGCAAGATGGATAAATTAAATCTGGTCAATTTTGAATTTGATCTCGCGGATCGCTATTCTTTTTGGTCAGGGATGACGGCAGCCGTGTTTTTGTTTTTGAGTTATTTTGGCACCGATCAAAGTCAAGTCCAGCGTTATTTATCTGGCCAAACCTTGACTCAAAGTCGTATGGGCTTGATGATGAATGGCTTTCTTAAAATTCCTATGCAGTTTTTAATCCTTTTTATAGGAGTCTTAGTTTTTGTTTTTTACCAGTTTATTCCCTCACCCATTCACTTCAATCAGGTACAAACAGAATCTCTACGTCAAAGCAAGTTTGGGCCAGAGCTCGAAAAGTTAGAAGAGAGGTATCAAGAGAATTTTGAAGAGGCTAGAATTACCTACACCAACTTGATGCAGGCTGAGAACCTGAAGAATGAAGCTGCTGCACTTCCTCTTACAAGACAATTAAAAGAAATACAGTCTCAACAGCAGGAGCTTAGAGAGGAGGTGAAGTCCCTTATGATTACTCATGACCCATCCGCAGAAACAAGAGATACAGATTATGTATTTATGCGCTTTGTAATGGATTACCTCCCTACAGGAATAATAGGATTACTATTTGCAGTCATTTTTACAGCGGCCATGTCCTCTTCTTCTTCCGAATTAAATGCCCTAGGAAGTACCACTACCATTGATTTGTATAAGAGATCCATTCGAAAAGAAGCTTCTGATAGCCATTATGTTCTCTCCTCCAAGGCTTTTACTGCCTTTTGGGGATTGGGGGCAATTTTGTTTGCGACATATGCTTCTTTGTTTGAAAACCTTATCCAGGCCGTCAATCTTTTGGGTTCCTTATTTTATGGATCTATTCTTGGAATCTTTTGTGTTGCTTTTTTTCTTAAATGGATAAAAGGAAATGCAGTATTTATGGCTGCTATCTTGTCTCAAGGCTTAATTCTCTTTATCCATTTTTTCAATGGAAAAGGATTTATGGGATTTGTTTGGGACATTGGATTTCTCTGGTATAATGCCATTGGCTGTTTGTCTGTTATGGCTTTTGCTATCATTTGCCAAACCGCATTGAAAGTAACAGGCACCAAGGTTTAAGTTATCGTTCAAAAAAAAGGCCTTCAAATCGAAGGCCTTTTTTTCTACTTGATGGTTTTGATGAGTCTGTCGTTCAAACCCACATAATCCATGTTTTTAGCTTCTTGAGCCATGGTTTTAGATTTGGTGGCTGATGCTAATGCCTCTGTTTTCTTACCCAAAGCCAATTCAATTTTTGCTCTCAGGTGCATTGTCCAATACTTAGGATCATTATCGGTAGATTGCTGTATCCAAGTATATGCTTGATTTAGGTCTTTGTTTGAGTTGAAATAATAACTTGCTGCTTGGTAGAGTAGGGCAGGATTAGTGCTTTGGGTATCAATGACCTGCTTTTTTATGTCCGCCATTACAATAGGATCTACCTCTGTCTGGATAGAAAAGTCCACTCGGGTTTGTTCCCATTTCAGTGAAAGGTCGGCATTGGAGTCGGTAAGATTATTGAAAGAAATTTCAAAGGAATCATACATTCTACTTGTCTTGGAGGGCGTCGCCTCAAAGCGAATTAGATCTTCCTGCGGATTGTATCCAATGGCTCCCCAAAGTTTGGTGTTTTTACTTAATATCATAGTCCAAGAGCTCTTTCCTGGAATGGAATACAAGGCATAGGCACCGGCTGGAACTTTTTTTCCACCAACAATTACTTCTGTGGAAAAGGAAATGATGGTAGCACCATTAGCCCCTGTTCTCCAAACTTCTCCAAAGGGCACCAGTTCACCAAATATTTTTCTCCCCTTGGTACTGGGTCGACTGTAATCTACCACCACATCGGTAAGGCCTACTTTCTGTGTCAACCTTGCGCTGGGACTAGCTTGTGGCATTTGTAATTGTTGCGCCAATCCTGACAGTGAAATGAAAAGGTTGGCGATGAGCGTGAGAAAGAAAAACTTTTTCATATATATTGTGATTGAAATAGAAAGAAAGTTGTAATTCAATTAGGTATGCTTGATGTTTTCAAATTTTAAGCAAGTTCATAGAATATTTTTGCTTTTTCATCAGACGCGAAAAAAATTGATTCCTTATTTTTTATAAACTTTCTCTTATAATCTCTATTTGAGAAGAAATTGGAAGCATTTCTATGAGTATAGCTATTGTCAGCCCGGGAAAAGACCCAAAACCCTGGTTAGAAGCCTTAAGTCAAGTGGACTCCTCCTTGGATATTCAGGTATATCCCCAAATAGTGCATCCTGAGAAGGTAGAAATGGCCTTAGTTTGGCAACATCCTCCTGGGTATTTAAGAAATTTCCCTCATTTAAAGCTTATCAGTTCTCTTGGCGCGGGTGTGGATCATATTTTAACAGACCCTGAAATTCCTCATCATCTGCCTATAGTTCGGATAGTAGATGAAAAATTGACCTGGTCGATGACCAATTATGTTTTAATGGGCGTTTTGAACTTTCATAGGCAGCTTTATCGTTATCAAAAAGATAAGGAAAATGGAATTTGGGACATGTCTAATCCTGAAATTTCCATTAAAGTAGGAATAATGGGTGTGGGAGCACTAGGAGGAGATGTGGTAGATAAATTGATGTATTTGGGGTTTGAGGTATGCGGATATGGCCTTTCTGAAAAAAAGGGTTTACCCTTTCCCTATTATGCAAAGCATCGATTGGACGACTTTCTTTCAGATATAAATGTGTTGGTATGCATGCTTCCTTTGACTTCAGAGACGGAGGGCATTTTAAATAAAACCTTATTTCAAAAATGCAATCCGGGCACCTACCTGATCAATGTAGCTCGAGGCAAACACCTAATTGAAGAAGATTTGATTCCTGCAATTGAGGAAGGATGCCTTGCCGGTGCGATGTTGGATGTATTTCGAATAGAGCCCTTGCCCCGTACACATGCCTTCTGGTCAGATCCAAGAATTCAACTTACACCCCACATTGCTAGTGTGACCAATCCAAAGGCAGCAGCTCCCCAAATCGTAGAAAATTTCAAAAGGCTCACTAGTGGCCTTACCTTACAGCATCAAGTTAATCGAGTAAAAGGATATTAAGTATCGCCCACACCCATGAGTACTAATTTCACCATTCTCTGCCCCATTGATTTCTCCGAATGCTCCCTCAATGCCCTGGAGTATGCATCCAAATTAGGAGAAAAGTACAAGGCCCATTTGGTAATATTCCATGTACATAATCCTATGGAGTATAAAAAAATTGCACCATTGGATTCGGATGGGCAGCATCAACGTGAGTTTATTGAGAAAAAAATGAAAAGCTTGCAGGATGCTGTCTTGCAAGAAAGTTTGGGCCAAGGGCTAGTGAGTTGTGAAATTGCCATGGCAGATGGACCTATTGTGGAAGAAACTTTGGCTTTTGCCAGAGAAATTCAAGCCAGCTTGATTGTTGTAGGCGCAGAAGGACTTAGCGAAATCAAAGACCATATATTTGGCAGCAGAGCCAGCAGCATGGTAATGAAATCGGAACGAGATATATTGGTAGTTCCCAAGAAGGCATTTTTTAAACGTCCTCGAAAATTGGTCTATGCCTCAGATTATATTGCCGAAGATGCTTTGGCTCTTCAAAAGATCGTAGAAATGGCTAAGTTCTATTCCTCAGAAGTTGATGTAGTTCATATTTCCTCTAGACAACGAGTGATAGATAAAGCCTTGCATGCAAGTATGGTCGCTGAAATTAAGCCCCAAATTCATTATCCTATGATGCGATTTGTACTCAAGTCCTTCCGAGATGATTTGGCTTTGGGACTTGAAAATTACCTGCATCTTGCTAAAGGGGATATTTTGGTATCTTTGGCAAAGAAAAAAGATTTTTTTGATCAACTTTTTTCAAATAATCTATCTAGGAAAATGTCCTATTTTATCTCCAAACCCCTTTGGGTGATTAAGACTTTTTAACCTTAGATAAGCCAAAAAAAGAACTAAGAAAAGTAAAGAAACCTTTCCTAGATGTGGCATCAAAAAAAATCGACCTTAGGGTCTGGAGATAAAAGTCTAAGCTTATTTTTTTGTCAGCATGATAAAAAATAGGATTTTCCAAAGCGTTTTCTTTACCATTTTGATCTTGCTTTAGGGGAGAAGCAGGTATTTTTTTTGGAGTATATCCTACGAGCTCGTCTGCTTTTTTGAAGTTGCTTTGAGCCTGTTCTTTTCTACCTAATTTTTCAGCTACTAGACCCAGGTTATTTAAGGAAATAGCATCCTCTGGGTCTAAATCAATGGCTTTTTGGTAGTCTTCTATTGCACCTTCGTAATCCCTTATCCTATCTTTAAAATACGCCCTACTGCTGTACCGATACGGGTTATTGGGTTCTAGGTTGGCTGCTCGATCAAATTCTTCTAAGGCTTCTTGATTTTTTCCAAGTAGATGAAGGACCACAGCTCTATCGCTAATGAGTTCTGAATTGTAAGGCTCCACGGCGAGCAAGTACTCAAAATCTTGAAGTGCCTCTTCGGTCCTGCCTAATCTCATTAATATTCTCCCTCTATATTGCCGAAACAACAATTGGGACTCCTCTTTTTGAATGAGCACATCAAAGTGATGTAATGCGGTTTCAAATTCTCCCTTTTCGTAACAATTCTTCCCTTTTTCAAAACTCATAGCTATAATATCTTTCGTAAAGAAAACCTAGAATCTGTATTCAAAGTTTATTTTTCTACTTTTTTCTTCTCCATGCTTGTATCTATTATCTTTAAGCTTAAGCGTAGTTTTGTTTATGGCACACACCCCAGAAGAGGTACTTAAAGAATTGAAAGCTAGAAAGTTTGCCCCAATTTATTTTTTGCAAGGGGACGAACCCTATTTCATAGACTTGATCAGCGATTATATAGAAAAGAATGTAGTCCCTGAAGTGGAAAGAGGTTTCAATCAGGTGGTGCTGTACGGTAAAGAGGCCTCCTTAGGCACCATTTTATCTCATGCTCGAAAGTTTCCTATGATGGCCGATAGGCAGTTGGTATTGGTTAAGGAAGCTCAAAACATTCCTGATTTGGGTAAAGAAGAGGGACAAAAGCTACTACTTTCTTACCTGTCTAATCCCTTGCCGAGTACGGTCTTGGTTCTGGCTCACAAGCATAAAAAATTAGACGGTAGAAGTAGCTTAAAAAAAGAACTTGAAAAGAAATCTATTTTTGTAGAAGCAGAGAAAATCAAAGATTGGAAGCTAAACGATTGGATTGATTCCTATTTTAAAGAATTGGGCCACCACATAGATACTCATGCAGCTCAACTTTTGGCCGATTCCATTGGAAATAATTTAGAAGTTTTGACCAATGAGGTGGGTAAAATGCTGTTGAACTTTTCTGAATCTACCCGATTTTCGGTGGATCATATTTCCAAATATGTGGGTATCCATAAAGAATACAACAACTTTGAACTTACGAAGGCTATCGGGACCAGAGACGTACATAAAGCCAATGTAATTATTCATTACTTTATTCAAAATCCAAAAAACCATCCTGTAATACCAATTTTTTCCCTGTTGTATTCCTACTTCAGCAAAGTAGTTTTACTTCACAAGGCAGGCCCACTACCTGAAAGTCAATTGGCGAGTATGCTTGGGATCCATCCCTACGCTTTAAAAGAATATGTCCTGGCGGCTCGAAATTACAAGTTAGGCAAGGTAATTGATGTGTTTAAATACTTAAAAGAGGCTGATCTTCGTTTTAAGGGAGTAGATGCTGGAAGCATGAGTGAAGGGGAAATTCTTCGAGAACTAGTCTACAAAATCGTACACTGATTTACCTACTATACTATGAAATATTGCCTGGTCCTTTTATTTGGACTTAGTTATGTAGCACAATCATTTTCTCAATCCTCGCTCTATCAAAACAGTGCTCAGCGTGTACTGGATGAGCAAAGGAATTTTTTAGAAGAGCATTTATTTTCTACCTCTTTTTATGAGCATTCGCGATTGCTCACCAATCCCCTACCAAGTCCTTTGCAAGAAGAGGCTGCTCTTGGAAGAGCGATTTCCTCGCTTCAGTTGGACCGTGCCGATGGAGAGGGGCTCATGAAGCAATTTCTTCGTGATTATCCCAATCATCCAAAAGCAAGTGAAGCTGCTTTTTATTTGGGGGATTATTTTTTTTATTCTAAAAATTACAGGGAGGCTACATCTGCCTATACTTTGGCGAAGCCTTCCTCCTTTAGCAGAGAGGAGAGGGCAGATCTGCTTTTTAAATTAGGCTTCAGTTATTTTGTTTTAAAGGAATATGCGGCTTCATCTACCTATTTGGATCAGGTAAAAAATCTTTCTTTTCCCAATGCGGCGGATGCTCTGTATTACAGTGCCTGGATTGCCATGGAACAAGGGAATACGGCTCTTGCCATTAGTGATTTACAGCAAGCTGAAAAAAGTCCTTATTATGCTGCTAAGGTTCCTCATCTGATAACTGCATTGTATTATCAACTAGGGGATTATCAAAAAGCCATAGGGTATGCGCTTCCTTTAGTTAATAATAATGTAGCATTGGATCGATTGGAAACGATACATCTTTTTTTAGCGGAGGCGTACTATGCGAGCAAGGATTTTTTAAATGCAGCATTTCATTATAAAAAAGTAATTCAGGAGAAGGGGAGGGAGCTTACTAGAGAGGAACAGTACAAAGCTGGGATAGCCTTATTTGAAATTGGAGAGTATCCCCAGGCGACTACATTTTTAAAAGAGGTGGCTCTAGGTAATGACCTAATAGCCCAATCGGCCAGTTTTTACCTGGGTCATGCTTATTTAAATTTAGAAAGATTTCCCCTTTCCTCTTCAAGTTTTCAGGCTGCAGCTTCGCTTTCTATAGATCCCAAACTACAAGAAGAGGCCAGGTTTAATTTGGCAAAAGTCAATCTCTATAGAGGCAATTTTCAATTGGCTATTTCCGCTTTAGATGACTATTTGGATACTTATCCTAGGGGTGCACGCGTTGTGGAAGCGGAATCATTACTTTCCGATGCACTTCTCAATTCAAGCGATTACCTACGTGCTTTGGCACAAATGGATGGGCTTCGAAATAAATCTCCTAGGATCCAGCAAGCCTATCAAAAAGTCGCCTATTACCAAGCAATCATTTATTACAGGGATAATAAATGGGAAGATGCTGTATTGATGTTGAATAAATCCCAAAGGTTTCCAGTAGATCCGGACTTGCTTGCCGAAACTCATTTTTGGAAAGGCGAAATTTACAGTACAGAAGAGAAATGGGAAGAGGCCATTGCCGCCTATATGGCTGTTCAAAGAGAAGCAAACCCTAATCATCTTTATCTCCTCAAAGCCTACTTTGGTTTGGGATATGCCTATTACAATAGCCAGGCCTATGCTCAGGCCGAACAAAGTTTTCAAGTTTTTGTCAATCAATCAAAAGGTGCTTCTGTTCCAAACTACGATGACGCCGTATTGAGGTTAGGAGATTGCCAGTTGGTACAAAAGAAGTTTGCGGAGGCAAAGATTACCTTTCTTCAAGCCATAGAGGATAAAAATAAATCCCAAGATTATGCTCATTACCGTTTGGCTACCATTAATAATTATTTAGGCAAAAATCTAGAGGCACTCCAAGAATTAACCGTATTGGAAAGAGATTTTCCAAGCAGTGTATATATAGAAGATGGGCTTTACCAGAGAGGGCAGATTTTTCTAGAGGAACTTCGCTACCAAGATGCCGCCAATGCCTTTACTGAATTGATTCAAAAAAGACCTAACTCACCCCTACTACCCTTTGCTCTGGAAGGGAGAGCAGTGTCTAATTTTTCGTTGAAGAAATACGAGGAAACAGTAAAAGACTATAAATTAATTTTGAATGATTATCCTGCTGCTGATAATGCTGAAAATGCATTGAAAGGATTACAAGAAACGCTGGCATTGCAAGATAAATCCGAGGAGTTTGGAGAATACCTGAAGGCATACCAAATTGCAAATCCAAATGCAGGATCTGTACAATTTTTGGCTTATGAAACTGCAAAAAGCCTCTACTTTGGAAAAAAATACCTGCAAGCAGGTAAGGCATTGGAAGAGTATTTGACTACTTATCCTTCCTCTAGCCAAACCTATGAAGCTACCTTTTTTGCAGGAGATGCTTTTTATCAGGCGGGTGAATTGGATAAGGCGTTCAACTTTTTCAAACTATTTGAAACGTATCCCGCTGCGCCTCAGCGTAATCGAGCCTTTCAGAACTTAGGAAAAATTGAATTATCCAAAGGGAGATATGCAGAAGCCAAGCATTACTTTGAACTTGTACTTCCGGAAGTTCGCGGCAAGCTAGAAGAAGCAGAAGTAAGGCAGGGCTCTATGTTGGCTCATTTTGGATTGAAAGCTTACGAGCCTGCCATTCTTGCTGCCGAAAAATTGTTAAGCCTAGACGGGGTATTGATGGGGAGCACAAGTAAGGCTTTATTAATTAAGGGAAAATCCCATAGGGAGTTGAATCAACTGGAACTTGCTTCTTCCACCTTATTGAAATTGGTTCAGGAATATCCAACGGAAGAAGGGGCAGAAGGACTTATGATTCTAGCTGAAATTCAACGAGATAAAAAAGATTTTACAGGAGCAAATGAACTGATATTCACCTATTACTCTGCATTCTCCTCCTATGAATTTTGGTATGGAAGAATGTTTATTTTCTTGGCCGAAAACTATATCCAGCTGGGTGAGGTATTTCAAGCCAAAGCAACTTTGCAATCTGTCCTAGAGCAGGCCAGTGATGCAACGGTAAAGCAACGTGCAGCATCTCTATTAGAAACGCTCCAATAAACCATGAGAAGATCCTTAAATTTTATTTTTTTCCTCGTTTTTGGGAGCATGAGCTTAGCATCTGCGGTAGCTCAAACAAGCAAAGAAGGGAATGTAAAAGATCAAGAATTTGTTATCAATAAGGACCGAGTGTTGAGTCTTCCCAAGCAAAATAGAGCATTTGAAAAATTACCTGTCTTGCCAAAGCCTAAAGGAATGGAGGACTTGAATTTTGATGTAAAGCCTTTTTTCATTGCTGTGCCTGCTTCTTTGATAAAACCCAATCCTGAATTGAAATCGTGGGAAGCTCCTGAACTCAATTTGTATCCTGGAGCTTTGACTTTGGGTTATGGCAATTTTTTATCTCCCCTCCTGGATGCTAGGTACATGAGTACGATTTCTGATGCCTGGCAATATGCAGGTAAATTTCATCACCAAAGTTTTGGTAAAGGCCCAGTCCGTTGGATGGAGGAAGAAAGCAAAGAATCTCATACCGAGCTTTCGGGAGATGGGAGTTATTTTCTGGAAAAGGCGGAATTGTATTCCTCTTTGAGTATTCGAAGGGATGCGTACAGGTATTATGGTGAAAATCTGAACTTTGCAATACTCCCGAATGTGGATTTCGCTGGTCCACTTTTCGATCCAAATCAACAGCTTCAAGGAAACTTTAAATTGGGTATTCGGGATGTAGAAAAGGTTGGCCGTTTTGGGTATGAAGGATTTTTGGTGCTCAATGGATTTAAGGACAGCTTTCTTGCAAGAGAACGTGAGCTAGGATTTCAAGGTACCGCAAGTTTTAGGCCCAATAAGGAGGTACAAGGTAATTTGGCTGTAGTGTATTACACCACGGAAACAAAAGACCAAGAATACGACTTAAATCGAAACTTTCTTTCCATCCGTCCTCAAGGGAATTTTAGTTTGGGGGATGTTAAGTTAACCGCTGGGCTGGTACTAGTAGCAGAGAATGATTCGCTGGAAAAACCCAAATCTGGTATCCGTATGTTTCCAGTCATCAAATCCTCGTATCAGTTAGGAAATGATTTTACGGTAAGCGCATCCATTTTTGGAGATGTGCAGCGCAATACTTACAGGAGTTTTGTACAAGAAAACCCTTTTCTTGGGCCTAGTAAACAATTGTTGAATACCGTTACTCCACTGGCTTTTGCTGCTGGGGTTGAAGGATTAATTTCAGATAAAGTGATTTATAGGGGGGGGCTTGACCTGCGTCGCCAAAACAACCTCCATTTCTTTGTGAACTCTTATGCAGACACTTCTAGATTTGAATTGGTTTACGATCCAAAAGTGACCGTAGTTCAGTTACAATCAAGCATAGAAATTTCCTTAAGCGAAAAATATAGTCTTCAGGCCAAGGTGGATTATTTCCATTACAATTTAACTTCTCAAGAGGTGGCCTGGCATAGACCGACTTGGATTCTTCATATGAATCAAAGGTTTACTCCTTTTGAAAAATTGAGTGTACAAGCAAACCTTCAAGCGATGGGAGGCTTGCAAGCACGAGGATTTGAAACAATAAATACTATCCCCGATACCTTGGACGTTATCAAGTTGCCTATAGTATTGGACCTTTATACCTATCTGGATTATGATGTTTCTTCCCGTCTAACGGTCTTTGCAGAAGGAAACAACTTGCTTAATAGGAAAAACAACAGATGGATGAATTATCCCGTAAGAGGGATTCAAGGAATTGGTGGTATCCGGTATAAATTTTGATATTCTCAATTATTTAAATTGGGCATTCCATGGTTTTAAATTAGTTTCGTATATCGCTCCTTTCAATTATGTCAACAGAAGATAAAGTATACAAAGAATGGCCAGACCCTAAGGATTATGGTCTTCCTTTTGTTGAATTGAAAACACTTTCTGAGCTTAAATCCTCCGCTAAAGTGAAAATTATGGAAAGTAAACTTCAGGATGCGGGTATAGTGAGTGTAAAAAGTCCACCTATAAATTCAGAAGAATTAGGTGAAAAATCAATTCCTAAAAATATTTCGGATTCAACTAGTATCAAGAAGAAAGAAGCTCCTTCCTCCATGGCCTGGATACTGCTTGTTATCCTTTTATTTATTGGGGTTTCTGGAGTAATTGTGTGGCAACTAACAGGGGGAAATTTTGCAGGGTACTTTTCTAACGCTAAAGATGAGGGCTTAGTTGAAAAGAAAGGATCAATAACCAATGAAGTAAAAGATAAGCCAACACCGAGCCCCTTGTCAGAAGATAGTACCCGCGTTTCATCTGATGATTCACTTAAAAAGATAGATTCGGTTCCTTCGGAAAACACCACAGCAGGAACATTAACTCTTATTAGCGCAAAAGAAGCATTGCCGAGATACTTTCTAATTTATTCAAGTTTACCAGACGAGATGCAGCTTAGAAAAATGGCTTTAGAAATTCAAAATAATCATGCTGAAATGTATCTAATCGCTCCTAACCAAATAAGTAAGAATTACAGATTAGCCATTGGGAAATACGAAACATGGCAAGAAGCTTCCAATGAGCTAAATCGTTTGGAACAAATTTATGGTAAGGATTTATGGATATTGAATTACTGATACTTATGCTATTACAAACCTCCAATTTGGACACCTTATCTTCAGTCGCAGTTTCATCACCTCCTGCAGCAGAAGCGCCTGCAGCTACCATTGGATTGCTAGATCTTTTACTCAAAGGAGGTTTCATGATGATTCCCCTGTACCTCCTTTTTATTTTAGCAATCTTTATCTTTATTCAAAAGCTCTTGGTGATCAAAAAAGCTTCCAAGACTCCCGCTCACCTCTTGGATCAAGTGAAGGTATTGGTACAAACAGGTCAGGTAGAAAAAGCAAAAATGCTTTGCACGGGTGAGAATACCCCTGTAGGCAATATGATAAAGAAAGGGATTGATCGGATTGGTTCTCCTTTAAAAAATATTGAAGTAGCCATAGAGAATGTAGGGAAGTTGGAAATTTATAAGCTGGAAAAAAACCTTGGAATATTGGCCACGGTGTCTGGTGCAGCCCCCATGATTGGATTTTTAGGAACTGTAACAGGTATGATTCAGGCGTTTATTTCTATTGCCCAGGAAGATGGAATGGTGTCACCCAAATTGCTTTCCTCAGGTATTTATGAAGCCATGATTACCACCGCTGCGGGTTTGGTTGTTGGTATTATTGCCTATTTAGGTTATAATTATCTTGTTAGTCAGGTATCTAAACTGATTCACCACATGGAGTATACCACCATTGAATTTATTGACCTACTTCAAGAGAAATAAAAATGGGTTTGCAGCAGAAAAATAAAATTGATGCCTCTTTTAGCATGTCTTCTATGACAGACATTATTTTTTTACTTCTTATATTTTTTATGCTCACTTCTTCATTTATTACCCCCTCAGGATTGTCTGTGAATTTACCTTCTAGTGAGACCTCCGACATTGTGATGCAGGAGGTTACGGTGACGGTTACTAAGGATTTACAATTCTCAGTAAATGATCAATTGGTTAGTAGGGAACAATTAAAATCTGTACTCAGCCCTTTGCTACAAGGTAAAAAGGGTCAGGTGGTGCTTCATCTAGATAAGGAAGTTCCTGTAGAATATGTAGTTGAAATTGGAGGGATTGCCGCCAATTTAGGTGCGAATGTGTCTATTGCCACAAAACCTATCGATTGATGCTAGTTTCTCAGATATCTCAGGAGGAAAGGAAAAGCACTCAAAAATCAGTGCTTATTACTTTGCTTATCAATTTGTTACTGTTTATTGGATTTTATTTTATTGTCGTATGGAAGCAAGCCATTCCTCCTAAACCTACCTATGGGATTGAATTAAATCTTGGATTTGCAGACCTAGGTGCCAGTGGAAATCAAGAGAGCAATGCCTTAACCCCCATTTCCTCTGAAGTTGCTCCCTCGACTTCAGAAGTTGAGGTAGCTCAAACCTCTGCTGAAACAAAGGCTAGTAAAGTACAGGCGGTGACCAATCAAGTTTCTCCAATCAAGGGAGAAACAGTAAATACCCTTTCTTCTGTATCTAATACTGTACCTCAAGAGTCCAGCCCCCCCAAGAATGTAGAACAACCCAAAGTGGATCAAAGAGCTATTTTTGGTTCCGGTGGGAATCAGGGTAAAAATAACACTTCCTCATCTGGCGGAGATACTGGTTCCTCCGGTGGGAATGGGAAAGGAGTGCAGGGATCTGGCCAAGGTACGGGGGGTGCTGGGTATAGTTTGGACTTGGCAGGCTGGGATTTTGCTTCTCGCCCTAGTATAGCAGACCGCGTTTCTACTCGAAATGGCCGGATTGTATTTAAGATTACGGTCGATAATTCAGGTAAAGTAAGTCAAGCTATTCCTTTGGAATACAATGTTTCCAATGAGGTACTAAACTATTACCGCCAAGTGGTCAATCAACTAAGCTTTAAGAAAGCTGGACAAAACGAGTCGGCCGAATTTTCTACGGGAAAAATCACTTTTGTTATTCAAGTGAATTGAGGATGACTTACCAGGAGACACTGGATTTTTTGTATGGGTCTCTGCCCATGTTTCAGCGGATTGGAGCAGCTGCATTTAAAAAAGATTTAAGCAATACCTTGGTACTTTGTGCTCATGTAGGTAATCCGGAAAAACGATTTAGGTCTATTCATGTGGGGGGGACTAATGGCAAAGGAAGTACCTCACACGCATTGGCTTCCATATTACAATCCTCAGGATACAAAACCGGGCTTTATACTTCTCCCCACCTCAAATCTTTTACCGAGCGCATTCGAATTAATGGAAAAGAAATAACTGAAGATGCAGTGGTAGATTTTGTAAAAATCAACAAAGCATTTTTAGAGGAACTTAGTCCTAGTTTTTTTGAAATGACTGTAGGCTTAGCCTTTTGGTATTTTGCCAAGCAAAAAGTGGATATAGCCGTAATCGAGGTGGGAATGGGTGGAAGGCTAGACAGCACCAATGTGATTACTCCTGAGCTCAGTGTAATTACAAATATTGGCTTAGACCACACCCAATTTTTGGGAGATACCCTACCCGCCATCGCAGGAGAAAAGGCGGGAATTATCAAAGAAAGGGTGCCTGTGGTGATCTCTCAAATGCAGGCGGAAACCGCTGAAGTATTTGAACGTAAGGCTAAGCAAATGCATGCTGATCTTATTTTTGCAGACCGGCATTGGAAAATTGATTTTGTAGAAGCATCTGACAACAAGGCTAACCTGAAGAAATTTCTAGTAAGTCACCACGATACACAAGAAGAATTTACTTTGGGTCTTGGGGGTAATTACCAACGATACAATTTAGCTGGAATTTTAGAAGCAGTTACCCAACTCAGGCGCTTGGGTTGGGAAATCCCTGATCAAGCAGTAAGAGAAGGTTTGCTTCAGGTGGCAAAACAAACGGGCCTAAAGGGAAGGTGGCAGGTCCTACAACATCAACCTTTACTGGTGGCCGATACCGCCCACAACGAAGCTGGCATTCGGGAGGTAGTGGCTCAGCTCTCTTCCCTAAGTTATTCTCGGCTTTGGATGGTCATCGGTATGGTTCAAGATAAGGACATCACTGCCATGCTTGAGCTTCTTCCTAAAAATGCATCTTATGTATTTTGCCAAGCAAACATTCCCCGTGCGCTGGAGGCCACCACATTAGCAGAAAAAGCAAATTCACACAGTCTTAGGGGCATTGTCATCCCAGATGTTGGAGAAGCCATTGCATTTGCAAGGAAAAATGCAGGTCCAAATGACTTGATTTTTATTGGAGGGAGTACCTTTGTGGTCGCAGAAATAAACAACCTGTAATGAGTAGAAAAAAACTTGTTCGCTTCGCCCAAAACGAAGCTAACCCCAATGTCATTCAGGCAGGTAAGCCCATTTTTGAACAGATCAAAGGAAAATGGAATGAAATGCAGTTTGGCAATCCCCAGCCTCTAGTAGTTGAATTGGCATGTGGAAGGGGGGAATTTACATTAGGGCTAGGTAGGGCCTATCCCGGAAAAAATTTCATTGGAGTAGATATCAAAGGGAGTAGAATTTGGAAGGGAAGTTCTACCGCGAGTAGGGAAGGATTGCATAATATTGCTTTTTTAAGAACCCAAATTCAGCAATTGGATTCTTTTTTTGCGTTTGGAGAAATCTCTGAGCTTTGGATAACTTTTCCCGACCCTTTTCCAAGGGATGGAGATGAAAAGAGGCGATTGACCTCTACTAAATTTTTAGAGATGTATAAAAATCTCCTAAAATCAGGTGGAAACATTCATTTTAAAACAGACAATACAGGGCTTTTTGACTTTACTCTGGAATTGCTTCTGTCTAGAAAAGATACTATAATCCACGCTGGTACCTCTGATTTTTACCAAAGTGAATACCGAGAGGAACATCTTGGAATCCAGACACGCTACGAGAAAATTTTTTCAGAAAAGGGAGAAAAAATAAAGTACCTAAGGTTTTCTTTTAGGTGATAAATTCTGGATTTCGGTATTTAGGCTGAGGGTAGGTATAAAACCCTTCTCCAGTCTTTTCTCCTAATTTTCCTTGATCTATGTAGGTCTTCAATAGCTTGGCAAAGGCCTGAGAGGCTGCATCGGGCATCCTATGGGTTACGTGCCAAGCCGTATCCAATCCAATGGAATCAAGGATTCCAAAAGGACCCATGGGCATATGAAAATTGACCATCCAGGATTTGTCAATGTCTTCTATACTCGCCACCTCCTTGGTAAGTAATTTTCCAGCTGCGCCTATCAGAGCCATGAGCATGGTGTTAAATATATATCCTGGATGTTCCTTTTTAACGATTACTGGTACCTGATTAAGTTTTCTACCAAGTTCTTCCAGCATGGGAATCATGGCAGGATCTGTTTCTGCATGAGGCATGATATCCACCACTCGGGAATAAAAAACATCATGAAAATGGAATGCGCAGAACTGCCTGGGTCTACCACTTTCTTGGGCAAATTGAGAGGAGAGTAAGTAGGAGGTATTGGTCGTAAACCAGGTACTTGCTGGAGCCAATTTTCCTACCTGGGCCCAAACCTGTTTTTTTATTTCTACTTCCTCCGTCACACTTTCACTTACCAAATCGGCCCCTTCAAGGGCTACCTTGAGGTCAAGGGTATAGGAAATTCGTTGGAGGATAGAGGGGAGTTGATTTTCAGAAAGGATTCCTGTCTTTACCAATTGCTGAAGAATTTTCTTCATGGTATGAAGAGATTGATCCAATGCTTTTTGGTGGATGTCGTAAACCGTTACAGAATAGCCAGATATGGAAGATTGAAGTGCTATTCTTGAACCTAAGGTTCCTGCTCCAAGAATACAAAGTTTGTGAAGTGTCATGGTATTAAATTTTTTCTGATTGAATACTTTGAAGAGCTTTTTTTCCAGCAGCTTCTACCACCAAGATCAACTTGGCAAAGCGATGGTCGGAAGCAAATCCTTGAGAAAATCGTTTAAAAATTTGTTGGGCGATTACCGCAACTTTAAATAAGCCAAAGGCATAGTAAAAGATCATGTTCTCCTGCTTTAATTTGCTTTTGGAGAAATAATAATCAATCAATTGCGCTCTGCTGAAATTTCCAGGAAGGAAGCTTAAATTAAATTGTTTCAAAAGGGTAGGATCCTCCTCTTCAGCCCAATACGCCAAGGTAGTTCCTAAATCCATCAAGGGATTCCCCACGGTAGCCATTTCCCAATCCAAAACCGAATGCAGCTGTGTTGGGTCCTCGTGCGCTAGCACTAGGTTATCGTATTTGTAATCGTTATGAATAAATGCGAGGGGCTCATCTTTCGGGATATGGGATTGCAACCAGGAAGCGGTTTTTTCAAGTTCTGGAAGTTCGTGGGTTTTTGCCCTTTGGTACCTTTCGGTCCAGCCAAAAACTTGCCTTTGGGTATAGCCTTCGGGCTTTCCTAAATCAATCAACCCAGAATGTTGTAACTCCAAATGATGAAGTTCTAGTAACCCATCTACTGCATTTTTGGAAAGTTGAGAAAATTCGCTGGGTCCAAAATGTAAGCCTTCTGGTATTTGTGTCCGCAAAATATATCCCTCTACGTATTCCATTACAAAAAAAGGAGCACCAAAAACATTTTCCTCCTCGCAAAGCAACAAGGGACTGGGACTTTTGGTATATCCTGCCTTTTTGAGGCTGGTTAAGACCTGAAATTCCCTACTCATGTCGTGTGCTTTGGCGATTTTTTCTCCAAAGGGAGGTCGCCTTAGAATCATCTTCTGATCAGGCGTTTCTACCAGAAAGCTTAAATTGGAATACCCACCTGGTAGTTGGCCCACCTTTATTTTGTCGGATGGAAAGCCAAAAGCTTCCTCGAGATAGGAGAGGAGGGAATCAAAAGCCAATTCCCTATTCATTTTTTGCTGTAGTTAGCTAAAATACTTCTCGCTAAGGCGGATTTATGGACTTCATCCGGGCCATCATAGATTTGCGCTCCCCGTTCGTGTCGGTACCAAAAAGAAAGTAGGGTGTCGTCGGTGATTCCCATTGCTCCGTGAACCTGAATGGCTCTATTGATCACTTTCATCAATACCTCTGCTACGTAAAATTTGATGGTTGAAATATCATCTTTTACGGCTTTGGCTCCCAATTCTTGCATTTTTCTGGCCGTGTCTAGGACCATCAATCTGCTGGCTTTAATCTCAGCACGGCTTTCGGCAATCCAATGCTGTATGGTTTGCTTTTCAGCTAGGGCTTTGCCTGGGTCAAGATCCCGTGACACTGCCCTACGACACATGAGATCGAAAGCTCGCTCGCAAATCCCAATCCAACGCATGCAATGGTGGATTCTTCCTGGCCCCAATCTCGCTTGAGCCAAAGCAAATCCTTGTCCTTCTTGACCAATTCTATGGCTAAGGGGAACCCTGCAATTATCTAGCTTTATTTCAGCATGAGAGAGGTAATCTTCCCCAGATTCACCCATAATTGGAATATTGCGAACGATAGAAAAGCCTGGAGTATCTGTAGGTACCAAAATCATACTGGCTTTCTGGTATGGGGATTCTACTTCTGGATGGGTAACGGCCATTACGATGGCGAATGTAGCCCCATCTGCTGCCGTAGTAAACCATTTATGTCCAGAGATGACATATTCTTCTCCCTCTTTTCGGGCTATAGTGGCCATATGGATAGGATTACTCCCTGCAAATTGTGGCTCTGTCATCGCAAAACAGGACCTGATCTCCCCCCTTTGTAAGGGAAGTAGCCATGTTGCCTTTTGGCTTTGCGAACCAAATTGATGTAGCAATTCCATGTTGCCTATATCAGGCGCTGCACAGTTGCATACAAAGTGACCCATGGGACTTTGTCCTAGAATTTCTGATACTTGGGCAAATTGAACCAAAGACAGACCTAGTCCCCCTTCTTCCCGAGAAAGGTGAGGGGTAAAAAGTCCTAGAGATTTTGCTTTTTCTCTAAGGGCATGGAGCATGGGCAGGAAGGATCGGAATGCCCCAGTGACGACCTGCAAGTCAATAGGAAATAGGTGTTCTTCTACAAACTTTCGGTAGGAATGTAATAGGTCTTGGAATTTTTCCTCTGAAATCTGGTTTTCTGCGATCATGGTAGTTTCAAATGGTATATCCTCCATCCGCGGTAAAGATACCTCCAGTAGTATAAGATGCCGCGCTGGAGGCTAAAAATAAAGCCATGGCACCAATCTCTTCTGAAGTTCCGGCTCTCTTTATGGCCAATTGTTTTAAAATCATGGACATGATTTTTTCATTGGACCACAGCGCCTCTGAAAATTTCGTCTGAATTAATCCTGGACAAATGGCATTTACCCTAATTTTAGAATCCCCCCATTCTTTGGCAAATACCTTGGTTAAGGAGATCAATGCTGCCTTGGAAACGGAATAAATCCCAAGGCCTTGTTCAGGGGTAAGTCCTCCAATGCTAGAGATATTGATGACCGAGGCATTAGAAGAATTTCTTAGATAAGGATAGCATAGCCTGCTAAGTTCAAAGGCTGCTTTCACATTGACATTCATGATTTTATCAAATGCCTCCAGGCTGGTTTCGTGTACTGGACCAAAAACAGGATTAGCGGCTGCATTGTTAACCAAAATATCTATGGTACCGTACTTCTCTACCGTTTTGGCTACTAAAACAGGCAATTCATCCATGTTGCCAACGTTACAAGCAATTCCCTGTGCCTCGTAACCTTTGGATTTCAAGGATAAAGCCAGTTCATCTAGTTGTGCTTGTTTTCTACTACTTATAACTACTTTTGCTCCCGCTGCGGCAAACATTTCTGCAATTCCAAACCCTATTCCTTTACTTGCACCGGTAATGATGGCTACTTTTCCATCCAATGAAAAAACTGAAGACAAATCCATACGTTTGGGGTTATATTTTATGCAAAAGATAGCAAAAATAAGCCTAAGGCAGATATCTTATCATTTCTTAATTTTTCTCTGATTTTACTTCACGAACTCTGATCCTATGAAAGAACTAGTATTTGAACACACTGGAACACCCCAAGAAGTATTGTTTCTAAAGGAAAGTCCAAAGCCCACTCCAAAACCTCACGAAGTGTTGATTAGGGTTACCGCTAGAAACATCAATCCTTCTGATATTATGTTTATTCGAGGTATGTACGGCATTACCCCAAAGCTACCGAGTAGTGCTGGATTTGAAGCCTGTGGTGTAGTAGAAAGTAGTGACGAAGGAAATAAAATCCCAGTGGGTACTCGGGTGATGTTTACTGCCATAGGCACTTGGAGAGAATACATTTGTATACCAGCCTCTGGGGTGATTCCAGTGCCCAAACAAATGTCGGATGAGGTCGCATGTCAGGCCTTTGTCAATCCCATGACGGCCTATGGTATGCTTGAATCCGCAGATTTGCAGCCAGGTCAATGTTTACTCCTTACTGCTGGAGCTTCTGCCTATGGAAAATTTGTCATTCAAATGGCCAAGGAGAGAGGTATTCAGGTAATCGCTACCGTAAGGCATGAGGAACAAAAAGAAAGTTTGAAAGCTTTGGGTGCTGCACTAGTCATCAATACAGAGAAAGAAAAAATGAACCAAGCTGTTTTTCAACACTTCGAAGCAGGAGTAGATGTTGTCTTTGATGCGGTCGGCGGAGTATTGGGAGCAAAAGCTCTTTCCTGTTTGAAGCAAAAAGGAAAAATGATGGTTTATGGAGCTTTGGCACTGGACAATATGCCCATCAATAGTGGAGTATTAATTTTTAAAAATCTTCATTTGGAAGGGTTTTGGTTGAGTAGCTGGTTGGAGGAATTGACTCCTGAACTTCGAAAAAAGGCTTTTAAAGAAGTATTTGGATTTTTAACCAAGCAAGATGTACAGGTGGATGTAGCAGGCACCTACAGCTTAGAGGCCTACAAGGAGGCATTGGATGCCTATGGCCAAGCTGGTAGAAACGGTAAAATCCTTTTGGTAAGTTGAAAAAAGCTCTTTAGAGGCATACTTTCAATTTGAGGGAATATCTCCATATTTGCAGAAATAAACTATTGGCATCGATCATGAATTGGGAATCGTTAGATAAGGAGCTTTCTGAAATCGTTAGAAAAAGAATTGTGCTTAGTAAGATGGAGTACAGTGATGAAAATTACGATGATTTGGAGGAGGAGTTGCACGATTTAGAAGATGATTTTAATGAAAATTACGAAGAAGAATTAGCTACTCATCTTGAAAAAATATATGCTCAATTAAAGTCAGATACGGATATTTTACTTCCCACTGCCTATTTAGCCAATCAATACAAGGAATTATTGCCAGATGCCAAAGGAAGTATAAGCTACGAGGTGGAAGGACAGCAAGGCGTACCTATTGAATCCGATCAATTGGGAAAAGTCGACTTACGAATAGTTTTAATTCCCAATCCTGCCCGATTTGTACTGCTGGTTAATGGCAAACAAATGAAAGACTTGTGGAGAAGTAGGTAAGATCTCTCCCCAATTTTTTAAAACAAAGTGGTTTGCACCACCTGAGGTTTGCTGGCTTGTATGGTTCCCTTGAGCATGTCCTGCATCAATTTCATGAAACCATTTTTCCATGCTTCAAGGCTAATTTTTGTTTCTTTTCCTTCGTAAGCAATAGCTCCCCCTGTTTTTTGGTAGCCAATGGCCATACTCCATAGGGTGTAAAACGTAATCTCAGGTTGAAGTTCGGGCCGAATACTTCCGTCTTTAATCCCTTGGGATACCATCTGCACTCCAAGGCGAATGGGCTCGTGGTGGATTTCAAGAAGTTTGTGAAAATGGATAGATTCCAAAATCAAGGGATCTAGTTGTGCTTTTTTCTCCGCTGTGGTATAGGAATTTAATACGTCTAAAAAATGTATTATAGCTTGGTAATATACGGGATGTTGCACGGAAAAATCCCAAATACGTAAGGTCAAGTCACTGAGCATTTCTAGGCCGTTTTTTCCTTTGGACCTGAGCACCTCTCGAAATTCCTCTCGCAAGAGATCAAAAGCCTTTTTGGTCAAGGCCATAAACAAATCTTCTTTGTTTTTGAAGTAAAAATAAGTCAATCCCTTACTAATGCCAGCTTGCCTCGCTACGTCTTCCATGCGAGTTGCTTGAAACCCTTTGGTAGTAAAAAGTACCGTAGCTGCTTCTAGAATAAGTTTTTCTTTATTTTTTTCTCCTGCCATGATCAATATAGGTGTAAGGTTATTTCTTTTTTCTTCAATAAACTTTCGATAAAAACAAAATGTTGAATGGGATTCAAAAATTAATTAAAAAATAGATAAGTGGTGTATCAGTCGACTAAATATTTAATGCTAGAATTAAATCAACTTACTGAAATTTCCAATTAGGCTATTCAAAGAGCAGCGAAACGTTCCAAACAGTCAACATGATATGCTTTAGATGATTTCAATAATGAAATAATTCTTTTTACCCTTTTGCACCAGTAGGAATTTTTCTTGAAGCAAAGAAAATCGAGCCTCTCGGTTGGGGTCTTCGATTTTGATTTTATTGATACTCACTCCACCTCCTTGAATCATTTTTCTGGCCTCTCCTTTGGATGGAAATACAAGAAACTCACTTTTATCGCTCAAAAGGTTGACTACATTTTCAATCTCCTGATATACAGATTTATGAATTTTTACCTGCGGTACACCTTCAAATACGGCTAAAAAAGTACGTTCATCTAAGGAAGCTAATTCCTCGGTAGAAGATTTGCCAAACAGGATTTCCGTGGCTTTAAGGGCTTTTTCAAATTCTTCTGTTCCATGCACCATGCAGGTCACCTGCTTGGCAAGCTCTTTTTGTAAAATCCTTAAGTGAGGAGCTTGAGAATGCTCTGCTTCCAATTGGATTACCGAAGTTTGATCCAAGACGGTGAAAATTCGAATGTATTTGGAAGCATCCTCGTCGGATACGTTTAGCCAGAATTGGTAGAAGGCATAGGGGCTTGTTCTTTCAGGATCAAGCCAAACCGATCCTCCTTCTGTTTTTCCAAATTTCGAACCGTCCGATTTGGTAATTAAGGGAACGGTAAGGGCATAGGCCGTTCCTCCACCCATTCTTCGAATAAGTTCTGTCCCCGTCACTATGTTCCCCCATTGGTCCGAACCTCCCAATTGTATACTGCAATTCTTTGATTTCCATAAATGATAAAAATCATATCCTTGAATCAATTGGTAACTAAATTCAGTAAATGAAAGTCCGTTTCCCTCTTCTAATCTTCTTTTGACACTGTCTTTTGACATCATGTAATTGACAGTGATGTGCTTTCCTACTTCTCGGATAAAATCTAAAAAGGAGAACTTGGCCATCCAGTCGTAATTATTTACCAGTTCTGCAGAAGTAGACGTTTTACCTGAAAAATCTAAAAACTTAGCAAGCTGTGCTTGAATGCAGCGCACGTTGTGGTCTAAGGTATCTTTATCCAATAAATTTCTTTCCGAAGATTTGAAAGAGGGATCCCCAATCATCCCTGTTGCTCCTCCCACTAAAGCTATGGGCTTGTGGCCAGCTCTTTGGAAATGAAGAAGAGTCATCACACCTACCAAATGTCCAATGTGCAAGGAATCTGCCGTAGGGTCAAAGCCCAAATAGGCCGAAGCCATTCCCTTGGCTAGGTGCTCATCAAGTTGGGGAGTCATGTCTTGAAGCATGCCTCTCCATTTTAATTCTTCAATAAATGAATTCATGGAAAAACAATTGGTATTGGAGCTGCAAATATAGGGGTAATGCTAGAGTTTGGAAATTGAATCTTTCTTGGTTGACAGGTCTTTGCTGATCAAAAGCCCAAAAACAAAATCAAGGATCTAAATTGAATTCAACACTTCAAAAAAAATCCCTCAAAAAGGGTGAATTTTTGAGGGCATGAGAAGTTAAATTGAAAAGCTATCCAGCTACACTGTTCTTAATTTGATAATTTTTGTGGCGTGCAAAAGTTTGACAATGGGGTAGGTAGGATCAAATTCATACCATCTAACGGCAAAATTTGCTCGGTTTGGAAGTTTGTGGTGATTGTTTTGAAATAACTCTCCAAGCATCAGAACATCCAGCAAAAGGGAGTTTTTGGATTTGTCGTTGTTATCAAAGTTGGCATAACCATACTTGTGACCGCTCCAATTAACAATAGCTCCGTGTACTGGCCCCATCAAAAAGTGAATGGGAAGAAGAAAATACATCCACCAATGTGTACCGGGCAATTCAAAGTAAGAAATACAAGCAATGTACACGAGAACATAGAACGCACCCCAAGCTACCCTCACCGTCATATTGTCTGCAAAGCGGTCGAATTTTCCCCAATCTGGAATGTCCTTTGAAAAACGCTCCTCTGGATTAAGTTTGAAAGCAAAATAATCGTTGTAAATATTTTTTGTCTTCCACATCATGGAAAAAAGATTTTCCGTGTGGTGCGGACTATGAGGGTCTTGAGGGGTATCCGAATAGGCATGATGCATCCGATGCAAAATGGCATAAGCCCTTGGAGATAAATAGGAGCTACCTTGCCAAAGCCAGGTAAAAAAGTAGAAGAACTTCTCCCAATACTTATTCATCACAAACATTTGATGCGCAGCGTACCGATGAAGGAAGAAACTTTGGCAAAAAAGAGAGAAATACCAATGCAGGAGAAATAGGATAATTAAGATCACGAAGGATTAATTTATGTATATGACAAAGATAAGAGGTATACCGATATCTTGAATGAATTTACATCAATGGCAACTAATTATTCTTCACATTTAACTTTGTTTTAGAAAGAGCATTGGTGATGATATTCTTTTGAAATAAAAAGCAGAAGTTTTTTTTTAAAAAAAAGGCCAAATTTTTAATTCTAAGCACTATTTTTCTCTAATGGCTTGATTAAGTACCTTTTATCTTATTTTTTTTAAAACAATTTTCGGTTTTTATGCTTTATATACTTAGAATATCACTCTTCATCCCTAATAATTGCCTCATCTTTCTTTTTTAAAAACTATGAACTTTAAAAACCCTGGGTTTGACCCTAACAACATCGAAAAACTAAAAAATGAATTAATTGCTTCTGGAAAATCATTCAAGATTATTCCAGACGAGGAAAATTCAGAAGAATTTGTAAATTTTTACTTTTTGGGCAAATACGAAGGGAAGGATGTGATTTATGATGCTGCACTCTACACGCTCAGATTGCATCATGCCAGTGAAGTATATGACCTTGCCGAGCATGAGGCAGCAAAAAAATTCCCGAACTTTAAAGGAATTAACTATCAAGAGGATGAAGATGGCAACATGCAACCGCTGTCTGCTGAAGAGGAGGAGATTGGGTGGTTTATTACGGAATTGATCATGGAAATGGAGGAGGAAGAGACTGTGAAAGTTCAAGAGTTTATAGACCTAGATACCCATCATGATTTTGGAATAGGCTTAGATGCGGCTTTGAATGTAGAAGTGATAGATGATCAAGTAATCAGGACCTTCATTCGAAATTTTAATGAAGACACCTTGGTTTTGGATGACACGTTTTATTCTTTCGTGACAGAAGAGAGTGAATTGGATGGAGTATGATTTCCAATTCCTTCAAATAACTTTGGCGTTAGCATAAACTAGCGCCTTTTTTTATGTTAAAAATAGCCTTTTCTTCCCTTTACTCCCATCCTTTACCAGAAGGCCATCGATTCCCCATGGAGAAGTATAGCATGTTGCCAGAGCAGCTTCTTTACGAAGGAACGATCACTCGCGAGAATCTTTTCGAACCCGCACCCATACAGGATGCACCCATCTTGAGCACACACGATGAAGTATATTTTTCAAGGCTGAAAAGACAAGAATTATCCAAATCAGAAATCCGAGCTATAGGATTTCCTTTAAGTCTCCAGCTTGTAGCACGTGAAATTTGTATTATGGGAGGATCTATTCAAGCGGCTCTTATGGCCAATTTAAATGGAATAGGAATGAATATCGCTGGTGGTACCCATCATGCTTTTCGTGGTAGAGGAGAGGGATTTTGTCTGCTAAATGATCTTGCCATAACAGCCAATTATCTCTTGAATGAAGGAATAGCAAAAAATATTCTCATTGTAGACTTGGATGTTCATCAAGGTAATGGAACGGCTTCTATCTTTTCGGGAAGCGAGCAAGTTTTCACTTTCAGTATGCATGGCGAAAAAAATTATCCCCACCGGAAAGAGAATTCCCACCTGGACATATCTCTTGCTGACGGCACATCAGACAAAGAATACCTCTATTTGTTGGAATATCATTTGGATTCTATTTTTGAGAGCAAGGAACCTGATTTCATACTCTATCAATGCGGTGTAGATGTGTTGAGTTCAGACCAATTGGGTAGACTGGCGCTTACCATGGAGGGTGTCAAGGCTAGGGATAAGATGGTGTTGAGCAAAGCAAAAGGAAGTGCTATTCCTATCATGTGCTGTATGGGGGGAGGGTACTCCAAACAAATTCGAGTCATTGTTGAAGCTCATGCCCAAGTCTTTCGCTTGGCGCAAGAACTTTATTTTTAAGGCAATGGTAAAGAATTCCTTCAATTCCAATGGAGTTCTTGAAAAATGAATACTTTACCTATCTTTGCGAGCATAAAACCATAACCCTACTCAAGTGAAAAAAGGATTGATTCGTCTTGGAATACTGACAATAGTTGCGGTATTCGCTTATTCTTGTGCAAAAAAGACTGACTCTACAGGTGCTGATGCTTCTTCGGAAGAACGAGTGGCTGCCGGAGACATCAAGATTGCTTTTGTCTACACCGACTCTGTAATCAATAAGTACGATTATTTCAAAAAGAAATCAGAGGAAATTACCGAGAAAGGTAAAAGACTTGATTTAGATCTTCAAGCGAGAGCCAAAGGCTTTGAGCAAGAGGTGGCCATGTTTCAGCAAACTGGTGGCAACATGACCCAAAATCAAATTAGAGCCAAGCAAGATGAATTGATGCAGAAAGAGCAAAATTTGATTAGCTACAGAAATAATTTGATGCAGGAACTTTCTACCGATGAATCCAAGCTCTTAAATAATGTCTATGAGCAGGTACAAGGATTTATGAAAGATTATGCCAAAGAAAATGGCATCGATATCATCCTTAATTACACTAGAGGTGGAGCGGTTTGGTATGCTACTGATGCAATAGATGTTACCAAGAGTGTAATTGAAGGCCTAAATAAAAAATACAATGCAAATCCTGCTGCTATGGACTCTGCAGCTGTGGCTAACGATTCTACTGGTATTAAATAAAAGATTAGAAATAGAGCAGCAAAAGCCCGGAGTTCCCGGGTTTTTTTATGGGTAAAAAAGAGGTAATTTTGTCGCTCATTGAAACTTCCACATCTATGAAAATCACCGAATTTTTAAAGCACAATTATAGGCATTTCAATGCTGCAGCCTTGATAGATGCAGCAGAAGGCTACAAGACTCATTTGAATGAGGGAGGTAAAATGATGGTCACCCTTGCAGGTGCCATGTCTACCGCAGAATTAGGAATTTCCCTCGCAGAAATGATTCGTCAGGATAAAGTTCAAATTATCTCTTGTACGGGCGCTAATCTTGAAGAAGATGTGTTTAATCTGGTGGCCCATGACTATTACGAGCGAGTACCCAACTACAGAGAACTTAGCCCAGAACAAGAGCAGGCCTTGTTAGAACGTCACATGAACCGGGTAACAGATACCTGTATCCCTGAAATGGAGGCCATGAGGAGAATTGAAGATGTAATCCTAGCAGAGTGGGTAAAAGCAGATCAAGCGGGTGAGCGTTATTTTCCTCACGAGTTTTTTTACAAAATTTTGCTTTCTGGAAAATTGAATGATTCTTTTCAAATCGATCCAAAGAATAGTTGGTTACTTGAAGCAGCTAAAAAGAACCTTCCTATAATCGTGCCGGGTTGGGAAGATTCTACTTTAGGAAATATGTACGCGGGACACGTAATCTCTGGAGACGTTGCCAAGGTACATACAGTAAAAAGTGGCATCGAGTATATGATGTTTTTAGCGGAGTGGTATACTTCTCATGCCACTGAGGAAAGTAAGGTGGGATTCTTTCAAATTGGTGGAGGGATAGCGGGAGATTTCCCTATTTGCGTGGTACCCATGTTGCACCAAGATTTGCAGCGTACCAACGTCCCATTGTGGGGTTACTTTTGCCAAATTTCTGATTCCACTACTTCCTACGGATCCTATTCCGGAGCTGTGCCTAATGAAAAAATTACTTGGGGAAAACTTGGTAAAGCAACCCCGAAATACATCATTGAATCGGATGCTACTATCGTTGCACCTCTGGTATTTGCCATCATTTTAGATCAATAACTACTCGATCGAAATCAGAATTAACATGAAAAAGCAAGTCCATATCGGACTTGCTTTTTTTATGGGATAATCTGTTAATTAAAGAGTAAAACCTTCTCTATAAACTCTTTTAACAAATTGATTGGCAGGTTCAAAATTGGTGATATTCATGTTGGGACCGTCCCAAAGAAGTTTGATACCTCGGCCTGGATAATCAAATTGATTCGTAGAGCCAGTTCTAGGAACGCGGTAGTCAAAACTTCTAATCGCAAGATTACCCATCAATACGGATTCGGTTAGTGGCCCTGCGATGGAGAAAGGAGAGCTCAACTGCGAAAATTCTTTTGAACCATATCCTGCGATACAAGCATCTACCCAGTTGGCATAATGTCCACGATCACCTCCAGGCACCCTGTACAAGGAAGGAGCTACAGCAATATCCTTTGTCTTTGAGGTAGGAAGTAATTGCGGATTTGCACCGTAGGTCGAGCACATCATTTTTCCTTTGGTGCCTTCAATGATTACCCCATTGCCTCCATCACCCATTTGTTCGTTAGGCCCCAACTCTTCTGGCCGGGTGGGTTGTATTCCTCCATCCATCCAATGAAATTCCAATTCCCCAATTCCTGGTCGATCAAATCTTAAGGTAATGTGGGAAGAGGGAGGACAGCTTTCAGGGAAATAACCTCGTTGAAATTCGCCTACATACACCGACCCTACAGAGCATTCTGCTGAAATTGGATATCCCAAATCCAACACGCGAAAGGGAGGTTCCATGATATGGCAGGCCATATCTCCCAAAGCCCCGGTACCATAGTCCCACCAGCCCCTCCAGTTGAATGGCACCAAATTTCCTACGTAATCTTTGTAAGGTGCAGTACCTAGCCACAGGTTCCAATCCAGATCAGCAGGAGGAGTTATTCCTACACTTGGCCAGGGTATTCCTTGCGGCCAAACAGGCCTATTGGTCCAAGACCAGACTTTAGTAGCCTCTCCAATCAATCCTGCCTGATACCATTCTATCATTTGACGCACTCCATCTCCTGAAGATCCTTGATTTCCCATTTGGGTAACTACCTTGTACTGCACCGCTGCTTGGGTGAGCATTCTGGCCTCATAAATATCATGGGAAAGGGGCTTTTGCACATAGACATGTTTACCCATTTTCATGGCCATCATGGCTTGAACGGCATGCATGTGATCTGGCGTAGACACCGTAACTGCATCTATGTTTTTTTCTTCTTTTTCTAATAAAATTCTGTAGTCCTTGTAGTAGTTTGCTTTCTCATGTTCTTTTCTGGCTTTGGCAGCGCGGGTATCATCTACGTCACATAGGGCGATAAGATCCACTTTTCCAGTTTTGTGAACGCCAGTCAAATCTCCATATCCCATTCCTCCAGCACCAATGGAAGCTACCCTTAACCTATCGCTGGGAGCAATAAAACCTGGTCCCCCCAATACATGTCTTGGAAATAAATAAAATCCAGCCACACCAAGGGTAGCTCCTTTAATAAATGATCTCCTGCTGGAATTGCTCAAATTAGGCTCCTTCTTGCCCATAGGTCTTTAGATTAGGTTATAAAATTACATAGGGTGATAACTGATTTAATTTTAAGGAAAAAAGTAAGGATTTGGAAGAAATTCCTTCTTTTTTCGTTTAGCCGATTTATAATAATGGTTCTTGCTCCAAAATTTTGATGGGTACATCGTGTTTTTTAAGATTTTAAACTAAGTTTGGATAAAAACCACCCTATGAAAAATCTATGCTGGATCTTTGTTTTAGGAACTTTCATGCTATTGAGTTCCTGCCAAAAGTCAACTACCTTGACAGATGCAGGCTTGCTTCCCTTGCCGCAGAAAATCACCAATGGGTCAGGTACATTTACTTTATCTAGCACTTCCGGTATTCGACTGGTAGGAACCAACGAAGACTTGCCTCATCTTGGTAATTTTTTAGCTGAGCAACTTCGACCTGCCACAGGATATACTATTCCAGTCTCTAAGGACAGGGGAGATGTTATTCTAGAATTGACTGGCGAAGAGAATACGGAGGCGTATAGGCTTGAAATTTCAGAAAAAGAAGTAAAAATAAGTTCTTCTGGAGCTGCAGGGATATTTTATGGCATCCAAACCCTTCTACAACTTTTTCCTGTAGAAATTGAGCATAAAACAAGTCAATCGGTAGATTGGGTAATTCCTCAAGGGAGCATTGAAGATTCTCCTAGCTATGCCTACAGAGGATCTATGCTGGATGTAGCGAGACATTTCATTTCGGTCGACAACGTGAAGTCCTACATCGACCAAATGGCTACCTTAAAGTTAAATTACCTTCACCTTCACCTCACTGATGATCAAGGTTGGAGAATAGAAATCAAATCTTGGCCAAAGCTTACCGAAATTGGTGGAAGCACTCAAGTAGGAGGGGCCAAGGGGGGCTTTTATACCCAAGAGGAATACAAAGACTTGGTAGCTTATGCGGCAGCACGCTACATCACCATCGTCCCGGAAGTAGATATGCCAGGACATACCAATTCTGCTCTGGCTTCCTATCCGGAATTAAATCCAGGAGTTAATCTCCCAAGAGGCCAAGCCTTAGATTCGGTCAATCGAACTCCTCTTGATTACCAACTTCCTTTAACCAAACCAGAAGCCTCCCAGCTTTACACGGGTATTGAGGTAGGATGGAGTACTTTTGCTCCTCAGCTAGATCTTACCTATGCCTTTGTAGATAGTGTGGTGCGTGAAATTTCTACAATTACTCCTGGACCATATTTCCATATTGGAGGAGATGAATCCCATGTAACAGAAAAAGACGATTACATCTATTTTGTTGAACGCGTTCAAAACATCGTGGCTTCCCATGGAAAAACCAACATGGGATGGGATGAGATTGCTACAGCTAAATTACTTCCAGGTACTGTGGCCCAGTTTTGGGCAAAAGAGGAAAATGCTCTTTTGGCTAAAAACCAAGGTAGTAAGGTCCTTTTTTCTCCTGCTAAAAAGGCCTATTTGGATATGCAGTACGATAGTACCTCTAGGATTGGATTACATTGGGCAGCCTATGTTGAATTGGATTCTGCTTATTTGTGGGATCCTGCTCAATACGTGCCGGGAATCTCCAAGGAGAATATTTTAGGAATAGAAGCACCACTATGGTCAGAGACTGTAGTTACCAAGGAAGATATCGAGTACCTTTCTTTCCCTCGCTTGGCAGCGATAGCTGAAATAGGATGGACCGAACAAGCAACTCGGTCTTGGGAAGGATTTTCTTCTCGAATACCCTTTCAGGGACAGCGATGGGACATCCAAGGTATTGGATACTACAAATCACCAAAAGTCACTTGGAAAGAGAGTGAAAAATCTGGAATCGAAGCAGCCATCATTTCCTTTTCCAATTGGATATGGGGTTGGCCCTTGTTGATCGTTTTGCTGGGAGGAGGGCTGTTTTTTTTTATTCATTCCGGTTTTGTGCCCCTCACCAAAATGGGGCACGCCATAGAATTATTAAAGGGGAAATATGAGGATAAATTGGCCCCTGGCGAGATTACTTCCAAACAAGCCTTGATGTCGGCCATTGCCGCTACGGTAGGACTTGGGAATATTTCAGGTGTAGCAATTGCCATCAATACGGGTGGCCCGGGAGCACTTTTTTGGATGTGGGTAGCTGCTTTTGTGGGCATGGCTACCAAGTACTATACCTGCAGCTTATCCATCATGTACCGGGGCAAGGATACGGCAGGAGTAATCCAAGGAGGACCCATGTACATTATCGAGCATGGAATGGGGAAGAAATGGAAATTTCTAGCCTATATCTTTTGTATCGCGGGAATCATAGGACTATTGGCTGTATTTACTTCCAATCAGTTGACAGCGGTGATACAAGAAGTATTGTTGGAGCCTGAATCTGCTGCAGAATCTACCAGAAATAGTTGGGTCGTAGGGATTATCATGATGGTATTGACGGCGGTGGTAATTTTGGGAGGCATTCAGCGTATTGCGTCCGCTGCATCCAAAATGGTTCCTTTTATGGTGGGTATCTATTTTTTAGCTGTAGTGATTATAATCCTCCAGTACTTTGGAAATATTCCAGAAGTATTTCGACTCATTGTAGTAGATGCTTTTACGGGTCATGCGGTGCTCGGAGGTGCAGTGGGGATGGTGATTATCACTGGAGCCAGAAGATCCCTCTTTTCTAATGAAGCAGGCCTAGGTACTGCTCCCATGGTGCATGGTCAATCCAAAACCAAGGAGCCGATTCGAGAAGGCTTAATTGCCATGTTGGGTCCATTTATTGATACGGTGGTGGTTTGTTCTCTTACCGCTTTTGCCATTTTGCTCACTGGAGTCTGGCAGAATTCTGAAAATGATGGGGTCAAACTTACCATAGAAGCTTTTGAGTTGGGAATACCAGTCGTGGGTAAATACATCTTGATGATTTCGGCTTTGGTATTTGCACTTTCTACCATGTTTACCTATTCCTATTACGGTCAAAAATGTGCCAGTTACCTCTTTGGAGCAAAGAGTTCAAGGTACTACAACTATTTTTACTTGGTTACCATTGTAGTTGGATCTGTTGCTTCCTTGGATTTGGTGGTAAGTTTGGTAGATGGCATGTATGCCGTGATGGCCTTTCCCAATATGATTGCTGCATTATATCTAGCACCTAAGGTAAAGGCAGCTTCCAAGGATTATTTTGCACGAATGAAACAAAAATGAAGCTATTGCTAGCTCTCAATGCATTCAAAGGCACGCTGACTGCATCAGAAGCTTCTACTATTATCCACGAGCTATTTACCCAAGAACTGCCATCTGTCCAAGTGGAGACACAAGACATTGCCGATGGGGGAGACGGTACCTGTTCGCTGTTGATTGATGCGCTGGGAATTGAAAAAGTATCCTGCCTTTCGCTCAATGCCCTAGGCAAACCTGCAGCAGGATTTTTTGGATGGGAGGAACATACCAAAACAGCCTATCTGGATGTGTCCACTTGTTCTGGATTGTCCACCTTAGCTGTTGAAGAGAGAAATCCAAGAATAGCCTCAACTTACGGTACAGGAATCTTGGTGCAAGCAGCTATTTCCAAGGGAGCTGAAAAGATAGTACTAGGCTTAGGGGGAAGTGCGAGTATTGACCTTGGAGTAGGTATTCTACAAGCTTTGGGTTATCAATTTTTAGATGCTCAGGGCCGTGAGCTTTCCAGTTTTTCCGCAGATATACTAAAAAGATGCAAACATATCCAAGGCCCAATACGGGTCCCTCGTCTACGTTTTCTGTGTTTAGCTGATGTTACTTCTTGTTTTTTTGGTCAAGATGGAGCAATCCCTGTTTTTGGACCTCAAAAGGGCCTGAAATATTCAGAAATGGATGTATTTACCCAAGAGGCACAATCCTTTATTGATCTTCTTTCTTCAAAATCAAAGAAAAAAGTAAATGATCGACCAGGTTTTGGGGCCGCAGGGGGTATAGCGTATGGATTGTCTTATTTTTTTCCCCTCCAACTAGAAGTAGGTGCCTCTTATTTTTTTGAAAAGGTGGGAATGTTGGAAAAAATTAAAAATGCAGACTTTATCTTGACGGGTGAAGGTAAATACGACAGACAGAGTAAGCAAGGAAAAGCTTCTCATATCCTTTTACAATTTGCCAGACAGGAGGGAAAAAAAATAGGACTTATCTCTTCTGGTGAAGAGGGTAGGGAAGATTTTGATGTTTACTTACAGCTTCCTGAGATAAGCCTTTCTGATCCCCAAAAGAAAGCAATAGCCGCAAAGAATCTTAAAAAACTACTTGAGCAAGGGATAAAATTTGGAGTTTTCGGTAAATAGAATTAAACGCGGATGTAATCTCCCCTCCAATTTTTGATTTGCATTTTTATTTCCTTAGCAGGTAATTTTTCCGCAATAGCCTTGTCCATCAAAGGAAGAATTTCCTCGTCAGAAGCAAATCGTAAAGCTATAATTTGACCTAATTTGAGATTCTTTTCCTTTTCTTCAAAGGTACTTCCTGTCAGGTGGAAATAACGACTCCTCATTTCATTTAAAATGATGCGGTTTTGAAGTTTTAAGGCATAGACCCGAGCTAAGTTGGGGAGCAATAAAATAAGGAAGGCACCTAAAAAAAGATAGATGCTTTGCAAAGAGGAATCTTTCGTGGCAAAATCCATTTTTGCTAAGGTCCAACCGAAATAAAGAGCGGACAAGGGAGCAATCAAAAAATGGTGAAACTTCGAATACCTTGCGTGATTTTTAAAATTTTGGTCTTTCATGGCATAAAAAAAGGAGGCGAAAACCTCCTTTATAGTTGATTAATGATCATTACTTTTTTTATTGGCAAAGGTTTTTCTGGCGTCCATGAGCGATAGACCTGCACCTAACCCTATCAAAATACACACGATAAGTAAAAATAATTGGGCCCCTGACATGAGCGGCGAACTAAAGATGGCTGATAGTATCATAAAGGTTGTTTCTACAAAACTGCAATAAAGATAGAACTACCTGCTGGGATTACCAAGCAAGGTGATCAGATCTGACGAGCAACTATTCCAAGTCATCATCAAATTCTTCCTCATCTTCCTCTTCGAAATCGTCAAAATCGTCATCCTCCTCATCGAAGTCGACAATATTGTCGTCTACAAACTCGCTGTCTTCGTCAAGATCGTATTCGTCTTCGAAGTCATCTTCAAATTCATCCTCTTCTTCAAAATCGTCAATTTCTTCGAAATCTTCTTCAAAATCCTCCATAGGTTTCTTTAAAAGGGTTTTTATGATTCAATGGTACGAAATAAACAAAAAAACAATTAGAGCAATAACGCTAGCTCTAATTTTTTTTCACTTTCTAATTCTCCTAAAATTGAATTTTCAACAATCCACTTTTCTCTCAAGTAGTTAGCCCAGACTTGCAGGTAAAAAACCACATCTTCTCTGGAGTTTTTATTCAAGCTTTCGCGTCTTTCCTTGTCCATTCTTGAAAGGATCTCAGGGTCAGACAAGCGTTCCAGATGTGCTAAATCCTCAAGAGTTAATCCGAAGGAAAGCATTTTGCTCACCACCAAGTCTATGGGATAGCCGCTAGTTGGGCAATAATCAATGAGTTGTTCATTCCAATCTCCATGACGCTGCATGGCATATTGATGTATCTCTGCTTTAGAAAATGGAGTTAATTCTTGTGCTAAATTTCCACAATTGCAGGCCCCCATATGTCCCCACTGGTATACTGCTCCTTGGAGAAGCTTCGAAGCGGTTCGTTCAATACCTGCAATTAATTCTGGATTAGGTCTTGCCATGATTTTTTCTTTCCAACATCTAAGAAAAAGGAATGTTTTCCGATTCTTTTGGACTTTGCTAATTTAAGTTTTCTTTTCAAAAATTTCCTGCGCAACTGTTGCTGTCTTAGGAAAATTTCTGCTTCCCGCGAATCAAATCGAAGAATAAAATGAAATCGGAAGCTAAACTATAAAAAGGGTAGGTAAAGGTGGCTGGCTTATTTTTTTCAAAAAAGAAATGCCCGATCCAAGCAAAGCCATAGCCAATAAGTGGAATCCCAAGCAAAGCATAATACAATCCAAATACCAAACTTCCAATCAGAACCAAAATTACAAGTCCAGTACCTACAAAATGTAGGATTCTGGAAGTTGGATGCTGGTGTTCTGACAAATAATAAGGGTAGAATTCTTTTAAAGAAGTGTATTTTTTTTCCATAGGAACTTAATTTGGGGCATTAGCAATTACAAAAGTGGTAGTTGCTTTATGAAGTGCTTGAATGGTTAATTTAGGCTTATTTTTTGGTTGTGATACTTCGGTAACTGCAGTAATCATCATCACATATTTGTCTGCTTTGGGATCAATAATATCTAAAATTACTTGAAGTAACTCGTAATTAGAAGTTCGAACGGTAGACGAATAGTTTCTCATCATGGGATTAAAAAGCCAAGGATCATACATTCGCATTCCCCAGTACGGATTAGGTGAAAGGGGAACTACTTGTTCTCTTTGTCTTATGTCTTCATTGGAGTAGTACTTTATGAGCACTTCTGGATTTACAGCATCGTATTGCATGCCTGTTGAAGTCAATATCTGTATTAGCTCATTCTGTACCATGACATCAAGATTTTGATCCGAAAATCCTTGTATACCCAATTCTTTATTTACTAATGCAAAACGTTGGTAAGGTTTTAGAATAGTAACTTCCTTTTTTTCTGTAAACACTTCCACACTACTACAAGAGCTCATACTCCAGAAAGCTAAGGCAAGTCCAATGGCAAGGATAGGTAATCTCATAGAAAAGGAATGTTGGCTTTCACATAGCTTTTGGCCAAGTTAATTTTTCTTTTACAAGGAAAAAAGTAAGAGGAATCGTTATATTATTTTTGGCCTATGTTAAGTAATGTTACTTTTGACAAATTTTAGTTATGAGCCGACCTGATTTCGATGACATTTACATGGAATTGGCCTTAAACCTTGCCAAAAGATCACATTGCATCAAAAAGCACGTAGGAGCGGTGTTGACCAAAGATACCCGAATCATTTCCATTGGGTACAATGGCCCTCCAGCTGGAACGCATAATTGTGATGTGGAGTTTCCTGAAACCGGTTGTGCTCGAGATTCGAAAGGAAGTTGCTCACTGGCCTTGCATGCAGAGCAAAATGCCATTTTGTATGCGGTCAAAAATAACACCTCGGTAGAGGGGTCTACCCTGTATGTGACCTTATCTCCATGCTTAGCCTGTGCCCGAATTATATATTCCATGGGAATATCCAAGGTGGTTTATCTATTCTCTTATGCAGAATTTAAAGGTATTGGTTCCGATGAAGGGATAGACTTTTTGAAAAAATTTGGTGTGAATATCCAGCGATACACCAAACCACTTTCAGTGGATGATCCCTTGGCCTAAAAATAATTTACTTCCGGCGTTAAAGTAATTCCAAATTTTTCGAAAATGGAATTTTGAATATCTACAGATAGTTGTTTGATTTCTGATCCTTTACCACCGCCATAATTAACTAGGACGAGGGCCTGTTTTTCATGTACGCCGACTTTGCCTTTGCGTCTTCCTTTCCAACCCGCTTGTTCGATAAGCCATCCTGCAGCTACTTTAACTCCCTCTTCGGTAGGATATCCAGGAACTTGGGGAAATTGCAACTTTAATTTTTCAAATTCTGAAGTAGATAGGGTAGGGTTTTTAAAAAATGAACCTGCATTCCCAAGAATTTTAGGGTTAGGCAACTTGGATTCCCTAATTTCGATGACTGCCTTACTCACGGCTTCCAAAGTGGGGTGTACTACCCCATGCTGCTGCAGTACCTCCTGAATTGCTCCGTATTCCAAGTGATAGTGAGGTGTTTTTCTCAATTTAAAAGTAACTGAAGTAATCACGTATTGATCCTTGCACTCATTTTTGAAAACACTTTCCCGATACCCAAACTTACAGTCCTGGGCCTCAAAACGAGTGGAAGTAAATCCTGTTCTATGAATGGCGTTCAAACTGTGAAATACCTCTTTCAATTCTACTCCATAGGCTCCGATATTTTGCATGGGGGAAGCCCCTACTGTGCCAGGAATCAAGGATAAATTTTCTACTCCAGCCCAATTGTTTTTAATGCAAAAACGCACGAAATCATGCCAAACTTCTCCAGCTCCTACCTCTAAGAATACCAGGTCTTTTTCTTCCTTAATTAAGGTAATCCCTTTGATCTCTAGCTTTATGACCAATCCTTGGATATCCTTAGTCAGTAAAACATTGCTCCCCCCTCCAAGAATAAATACCTTCCAATGATTTTCTTCTGCCTTTCTAAGGGCTTCTATTACTTCATCTACACTGCGGGCAATTGTAAAAAACTCTGCTTTGTGATCAATTCCAAACGTAGTGTAGAGTTTCAAAGAAACATTTTCTTGAATATTCATGGGATTGGCTGAGATCTACGCTTTTGACAAAGACAGGATGGTTTAGAATATAGATATTAGCTGAAATAGGTCTTCAAGGCTGCCAATTTTTCGTTAAGCTGTTGCTCTACTTTTCGGTATTCTTCCGCCGTGGGTAGAGGGGCTTGTACCGAAAAATAATACTTAATTTTGGGTTCTGTTCCCGAAGGCCTTGCCGAAATTTTACTTCCGTCTTCCAGGTAGAATTGCATCACATTGGACTTATCCAATGCCAAGGGCATAACTTTACCTGATTCTGGAAAAGTAATCGTTGAATTTTTTACATCCACTATCTTCACCACCTTAGAATTATTCATTTCAAGCGGGGGATGGGTTCTGTATTGAGCCATTAACTGTTGAATTTGTTCTGCCCCATCTTTTCCTTTCTTAGTCACAGACAGGAGAGATTCCTTATAAAATCCAAATCGCTCGTAAATTTCGGCCAAGACATGAAACACTGTTTTTCCTTTGGTTTTGTAGTAAGCGATGACCTCAGCTACCATGGCGCAGGCGCTGACTCCATCTTTATCTCTGACAAAATCACCCACCAGGTATCCAAAGGATTCTTCTCCACCCGCAATGAAAGACTCTTTTCCTTCTTTCTCACGAATGATGGCGGCAATATTTTTAAACCCTGTCAGTACGTTGATGCAGGGCACACCAAATCCCGATGCTATGGCATTGATGAGTTCTGTAGTGACTATGGTATTTACTAGGTATTTTTCTAAACCCAATTTTCCTTCTTCTTTCATGCGAGAAAGGAGGTAATAGGTAATTAGAGTAGCCGTTTGGTTGCCATTCAGCAATTCAAACTCTCCTTTTTCGTTAGGAACTACTGCGGCATACCTATCTCCATCGGGGTCACAGGCCGTCACTAGTTCCGCCTGAACTTCCTTGCCTAGAGCAATGGCAAGGGTTAAAGCTTCTGGCTCCTCAGGATTAGGGTAAATGACCGTGGGAAAATTTCCATCCGGCTCAAGTTGCTCTGTGACCAAATGGATGTTGTCAAAACCAAAGGCTTTAAAAGCTGCTGGTACCATTTTTCCACTCGCCCCGTGTATGGGCGAAAAGACAATGGGCATTGATTTCTGACTTTTTATTTCCTCTTTGGCCCAACTTAATTTAACGATGTTGTCCAAGTAAATCTGATCAAATTCTTCTCCGACATAATGAATCAAATGTTCTTGTTTATTCCAATTAACTTGATCAAAAGAAGTGATTTTCTGAACCTCACGAATGATATTGGTATCGTGGGGAGCTACTACTTGCGCCCCATCTTCCCAATAGGCCTTGTACCCGTTGTATTCTTTGGGGTTATGAGAAGCAGTAATCATGACACCAGATTTGCACGCAAAATGCCTCACGGCAAAAGAAAGCATGGGGGTAGGGCGCATGTCTCTGAAGTACATCACCATGATTCCATTGGCCGTTAAAATTTCGGCAGTAGTTCTCGCAAACAGGGTGTTATTTATTCTGCTGTCGTGCGTGATGGCTACTCGGATTTCTTGTCCAGGAAAACAAGCATTTAAATAATTAGCTAATCCTTGGGTGGCCATGGCTACCGTGTAGACATTCATTCTGTTGGTGCCTACACCCATAATTCCACGAAGACCTCCTGTACCAAATTCGAGGTCTTGATAAAATGAATCTATTAATTCAGTTGGATTTTCTTCAATCAAGGTGCGAATACTTGCCTTAGTTGTTTCATCAATAGAGCTGTCAAGCCATCGTTGCGCTTTCGCTAAAATTTGGGGATCCATACTACTCATGACAATTAAAAATTTTATTTATGTACAAAATTAGAAAAAACAATAATTGCTTTCATTCTAAGGTCATTCTAAAGGAAAATCATAAAGAAATCTAGAAAAAATTATCAAAGATTTCCTCTTAATTCTTGTTCTCTTTCAATGGCTTCAAACAAGGCTTTGAAATTTCCTTTTCCGAATGAAATTGCTCCTTTTCTTTGGATGATTTCAAAAAAGAGGGTAGGCCTATCCTGTACGGGCTTTGTGAATATCTGCAATAAATAGCCTTCTTCATCTCTATCGACTAGGATATTTAACTCTCTCAAGGGCTGTAAGTCTTCTTCTATGCTTCCTACACGATCTAGAAGCGTATCGTAGTAGGAACTAGGAACTTCAAGGAATTCTACTCCTCTTTTTCTAAGTTCTCCTACGGTGTAGATGATATCGTTGGTAGCAATAGCCAAATGCTGTACTCCCGGGCCTCCATAAAAATCAAGGTATTCTTCAATTTGAGACTTCTTTTTTCCTTCGGCAGGCTCGTTGATGGGAAACTTTATAAATCCATTTCCATTGGAAACTACCTTGGACATCAGTGCCGAGTATTCCGTGGAGATGTCTTTATCATCAAAAGTGACCAGCAAAGAAAAGCCCATTACCTTTTCATAGAAGCTAACCCAGGTGTTCATTTCCCCCAATCCTACATTTCCTACGCAGTGATCGATATGCAAAAGACCAATAGGACTTGCTTGATAGCTACTCTTTTTAGAAACATAACCTGGTAAGAAGACACCCTGATAATTTTTCCTTTCAACAAAGGTATGTATAGTGTCTCCATAGGTTTGTATGGAAGCAATCTTTACTTCTCCATGAGCATCTTTCAATTCGTGAGGAGCCTCTACAGAAACCGCCCCTCTACGCGTAGTTTCTTCCCAGGACTTTTCAGCGTCATCCACCCAAAGGGCAATGACCTTGACACCATCTCCGTGCTGCATGAGGTGTTTAGAGATGGGATGATTGGAATGTAGAGGGCTGGTAAGTACAAGACGAATTTTACCTTGTTTCAATACGTAGGAGGCTCGGTCTTTGATGCCAGTTTCAGGACCAGCATAAGCAATCAATTCGTAGCCAAATGCATATTGATAATATAATGCACTTTGTTTGGCATTGCCTACGTACAACTCCACATAGTCCGTTCCGTTGATTGGTAGAAAGTCTTGATTCATGGGTGAAATTTGGGTTTATTCTTCCAACAAAGGTAAAAAAGAACAAGCACTTTTAATTTTATTCCTTTTTTATTCTTGTGGATTTTTATTCCATAAAACAGTAAGCAAGGAAAGGATTAACCAGCTCCATGCCCATAGACCCAGAAGAGGAAAAAAACTTAGCCACATCAGCATCAAGTAAAAAGGAATAACCAGGATAAATCCAATCAAAAACTTCCAAGTTGAAGTAAATACCTCGTCTTCAATTTGGGGCGCCAGGATACCCAGCCAAACCCAATACAAAGGAAAATGGAAGATTTTCATCATTTTATTGACCAAATAAGGTCTTGAGTCTGTTTTTTTCATTGGAAGATCTTTCCCAGATAAAAAATGATCCACCTCTTTTTTTGAGGTAAGGTCAACTTGCGCTTCGAGAATTTTTTTCAAAGTTTGATCGTATCCTTCTTCAGGAATTGAAACGATCAAGGATCTCAAGGCTTCTTCCACTCTTTTGGTCAATTTCACGGATTCAGAAGAGGGAACATCTACGGGGATAGATTTACCAATTGTAATTCTTACAGTACTGCCAGATTTTTTATGAGCACTGAAATCAAGTCCTACGGGCAAGATGATGGGCTTTACTTCTGGAAATCTTTCCATTGCCCCGTAGGCCATTCGAGTAAACCCCTTACTCAAGGGTCGCAATCCTCGTACAAAACTATGATTGCCTTCGGCAAAAATTAGGACACTTCCTTTTTTTCGTAATACCTGGAAGGTTTGTTCAAAGGTCCCTTGATTTTGAGGGATGGTAGAAAATCCATCTCTAATTCTATAGACGGGAAGCATCCTGATAAAATTCAAAAGCTTAGCAGCAATGGGATTTTTGAAAGCAGCTGCCCTAGTCATAAAGTGCGGCGATAGGGGTACATGCGTAGCGATCAATAGGGGATCCAAGAGGGCATTTTGATGGTTAGCCACAATAATCACTGAGCTATGGCGTGGAATATTTTCTTTTCCCTCCACCCTTATTTTATGGAAGTAAAGATGCAAGGCAGCTTTCACTACCCACCGCAGTACTGTATTGAAAAGTGTTTTCATGAGGAATATTTCCAATAACTAGCTAAAATAATACCAGAAATTAAGTGCCAAATTCCCCACCATGCTGCAATAATAGCCATTCCCCCTAATCCATCGAAAAAGGAAAAAATAAGAACCAATCCTAAACCTGAATTTTGAATACCTGTCTCAATGCTGAGTGTTTTAATATCGGCATAAGGTAATTTCCCAATTTTCCCAGTAGCAAAACCTGCTGTCAGAGCAAGTCCATTGTGGAGAAATACCCACAAAAATATGGTTCCTATATAATTGATAAAAAGGGAAAAATTATTAGCAAAAGCCATCAATATAAAACCAGCAAAAAACACCAAACTCATGGGCTTGATTACTTTGCTAATTTTTTGTGAAAGTTTTGGAACTTGGGAAGATGTCAGCATCCCTAATACCAAGGGTACACCTAAGAGGACCCCTACAGAAAAAAAGATTTCGTATGGATCTAGTTGTATTTCTTTCAAAAGAATAGAGGTAGGAGGATATGTACTTGCCCAAAAAGTAAAGTTAAATGGGGTGAGAACCACCGCTGCTACGCTAGAAAAAGCAGTTAAACTGATGGATAAGGCCGTGTTACCTTTTGCAAAGTGAGTTAAAAAATTAGACACATTTCCTCCGGGACAAGCGGCTACCAAAAATAGACCTAAAGCGATGCTGGGAGGAGGCTGGAGTAGGCTGACAAATACCCAGGTTAGAAAGGGGAGAAGTATACATTGGGAAAAAATTCCAAGAAAAAATCCTCTAGGGTTTTTTCTAAGGTAAGAAAAATCCTCCCATCTTACTTCCAGGGCTACTCCATACATGATCACGCCCAAAGCTAGGTGCAATCCAAGGAGGTCTGAGGAAGAAAAATTTAGTTGAACACTTTCTAGGGCAGATGGAGATCCCATTTCCCTAAAATCAGGGAAATTATGCGGAATTCAAAATTTAAGAGGAATGGCCTAAGTGATGGCTGTATTTTTTCTATCGTGCTTAGTTTATCTCTACTTTACCTAATCCCCTGACACTTTTATTTGTAAACCTTGGGTCGCCACTAACACTTACTTTACCGATACCGTCTGCCTCCAAGAATAAATCACCCGTGCAGTTCACCTCTACCTTACCGATACCAGAACTTGTCAGCGTTAAATCTTGTACTACTAGTTGTGAGGCATCTAAATTACCAATGCCTTTGTTGATGAAGCTGGCACTTTGGCTTCTTCCATCCAATGTGATGTTGCCCACCATATCAAAATCTGCTGTAATTGAATTGGCCTCTAAGGATAGATTTAGATTTCCTACTCCATTCCCACTAAGATCTAGGGTATCTATTTTGAAAGTTCCCTCTGTTCTAGCATTTCCTACCCCATTATATTCTAATGAATGAAGCTTGGCTAATGAAACGGTTATGGTAAGTTCCTCATCTTCAAAAATAAAACTCTGATCATTTCTTATTTCTAAAACAAGGACATTACCTTCCTGATGAATCAAAAGTTCATCAACGAGCTCTTGGCTTCCCTCCACAGTTATTTGTTCTTGATCCGATTGGATCAGATGTAAATTGAATACTCCATCAATTTTAAGAGCAGAAACTCCTACCAAAGGTTTGGTTTCTTTCGTTTGAGCATCAGTCTGATCGCTAGATCGATGGGAACAATTGAGGGTGGCGAGGAGGGTCGCAAGAACGAGAATGCTTGAGAAGGTATGCATCGTATTATTTTTTCCTTTCTATGCCAAAAAATGGACCAAAAAATTTAAACCTCCAAATTTCAATCCTTATGAATATTAGGGGTAGTAATCTGTCCGTTTGTGAACGGAAATTGTAAAAAATTGTACGGCGATTGTACTTTTTATCTCAGGTTTTCCTGGTTTTAAAACTCCCAACGGGTAAATAGACCGTAATTCTCACGGGGAATTTTTGAAGCACCATACGCGTCTAGGTTGGCTCCTAACCCAAACCCAAAAGGACCTTTCTTTAAGCCTGCTCGTAAGTATATAAAGCTTCGGTTATTAACAGAAGACCTAAGTCCTTGATTATAAGTAAATTGTAATCTTGTGTATAGGGACCAATTTTCAGATAATGGCGGTTTGTACTCGTAAAGTCCAAATAGCTTCAGGTCTTGAGATTCCTTTAATTGATAAGATAAGACAGTAATAGCAAGCAACTTTTTAGTAGCCTTACTATGAGCCAGCCCTAAAAAATTAGAAAATCCAGCAACGGAATTGGCTTCCGCGCCTGCAGCTAGGGAAAGACCCGAGTTGCCTAAGGCATAATTTACCTGCAGGGGAATAACGACAGCATCACCTACTTGCCTTTCTTTTCCGTAATTCTCTGAGAAAACAGCTATAGCCAACACACTAAACTTGCTCTGAGGGGTAAAATTTCTCTTCATCACCAATTGGTAATCCATACGATCCTGTCCAAACATGAATTCCATGGGGATAGGAGGAATCGGTGTTTGGCTAAAAGAAACCAATGGATTGCCAGTGATTACAGTAAGTAATAAGACAAAGAACCAATTTTTTGAAGATAAGGGCATTTTATGGTGGGGTGATGATTTAGAATAGTAGAGTTAAGCCAATTCCCTTAAATCTACGGGAACTACCCTAGATACACCTGCCTCAATCATGGTAATGCCATAAATCACGTCTGTACTGGCCATGGTTCTCTTGTTGTGCGTGACTATGATAAACTGGCTTTCAGAGCTAAATTTTTGAATGATGTGATTAAACTTATCAATATTGGCATCGTCAAGCGGGGCATCCACTTCATCAAAAATACAAAAGGGTGCAGGCTTCAACAGGTATATAGAAAATAATAGGGAAGTGGCAGTTAGGGTTTTTTCTCCTCCGCTCAATTGGTTGATTGTCAGAGGTCGTTTTCCCTTGGGTTTTGCCATGATTTCTATAGGTGATTCCAGAGGATTGTTAGGATCCACTAGAGTCAAGTCACAATCGTCTTGCTCCGTAAACAAGGATCTAAACACCTTGACGAAGTTTTCTTTAATTTTCGAAAAGGCATCCAAAAAGGTATCTTTTGCTACTTGATCAATTTCCTCAATGGTTGTCAAAAGGGAAATTTTAGCTTTCACCAGGTCCTCCTTTTGTGCACTGATAAAATCATATCTTATTTTGATTTCATCAAACGCTTCCATGGCCATGGGATTGATGGGTCCTATGCGGTCTAGGCGCTCTTTTTGTTTGCGAACCAATTCCCGCAAGTGTTCTTCCTGAAAATCAGAAAATTCTGGATCCATGTGTGGATTTTCTTGAATCAATTCATCCAAATCCACTTCGAATTCCACCATCAATCTTTCTTTTACTCCACTTATTTTGAGTCGTATTTCGTTGATGTGGGATTGAATTTCTACTACCAATTCATCTATTTGCTCTCGTTGCTTTTGAAGAGTTCTAATGGAGGCATCGGTCTCATCTATTTCTCCTCTAATTCCATAATAATCCTTCTCTGCTTCATTAACTCCTTGTTCTAGGCTCTCTTTTTCTGAGTACAGTTCCACCAACTCATCGTCCTGAAGTTCATTTTTATTAAAAATGGACTTTATTTCTGCATCCAATTGGGAGAGCTCTGCTTGGGCTTTTTGCATGCGCTCCTTTGTACTTTCTAATCCATTGTTCTTGAACTCAATTTCTTGATCTATGCTTGATACCCGATTGAGCTGTTGGATAAACGAGATATTCTCCTGATTAAATTGCTGAGATTTTTCTGCCAAAAGTTTATTTTCTGACTCTAGTTCAATTTTGGTTTTATCCAGTAGTGCAGTTAATTCTTCAAATTGGCTACGATCTTGTTCTTGCTGCGGAAGAAGTTGAAGCAGATGGGTCTCTATGCTATGGATCCGTTCAAGGATATCTTCTCGCTTGGTAGCATTGGAAGACAAAAGCTCGGCTAGTTGTTCTTTTTTGGTACGCACTGACACATAGGTAGCATTTAATGCATTGATGCTTACCTGTGCTTCTTCAAGTTCCTTTTTGAAACTAACCTCTTTTAAAGAACTCAATTCGCTAAGTTTTTGATCCAAATTGGATCGGGTAGCACTTACTTTTTTATTTAGCTCTTTGATTTCCTTATCGAGTTTTTCAAGATTTTTTGCTCTACCAATTCTTTTCCCTTCAAATAGGCCTACAGAGCCTCCAGATAAAGAGAATTTTTTTCGAATGTATTTTCCAGTTTCGGCCAAGAAAATGCAGTCATTGTCTTTTGGAAATTCGCCGTATTCACCCGGAACGATATAGACATTGTCTAAAATAAAATGTACAAGCCTGCTGTACTTGACATCAAACTCAATGATTTCGGAAGCGGCAATGGCATTGGGAAACAGCTTGGTTTGGCTTGGTTTAAATCGATTAAAATGTTCTAAAATAAAAAAATTGGCCTTGCCTCTGGAAGCATCACTTAGCAATTGGATGGCAGAAATAGCTTCGGATTCGGTATCCACCACGTAGTAGTTCAGGTAATTTTCTAAATAGTTCTCGATGGTTACCCTGTATTTTTCTTCTGTAGTCAGTAGGTCAGAGAGTAGGGGTACGTCTTTTCCCCAGGATGGATTTTTTTTCAGGAATTTGATAGCTTCAGGGAAGCCTTCTAAGTTCTCCACCAAAGACTTGGTTAGATGGTACTCGTTGGTTTTTGAATCCAATTTCCTGGAAATATTTACCAATTCTTCCCGGATCAAATCCACGACTCGGTTGGTTTCTTCTACCTTTTTATCCTGCTCTTCCTGTAAATTTTGGATCTTGCTATACCGGGCTTGAGCCAGTTCCAATTGTGGCTGTATTTCTTCTAGTTTTAGGTCAAAATCTGCCAAATTAGCTTCTTGGGAGCCTGTATCTGAAGATGTACGATCCAGTTCCTGTTTGAGCGTTGCCAGTTGAATTTGTTTGATTTCTACTTCCTTGCCAACTTGATATACTTGCTCTTTTACTTGTTCAAAGCGATGCGTTATATCCTTATGCTCTGTTTGCTTTTCTTGCGTAATTCTTTTTTGAGCATCGAATTCCTCTCTTAGTTGGGTGACTACATGCTCTTTTTCAGCATACAACTTTTCAGCAGCCTCTTTTTCTTGCTGTAAAGATTTTATCGAAAAACTGGAGCGCTCGGCCGATTTTCTATCTCCATCCAATTGTTCTTTGAGGGAAGAACTTCTGTCTTCTAAAAATCGAAGCCTTTCGTTTTTGATTTTCTTTTCAGACTCGAATCCTCTAATCGTATTTACATGTTCGTTTAATGTCTTTTGCCTAGAGGCTAGCAATTTTTCCTTCACTAGTAAGTCCGCTTTACCTGCGCTCAATTGAGCTTCTAAAGCTGAAATTTTAGATTGAAGTTGAATCTTGGCATCCCCTTCCTTCTGAACGGTACTTTGAGCCTCAGTTAAGGAATGTAGCTGTTGTTGTATGGATTTTTTTGCCAAGTTGATGCTGGCTATCCTATACTCTGATTTTATTTCAAAATAGGAAGCAGCTTGTTTGGCTTGCTTTTCAAGCGATTTTAAATTTTTATCAATTTCAAAAAGTAGGTCTTCTACTCTAGATAAATCCGCATCGGTATCCTCAAGCTTGCGAAGGGTTTCTCTCTTTCTATTTTTAAATTTTGAAATACCCGCAGCCTCTTCAAAAAGCTCTCTTCTAGAATTATTTTTATCGTTGAGTAGCTCATCAATCATTTTAAGTTCGATGATGGCATAGGAATTGGAGTTGATTCCGGTATCTAAGAAGAGATTGGTGATGTCTTTGAGTCTACATGTCACCCCATTTATTTGGTATTCGCTTTCCCCGCTTCTGTAAAACCTGCGAGTTATAGTAACGTGAGTATATTCAGTAGGAAGTAGGTTTTTAGTGTTTTCAAACGTGAGAGAAACTTCAGCTAAGTTGGTAGGCTTTCTATTTTTTGTTCCGTTAAAGATGATATTTTCCATCTTTTCAGACCGGAGTAGACGCGATTTCTGTTCCCCCAATACCCAGCGAATGGCATCTACCACGTTAGATTTTCCGCATCCATTGGGGCCCACCACTCCAGTGATTCCTTTGTCAAAATGGATGACCATTTTGTCACCAAAACTCTTAAACCCCTTGATTTCCAGTTTGCTAAGCAGCATACACTAATTTCCTTGCAAATAAGCCTTCAAAATAGGGCTAAAGGTTGGATTTGGCAATAATAAACTTAATTAAGAGCATACAATCTTGGACAAATTTTGAGTAAAAATTAAAGAGTTCTTTTTATTCACTTACGGCTGCTATTTAGCGAAGGTAATAAAGGTTGTTCACCTGCTTTTATGTCTTGACAATTTTTAGGTCATCAGATATTCTCTTATCTTGGTGCATGGACTTCGGTCAAGTTATCTACGTCATCGTCATTGTTCTCTACTTCATCTATAGGGCAGTAGCCAAAAAGAAGGGAGAAGAAGTTACTTCTGAGGAAGAGTCAGATTCTATTCCGCCCAAAAAGGGGCCAAGTTTTGAAGAACTTTTAAAAGAAATTAGAGAAGCGCAGTTGCCAAGCCTTCCAGAACTTCCAAAATCTCCCCTTCCTGAGCCAAAACCAATAGTTCCGGTGTTTCCGACAGTTCCTGAAGTAAGTACAGAGAAAAAAATAATGGAGCCTGTCTTGATTGAGGTGGTTAATCAAGAACAAGAGTGGTCCAAGCGGTATGAATCTTCGAGAGAAGCAGAAATCGTCCAAACGTATCCTGCATTCGCTACCTCTGTGCCTGAAGAAGCAAGAAAAAAATGGACTGCTTATGATAATTTACCCGAAAAGGTAAATCCTTATGCCGAGCTTTTGAAAAATCCCAAATCATTGAAAGATGCTGTAGTGGTGAGTGAACTTCTAAAACGAAAACATTTTTAGGACATTGCAAAACTTTTTTGATTCAGATAGATTATAAAATGAAAGATCTATTTGAAACTATGGCTAATCAAGAGAAAATTCAAGAATGTTTACGTTCTGGAAACCTTTCGGTATCTAGAAGAAATTTTATAGAAAAAGCAGGGCTTGCCACGGTATTAAGCAGCTTTGGAGTAGCATTTTTTACTTCTTGTGTAAGTTCTGAGGACTCTGATCCAACTGGAAGTACCCCTGGGGGTGGATCTACTTCGAATGGCATCACTATTTCGGGGTCTACCATTGCCATCAATTTGACCATTCAAACCCGATTGGCAAGTTCTGGAGGATGGCTACTCATAGAACCTGCAAAAACCCTTGTGGCCAATATCAGCGGTACCTATGTGGCCATGACCTCCGTGTGTACCCATTCCGGTTGTTTTGATAGTTGGTCTTTTTCCAACAATCGATTTATATGCAATTGTCATAATTCTATTTTCGATACTGCTGGAAAAGTCGTACAAGGTCCAGCTAGTACTGCCTTGCAAGTGTATACTACTTCTGTATCTGGAACTACTTTGACCATATCCAAGTAGCATATCGTCCTTTTATGGAGAAAGCCGTTTCTATTTTGACAATTAGTGTCATTTTTTTAAATTAGTAAATCCATTTCTCCTAATTTTGGATTTTCTAATTCTTCTATGGCAACGTCTGGCAAGGTAGAACAACAAAAAATTCTTCGCGTATTCAAACTCATCAATTTACTTCAAGGCACCATTGGGAAGCCAGTTCATCGATTGGCAGAACTTTTGGAAACGGATGAGCGAACCATTTACAGGTATTTTAAATTATTGGAAGCGTTGGGTTTTGTGGTAGTTAAAGAATTTAGCAAATACAAACTTCAAGAACGTCCCGAATACCTCACTGCAGCTTCAACAACCTTTTCGGTTGAAGAAAACCAATGGTTAAAATCCATGATAGAGAGTCAAGGGAAAGGAAACCTCCTTCGGGATTCTCTCTTACAAAAATTGCAACTTAGCTCAGAGGTAAAATTAGGTAGTGACCAACTTTTTAAGGCCAATTGGGGTAGGGTGGTGGATGTGATAGCTCACGGAATTGCACAAAAAAAACAGCTTTGGCTCAAGGATTACTATTCTATGAAAAGCGACACCGTGTCTGATCGCTTGGTGGAACCTGTTGGCTTTACCTCTGATTACGAACATATTCATGCTTTCGAACTAGAAAGTAATTCCATGAAAATGTTCAAAATTGAGCGTATTGGAGAAGTTGTACTTAGCTCAGAAGGATGGAAATCAGAAGAATCTCATGAATTGCCCGAACAAGCACTTTTTGGTTTTACGGGAAAAGGACAGTTTGCTGTAAAACTTAAATTGAGTAAAAAAGCTTACCAACTGATGGTAGAAGAGCATCCCAATGCCAGACCTTTTATCACTATTAAAAATCGGAATCAATATTTTTTTGAGGGAAAGGTGGCTCATTTGCCAGGATTAGCCCGCTTTATTTTGGGTTTACCGGGAGAGATAAAGGTAGAAGAAGGGGAGGAACTCCAGGCATATTTGAAAGAACAGTTGGATAAAGCAAATTTTTAAACCATAGGTTCGGTTTACGCTTGATGTTCTTCTCGGAGTAAGTCGTTGATGGTTTTGACAGGATTAAAAGTAAGAAGTGGTACTTCTACAAATAGGGTATTCCAATGGGCCATTGCACCGTTCCAAAGGCCTGGTAATTCTAAGGCCTTTACTACTTTTCCATTTTTTGATTTTTCAGTGATAAATCCTGTTGACATGTCTCTAAATTGAAGTAGGTCAAACGAATTTCCTTTGTAATCTTTGATTCCACAGACCAAGTCTACGGGATTGAAATGGGTTGAAGAATTCATATGCTGCTTTGAAATAGGGTCTTCCAGATTAATTTGAGCAGTTTCCAATATTTGTAGGGAGCGAGAACCATCTTCTTCCTGTATCCAAAAAGGTCCTCCTCCAGGTTCACCGGTGTTTTTTACCATCCCACAAACCCGAATTGGTCTATGAAGTTTTTTTCTAATAAAGGTCGTTTGAGTAGCAAGATCGGCAGATGCAACAGATTCTGGCAAAATCCCTCCTAAATCCTCAGTATAGACCCGAATCGCTGCCTTGAGATTTGATTCAGTCACCGAGGCATCCAACCCAGCCAAGGCAGCAAATACTTTTTCTTGAATTTCTAGAAGAAATCCTCCCAGAGCCAATTTGTATTTGGTTGTGATTTCTTTCAGTCTATCTGGGACAACATTGTCTATATTTTTTATAAAAATCAAGTCTGCATGGATTTCATTCAAGTTTTCTAACAAAGCCCCATGGCCTGCGGGGCGAAAGAGCAGACTGCCATCTTCTTCAAAAAAGGGCTGATTTTCTAAATCCACCGCTAGGGTATCGGTAGTCTTTTTTTGATGTGAATAATTGACATGAAATTGAATTCCCGTTTCTTGTTGCAATGTTGGGAGCAAGGATGATATTTCAGAGCGGAAGCCAGATTCATGCTCAGGAGATACTGTAAAATGAATGTGAACTTCATTATTTTTTCCTAGACCATAACGAAGCCCTTCGATCAAATGCTCGTGGGCGGGTGTGCGACGCTCCTCGGAGTAGGCATGGAATTTTAAAAGTCCTTTGGGTAGATTTCCATACCCTAAGCCCTCATTCCTTACTAAAGAAGATACGATGGAAGTGTAGTCTTTTGTAGCCAAGGCTTGAGTTAAATTGAACCCCTGTGCGGTCATTACCCTATCTAGATCTTCAAAAAATGCAAACTTGTGAATTTCCTGAATAAATTTTTTTACAAAAGGACTATTCTCGAAGGAAGTACTACCCTCCAAAAAAGCAAATAAATCCTTAAACATGCGACTGGCAGCGCCTGAGGCAGGAACAAATTTTACAATCTTTTTTTTGGAAGCTAGAGAAGAAAAAAAATTTTGGTATCGATTTGTTTCTTGTTCATTCCATACCTGTACGCCCTGATTTGCTGTAGCTGGGGCTATAATTTTCAAATAAGGAAAGCCAGTTTTAAACTGCTCCAATTGCTGCATGACCGCATCAATTGGCATTCCTTGGCTCTTGATTTTTTCTTTTAAGGTTTGATCCATGCCTTGCATCCCTTGCTCAATATGCTGAAGTTAATTCATTTTCATTTTATCCCTAACCGATTGGATCTATTTTCCTTATTCCAAATGAAATCGAACGACTTCTCCAGGTCTTTTTTGGGCTATTTTGGAAATGGAATCTTCGCTGAGTTGAAGAATTCGAGGATAGCCTCCAGTAAGCCCTGCATCACGCATCAAAACCATCAATTTTCCCCCAGAACTGAGTTGAACAGTACCTGGAAACACGGGGTTGGTGGGAAGTTCTGGAAGGGTGTTTGGGAGTAAATCTTCCAATTGTATTCCCATCCGATTGCTATGAGTAGAAATACGAAAAGAACCTTTCAGCAATTGCTGCTGTAATTCTCCACTAAGAAGCGACCAATCCGGTCCTCTATAGGCCACTACTTCTTCATCCTCAAACCAAGAAGTATTCCACTTGGGGCTAGCATTTCTCTGGGGAGAATAATCAATGGGCAAATAGGGGAGGATATCCCCAGTTTCTCTAAAAAATTTTCTAGAAATAAATGGAAAATCGCTTCGCGAATCATAAAATTTTTCTGTTACAAATCCTGATTTTATACCCAAATAGAGCCATCTGCCTGAATAAAATTTACCAAGCTTTACCTCATCTCCGGCGCGGATGAGGAGGGTATTTCCCGAATTATAAGCCTCTCCATTTAAAAAAATCTGCACCTTCGCTCCTGCAAATGAAAGTTCTGTAGGATGATCAAACACTAGGGTTAACCCAGGTTGGGAAATTTCCAATACAGCAGCATTTTCCTCATTTTGAAGCACATGGTTGGCCCAGGCATAACTTTTTTGATCCATCACTCCTGCAGTGGGGATGCCGATGGAGGCTACATGATGACGCCCTGCATCTTGAATAGAGGTACCAGGAGCCGTAAATACAATTCTTGCCTTACCTAAGCTGAGATTCATGACAGATAAAAGGTAGGTATATCGTGGGACCAGGACTGAAATTTGGCAAGGTCAATGGGTATAAATTTCACTTGATCTCCATATTTTGCCCAAACGGGTGGGCTTCGCAGGGGATCAAAAAGAACTATAGGGCTTTGTCCAATCAAATGCCATCCCCCAGGACTTTCTCTAGGATAAATTCCCGTTTGACTTCCTCCTATGGCCACGGTTCCCGAGGGTACGGAGAGGCGAGGTATAGGTTTTCTAGGGGCATGAAGTAGGGGATGTAATCCATTTAAGTAGAAGAACCCAGGTAAAAAACCAAAAAAATGAATTCTGTAGGTAGGAGTAGCATGAAGGGCAATTAACTCTTCCACTAAAATTTGCTTTTCCTTGGCTAGTTCATTTAAATCTTCACCCAGCTCAGGAGAGTAGCAAACAGGTATCTCCCATACCTTTTTGGACAAGGGTTTGGGACTTACTTGATGGTTGGGCACTATTCGATTAAATTTTTCTTGAGAAGTGGGGGATTTCCACTGAAGACTGATGCGAGTAAACCCCATTCGAAGGGACATAAGTTCATCTGCCCAATCGCTTTGCAAAAAATCCATGTAAGCCAATTGCAAAGCCAACAACTCATCGGAAGGCGGGAGATTCCAAAGCAGTTCCCCCAAGTTTGGAGTGATTTGTATATAGCTTGGCTTCATTTCCAAAAGCGTTTTCGGAGTTGAGGTAAGAACTCCATAATTCCAGGGTTGTCACCGTGAAAACAAAGGGTGTCTGCTTGGATGGGAAGCTTTTCTCCAGTAAGACTGGTCAAAATCCCTTCTTCAAGGATCTGGGTTACTTGGGTGGCCACTTCCGAAAGGCTAGTCAATAAGGCACCCTGTTGAGATCTAGGAGCTAACTGATAGGATTTCAAATAACCACGATCAGCAAATACCTCTAGCCTAAAAGGTAATTTTTTCTTGCTTACCTCTAGGTGCATCATGGAGTGGGGTGGAACTAAAACAGGGGTAGCGGGATAGTTTTTTTTCAAGTAGGAGGTAAGTGTGTCTGCCAAAGATGCAGAGGCAGCAGCATCGTTATACAAAGCCCCATGGAATTTGATATGATCCATAGATACTCCATTTTTACGACATACATGAAGAAATAAACTCAATTGCTCATCCAATTGATATTCCAATTCCTCCTTGGAAAGTGAGTGAGAAAGTCTCCCAAAATTTTCCTTATCCGCATAAGAAGGATGTGCCCCAACTTTCACACCGAACCTTGCGGCCAGCTGCAGCGAAGAATCTATGCTTTCAGCAGAGCCTGTATGCCCTCCACAAGCCAAACTTGCCACATCAATGAGCGAAAACACTTCTGAATCGTTGGCACAACCTTCTCCTAGATCACAATTGATCTCAGGTAATTTTATTCGCTTAGGTGGTGCCACAGGAAGAAAATAGTTAGGTCAGAATTTCTATAACTCTTCCTGTATCTGGATCTACAATCACCCGGATCACTGAACCGTCTTTCAGAGGAAAGGTAACCACGTAGTTCCCGTCTGTCCAAGCTCCCACTTCGGCCTTTTTCCAATCACCAAGGAGGGAAGATTTTTGGGTGGTATTTAAGGCGCTGTAGGCCACATTTCTATATATATCCAAAGGATCCTCCTGGGACTCCACTGTACAAGCCAGCAAAAGTGTAGCTAAAAACAAGGTGAAAAAAAGGCTGTATTTCATGAGTTATGTATAATTAAGAGCTATCATCTGGACATTCTAATTTGAAAAAAAATTCTTTACTTGACAAGGCGAATGTAAATCTTTAATTCAAGATGTCTCTGTTTTCCAAGCTTCCTCAGGTAGGTACCACTATTTTTACCACCATGTCCAGCATGGCAAAAGAAGCAGGAGCCATCAATCTTGCACAAGGTTTTCCTGGTTTTTCATCCGATCCAGAACTTTTGGATTTAGTAACAGCCTATACCAAGGCAGGGTACAACCAATATGCGCCCATGATGGGTATCCCAGAATTGAGGCAGAAAATATCTGAAAAAACCTTACTTACTCAAGGCTATGCACCCCATCTAGATACCGAAGTCACTGTAGTTTCCGGAGCGACAGAGGCCTTGTTTGCTGCCATTGCAGCAGTGGTGAGCTTGGGAGACGAGGTTATCCTACTGGATCCTGCCTACGATAGTTATGCTCCTGCAGTGATTTTAAATGGGGGAGTGGCCGTGTATGCTGCACTCCGTGCTGAAGACTTTGCAGTGGACTGGGATGAGATTTTATCCAAAGTTTCGCCAGCTACTCGAGCCATTGTCGTCAACACTCCACATAATCCAAGTGGGTACGTTTGGACAACAGAGGACGTGAAGCAGCTTGCAGAACTTGTGGAAAGAACAGGGATTTATGTGATCAGTGACGAGGTGTACGAACACATTACTTTCGACAATAGAACTCATATTTCTTTGGGTTCGCATCCTGGATTGAGATCCCATACTTTTGTATGCGGCTCTTTTGGTAAAACCTTTCACGTGACAGGATGGAAAATTGGATATTGCATTGCTCCTGCTTCATTGATGGTAGAATTTCGTAAAATTCACCAATACCTTACTTTTAGCACCGTATCTCCCATGCAATATGCCTTAGCAGCATATTTGGAGGATAAGGAAAAATACATGAGTCTACCCAGCTTTTATCAGAAGAAAAGAGATGATTTTGTTCAGGGATTAGAGAAAACCCCTTTTAAATTTCAACCAGCCTCCGGTAGTTTTTTTCAATGGGTATCTTATGCGCACTTGAGTGACATATCAGATTTTGTTTTGGCTACTCGAATGACCAAGGAACTGAAAGTGGCCTGTATCCCTTTTTCCGTGTTTTACTCCGATCAGCGTGATTTGAAGCGCTTGAGGTTTTGCTTTGCGAAGGAAAAACAAGAATTAGATCTTGCCGTAGATAGGTTATGTAGGATACATGAAATCCTAGTTTAAGGTAAATTTTCCTTTGAAAACTTGATCATGGATACCCTCAGCGCAATTTTCCGTCCGATTTATTTCTTTTGCCTACTTATCCTTATTACTTTTTTTGGTAGTTGCTCTAGCAGTTGGGCACAAAACCGAAATGAGGAATTTGAGTCTTGGAAAAAATCAAGGATTCAGGAATTGACAGGAGAAGAGGGCTGGCTCAATCTAGTGGGATTGATACCAATGGATACCAGCACTACCTATCTCAATTCAATGGATAAGGATAGCCTTGTCCTGAAATCAGAATTTAATGAATCTACTCTAGGAAAATTTCTATTTGCAAATGATTCCGTATGGTTTACATGGAAAAACAGAGAAATACTATCCCAAGATTCTGTTTTGGTATTTCCCACTGCATATGGATCAGCTGCGGGACTCTATTATAAAGATTGGAAGTGGTCCGTCATAAAAAGGGGGGAAGTATATTTCTTGAGATTAAGAAAATTAAATCATCCAGATTTAGAAAATTTCGAAGCTACCCCAGTATTTGACTACAATTCAAATTATAGGGTTTCGGCTTTTTTCCTTCCTAAATTCAACCAAGTCATCTCTATACCCAATGTGCTGGGACAGGTAATCCCCTGGAAGGTGATGGGAGAACTTCAATTTGTATTTCATGGAAAATCCCAGCGATTGATTGCTTTAGAAGAAGCAGGGAAGCTTTTTATTATCTTCTCCGACCAAAGTAGTGGACAGACCACTTACCCTACAGGAAGATACCTTTATGTCAATTACCCCAATGCAAAGGGAGAAACTATCCTAGATTTCAATTTTGCTTACAATCCTCCTTGTGCCTACACGGCCTATGCGACTTGTCCCATACCCCCTAAAGAAAATAGACTGGATTTTCTCATAAATGCAGGAGAGAAGGTTCCCGCCCTCGCAAAAAATAAAAGAAAGAAATAAAGGCGCTTAGGAAAGCGCCTCTCTACAATATTCCAAGCACTTTTGCACCTCTTTTACGGGATCGGATCCTTGAGGAACTTGATATTCAAGTTCTATCGTTGCTGGGAATTTGTATTTATTCTTTTTCATCAATTGCAACAATTCTACAATGGGGGTATCTCCAGTTCCCCAAGCCAGGTTTCCTTTTCCATTGCCAGGGGTTTGCCTGTCTTTGGTGTGCATGCTTAAAATGCGAGCATGCTGCTTTTCAATCAAAGAGATCAAATCCGAATGTCCTGCAGCGATGTAATGACCTGCATCTAGATTCAGACCATTTTTAGGGCTTTGTGCCAAAGCAGTGTCCCAGAAAGTAAAGGTTTCTTGTTCGTGCCCATGATAGCCTACTGCCATGCCTTCTTGTTCCCCCATTTTTCCTAAGCGTAAGGTTTGATCGTCATTGGAAGGGTGTTCTAAGGTCACATGGCTTGCTCCAAGTGCTTTGGCTGCTCTCATGCCATAGACTACCTCTGCTTCGGTATTGTTGGCTCCAAAGGCATTGGGCTTGAAGGCATAAATCGAAACCCCAGCATCCTTGTACATTTTACCCAACTGTTCAAATTTCTTCATGTCCGCAGTATTACGCCATTCAGCCACTGTTTTGTTGAAGGCCGCACTTTGGGATTGGAGGTCTGCGAGTTCCTTTTTTTCATCTTCGCTAAGTGTTTCCCCACGACGTTGCTTTCCTCCCAATTGGAAAATTCGAGAGCGATTGAAGGTGGGTGTAGGCATTCCGGCAAAACTCTCCGCAGGATCTCCCATCAATTCAATGGATGATATCCCCGAATCCAGTACGTATTGGAGGGTTGCCTCAGCACTTTGGTCGGCCATAGAGCGATAGGAGTAGGTGATACAACCGATCTGAACTCCATTGATGATGGAGTTGGGCTTACCAAGGGATTTAATCAAGGCAGGGGCTCCTTGTAGCCAAGTCGGTGCAGTGAGCGCACCAACAATGCCTAAGGCAGATTTTTGAAGGAATTCTCTACGTTTTGTCATGGGTTTGGGAATTAGATGGAGTAATCTTAGAAAATATACTGGTAAAGATTCCCAAATCCTATAAAAATAGGACCAGCGGTCAAATCTAACCCACTTTCGCAAATGCAAAAGGTTTGGTTAGTAGCCCACAATATTTAGCTGACGCTTCTGTTCAATACCCTGCAGCTTTGTCATCCCCTCTAGGATCAGCCCCTCCTTCAAGTTTGCCGTTGGGCAATACCAAAATGGCATCCACTTTTCCAATGATGGGACTATTTCCTTCATTAATCAAGTAGCCTCTGGACTTTAGGATTTGAAATAGGGTAGTATCAAAGCCTTTGGGTTCAAAGTTGACAAAGTCGGGCAGCCATTGGTGATGAAACCTAGGTGCACTTACCGCTTCTTGCATGCCCATATGAAATTCATACACATTCAATATGGCCTGCAACACCGAGGTGATGATGGTGGATCCTCCAGGAGTACCTACCACCATGGAGAGTTTTCCATCTTTTTCTACAATTGTAGGTGTCATGGAACTCAACATTCGTTTACCTGGAGCAATGCTATTGGCTTCTGCACCAATCAAACCGAACATATTGGGTGCTCCAGGTTTGGCACTAAAATCGTCCATCTCATTGTTCATAAAGAAGCCAAGTTCATCCAAATACACCTTGGATCCATACCCTCCATTCAAGGTTGTGGTCACGGATACGGCATTTCCTTCGGCGTCTACAATGGAATAATGCGTGGTTTCCATGCTCTCAGAAAACAAAATTTCTCCTTGGCTTATTTCAGAAGATTTGTTTGCCAATTCAAAAGAAAAATTGTTCATTCTTGATTTTAAATAAGTTGAATCTAGAAGTTGATTTACAGGTATTTTTACAAAATCAGGATCTCCTAAATAATAGTTTCTGTCTGCATAGGCCCTTCGCTCAGCTTCTACTACTACTTGGATGTATTCTGGAGTATGATGTCCCAAATCCTGAAGCGGATAAGGTTCGAGCATCTTGAGAATTTGTGCTAGGGTAATGCCTCCCGAACTGGGTGGAGCCATGGAAATGATCCGAAGATCTTTGTAGTTAAACACAATGGGATCTCTCCAAACAGCTCGATACTGAGCCAAATCTTTTTTGGTAATTATGCCTCCCATTTTTTTGAGGTGACTTACCAATTGTTTTCCCGTCGTACCGGTATAAAATTCTTCCTTGCCCTTCTCTGCAATCCGTTGGAGGGTTTTGGCTAAAACGGGAATTTTTAGGGTGTCTCCAGCCTGGATTTCTTGCGCAAAAAAGGTTTGGGGGCCATTTATTTTGATAAATGCCTCTCTTTGGGATTTCAAACTTTGCGCTTGTCCTTTGGTGACCACAAATCCTTGGTTGGCCAAGTCAATGACGGGTTGAAGGATTTGTTTTGGACTTAGTTTGCCAAATTTTGCTTGGGCTTCAAAAATTCCAGCGATGGTACCAGGTACACCAGAAGCCAAAGCACCTTGGGTACTCCATTGGGACATGAAATTCCCGTTTTCATCCAAATACATGTCCTTGTTAGCAGCGAGGGGGGCCTTTTCTCGGTAATCCAAACTCCCAATTTTGCCGTCTGCCATTCTATAGACCAAAAAACCACCTCCCCCCAAATTGCCTGCCACAGGAAAAGTGACGGCCAATGCCATTTCTGTAGCCATCATGGCATCAAAAGCATTTCCCCCCATTTGGAGAATTTGAATTCCAATTTTTGAGGCTTCTTCTCTTGCTGATACGACCATGGCCCGATCAGTAACTAAGCCTTGCTGGGTAGCAGGACCTTGGGCAAAGGCGAATGAATTTGAACAATAACAGGCAAAGAGAAGAAGGAGGTACTTGAAAGCACTTTTCATGAGGAAAGGTCGGTTTGTAGATTAGGACTAAAGTAAGGAGAATTCCTGGAAGGAGGAAGATGCTGGAATTTACTTCATCTCTGGTTTAAGTTATGTGGGATGGGCTTCCTGTCAAAACTCTTTTGGACTTCTGGGAGTTAGAATGCTTAGTAAAGGAGATTTTCTTTGCCAAAACCAAGATAAAATTGTCAGGAAAGGATGTCTTCAGCTAGGATTTGTATCCTTCTTACCTAGAAATAAGGTCTTTCTATGTAATTTTGAATGATCAATGACAAAGTCCATGCAGAAAAATAAGAAAATCTTCTTGTTCCTTTTTGTCTTGTTTATGTTGGCAATTCTCTATTTGAGTTTTGATATATCTAGGAGAACTACTTTTCCAGGATCCAAAGGAAATTTGAAAGAGCGTATTTCTAAAGAAGTTGAACAGGAAAGAAAATGATTGGAAAAAAGATTGATGTAGAGAAGTTGGATCTGGAGTTGATGAAAGAAAAAACTACAGAAAATCCTGGGATATTGCCCTATGCGCATCATTCTGGAAGTGCCTTGATCAAGCCCGAAGACAAAGGGAAAATTACAGGTAGGGCAGTGGCCGCCATGCATAGCCAAACCGACATGCAAATGGCCCAAATCTATGATCAGATGCAGCTTTTAGCGGAGCAAGCCAAAAAAATTAAGGCTAGGGTAGAGGTATCCGAACGTATTTACCAGGCATCTATATCCTTTGAGCCCTTAATTAATCACAGGTATTTTTTGTATCAAAAAGCAGATGGAACGGATTTTTTAAGCATGATTGCACCGGAAGAATGGGGAAGAAAAAAAGATTGGGCCCATTTTATTGCTGAAATAAAATTATTGGCTGACCATACCTGGGAAATTCTACGGGACAACACTTAACTCCATGGAGCATTTGATGACGCGTCAACTTGACCTTATTCTTAGGGAAGGAGGGGCGAGTTACGATGGGCAAGTGACCTTGCCGGTGTCTAGGAAAAAATTAGACACAAAAACCTCTTCCATTTTAAATGAAATCCTTCGCAATCTGGGAGGATTAGGCGATTCTCCTCTTTTGGAAAAGATTAATTTTGATTTCCAATTAGAGAAGCATGTACTAATCTGGGACGATGAATTGGAGTTCCAAAGGTATCGTGGGATCACCTTGAAGTCTGAATTCTATCTAGATCACCCTTTTTCCTTTGTGGAAGGACACAAAAGACTGTGCAGAACCTTTGAAAAAGAAGCACTCAAGGTAGGTTTACTCCCTAGGGTTTGGGCTGGACCGCCCTTGGCAGAGCGTATTTTTGGTAGTGCTTCTCCTTCGGGAGATTTTTTTGGAAATGGGGCCACAGGCTGGAAGCTTAAAGCATATACCAGCTTCCAGATAGATTTACTTTCCATAGCTTATGGCTATTCCTTGATTCGACTATCTCCTTATGAAACCCTAATGACAGGAGGCTCCCTGAAAAGATTGGATCAACTTCTGATTAACCCCAAAGAAGAACAACGGAGCATCATCTACCAATGGCTGATGAGAAAACTTGGAAAAGGATGATTAGGCGAATAAGCCAAACATTTCCCGCTCTATTTTTTCCACGATAAAGGAAAAATCTCCTGCTCGCTCTACAAAATCCAATTCATTGACATCAATAATGAGGAGTTTTCCTTCCTTGTAATTGGAAATCCATTCCTCGTAATGTGCATTGAGGTTTTTCAAGTAATCGATTCGCATGGCGGTCTCGTAGGTTCTTCCTCTTTTTTCGATTTGACCTACCAATTTAGGAATATCTGCCTTGAGGTAAATGAGTAAATCAGGGGCATGCACATGGGAAATCATGGAATGGAAAAGGTTGGTATAATTCGCATAATCTCGTTCATTGAGTAACTTACTCTTATACAGGTTTGCTGCGAAAATATAAGCATCCTCGTAAATGGTACGGTCCTGAATGGTAGGGGTTGCGCTAGCTTGAATTTTCTTTAATTGGTTAAATCTTGAGTTTAAAAAGTACACTTGCAGATGGAAGGCCCAACGCTTCATGTCTTCGTAGAAATCTGGTAGGTAGGGATTGTCATCCACGGCCTCAAATTCGGCTTTCCATCCGTAATGTTTGGCCAATTTTTCGGTAAGGGTAGTTTTACCGCTGCCAATATTTCCTGAAACTGCTAAATGCATCTTTTGGGGAATTATTATTTAAATCTATTGGAAACGGACTTCTCTTTACTTTCGGGGTGGTAGATGTAAAAACCTTCCCCTGATTTTACTCCTGTAAATCCCGCCTCTACCATATTGACCAACAAGGGACATGGGGCATATTTGGGATTCCCAAAACCTTCCTGCAGGACTCTTAGAATGGATAAACATACGTCCAAACCAATAAAATCAGCCAATTGCAATGGGCCCATGGGATGGGCCATACCCAGTTTCATGACCGTATCAATTTCTTCCACTCCTGCTACTCCTTCGTGCAAGGCATACATGGCTTCGTTAATCATAGGAATCAGTATCCTGTTGGCCACAAAACCTGGATAATCGTTTACTTCAACAGGAACCTTTTCTACTTGCTTAGAAAGGTCCATGATTATCTGAGTAGTTTCTGCTGAAGTAGCATAGCCTCGTATCACCTCTACCAACTTCATTAAGGGTACTGGGTTCATAAAGTGCATCCCAATGACTTGAGAGGGTCTTTGGGTACTAGCAGCTATTTTTGTAATCGAAATAGACGAGGTATTGGACGCCAATAGGGCATGCTTTGGTGCAACCTCGTCTAGTTGTCTGAAAAGCTCCAATTTTGTGAGTAAATTTTCAGTGGCGGCTTCAATCACCAAGTCAGCTTCTTTTACGCCAGTAGCCAAGTCGGTAAAAAGATGAATGCGTTTCAATGAAGCCAATTTTTCTGATTCTTGCAAAACACCTTTTCCAACCTGCCGGTCCATGTTCTTGGAAATGGTTAGCAAGGCTTTTTGGAGTTGCTCTTGAGAAAGGTCTACCAAGGCTACTTCAAAGCCAAACTGCGCAAATAGGTGGGCGATTCCATTGCCCATGGTACCTGAACCAATGACCGAAATAGTTTTCATTTCAATTGATTTTATAAAAATTAAGTTGGATAATCTGCTGAATTAAAGCTATCAAAACTACGGCTAAGACAAGGCAATTCCAACATGCTTGCTGTCTTTCCTGACAGGGGATGTCTATATTTCTTTTCTCTATTCCATAGGATAAATTTTTACCTTTAGGACATGAAAGAATTAGGACGAGTCAATCGACTATACATCAATAGGTTTACAGATTTTGGGGCCTACTTGGCATTAAGCGATGGAGCAGAGGTACTCCTTCCACAAGGTTATTTGACTGGGGAGGAACGAGCGGGAGACGAAGTGGAAGTTTTTGTATATACCGATAGTGAAGATCGTCCAGTGGCTGTAAAAGATACCCCTTTGCTTCAATTGGATGAGTTTGGGATGTTGACTTGCAAAGAAGTCACCTCTTTCGGAGCATTTATGGATTGGGGATTATTGAAAGATTTGTTTGTTCCCAACGCAGAAATGGCTAAACCTATGGTAGCAGGTCAACAGTATTTGGTAAAAGTTTGCGTGGATTATCGATCCAATCGTCTTATTGGTGTGAGCAAATACAGGGAATTTATTTATCCCGCACCCAAAGATTATGTGCCGGGAGGGGAGTGTAAGGGATTGATATTCGAAAAAACGGAGTTAGGGTATAAGGTTTTATTGGAGGATAGGTACGAGGGTCTGCTTTATGCCAATGAGGTGTTTGAAGAGGTAAACCTGGGAGAGGTACGAAAGCTTTGGGTTAAAAAGCGTAGAGAGGACGGTAAATTAGACTTGCAATGGAATCCCTTTGGTAGGGTTAAGTACGAAGAGGGTGCAGAGAAGATTCTAAAAATGCTTCAGGAAAAAGGATTTTTACCCCTACATGATCGCTCTGACCCAGAAGCGATCAAGGCGCAATTAGGCATGAGCAAGAAGCAATTCAAGCAGTGCATAGGTCAGCTTTACAAAGCTCGAGAAATAGTTATTCATGAAGATGGCATTTCCTTGTCTCGAGACTAGGCATTGGTTTATATTCACTTTTTCCAAAGAAATCCCACAACGAAGTGGCCATAGATTTAGAAAAATTTTCAAAAGAAAGTAGCTCCGACTATCCTTCCAACAAAAAAATAAAGGACAAGATAAAAGCGACCCGTCCTAAAAATTTAGATGAGAAGTTTCATCGGGAGCACGAGGCTGTTTTTGCTAGCTTGGATTGTTTGGACTGTGGCAATTGTTGTAAAACGACCAGTCCTATCCTTCTTCAGACCGATATCGATCGCTTGGCAAAAATTTTTAGAATGAAATCCAGTGAATTTGTAAATACCTACCTCTACCGAGACGAAGATGGGGATTTTGTATTTAAAAGTGCTCCCTGTCCCTTTTTAGGCTCAGATAATGCATGTTTGGTCTACGAAAGTCGCCCCAAAGCATGCCGAGAATATCCTCATACCAACAGGAAAAACATGCTTGGTATTCTGGACTTGACTTTAAAAAACACCTTGGTATGTCCGGCTGTACACAAAATTTTTTATGAGATCGGCAAAGAATATAAGAAGTAATGGAATAGTTTTGCTTTTTTAGCAATCAAACCTAGGGAAATAACCATGAAGTTTAATGAGAGTCAGTTTTTAGGAGTAGATGTGGGGGGAACCCATGTTAAAATTGGATTGGTAGACAGATCCGGGGATCTTCTTGAATTTCACAAAGAAGATACCACCTCCTACCGAGAGCACAGCTCTGGATTTGGAGCAAACTTTGTGTCCATTTTGGAAAAATACCTAAAACTTTATCCCCAGGTAGGAAAAGTAGGAATTGGCCTTCCTGGAATGATCAGTAAGGACAGAACTACCCCATTAGAAATCCCAGCCATACCTGATTTAAATAATTTTCCGCTTCAGACCACCTTGAGTAAATCATTTCCTGAGCACGAATTCTTTTTGGAAAATGATGCCGCTGCAGCAGCTATAGGCGAGTTTTACTTTGGAAAAGGAGAGGTATCTGATAATTTTCTTTTTATCACCATGGGAACAGGTATAGGGAGTGCCCTGGTTTTGGACGGAAAAGTATTTAAAGGATCCAGAGGTAATGCCCTAGAAATGGGACACATGCTCTCTAGAGGAAATGCAGGATTAGAGAGCCTGGTGGGAAGGAAAGGGATTTTAAAAATAATGGGAAATCTAATTGCTGCTTATCCTGAAAAAGCAGGCAACTTGGTAGGAAAGGAACTGGGTACCCATTTATTGGTAGATACCGCTCGGGAAGGAAACGAAGTGTCCCTGATGGTTTTTAGAGAAGTGGGAGAAATCCTCAGCGAGGCCATCGTTTCTACCATTCGGGTGCTCGATGTGACGGATGTGTATTTTGGAGGAGGAATTTCTGCAGGACTTGAATTTATGATGCCTACCATAGATTACAATACCAGAAAATACCTCACTTCCTATTATTTGAAAGATTTACGCTTGAAAAAGGCCACATTAGAAAATAATGCGGGTACCCTGGGGGCGGCAGCACTCTGCTTTATGGATTCAGGTTTGTAATGGTCACTTCGGAGACTTTACTGAGTGCGTTCATTCTAAAAAGAACCTTTAAGGGTTCTTTTTTTGCTTCCACACCTTGACAGTCCCCACTGGGTTCTAGAAAATAAAAGAAAAAACTTTGGCTTTTATCGACCAATTCTACCCGATCTGGTCTTCCAAAAGTTTTAATTAAGGCTTGGTTGTCTATTCCCAAAAACTGATTTTTAATTGTTCGGAGCTCTTCTAGGTCTTTGACTCGTAATCCCTTACATCCATAGCGATCTGCTTTCCAATTTTCTAAATCAATCTTTCCCGCATCTACTGCACTACTGCATGACCAAGAGAAGAATAGGAAGAGAAGAGAGGCAAGTGAAAAGGGAAAATACTTCATGAATCGTATAAAATATTCTTCAAAGATGGGGTGTTTTTTGAAATCCTTCTTAAGCCTTGAAGCTTATTCTCCATTTTGACACCACCTGTCTATTTTGAACTTCTTTTTTAGGGAGAAGGTTCAAGCAAATCGGTTATATTCGCAAAATCAATCCATTTATTCATGTATTACAGATTCGGGAAAGTTTTCTACTACCTAAGCCTTACAGTCTTTATTGTTTCTTTGATGTATTTCTATGCTGCCTTGCCTGATAAATTTGGTTTTACTGCCGACGATCAGGGGATAATTATTCAGGAATGGTCGAAGGATACTTTCTTCTATACCTTGTTGATTGCATTTTTAGGGAGCAACTTGCTTACCTTGATTCTTCCAAAGGCGCTAGAAACAAAAACGAGTTCTAGACTACATCGTATTTTTCCCATTGGAGATCCTTACCGAGACTATATTCTCACCTGGTTTTACACCTTTGGCGCTTGGATCAATGTAAATTTGGGATTGGCCGGCTTTGTGGTACAAACCCTCAATGACCCTGTTGGACTAGGTGTAGATGCCTACAGTCTTTGGTTTTATTTGGCTCCAAGCCTTTTAGTGATTTGGGTCATAGGTTTACTTGTACTGCTTTTGAGAAAAATTAATTTAGCTAGGCAAAAAGGATAATTGGCCATGTCGCAAGAAGCAAACTATACAGAAGACAGCATTAAATCCTTAGATTGGCGAGAACACATCCGATTACGCCCGGGGATGTATATTGGTAAATTAGGCGATGGAAGCGCTCAAGACGATGGGATCTATGTCCTGGTCAAAGAGGTAATAGACAATTCTATTGACGAGCACATGATGGGGCATGGCCGCATCATTGATGTCAAGATTACAGAGCATAAAGTGGAAGTGCGGGATTATGGTCGTGGAATTCCACTTGGAAAAGTCATCGACTGCGTTTCAAAAATCAATACGGGAGGAAAATATGACTCTGGTGCTTTTCAAAAATCTGTTGGCCTAAATGGGGTGGGTACCAAAGCAGTCAATGCTCTTTCTGACTTTTTTAGAGTCCAATCCATACGCGAAGGGGAAACCAAGATTGCTGAATTTGAAAAGGGGATATTGATCCAAGACGCTCCTTTGGAGAAAACGTCAGAACGGAATGGCACCAAAGTGATATTTTCTCCTGATGCCTCTATTTTTAAAAATTACCATTTTATTCCAGAATATTTAGAAAATCAGATCTGGAATTATGCGTACCTGAATGCAGGTTTGACCATCAACTTCAATGGAAAAAAGTTTTTTTCCGATAAAGGTCTCTTTGACCTCCTGTCCAACAAAGTCGACGAAGAGAGTTTACGGTACCCCATTATCCATTTAAAAGGAAACGATATTGAATTGGCCATGACCCATTCGGGAAGCTATGGAGAAGAATACTATTCATTTGTCAATGGGCAATATACCACGCAAGGAGGTACACACTTGGCGGCTTTTCGTGAAGCCCTAGTAAAAACGATTCGTGAATTCTTCAAGAAAGACTTTGACGCAGCTGATATCCGTCAATCGGTGGTAGCCGCAATAGCCGTAAGGGTGCAAGAACCTGTTTTCGAATCTCAAACCAAAACAAAGTTAGGTTCTCAAAACATGGGACCCGATGGGCCTACCTTGAGAACTTTTATCAATGATTTTATAAAGACTGAGCTGGACAATTACCTCCATAAAAATCCTTCTACAGCTGATGCGCTATTGAAGCGTATTTTACAATCGGAGAGGGAAAGAAAGGAAATCTCCGGGATCAAAAAATTAGCCAATGAACGGGCTAAAAAAGCAAATCTTCACAATAAAAAACTACGTGATTGTAGGGTGCACTACGATGATCCCAAGGCCGAAGAAGATGTGAAAAATAAATCCATGTTGTTTATCACAGAAGGGGATTCGGCCTCGGGCTCAATTACCAAGAGTAGAGATGTGCAAACGCAGGCTGTATTTTCCCTGCGGGGTAAACCTCTGAATTGTTATGGCATGACAAAAAAGGTGGTGTATGAAAATGAGGAGTTTAACCTGTTGCAGCATGCACTCAATATTGAAGATGGGATTGAAAATCTCCGTTATCGGAAGATAGTTATTGCCACGGATGCGGATGTGGACGGAATGCATATTCGTTTGCTGATCATGACCTATTTCCTTCAATTTTTCCCTGATTTGGTTAAAAATGGACACCTTTTTATTCTTGATACTCCTTTGTTTAGGGTCAGAAATAAAAAGGAAACGATCTACTGCTACAGCGATGAAGAAAGACAAAGAGCGATCCATAAATTAGGTGGAAAGCCGGAAATAACGCGTTTTAAAGGATTAGGAGAGATTTCCCCAGAGGAATTTGGTGGTTTTATTGGCGAAGATATTCGTCTAGACCCCATTATACTTAATAAAGACACCAAGGTATCTGATTTACTTTCTTTTTATATGGGAAAAAATACTCCCGATAGACAAAGCTTTATTATTGACAATTTGAGGATAGAAAAGGATTTGGCATTGGACGATCCTAAGAAAGAAGAAGAAGCCTTAGACGAAGCAGAAATAAATTAGCGCATCAGGAATAAATCCCTAAGGGGAGGAAGTTCCTAGTACGTATCAAGAAGAATTTGAATTAACTACACCAAATGAGTGACGAAACCCTATCCTCAGATCAATTTGATGCCAATCTTCATGATTCGGTTCCTGTCACAGGAATGTACAAGGATTGGTTTTTGGACTATGCATCTTATGTGATTTTGGAGAGAGCTGTTCCAGCGATTGAGGACGGCTTAAAACCTGTGCAACGGAGAATCCTTCATGCTATGAAGGAGATGGATGACGGAAGATTCAATAAAGTTGCCAACATCATTGGGCAATCCATGCAATACCATCCCCATGGAGATGCTTCTATTGGCGATGCTATTGTGAATTTAGGTCAAAAGGATTTGTTGATCGAAACACAGGGTAATTGGGGAGATGTACGAACTGGAGATGGTGCAGCTGCACCGAGATATATTGAAGCCAGGCTATCTAAATTTGCCTTAGAAGTAGTTTTCAACCCCCAAACCACCGAATGGCAGCTTTCATACGACGGTCGAAAACGTGAGCCCATAACCCTCCCCGTAAAATTTCCCTTGCTTTTGGCTCAGGGAGTAGAAGGAATTGCCGTTGGACTATCAACAAAAATTCTTCCTCACAACTTTAGAGAATTGATTGAAGCATCCATACAGGTGTTGAAAGGCACTACCCCTCAGTTGTTACCAGATTTTCAAACCGGTGGATTGGCTGATTTTTCGGAATATCAAGGAGGGCAGAGGGGAGGAAGAGTTAAGGTTCGAGCAAGAATTGAAGAAGATGCAAATAAAACATTAATTATCAAAGAAATACCCTTTGGAGTAACTACAGATTCTTTGATAGATTCAATTTTGAAGGCCAACGAAAAAGGGAAGATTAAAATCAAAAAGGTAGTGGACAATACTGCCAAAGATGTAGAAATCCAGATACAGTTGGCGCCCGGGGTGTCACCGGACGTGACCATAGATGCTTTATATGCCTTTACCGATTGTGAAGTTTCTATTTCTCCCAATGCATGCGTAATTATCGAAGAGAAGCCGGTATTTCTCTCGGTCAATGAAATTTTATCTTACAATACCAAGCAGACCAAGGAACTTCTAAAAAGAGAGTTGGAAATCCGAAAGGGGGAGTTATTAGAAAAACTGCTTTTCTCTTCACTCGAGAAAATTTTTATTGAAAATCGTATTTATCGAGATATAGAAGAATGTACCACCTGGGAAGCGGTGTTGGAAGCCATAGACAAGGGATTGGATCCTTATAAGCCTGATTTTTATCGAGAAATCGTACAAGAAGACCTGGTACGGTTGACCGAAATTAAAATCAAGCGGATCTCAAAATTTGATGCTTTTAAGGCAGACGAACTCATGAAGCGCTTGCAGGAAGAATTGAAAGAAGTCAATTACAACCTCAAGCATTTGACTGATTTTGCCATCGCTTACTTTGAAAACTTGCTCGATAAGTATGGAAAAGGAAGAGAAAGGAAGACGGAAATTAGGGCTTTTGATACCATCCAAGCCTCGGTTGTAGCTGCCAACAATGCCAAGTTGTACGTAAATAGGGCAGACGGCTTTGTAGGATTCGGATTAAAAAAGGACGAATACATCTGCGATTGCTCAGACTTGGATGAAATATTGGTTATTCGCAGAGATGGGAAATTGGTCGTTTCCAAAATCCAAGAAAAGTTGTTTATGGGTAAAGATATCCTGTATGCAGGAGTTTTTAAGAAAAATGACGAAAGGATGACCTACAACCTCATCTACCTTGATGGAACCTCGGGTAGGGCCATGGTGAAAAGATTTCAGGTAGGTGGAGTCACTCGAGATAAAGAATATGAGCTTACTAAGGGAACTAAAGGATCCAAGGCCTTGTACCTTACAGCAAATCCAAACGGTGAAGCCGAGGTAGTTACGGTTTACCTCACTCAAGGAGCTAAGGCGAGAATTAAGGTATTTGATTTTGATTTTTCCGAGATCGAAATCAAAGGCAGAGCTGCAGGTGGAAATATTCTTACCAAGTACCCTGTACGAAAAGTACAGTTTAAAATGGAAGGTAAGTCTACTTTAGGAGGATTGAATGTTTATTATGATTCCTCTGTAGGACGATTAAATACGGATGCTAGAGGAAAAATAGTAGGTAACTTTTTAGGAGATGATAAAATATTGGTTTGCTACCGCAATGGAGACTATGAACTTACCAATTTCGAATTGACGAATCGTTACGAGCCCAATGAAGTGCTGCTCTTACAGAAATTTGACCCACAAAAAATCATAGCTGCCGTGTATTATGACGGAGCTTCTAAGACCTTTATGGTCAAGCGATTTTTGATCGAAACGACTACCTTAAACAAACGATTTAGTTTCATAACTGACCATAAGCAATCTTACTTGAAGGTAGTCACTACAGATACCCAAGCCCAATTGTCGGTGACGCTACTAAAAGGGAAACAAGAAGAGCAGATGGAATTTGATATGGACATGTTGATCGATGTCAAAGGTTGGAAAGCGATTGGAAATAAGCTGAGTTCACATGAGGTAAAGGAGGTACACTTGATATCTTCTGAGCCACTAGAAAATGAGCTTAAACAAGAAGAACCTGAGGAGGAACAATCGGAAGACCTACCCAACGATTCCATAGAAGTTGGAAGTACCATTTCCTTAACCCCTAAAAAGGGAGATGAAGAGCAATTGGGCTTATTTTAGGATAGATTGAAGAACCATGCTTGACCAAATCGCTCCTGAATTTTCAGATCAAGCCTTGGTAGATTACTTGGGTCAATACATTACCGAAGCTAAAAAGCGATCTATAGAACGTGTTCTAGCTAAGAGGACACGTTTTTTTACCCTTGTTTTGGAAGATATTTTTAAGCCGCATAATGCGAGTGCTGTTCTTCGAACTTGTGATTGTTTTGGCATTCAAGACATCCATCTCATCGAAAAAACAGATCAATATAAGATCAATCCTTTTGTTACCAGAGGTGCTTCCCAATGGGTTGATCTTCACAAGTTTGTGGGAGAAGACGGTAAGGGGGTCCAACAATGTTTTTCCCAACTTAGAAGACAGGGATATGGAATCTTTGCTACTAGCCCTGCGCCGTTTTCCACTTCGATTTATGATTTTCCGATTACTCCAGATCAAAAAATTGCCTTAGTATTTGGAAACGAGCACGAGGGCATTAGCACTCATGTAGCACAGCAGGTAGACGGCTTACTGCATATACCCATGCATGGATTTACAGAAAGCTTTAATGTATCGGTAGCTGCTTCTATTTTTTTATATGAGCTTACCAAACAGGCGAGCCAAGACCCCGCGGGGAACATGTTTCTTACGGAAGAGGAGAAACATGAACTTCGTCTGAAGTGGTACAGACAAATTGTACCCCATTCTGAAATCCATGAAAAGGAATTTCGAAAACGAAGCTTAGCCTAATTCATGTACTTTAATTGTAAGGCTATTTTTTGTAGCTTAGGAGGTTATCATCCATTTTAATACAATGAAAAAGGTTTTAGGAATTGTTTTGATAGGAATAGTTTTTATCCTTACTGGGATTGCCATATATGCCTGGTATCAATTCCGAGACCGGCATCCAGATTACCGTGTGGACCTAACTTTATTTTCAAGTTCGGGTCCACTTGAAGCTGGGTTTGCCAAAATAGATATCACTCCTACCGATTTTGAAACTTGGGAAGATGTAGACGGCGACTCCAAATATGATCCTGAAAAAGGGGACAGGTTTGAGGATAGCAATGGAAATGGAAAGTTTGATGCCATTTGGTTAGCAGGTTTTCATAATTCTAGACCTGCTCAAGGTGTCTTAGACAAGTTGTGGGCTAGGGCCATGGTACTGAATTCTGGAGATATTACCTTGGCGCTCTGTGTGATTGACATGATTGGCTTTGGTAACGATGAGGTCATTGCAACGCGAAAAATGATCGAAGAAGCACTTCCAGATGTAGATTATGTAGTAATTGCCAGTACCCATGTGCACTCATCTCCGGATGTGATGGGTATGTGGGGGCCATCCGAATACGAAAGGGGAGTCAATCCTGCTTATTTGACTAAAGTTCAAGAAGGCATCAAAGAGGCGGTTGAAAAAGCGTATGCAGCAAAGAAAAAAGCTCTGGTAAAGTTTGCGGTAGAACCCAATCGATTAGAACCCTTGGTAGGAGATACTCGGATGCCCATGGTAGCCGATGCAGGATTGAAACTCATGCAGGTGATTGACGCCCAAACTGGACAAACGCTAGGCACGATCATGAATTGGGGCAATCATCCCGAGACGCTTTGGTCTCAAAATATTCAATTGAGTTCAGATTTTGCAGATCCTTGGAGAAACTACGTTGAAAATGGAATCCCTATATCAGATTCTTTGGTAGCACCTGGTCTAGGTGGAGTAGCCATTTTTCTCAATGGAGCGGTGGGTGGATTGATGACTACACATCCTGACATGGCCGTCAAAGACCCATTCACCGGAATAGAAGTCACCAAGCAATCGTCTGAGAAGATTCAAGCGCAAGGTAAGGCCTTAGCAAAGATTACTTTGGAAACGCTTCAAGACAGTAGTTTAACGCTCCATTCTTCCTTGGATTTAGGAATTAGGGCCAAAACTATTGAATTAGCCATGGACAATTCTCTTTTCCAACTAGCTGCCTTTCTAGGTATTTTTGACCGAGGATTTGTGGGTTGGAAGAAAATCCGATCAGAAGTTTCGGCTTGGTTTTTAGGTCCAGCCACATTTGTGCATGTACCAGGAGAGCTTTACCCAGAAATTTTACATGGGGGTATTGAATCTCCCCAAGGAGGTGACTTTCAAATTTCACCCATGGAGGTTCCTGCTATTGGTACTCGTATACCTGGTCAATACGCCTTCTTTTCTGGAATGTCCAATGACATGATAGGATATATCGTACCCAAGAGCCAATGGGACGTAGAACCTCCTTATACCTATGAATACCATGAAAGACCTTATGGGGAAATTAATTCTTTAGGACCAGAAACGGCTCCTAAGATCCATCAAGAAATCTTACGTATCCTGGAAGAGCTGCCTCATCGCGTCAAATGAAGCATTACAATCCGTGATGAAAAGCGTTTTCCACACTTCTCATCACGGAAAAAATAAATCAAGATTCGTGGATTAGAATTTTTTCAATTTTATCCCCAGCTCGGATAGCATCTATGACTTCCAGACCTTCTACAACTTTTCCAAAGCAGGTATGATTTCTATCCAGATGAGCGGTGTTGCTTCTGCTGTGGCAAATAAAAAATTGAGATCCTCCTGTATTTCTTCCTGCATGGGCCATGGATAATACGCCACGGTCATGGTATTGATTACCCCCATCCAATTCACAAGGGATTTTGTACCCAGGGCCACCTGTACCAGTACCCAAAGGACAACCCCCTTGAATCACAAAATTGGGGATTACGCGATGAAAGGTCAATCCATCATAAAATCCTTTTTTAGCCAAGTCTATAAAATTTTGAACGGTTCCAGGCGCATCTTTTTCATAAAATTCAATGTGCATGGTTCCCTTTTCTGTAATCAATTCTGCTGTTTTCATAGGTAAGTGTTGATGAGGGTCTTGGTTAGTTTTGCATTGCAAAAATAAAATATGATGGGGCATTTAAATTCATCTCCATCTAAAAGATTTCAACTAATTTGAAATTAATAGGGATGTAGTTTATATAAGATTTTTGGATTGAACTCTCAAAAAAGTTTATCATTGTAGAAGCATTACCTCAACTAAACCCAAATTCCCTTGGAAAAAGCACTTAACTCAGATTTTACAGGCCCCACCGCATTTGGTCATCCAAAAGGACTGATGACGCTATTCTTTACAGAAATGTGGGAGAGATTCAGCTATTATGGCATGAGGGCCCTACTGATCTTATTTATGACCAAAACCATTGCCGATGGAGGCTTGGGATTTGATGATAAGACCTCAGGCGCCATTTACGGACTTTACACCATGGGGGTTTATCTCATGGCACTCCCAGGGGGATGGCTAGCAGACCGACTTTTTGGGTTAAAAAAATCAGTTTGGTATGGAGGCATTATTATTGCTATGGGCCATTTTATGATGGCTCTGCCGGGAATTGAAGGATGGATATCAGGCGATTCATCCTCAAAATTAAGCTTGAGTGCCTTGGATACCACTTCATTTTTCTTAGGATTGCTTTTGATCGTTCTAGGAACGGGCTTACTCAAACCCAACATTAGCTCCATTGTTGGTCAATTGTATCCCGCTGGAAGTTCCAAAAGAGATGCGGGCTTCTCTATTTTTTATATGGGTATCAATATTGGCGGGTTTATCGCACCATTGGCTTGTGCTACGGTAGCAGAATACGATATGCACCTCGGGTTTGGATTGGCCGGATTAGGAATGATCTTCGGTTTGATTCAGTACAAGCTTACAGGTAAGGCTCTTGACGGCTATGGGGAAGTGCCAGTAGTGGTAACAAAAGAAGAAAAAGCTGCTCAAACCAAATTGAAATCCTTAACCTCTATTATTGGATTGGTAGGTATCGTAGTGATAGGCTTGTTGTTTGCAGGCGTAGTACCGATTGATGTTGAAGCTATCGCTAAGTCTTCTGGAACTGTGATTGCAATTGTAGCAACTGGGTATTTGGTGTATGTAATTGCTTTTGGCGGTCTCTCTAATGCCGATAAAAACAAAGTGAGTGTCATTGCCATCTTATTCTTTTTCTCAGCCATGTTCTGGTCCGGATTTGAGCAGGCTGGCTCTACCTTGAACTTATTTGCAGAACGATTTACCGATCGAAAAGTATTGGGATGGGAAATTCCTACGGGATATTTTCAGTCTATTAACTCTTTATTTATTATCATTTTTGCACCGTTCTTTGCTGCCTTGTGGGTTTGGCTAGGACGAAAAAATTTAGAACCCAGTTCTCCTTTAAAATTCACCTTTGGTTTGGCTTTGCTGGGTATAGGATTTTTTGTGATGTATTTCGCCACCAAGATCGCTGCCTCTGGTGAATTGGCAGCCCCAACTTGGTTGATCGTAACTTATTTGCTGCATACGTTTGGAGAATTAAGTTTATCTCCTGTAGGCCTTTCATTAGTTACTAAATTGGCTCCTAAAAACTATGGTGGACAAATGATGGGCATTTGGTTCCTCTCCGTAGCCTTGGGTAACCTTTTTGCAGGTTTAATTGCTGGTGAGGCGAGTGGGGGATCCAAAGAAGGATTAGCTACCATGCCAAATCAATTTATGATGATTGTGTACACCGTCATTTGTTCTGCAGTACTCTTATTTATTCTCAAACCCATTCTTCGTAAAATGATGGGGGAGGTACATTAAACTTCAATAAATTTTTCTTTTAAAAAGGCCATCCTGTGGGATGGCCTTTTTTGTACCAAGTACGATGTACAAAGTATGGGTTAGTGTTATGACGTAAATGGTGCTTCGGAAGGATCTTGCCTTCCTGAGCAGGTAGGGTACTTTGTACTTGGTACTTTGTGCTTGGTACTTGGTACTTGGTACTTGGTACAAAAAAAAGGCTGTCCTTTCGAACAGCCTTTTTTTTTAAATTGAATTGGATTAGTTCAAGAACTCATCAAAGGTCAAGCTTACGTAGTACATAGAACCTACGGTAGGATTACCCCATGCTTGTCTATAGCCAGTGCTATTAAACAAATTGGTTCCACCTACTTTAAGAATTGACTTCAAAGCTTTCATTTTGAAGCTCATTTGAGCATCAAAGGTGCCAAACGCTGGCATCACTGATAATTGCTGTGAAGAAACCGTAGGTGCTACAAAAGAAGACTGCCATACAAATTCTCCTTGCCATCTGTAAGAAACAGAGAATCCTACATTTTTAGCTACTTCACGGTTAGCGAAGTTAACTACATAACGGTATTCAGGAGTATTGAAAGAAGGCTGGAAGCCAGTTTTTGTCAATTCCTGAAGGTTTTGTAAGGTATTGTAAGACACGTTACCACCTAAGGTATAATTCTTTGGCAATTTATAATCTGCACCAAAAGCCCAACCCCAAGAATTAATCGTCTCAGTTCTATTAACTGGCATAGAATAGATGTTTCTTGTATTGGCGCTTAGTAGGTTAAGACCAAGGGCAGAAGCAGGGCTAGCAGGATTGAAGTTCTTATCCTGAACCAACACTTGGCCACCAATGAAGTTTTCAAATCGGTTGAAATACGCATACGCGTCAATCAATAATTTGTTGGCAAACAAACCTTTGTATCCCACTTCATAAGATCTTACGATTTCAGGTTTGAAATCTGAAGGCTTGAAAGGAACTAGCTTACTTCTATTGGCTGAAGCAGCGTTAGCAGGTACCAACTGAGCAGCAATTTGCGGCACGATGGTAGGAACCAAAGCAGCAATAGCAGCAGGTGCTTGAGCAGCTGGTATTTGACCGGCCAGCACTTGTTGAGTTACAATATTGGTCGCTTGAGTGATCGCCAACTGGGTAGCTTGTGCAATAGAAGCTTGATACACCGGTGAAGAAGGTTGGGTATCAGCCAAAACTGCTCCACCAAAAGCAGTTACAGTGGCTAGAGAATACACTGGGTTTGCAGTGAAGTTGTAACGCGTTCTAAACAAAGGCAAACCACCTATCAACCTTGCCTGAGGAGTAACCAGATCAATGTATTGATCTTGGGTCGTTGGCATACGGAATCCAGTTTGGTAAGAAGCTCTGAAATTGTGTGTTCCTGCAGTATATACGCCTGATACACGAGGAGATAACTGACCCTTGAAGTTCTCGTTTTTATCGTAACGCGCTGAAGCTGTCAGTCTAAATTTATCATTAAACATAGACTTTGCTCCTTGTACATAAGCTCCATGCTCCTTGATTGTGAATTCGTCACCATTTTCATCTGTAGCAAAAAGGGTCTTTTCAGAATTTAATTGATAAGTTCTGAAGTTAGCACCTACAACAAAATCAGCCCAAGTAATATTAGTGAATTGGTAAGAACCTTCTACGTGGTACAAGTTTGTTTTATCCACAAATCTTGCTCCTACACCAGAGGCATTACCAGGAATAGGTCGGCTTGTTACTGCACTTTTAGCTGCTTCAAACGCTGCTGTACCTGGAAGTAATCTACCTTGATCGGCAAAGGCTCTAGCGGCATCGTGAGCCATAGCATTGTCAAGACCTCTTGCTCTAGCTTGTGCAAAAGCTCCTACATACTGAGGAAACCAGGTACTGCTTGGTTTCCATGCTTCGTTGATTCCTTGTGCAGCAATACCGGCAGCAAAAGCATCACCAGAACGCTCCTGGGTAGTAAATCCTCTCAAGAACCAGTTGGCTCCTTTAAGTTCTGCTTTGTATTGACCCAGTTTGAAATTAGCAATAGAATAACGATCCGCTCCAGTATACACAGTAGTTCCAAAACCGTAGTTTCCTTGAATAATGGCCTCGATACGGTCATTAATTCTGTAATGCAAGGCTGCATTCAATTTCAAGGATTTAGTTCCGTAATCAGCGATATCAGATTCTTTATAACCTGTTCTAGAAACAAAGGTCTGCGGAATCAAGGGTAGCACAGCAGCTGGCAATGCACCGGCAGCAATCATGCTTTGAGCCACAGATACCATGTTGACATTGGTTTCGTCTCCATAGACGTTAACTCCATTGTAAGCAGGGTTAGAAATTCTGTCTCCCTTATTGATTCGAGAAGCATTTAATAAAGACTGATCTCGGAAATCATTGGCTTGCCAATCGTCTGCTTGTAAGTAAGAAACATTCATCTTGAAGGCAAACTTATCGTTGAATGCTTTAGCATAACGAGCACTAAAATCATAGAATCCAGTACCAGGTGTGGTTCTTTCCGATTGATGCATTAACCCTGTTCTAACATTGGCAGAAAGACCTTGGTATTGGAATGGGTTTTTAGAATTCATCAAGAGGATACCGTTGATGGCATTAGGTCCATATAGTGCGGAAGCCGAACCAGGAAGCAATTCTACGCTTTCAAGATCCAATTCAGAAATACCCACAATGTTACCCACGGAGAAGTTTAGCCCGGGAGCTTGGTTATCCATACCGTCAATCAATTGTACCGTTCTTACGTTACCGTTGGCATTAAAACCTCTGGTGTTAAAAGACTTGAAGGTTAAGGATTGGGTACTCATTTCCACACCTTTCATGTTGTTTAATGCATCATAGAAAGTAGCTTGAGGCACGTCTCTGATGGCAATAATGTCCATTTTTTCTACGGAAACTGGAGACTTCAAAATGCTTTCTTCCACTCTTGAGGCGGAAACCACAACCTCTTGACCCAAAATGGTAGATTCCGCGAGCTCAACAGATAGGTTGGAAATACCTCCTGCAATCTCAACTTCCTTGCTAGAATATCCAACCATGGAGAAAACCAAGGTAAAAGGAGGGGCCTGATTAACATTCAGTGTGAATTTTCCGGAAAGATCGGTGATTGTTCCAATTACTTTTCCTTTCACAATGATATTTACCCCGACCAATGTTTCCTTTGTCTCCGCATCGGTGACTGTACCGGAGATAGTGGTCTGAGCTAGTGCTAGGCTAGTTCCTAAGGATAAGAACAAGGCCATGGTACACACTGAGCCCCAGATTTTTCTGGTAAAATTTTTCATAGGCTAATTTGTAAAATAGTTTGGTTTTTATTGAAATGAGCTTTTTACGATTCAATTCTTCGAAATTTATGTTAAAAAGGGAATTTTCTATTGATTTTGGTGAAAAAAAAATAGAAGTTAAATTATCATCAATTTTGTTTTTTATTAAAAAACACGATTTTATTTTATTAATTTTAAATAAATTACTAACTATTTTTAATTATTTAAAATTTAAGCATAATTTTTAAGAATTTTATAAAATTAGAATTATTCTATTTTTAGCTTAAAATTTTCTTTTAGATCTCGATTTAAATTTTTTGAGGTCTATCTCATTAATTTTTTTTATTCTCTTCATTCACGTGATTAACTAGTCTATCGCAGAGGTCTTTCATTTCTTCTGCCATAAATTCATCTCCTGTACTATTCAATATAGTCTGAGCCATTCCACCAAGAATGTCGATATAAAATCTCTTCATTTCAACAACCGACATGCTTTCAGTCCACAAATCAATCCGTAAGGTGGCATGATTCAAATTGTCCCAAACATTCACACTTATACTTTTTGTTTCTTCTAAACCAGGCATTTCTTTGTCAGAGGCATCCCATCTAATGGCCTTGGGAAGATTTTCTGTGTCTAATTCGATGTGAAACTGGATTTCAGATTTTTTCATTTTACAGGTAAGAGGATAGAATTATATTTTTTTAGTTGAATTGCATTTCAGGTATCTCACCTAAAATTTTGAGTTTGCCAGCTGTTTTTGATTTAATTTCTTCTACGCTTACTCCAGGAGCACGCTCTTTTAATATAAAGCCACCTTCTGGATCAATCTCAAGTACAGCCAAATCGCTCACAATTTTTTTAACGCAACGCACCCCAGTAATGGGAAGGGTACAAGAAGGAAGTAGCTTGGAATGTCCATCCTTAGAGCAATGTTGCATTGCCACGATGATCATTTTGGCTGATGCCACCAAATCCATAGCTCCACCCATCCCTTTCACCATTTTTCCGGGTACTTTCCAATTGGCAATGTCACCATGTTCGGAAACTTCCATCGCTCCAAGTATGGTGAGATGAACATGCCCTCCCCGTATCATAGCAAACGATTCTGCTGAATCAAAAATAGCCGATCCTGGAAGCATAGTGATAGTTTGCTTTCCTGCATTAATCACATCTGCATCTACTTCGGATTCAGTGGGAAAAGGGCCAATCCCCAACAAGCCGTTTTCAGATTGAAGTACTACATCCAACTCAGAAGGGATATAGTTAGCCACTAAAGTAGGAATTCCTATTCCTAAATTGATGTATTGCCCATGTTTCACTTCCTGGGCTATGCGTTGGGCGATTTGCTCTTTAGTTAGCATGAGAACATTTGGGTTTATATAACAACTTCAAACTTTAAAAAAGATTTCATTTATAGGTGCTTACGGTACGTTGCTCGATACGCTTTTCATATTTTTTTCCTTGAAAAATACGTTGCACATAAATCCCAGGCGTATGTATTTGATTGGGGTCTAAGGTCCCCACCGGGACTAATTCCTCCACTTCCGCAATGGTTATTTTACCTGCAGCTGCCATCATGGGATTGAAATTGCGTGCTGTACCTTTATAAATCAGGTTCCCCGCTGTATCTCCTTTCCATGCCTTTACAAGTGAAAAATCAGAAATGAAGGATCTTTCCATCAAATAGGGTTTCCCATCAAACTCTCTAGTTTCTTTTCCCTTTGCCACTTCTGTACCTACCCCAGCAGGAGTGAAAAATGCAGGTATTCCAGCACCTCCGGCACGAATTTTCTCAGCAAGAGTACCCTGAGGGAGTAATTCTACTTCTAATTCTCCAGAAAGCATCTGCCTCTCAAATTCTTCATTTTCTCCCACATAGCTAGAAATCATTTTTTTGACCATTCTTTTTTTAAGAAATAGGCCAATACCAAAATCATCAACGCCTGCATTATTGGAAACGATAGTGAGATCAGTAATTCCTTTTTCAAGCAAGGCTTCTATGCAGTTTTCTGGGATACCGCATAGACCAAAACCTCCCATCATCAGGAAGGCCCCACTGGGTATATCCGCTACAGCCTCCTTGGCATCTTTTACTGTTTTTAGGATCATGTTATTTGGGCTTATAGTAGTAAGTTAACGTTATTTTTGTCCAAGATCAACTGTTGCCTAAGTGCCTCCAAGGAACCGAAATCTTGTTGCTCTCGGATAAAATCAATAAAAAGAACCTGAAGCTGTTTTCCATACAAATCTCCTTCAAATCCAAGCAAATGTGCTTCTACGGTTTTTTCATTGCCTTGTACCGTCGGCCTATTTCCAATGTTCAACATAGCTCGGTATTGATCTTGTTCCAATACCACCATAACGGCATATACCCCGTCTTTAGGCAATAATTTAAATTCACTTTCTACCTGGATATTGGCTGTAGGGAATCCGATAGACCTTCCAAGTTGCTGCCCTTTTACCACCTTGCCATCAAGCTCATAAGGTCTACCCAAATATCGCGCAGCTGTCTTTACATCTCCCTGCTCCAGTGCCTTCCTGATTTTTGTACTAGATACTCCACTATCATCCACATCTTCACGGGAGATTTCTTCAACCTCAAAACCAAAGTCCGCGGCATGTGTTTTTAGGTATTCAAAACTCCCTTCTCGATTTTTTCCAAATTTATGATCGTATCCTATGACGAGGCATTGGGTGTGGATTTGGTCTACTAATACAGTTTGGATAAACTCTTGAGAACTCAATTGAGAAAATGCTTCAGTGAACGGAATAATCACCAAATGATCTACCCCAAATTTCTCCAATAGACTTACTTTTTCTTCAAAGGTACTTAGCAAGCGGAGGGTCTTTTTTTCTGAATTCACCACCATTCTCGGGTGAGGCCAAAACGTGATCAATACCGTTTCCCCATTCTTCTTTAAAGCGATATCTTTTAATCGCAAAAGGATTTTTTGATGCCCTAGATGTACACCGTCAAAGGTACCTGAGGTAACTACGGCATACCGAAGCGGAGGAAAATCAGCTAAGCCTTCGTAAATTTTCATTTTCTCTGGCAGTTACTTGTTCTACAACTTCTTCAATTTTCTTAGCTTGTTCTAGCGTAAAACTTCCAATTCGAGTCCTGCGCAGCGACTTAAGATAGGCACCTACCCCTAAAAGTTGGCCTAAGTCTCGAGCCAGGCTACGAATATACGTTCCTTTGGAACAAGAAATCCGGAAATCAACCTCTCCTTGTTCAAATCGCGTAATTTCAAATTCCCTAACCTCAATGGCACGCGATTGAAGTTCTAATTCTTCTCCTTTTCTAGCAGCACTGTAGGCCCGCTTACCTCCAATCTTGATGGCGGAGTGCATAGGAGGAACTTGTAGGATAGAGCCAGTAAGTTGAGCAACTGCACCTTGGATATGATGCAGTTTCAGGTGACTAGGATCAGCTACTGGACTTATGGGTTTTTCTAAATCAAAAGATTCTGTAGTAGATCCCAATACAAAGGTTCCTACATACTCTTTTTCTTGACCCATGAAAGATTCTATTTGTTTGGTCATTTTACCAGCACACACGATCAAAAGTCCCGTGGCCAAAGGATCTAAGGTACCTGCATGACCTACTTTTTTAATCTTTAAGGTATTTCTAATTTTTTTGACCACATCGAACGAAGTCCATTGTAGGGGTTTATCCAAAAGAAAAACTTCACCGTAGGGTTCTTGCTGCATGGAATTGGAGATTCCTAAGTAAAAAAATTCTTTCGCTTACGATTTGGATGACTTGGCGAAAATGGCATAGAATTCAAATATGAATCCTGATAGGGTAAGAATCGGACCTACAGTGAGACCTAAAATCCCATTTCCGTTTGGCTCAGTATCTAATCCCATTACTATAAATCCTAAAACAATAAGCGCCAATCCCAC
>Ga0315906_10000263_pt1 | contig 88313 bp, 76 predicted proteins | sample LakEriMetagenome_4_FD_203526 | JGI IMG/M metagenome (GOLD analysis project Ga0315906, IMG submission 203526) | Freshwater fungal communities from buoy surface, Lake Erie, Ohio, United States - Buoy 2 MA122 | ecosystem: Environmental > Aquatic > Freshwater > Lake > Lake biofilm | place: USA...
TCACCCACTTACATTGTTTACCATCTACCCAGCGCTCTAGTCCTTCGGCTTGCTTACACACCATTTCACCCTTCAGCTTAATACGACGCACCCCAGGGACTCCACTAGCTTTACCAGCACTAATACGTTGCTTCTTTCTAGAATCAACAAATGTTTGCGGCACCTCTAGTGCATCTAAATCAATGAACGTACTCACCAAGCTCTTGACAATCAATTGGAAATCTTGAATCAACTGACGCCATTGTGCCTTTGGATGGTTTCTAAGATTTAGGATGTTGTAATAATTGTCATAAGCCTGCACCATGCCCCCTGGTTTAGGACGAAGTTTGAAGGATTTCACCTTTCTAAACACATGCTCTTCTTCCCATTTACCTCCGTGTAAACTCTTGATATAGTCTTTCTTAAGACCAGGAATACGCTCTCCCTCATAAACATACACCTTGTCAGCCATACGTTTTACAGATGTAATCTGATAATAATGCTTGGCATCACGCATTGCTGACTTAGTCACTACAAACTTAGCCTCATACTCACCAAGGATGTATTCTTGTATCTTGGCAATACGAGAGGGCTCAATCAAACTTGTACCCTTGAACTTAGGCTCAGCTATCTTAATTGTAGCAAACTTAGAAAGAGGATGTACATCCCAGGATGATGTGCCAAACTTAATCTCTCTACGGTCAGTGCTGAAATAGTTAACTATCTGTCTTACATCCTCTGTATCAGTGATGGTTTCATTGTACTTCTGGATGAAATAGTCAGCAGCTTCTTGTAGACGTTTAAGAATGACAACCTTAGCCTCCTGTGTATATCTGATGGATTCTCTGTTAGGCGTAGGAAATATACCATCTGTCAGGCTGAATCTCAGCGCTACAGGAAGACCAATCCTCTCAATACCTAGTTTGTTGAAGTCCATAGGATAATAAACATTATCCAAACAGATGTGCAGGTTGTTATCCTTGGCTAGTTCAGAGAACTGGAAATACTGGTGACGAACGATTGTAAAATCATTATTAATGTCTTCCACATCAAAATACACGCTCTCAAAATAAGCTAGCTGTTCTCTAATCTTGTTCTTGAAGTCATACTTATCACGCCAGCTAACAGGAACAATCACCTTAACACCATTGGGCTGATCTGTAGGAGTTTCATAGAGAAGGTCAATAGTGTTGACATCTTCTCCCTCGTACATCATATACTTGCGTTCCATTCCATTCTTACGAGCAACGAAATAGAAGCTGGATGTATATGCTAGTGGGGCCTTAAAACCTAGACCCATCATGCCCAGCTCTGTAGAGCTATTACGTTTGGTAGACTTACCATACTTGCTGATGATATTCTTTACGTCCTCAGCATCCAAACCAATACCAAAATCCTCCACGGAGAACTCAAATCCTCCATCTTTTGTAGCTCTCAAGGCTACAACAATAGGCTTATCTACGCCTGCTCTTCTGTGACTATCCAGTGCATTTGATGCGCACTCACGGATAGTTGAACCTATTGAGTCTGAATACAAATTCTTACTCAACATCTGCATCAACACCTGTGCAGAATCTAAGTCTAGGGACATCCCTATAGACTCGGTTGCCTCACCATCTTGGTGAATCATGGCTTCTTTCTGTTTCTCTAAAATCATTTTACTGGGAATTTAATACTGATTAATGCTTCTTTTGATTTTTTGTATCTGTCTAAGTCTTCTTGTTCTGTAAATATGCTCTCTGGATCTGCTATCTTAACAACACGAGACCCATTTAAATTTATACCACCTCCATAGATGTAGTCTTTGTAGAACAACTTAGAGCTAAATCCATGTTTTTTAAATCGTTCTCCAAGCCAGGTGTGGTTATCTAACTTACCAGCTTCCCAGTCTTTGAACTCCTTAAATCTATCTCCTGGAACACCATAGTGATAGTATTGCACTGTGCCACTACCCTGTCCACAATACCACCCAAAGGATGTGTAATTGCTATTTGCCACCATAATAAAGTCTCCTATTTGGAGATCACCTCCATATCTTACTTTCATATGTTATGCTTTTTGATTAACCAAATGTTTCTGTAATTGAGATCTACATACTTCTCAACAGTATAATTATCTGAAGCATTGTATTCTTTTCTAGTATATGTGCTTGTTCTACCATTGTATGTATGAGTGTAAGTTGTTTCTTTAATAGCCACCTTACACTTCACAGATTTGTAAAAGGTTTTGTTTGTTGGATTGTAAGTAGGTTGCACCTTCTTTGGTTCTACAGGTCTAATCACCTTAGCTCTGGCAATAGTTCCCTGTACAGAGTAGAGGAACTCATCCCCCATCTGTAACTGTGTTACATCAATTTCCATAAATGTTTGTTTAGAAAGGTGGCTCTTCATAGAGCCAATAGATTGTGTAATTGTTGTTGTCTTTAATAATCTTGTTCACCTTGGTGAATACACCCTCTGTATCCCAATCAGTTTGCTTGTAAGAAGCACTGGCTGGATGACTGAGGACAAATGACCATGTGAACGGAGGAACGTAGCGCTCATATTTAGCAGCGTCCTTACCTAGAAATATAACAGGAACACCAGCTGTGTCTATTACATGCTCAAAGAAATACCTTGTGAAAGGTTCCCAAAGAGCAATGTGTGAGCCTGCCTTGTTGATTTCTGTGGTGAGCGCTGCGTTAAACATTAGCACGCCCTGGTGAGCTAAATAGCTAACATCTGGTGTCTTTTCATACTTAAGATTGAGCCCGTTATACAGGTCTCTCTCTATTCCACCATAGAATTGTTCTAGTGATGGCTGTAATGTCTTTGTAATAGAACAACCCATAAGTAGGCCATCTGCTACATATACACCATTCTTAGCTGTGTGATAAGGACACATGCCCATCATCACCACCTTTAGATCATCCAGAGAAGTTTCTTTGAATGCTCTGAAGACATTAGAAGAAAGAGGGGCAATTTTCTTACCCCTCTTTGACTCCTTTTTGAGAAACTCATAGATCTTGTCGCATTCCTCACTCTCGATAAACGGTTGCATTTTTGTATGCCAGCTCTCATGAAACTGGTCTTTGAATTTCTCCCAAATCATTAGAATTCCATTTCTAGTTGACGTAATACTGTTGGTTCAGCCACCTGAATCTCTGTAGGTGTCACCATAATCCCTGCAGCATTAACAAAGAAGCTATGCGCATTAATATGATTTCTCATCCAGAGGGAGGGATGCACTTCCTTCATAGCATAAGTGGTGTGTTGATACAACTCCCACAAGCTACCTGGTGCACCATAATCAAAGGATGGATTATCAATCTGGCCTCTAATGATGTTAAGCTGTGTGCTCTCAATAATGTTCTCCTCAATAATCATACGACCAACAAGCTCAGCTGTTGCACGCTTAGTGAGCTCTATATTCTTCATGGTCTCACGATCAGCCTGAATCCTTGTAAATGCTTCACCTGCTTGCTTGATGTATTCTGTGATAGCATTAGGTGTGAATGTTTGGATTTCTCCCTGATGCTTCTTTCTGAAGGCACCATAGTCACCTGATACACAACCATTTGAACAAATGAAGATGTGTGTACCAATAGCAAACTTCAAGCTCATAGACTTGTCATAGCTATTCTGCCAGCCAATTTGTAGCTGCATCTCATTATCTGCTACATTCTTGATGGTATATCTGCCATTAGCAACATTACCATCTCTGGCTGCAGAATACGATTCTGATTCTAGTTCAAACCCTGCACCATGTATGCTCTCTAGTGTCAGGTCAATAAGCTGTTGATGTGTAACAGGCTTATAAGTTTTAGTTTCTTGTGGGATTTCTGCTCTCAACAGAATATCCTTTGCTGTAACGTAGGATTTCTTACTTTCCATTATAATAGTTGTTTGTGTTTTAAATATGACTCAATTGCACCTAGTCCATGTTCTTTGGCTAGATCAGCCCAATCTTTGATTCCTTCTGTCAGATAGTTACGTGGGACGTTAGCATACTCAAAATCAAACAGCTTGGTTATCATTTGACTATTCTTTACACCCACCTCATCTGCATCAAAGGACAGGATTTGCCTGTCAGAGTTGGCCTTTAGATATTCTACATTCTCATCAGAAAAGCATGCTACACCCTCATTCTGGACAGCACAACAGCATGGAAATATCTTCTTCATCACCATATAATCCTTCTTGGACTTGTTGATGAATGCCACGCTGCAATTCTTTATATCCTCCTTACCATCCATGGTTGTAATAGGTACATTATTGGGCACCCATTTGCTTTTCTTGTCTCCAAAAGGACGATACACCTTCCAATGGCCATCATAGAGATAGCCAAATCTAAGTTCTGTATCCTTAATAGGAAACTTCTTTCTGTTGAGATAGAGCTGTTTGATAGAATAAACGTTGTTAGCTCTGAGATCGTCGAGACTTTGATAATACTGGTTCCAATAGGCTAGTTCCTCTTGTGTGAACTTCCTTGTAACCACCTGAATCAGGGAATAGCGCTTGCCCAGGTCCTCTGGTTGCTTATATTCCTTCTGAATAGCCTTGTATTTCTCTGTTGAGTTGCCTGGTAGAAATCCCAGTCCAAAGTCCTTATCAATCATTCTGAGCACATCGTCTATAGAGCTGAGATTGAACAGCATTTTGACAAATGTGAAGCAATCTCCACGCTTACTGGTATCACCAAAGTCTATAAAGGATAGAAACCCTCTCTTGTTCCCTATTACAAACGAGGGATTGTTCTCATTTCTGAAGGGAGATAGTGTTGCTTGGTTGATTTTCCAGTTCTTATCTGGCATGTAGAACCTGAATATATCATACTCTGATATCTTGTTGAGCACAGCTTGAGGTGTGAGCCTCACCTTGATGTCACCTTGGATCATTTGTAATCAATATACTGTTTTACTTCTTGAATATCTGAATCTGTTAGGATGTTTATCTTGCTCTTTAGACTGAAGCGCTCATCATTGAGATGATAGACACTCCTAGCCAATGAGATAAACTCTCCTTCAAAAATACCGTCTTTTTCAAGTTGTCTCAATCTATCCTCTACATTCCATAGTTGTGAATTCACTCCTATCAGATCCTCGTATAGGACAGAAATAGAATCATTTACAAGAAACGGATTGGCATTTCTAAACAGTCCTGAAAGTTCTTTTTCAACCTTTGCAAGCTTACTGGCATCTGTAATCTTGCTTTTCTTTATTTGCAGGATGCTGATCTTATCTATCAGCTCACCCACACTCACTGGAATTGTTACCATAATAAAAATAAAGCCCCCACCATTTTACTGATGAGGGCTATTTGGAGGTTAAGGGAATTTAATAATCATCACCATCATCAGAAAGTACAGCATCTGACGCCACGAGGTTATCATCTGCATTATACTCCTTCAGATCACGGAGAATATAGAAGTCTCTACATCCATATTCACCTGTAACATTGAGCACGAAGCGCTCATGTGGTTTAAGGTCTTTTAGCTTCTTAGCACGAAGACCACTTTGAACTGTACCATCATTATAGTTGATGAGACGGAAGTTCTTCAGAGCATAAGCTGGCAAGAATGCCTTGTTGTATATACCCTGATATTCTTTGTTCTCACCATCTTTCTCTTTCATGATGATTGTAGCAAGAGCACCAATGTTTGTGCAATAAGCACCATCCACTTGTGCTTTCAGCTCGCTAACATTACCTTTCATTAGCTTCTTCCAGTCAGCTTGTAGAACAGCGTTCTCTTTCATGAAGTCAAGCTTACCCAACCAGGTGCGCAAGAATTCATAAAGTTCTTCTTCTCCTACATATGCAACACGGTAGTCACGCTTTGTGAACCAGTCAGCTAAATCATTAGCATCTGCAGCCCAAGCACATCTACCAACATTATTGATATATTGTTTCTTAGAACCGTCTTTGTTTTCACGCTCTTTGTCCTCTAGGAAGAATGAAGCCTTGAACTTATCTCCGCTCTTGACATCCTTCAACCAGACATCAACACGCAGATAGGTGTTCTTATCCCTGCTCTGTCCTAAATACTCTGTAGCTTTACTGTTCTCAGGAAGTTCAATTCCTAATACTTCTTTGTACTCTTCTGCTGTAGGATTGATGGCTATTACCTCAGCCTCAAACAAACCTACCTTCTTTGCGAATTCTTGTACTTGTTTCTGTTCTCTTTGATCACCTTGAATCATTGCTTTGAATTTTAAATGTTAATTAATGTGTGCTTTTATTTATAATACTCGTCTATTGTTTCTGATACTAGCTTCAGATTGTTTGGCACCTTCACATCAGTGAACATACCATCTGGGCTCTTAGCAGGATATTTTCTAAACCTGTTGGTTAGGAAATAATAATTGGATGTACCGTCTTTGCTCTCCTCAACAAATGTGTATAGACACACTGTCAACAGACCTTCTAAGACAATCTGATTGTCAATCATCTTACCAGCTGTCTTAATCTTGTATCCTATAATCTCACCACCATCTTCAATAGTTTCAGGATGTGTGAAATAGAACACTTTAAGATCGTCACGAAGAGCACGGGCTGTTCTAAAAAGATCAACCATGTCTCTAGCCATCAGTGTAAACTTGGTGAAACCAGTTTCTGTGGCTTTTGCCATCATGTTAAAACCCATGATGTAGTTGCTGTCCTCAATAATAATATTCTTGATGTGAGGAGCATCGTTGGATAGCTTGCGCAATCTCTGTGAAATCAGGTTTGCGTCATCTATCTCATCATAATTTCTGTTCTCTCTGTTGTACAATTTCTCTGCGCCTTTGAATGGTAATTCTTTCTTTGCTACGTTGATGATGTACGTTTCTTTCGGGTCCAGATGTTTGATTGAAGTGGACTTGCCTGTACCAGTTGGGCCCACAATTCCGATTAATTTACTTGCCATGTGCTTTGATTTAAAATATGTAGTTTAATGAGCTATAAAGATACAAAATCCCTATGAATTAAACAAATTTTATCTTGTTTTTATCAAAGAATTCTAGGGCTTTTTTCAGCCATTTTCTCTCTACATCCTCGTTTGTACAAATGATGTATATCTTGGCCTTCTTATCTGGATTATCATACTCCATAGCCATACATCTGTTAATCTTCTGAGCCAGGTTTTCTGCATTACTATCGAAATAGTTGATAATCACCTTGTTTAAGGGTTTATACGTAACTCCTGTGTTACCTATCTTTACAACAGCCATGTGATTACCCTCACCTGCAGCAAACTTCTCAAACATATCCTTCTCACCCTTCTTTGAGTGATAGGAAGGAATGCCTAATGCATCAGCTATTTTAGTGACACCACAGAACACTAGAATGCGTTCATCCTTGAAGTTCTGTAATATTCTCCTGGTGCACTCACGCTTGGCTAAACTGTTCTGGATTATTCTCATCCTTGCGAGCCTAAGAAACATTGTGTTTTTACCCTCACGCTCAGATTGATTTATACCCCACGTGTATGCATCAAATTGTTTTTTCTCTGTTCTCATCTTACCCTTGTAGTCTTGCTTCACTCTGTCATCCAAAGGAACTAGCTTTACAACTATCTCATAATCAACAATTACGCCTTCCTGGATAGCTTGCTCAATAGTGTACGTAGCAATGACACACAAATCTAGGTGATCACAGAGTGTGTCCTCTGTCCATCTGGATAAGGTGCCTGTTAGTCCTAATACAACATCATTATGCTTGAGCAGGTCCTTGGTTGCAAATAGCTGATTATCAGAGAGTAAGTGAATCTCATCTATAATCACCATATCATACTTGTTATCCTTGTACTTATGGAGAGATAGATGGGTGGTATATGTGACACCACTGTCATCATATCCACGTTTCTCAAAGTCTGCTTGCCAGGCAGCTTTAATCTTTGTGTCTGGATAGGCAATAAGAATGTTCGATGGTTTGGTCTTCTCAAGGATGTTGATGGTAGTGTAAATCTTGCCAAATCTTGGGCATAGATTCAATATACCAAACTTCCCTGCTTTAATCCACACATCAGCAAACTCAGCTTGCCTTTGGTCTCTTAGTGTCATAGTATTTTTATAAATTGTCCATTCCTGTCAAGCAGTTGCACCACACCAAACTTAGCATCATACTCCTCGATAATACTATCAAGTATATCACGAGGATTACGCCACATAGGTAGATAGGTGAGAAGCTCCTGACCAGATAGCATTCTACCATGCTTAGAGCTGTCATAGTTCTCCCTATACTTTTCATATATTAGTATAGTAGGATTGGTCCTCCTTATTATCAGGTAGTCTTCTCTTGTCATTAAAAAAGATTGACACGCTCCAGAAAAGCCATTCTAGATTCACCACTGTGTACTTGTCAGCAGCATCAGGACTTCTTAGGATTGTAATGGTTGGTAATAGAATAATCTGCCAATAGGATTCTTCCTTACAGGGAACTGTAGAGAAGGTTTTGATACTCATCATAGTTATTTGTTTAAGAAATAGGTTTTGTTTGTCACTGCCTCATAATCAGAATCTGTAATAGCAGATTTCTTAGGCAACTCTTTGAACATACCAATCTGGCCCATAAAGCCTAGACCAATACGAACATCATCTTCACCATAGGAATTCTTTATCAGCCTAAGGTTTCTAAAATACTTAGCACCATACTGATCCTTCAGCTTATTCAGGTCATAACCACTAGGGTCAGCCACCTTATAACGCATAGGATCAAACAGCGCTAACACAACATCAGCATCATTCTGAGTCTGTGAACTCTCAGCAAAATCTTCTAGCTGAGGCTCAACATCACCATTCTTTATCCTGATGGGATTGCTAATATCACGATTGAACTGACTCACAACCACTGGCGTATATCCATAGAAGTCACGAGCATATCTAAGCTCATCTGACATCTTATCAATAGCCTGCTTCTTGGTAGTCTGGTCCTTGGTTGTCTTCAATAGACCAATATGATCTATGATGACAATAGTGATTTCATTCTCATGATTGGGGAAATAGCGCTTATTGAACTCATCCACCTGTTCAATCTTGCCATGCTGCAGAGCGTGAGCTTTAAGCTCCTTAGCAATACCTACAGCGTTCTCTGGACCATCGATGATTGTGATGACATCATCCATCCTCTGGATGTAATCTTCATACATCAAGAACAAATCATGCTCATCCTTGGACATCTTATCATTCCAGCCCAATAGCTTGCTTACGGGGATGATAATCCCTTGGTCAATGAATATCTTCCTACTCACCCATTTAGCTAGCTTATATGTTCTAGAGCGCTCCATAGAGCGATATATGATGCGTAGCTTAACGCCTGGATCTGGTTGACTGATATACCAATCAAATGGATTCAGGACAAACGCATCATCAATAAAACTTGTCTTACCAGAGCCTGTTAAACCACCTACAAGGAAGTATATGCTCTTACGGATGCCAATATACCTATTGAGCCTATTAAAGCCCATGGGTATACCGTTATTCCTCCCTTCTAGGCCAAGCTCTACTTCTTTCTTAAGTAGTTCAAAACTCATATATCAGTTCCTCCTACGGGTTTATCAGTTTCTTCAACCTTTCCACCCTCTTTAATTAATTCAATGAATGGTTCAAAGCTACGCTGATTCAGATAGGTGAAAGAGTTCTGCATATAACTAAGTCTGTTAGTGCTAGTTTTAACAGAGTTCTCTTTCTTCTGAAGGACATCAAAGTTCAGCGCTTCTATCATTTGAGCTGCTGTATATTCTCCCTCAAGAAGAATCTTATCAAACCTGAGCCTGCATTCATCTTTATTCTGTCTCAAGCTTCTTGCGCCTGTGAACTTCTTACCCTTGTGGGTAAATGTATCAGTGCCTGGATATGCTTTCCACCACTCTTCAAACTCTGTAGTGGCAGGCTTACGCTTAACAATCTTTGTTGCTTCTTTGCTTTCTATAAATTTAAGGAGCTCTGTCCCTTCTGTCGTTATCTTCTCATCACTAGTGGATATGAGTCCTTTTCTAATTAAAGTTTGATAGAGCGCAGCGATCTTCATGCTTCCTTCACAGAGAGGCTGAACATCCATCTGCTGCTCTATCAACTTTAAGAGATAAATAACGTCCAAGGAATAGCCTTTTTTAATCAGCTCTTCAAAATGGTAGGGCGTTATCTTTAAGTTCATCTGGCTGGAGTTTATTCTCGTAAATCACTGTAATCTTTGCAGGAAGTCTATTCTCTTCCTCTATAATTTCCTGCATAATTTCTTCTTCTGTTCTAGCTTTGTCAGCCTGCAAATATACAACATCTTTCAGGTAATCCCGCTCAAAATCTTCAGAAAAATTAACAACTTGCCCATCCAAAGAATACGTATTTTCCTTCTTTTTCATTTGATGACTTTTTGTAGGAGATGTTAGCTACAATAGGCTTTCCCTTCTCCAATGTTTTCTCCATCACAACTGTTGTGGGAGATTGATGTTTCTCTGTGTAAGCTCTTGCAGCTTTCACTGCATCTCCTTTCGTGTTATGTCTGCTTAATTCGCCTTCACGCTTATGCACAACATACTTGAGCACCCATTTCTTGGTGCCAGGAGTTACAATGTGTTGCACCTGTGTCTTTATTTTATTACCATTAGTCACAGGTTCCTCTAGACAGATACATTCTGCACCTTGGAACTTAGTAAGTTCATCGATGCGCTTCTCAATGTAGTTATACAAAGGAAGTTTTGCAGCTTTATATTCTTTTGTTACATCTCTGAATCCTGGCGTAGAATTGATGGCACCACTATATCCTTGTTGGTGGCCATATTCTGCTTCAGCATCATCAACTGCGTTCTGGTATGCTTCTTTAGCAGACATACCTCTGCTGTTCACTGTAAATGATTGTGATCCCATAAATAATTGATTTTAATTGTCATCATCCTCATGCCAAAATGTAGTGGTTGGATCATCGATATCCTCTTCTTCCTCATATAGAGGGGCTTTGTTTATCTCATAGGCAAGCCATACCCAGGCAGTCACTAAGACCGCAATAAAAATGTAAATGAACATAAGGATTAGTCTTTAATGCGAAGCCCATATCCCAGGTCAAACCACTGGAATGTTTGTTCAGCTTTGCCTTTGTTGAATTTAAACACCTTCCTCAGTAGAGGAATAGCGTAAGACTTGAACAGCTCGTGCTGTTGTGTGGTCATTGTGAAGTTGTGAAACCACATTTCATCCTTTTTAGCATCCTCTATGGTTTTACCCACCATATTCAGCTGATACTCAATTAGATGGTCCTGTATATTTGTTCTATTGATGGTCACCTTGGGCTGTGGGAAGAATCTATTGAGCCTTATTTGCTCTAGGAATTCTTTTTTATCCCACACTTCCACATGTGGACGCTCTTCAATAAAAGACAGCTTGACAATATCCCCTTTAATGTAACTGATGAAACAAGGAGTACCAATGTAGTCCTTGTACTTGTCTCCTTTTGAAAGTTTCATTAGAATAAGGTTAACTGATTAGGATTAACTACCACCTTGCGCTTCTTGCCTTCAGATGCTATCTTATAGATGATCTTCTCAGCACGCTCAATGTAATAGTCATAATTAATGTTATCCAGAGGATGTTTTTTGTCTAGGTGATTGCATACGGTGGCTAACCACTCACCAGCTTCCACTTGTGAAACACTGGCAGCACCACTTTGACTGTCCTCATTTTTAACCTTTAGGAGCTTTTCTCCTGTATTGGAGATGTAATAACGAATGAGCTTATTGTATAGCTTCTTCTCACCTGTTGACTTATCTATTCCTTCATAATGGAAATCCTTGCTAGCCTTTTGTCTCAGGCAGAAGTCAAAGATATTATTATGATTCCTAATAGTATGCTCAATAGGTATATCACGAACAAAATATTGTTCAAGAGCCATTGGTACAATGCGTGCTGACTTGTTCTTATGAAGCTCGAAATCTGTGAGGAAATCGCCTTTCTTCTTAATTTCTCCATCTGTTTTTATCGCAAGATAGTCATTTACAGTGGAAAATATAATTTTTTGATAGTCAGCTCGTTCTAGCTCATATTTGGTCAGTTCAGACCACCATTTGTTTATCTCATGCATCCTATCGATGAGTGTCTTCTTTATTCTTATAGTGACACCATCTGTATTTGCAGAGATAACACGTATACCAGCTAGTTCATAGGCCTCAATAAGCATCATCAGGCTCAGTTCACCTGTAATAGTGGTGAACATAGTGAGCTGCCTATCATAAATCCAGGATTGCATATCACTAGATTTGCCATAAACTGAGTTTACAGCAAGCTTCAGTGCACCTACAATACCCTTGATTTTCTTATCCTTCTTAGCTAAAGGCTTGAGTTCCAATCGCTTCTCAAACATGGCTTGATAGCCTCTGAGAAACGCAGATCCTAAGTGTTGTGGATAACGGCCATTATTAATGATGATGGCTGGATAATAGGAACTTACGTCCCAGTCTATAATCTCATGCTCATCATCAGCTTCAAATATCTTAGGTTTATTCTCTGTATGCAGTCCGCCCTTCATGAAAGAATATACATTATCATAGAAATGTAGCTCCTCCTTAAAGTCATCCTGCAGCCCTAAGCTTAATCTCTTTATTCTCTTGAGGAAGTCTTGTAGCTCTTTGGTCTGAAACTCCACATATGGAGCAATACAGTTCTTTACAGCTATAGTCTTCCTAAAGAAGCCCTTCTTGGGCAGTTCTTTATATTCTATTCCCTTCTCCTGGCAATAGAACTTCTTAATCATCTCATCACCTATCTTACTATCAGAATAGTTGAGACAAGGGATACCGAACTCTTGCTCGATATCCTGTCTCAGCTCAATCTTATTATCTCCCTTATACAAGGGATGATCTGTTTGTCCAATAGTAACTAAATAGAATTGATAAGTGGCCCACACATCATTCAAACAATAACCCGTGATGGTAAAAATATCATCGCTGGTCATGTCTGTCTTGTTGTGATCAATAGGCATCTCCTCAATATTCTCAAGGTCCATCTCAAACTCTAATCTCTTCAGGCTCACTCTTCTATTCTTGTTGTCAAAGTGGTGTATCCTGAATAAGTCTATTTGTTTGAGCGTGAGGTCTGTCTCACGATACTCTGGAAATACATCATGATTAGCATCATCAATAACATCAGATGCTTTCTGATTTATCCTGGCTGTAATCTCTAGACTAGAGAGCTCATGCCAATTCTCATAGTTGCGTATCACCCATTCTATCACCTGAGAGTCAAAGCGCAAGTTGTTGTAGCCCACCCAATGATAGTCTTTGTACTTCTCTGTGAAATTAATAAACGCATCCAGATTGTTCTCATCCTTATTCACCTTGAACACTCTGTATGGTTCTTGAGGAATCAACGCCACCACAAGGAAATATTCTTTAAGCGTCTCTATGTCATAAATGATTACATTGTCCATTATTCTTCTATTTTCCAGTAGTGATCACATTCTTTCTTCTCCTCATTGTATGGAGGATTAACAAAATAGGATTGTCTGTATTCATTAGGTGTAGCTGTATATCTATAACAGTCTTCCTTCAGAGGACAATCTTTGCCTTCGCACATTGTGATATCGGCCATTAGATTTCGTTTTTAATATACTTGATAATATTCTCTAATATGTCTAGAGTTAATGATGACTTTAGAAGATTGGCTTTTCGAGATATCACTCTGATATTACCTTTTACATATCCTTTATTGTTATCAACTCTATCTAAAGACATTGCATTTGGTAAATACCCATCGCCTTTTGCTAGTGTTAATCCAAGAATAGGACACTTTTCTGGTATGATTATATCCTCTTTTTCTATACTAAACTCAGTTCCATATTTTCTGGCTCTGGTTCTAGCAACATACCATAAATAATATTGAGGGTCATTCTTAAACTTAACCTTTCTAGACGTCTCATATAAAACCTTATTGCCTTGTGAACGTTTTTCCTTATTTTTCTTTCTATACTCTATATCGTAGAGTCTCTTTTTTTCCTTGGATGTCATAAGTTTACAATTTAGGACACAAGGTAAAACAAAAATGTCAGAAAACCAAATTTTTCAGGCACAAAATTTTATATCTGGCATACTATTTCTTTTTAGGAGCGGCCTTCTTAACTGCAGCCTTTTTCTTAGGAGCAGCTTTCTTTTTAGGCTTTTCAATAACATCAGTTTCAAGAACCACCTTAATAGCTAATGCCATCATCTCACGAAACTGATTACCTTCATCTTCAGTTGCCATAAGACATGCAAGAGCTGCTGTCATTGTTGTTGGATCACCTTTCATTTTCACTGCGCACACTTCATCACTAGTACATACGATAGTGAGGCGTGCTGTTTCTTTTACAGCTTTCTTTGTAGCTGCTTTTTTGTTTACTGCTTTTGCCATTTATTTGTTTTGATGGTAAATGTTTCTCACCTTATTGCCCAGTTCCTGGTCATTTGGTGTGTCTTCAATAATACTGTTTGGGATGAGTGTGTTTACACGCTCTGATCCCTTGTTATAACATGCTTTGCACAACTGTCCAATACCCTGAATATACCCAATACGCATGTCAATGTGTGTTTCAAAATCATATGGTGTTTCTACACCACATATGATGCATACATCTTTTGCCATAAGAAAGGTGTTTTAAGTTTCCCCCACCAATATAGTGAGGGAAACAAATTTACTTAAGTCTGCGCAATCTAACAACTCTTTTGTATGCGTCCGAAGGACAATAATACATTTTGTTGTTTTCTATCACCAGTCTATTAGTTTTCTTCTGTTTAAAGATGGCATCAATGAGCTTGTTAACATTGATGTTATCAGTGTCATCAGAATAAACTAATGGTCTGATTGGGCTCCATGAGGAGCGGTACACGAGGGATGATGAGGGTTGTGTAAGCATGACTATATGGGTTTATGGTTTAGAAATATATTCTAATATGATCGTCATATCTCTCCACCCTTGCTATTTTCTGTGTAGGAGTTCTAGGAGTTTCCATTACAGCTGTTTCAGGAGCTGCAGGAGTTGTTGTATTCTTTTTCCTGCGTCTCTTTGGACCATTCCATTCTGCAATTTTGTACGTACGCTTAGCGAGATTGTACAATGTCATACGGAATGATTCTTCTGGTCTGTTGTACTGAGCTGCCAATCTTTCTGAAATAGAAACAATAGGCTCTCCTGTGCGAATAATTGCTTTAAGTTGATTTACTTCTTCTGTTGTGAGGCGTTGTCCTTTTGGCATTTTATTGAATTTTAATTGTTAGTGAGTTATTTGCTCTTTTTGTTGCTTACTTTATAACGTGCTTGATCTCTAATAGCTTGCATAGAACATCTGTAAGCAGATACAGCTCCCTTTAGAGAGGCTAAACTAGATGAATCTTTGAACCCTGAATAAGCATGATTGCCCATATCAAAGGTAGCGTTCTCGATGTGCTCTAACTTTTTAATAGATGTTACTTGAGTTTTCATTTTCCAATTGTTTTAAAAGTCTTAAACACTTTAGGTAAATTATGTAATTCTTTCTTTGCTGTGGTGTAGTATACTCTCCTAGTTGATATCTGGCATATCTATCACTGGTCATAAATCTGTCACTATTTTCTTTCAACCATTGTTCTGCACGAATCCTATTCTTTTCTATATAAACAGGATTATTTTTAACTTTAGCATAATATCTAGCAGATCTCTCTGCAATAGTGAGAGGTGTTTTCTTGACTATTGGATGTAATTTTCTATATTCTCTACGCTTGGTCTTTTTTTTCAGTAAATAAGTTTGATAACTACGACGAGTTTTTCTATTTTCGTTATACTTTTTCTTATCGCAGTTTTTCCATCTATTTCTCTGATTTTCAAGACGTTTAGTAGAACACCAAAGTCTATCACCATGTGAATACCATTTTGTATTGCCACAACAAGGACATATCTTGTCTGGAATATCTATTGTAGGCATATCACCAGATTTCAAATCCTCCACAATGGCGAAGGAATGTTACAAAGTTTGTTACGTGATAGAGAGGAGCACTGTGTGATGGGAATACCAAATTACCTTTGTCATCCACCACCCCATTATAGAGAATAGTTCCAATTGGATGGTCCTGGTTTAGTTTCTCTGTTCTATCAGAGTTAATAAACCTGCCATCAGACGTGGTCCAGCTGCCTAAACATAGGTAGAATCTATCATCCTCATCATGCATATTGGCATTATTGAGTATCATGAATGCCTCAATTGCGTCAGCTAATGCATCACAATCTTCCTGTGTCTTTAAGCCACCACCACTATTCTCTCCCCACAACTTGGTATCAAAAGGAAGCTCTGTAGCATGTATAGCCATATCAGCTATTGCATGAATTGGTCTCCAACCCCACCAATTGCTTCTGAAATACACACCAGGATTATTACTATGGAATAGATCCATAGAGTTGAAATACATACTCTTTTCATAATCTGTGGCTGTCTCCCAGTTTGGTTCTTTTGGGCGATCCCCTGTAATACGAGGATTTATCCCAGCAATGTCTACTCCCATAAACTGTTTTTTGATTTTGAATAATCTTGCATCATTTGATTTGCTGTAATGATCCCTGACCTATCCACATATAGTCTGCCAACATGTAAGTCTTGCATCCATCTGTGAAAACGAGGATCTTGTTGTGTCTGTGCTCTTTCAGACTCAATTTCTTGAAGTCTTTGAATAGAAATGTGCTCTAAATTCATATTCTCTTTGTTTTTGTTAAGAATTGTCGTCCATATCTGTTTCATCATCTTCTTCATCATAATATATTTCTCCCTCTCCCTTACATACAGGACAGGCTGTGTCTGGTGTAGCACCATATCCTGAACCATTACAATGTCCACATAACCAAGGACCATCATCCTCTTCTTCCTCTTCCTCATCATCCCATGTGTCAGGAATAGACATAGTCACCTTGTCTGCGTAAATAATAGGATTCACCTCATCCTCATGAGCAAAATCCCATTCATCTATCTCAATGTGTACATATCCATCCCATTCATTAATGATAAGATTGATATCCTTTAGTTCTACATCTCTGAGCTCATCGAACTCAGGACCATCATCCCACCATCCAATCTCATGTGGCTCAGCTATCACCTGCTCATCATAAATTAAATAAGGCTCTACAGGCGCACCATGTTTAGCTATGAACTCTTGCATGGGTTCTAAAGGAAACTTATCAAGTGCCCATATCTCTGAATATTCTTTTCTGGTGCCTGGATTGAGTTTTGTAATAAACCACATTCCTAGCTCCAATTGCTTAGGCATATAGCTCTTAAGTACGAGTTCTGCGGTGAAATGCATAACTATTTGTTTTGCAGATGTTTAAGAATGTCTTTCTCTTTAAATGTACGCTTCTGTGGATTAGCAGCACCCATAGGATCTTGTGTACTATCTACACGAACACATTCGTACAGATCATCTCCTAAATGTTTAGCCACCTTCCATGCTTGATACAATGATTTGCCAGCTGTGCCAGCCTCATGTCTTTCAATATGCTTTCTGAATATTGTTCCTATTCTCATATTATTCTTTTTTATATGTTTCGTAGTTATTTTTTTTCAGGTGTTCCAAAAGGACCAATAATATAATCATCTATTTCTCTGTCATTAAGATATTCTTGTTCATTTGCATAGTTCTCTGCATCATTGATATGATTGCATTGAGCATCTGTATATCCAGCATTATAATCTTTTATACGCTGCTCTTTCTCCATTGCTTTGGCTTGGTTAATAAGATTATCCAATAGCAACCATTCAATAGTGACATAACCCAATCCTGAATTATTTTCTAATTGCTGCTTGAGCCATTCTACTGCTGTTTGTTGTGCCATGTTTTGCATTTTTAAGGATTCTTGTTGTGCAATTTGTAGCTCACACATGAGCTATAATGTCCGTTATAACGGACAAAAATGAGCTATAATGTGCATAATAACGGACATTATACTCTTTTGGATATAAAAAGGCAATATATTGCTCTTTTATATGCTTTCGGGTATAGAAAACAGTTTTACGTACGTAAAAGTGTGATTTACAGCACTTTTTCAAACATAAAAATGGAGCAGCCTATGTTTCAAGACTGCTCCTGTGTACTTACTAATAACCCAACCCTTCGAGTTCATATGCATTAGCTTCCACAACAATATTGCCATGGCTCACTGAATACATAAATAAGATGTGCAAGCGATTTGCAAGGGCTTGGAATAGTTTAAACTCTGTTGGTGTGAATGTGATCTTTTTCATTTTGAAGGATTGTGTGTTGTTGATTAATAAGGACGATTTGCTTTACGAACAACCTGTTCCCAAGTCATTCTACCCTTGCAGCCATAACCTGTGGTCCTGCAAGACGACATAAATATAGCAATAACTGCTAACAATAACAATTTTCTCATTAGAACTTGTTTTTAGGGTTGAGAAATTCCTTTTTATTATCCATGAGAGATGTAAATATCCCTTCACATGCATTATCCCAATGTGAGCTGTCCCACATAATAATGCTAACTATTGCATGCCATGCAATGAATGGTGAGGCTAATGCTATAGACACACCATAATAAAACCATCTTAACAACATAACTAATTGATTTACAAATTAATAATAACTGATTGATTATCAGCTGATTAATACTATTTTCTGTATTCTAGATAAATAAAAAGGGGACCGTGTAGACACACATCCCCGTACGATTGCTTGCTTCCATAATATCTTTAACACCCTAATTTATCCAACTTACAGGTGTCATGGCTGTCCCTATTGCTAGGTTAGGAATAGTCATTCGTCCTCATGAGGTCAAGCTGACTGGCTTAGGTGTTCTCCCTATACACCAATGTACGTTCCCATATGGCTATCACACCATTTCTCATCGTATTGGGCATACTATCTGTGGATTAGACAGAACGTAAGTTTATAATCCTCTAAATGTCCCATCAGGGAAAGCATATTCTTCCCACTCGCCATTCACAGGCACCATAACACTATTGTCATACATATTAATGACAACAATACGTTCTCCCTTATCTAATAACTTATCTAATCCCTGTTCAGGAAACTCTCCTGTGTATTTGACACATGTCTTCTGTGTCTTGTTGATGATGATGTACATAACTGATTGATATTTAAATGATTAATAACTATTTATCTGCTTGTGCATCGTAATGCGCTTGTCTATCTTCCTCTGTATAGCCTGCTGAGTCATATTCTGGCTCTTCATCATCAGCCCATACATATTCCACTGTCTCAATCTTCATCTGCTTTCTAACCACACCTCTTTCCTCATCCCATGCATACTGATCATTAATGTCATCCACTTCTATGAACCACTTACAATCCTGTTGTAGTTCTTGAGCAAAGTTGGTTAACACATATTCCACAGACTTCCAATCTGAATAATAAGCACTAGGAAGATATCTTTCTCCTGCCATTCTTATTGTAGAAACCCAAATAAGTGGTTCTTCATGACCATCCTCAGCTACCATAATGTCAAATGTGGCACATAATGTAGGATAGGAACACTTGTCATTAGTATACCTAACAGCAAACATTTTTGCCATTGTAGGAATGTGAGCAAACTTGTATGGCTTACCGTGGAAGGAAACTTGACGATCTCCAAAATAAAGGTGACCATCTTCAATTTTAACTCCATTAGGGAGAGCAAATTCTTTTGTCATAACAATCGTTTAAATGGTTAATTAATGCTATATTTATCCTCTAATAATTTGATTCTCTGTTCTACCAATTTACCTATTAAAAGTGTCTATGGGTCACACTGCCTCTCTCTAACTCACACTAAATCAATGAGTTATGAGTTGGAAGTAATGATGAGCCCACCCTAAGGAATGGTAATTCCCCACCCATATATATAATAGAAGAAAGAATGTCCCCATTGAGAGGACATTCTTCTATTCATTAGGCGTTCATCAAGCTGTTGATGAGTTCATCGCTTGCTGGTGCAACAGCAAGTGTTTCATAACGCTTGATTTGGGAGTTAACCCTTGCATCTTCAAGTTTCTCATCACGAAGAGAAGACCATTGCATCTTGTTAATGTAAGTGCTGAAATTGAGTGTATCAATTTCTGTGGCTGTTACATTACCATCATCATCAACTCTATCAATAGTTGATGTTCCAGGGATGAGTGTGATGCTTTTAACATTACCGCTCTTAAAATCGGTGTTAAAAGGATGGTCATCTGGTACAGAGAATACTACATTGTTTCTCTGATAACGAGTGAAGGTCTTGCCATCTTTTGCTCTTTGACCTTTTTTGTACTTCAAGCCACTTTGTACAAAAGCAACTTCGTAAACACTTTCATCTTGCAACTTAATTGGTTCCATAATGCCCTTTCAGTTTTTTGTGTGGTGACTCCACATTTTACAGTTAATAATTATTAAGGAAAAGAACAGGGGGGCTATCCCGACTCTCCAAATTCTGCTGGGGGTTTCTGGATGGAATACCCTCCCCTCCCATGCACATAATAGGTTTTTGGTTCCACGTGGAACATGGGGGGATTGTCAACCTATAGGCTTACATATGGGGGTGTTTTGTCAGCTTATAGGTTTACAAAAAAAATTTTGTTGGTTATATGGAGGATGTGTTATAACTTTGGGGCGGTGGGTGGGTTAGGTGATAGTTCCGTCCTATGGATATATGAGCAATTGGTGGTTTGAAGTGGTTGACGGATGTCTCTGAGCTAAGAATATAAGAATGGGGAAGGTGTATCTGGTTGAAAATAAGACATAATATAGCAATAGTATAAAAGATTGTATTTGACTATGTTATAAAGTCTTCCTATCTTTGTATCAACTACATTAACAATATGAAGGTCATATTACAAAAGCTGAAGAAACAGGAGGAGGATAGCTATCTGGTAGCAGAGAGGTATTACACCATCCTGTCAGCTATTAATGATCTTAAGCTGACACAAAGGGAAATACAGCTTTTGGCTTTTACGGCTATTAGGGGGAATATATCCTATGCCAATATAAGACAGGACTTCTGTGATAAGTATGGCACCACCAACCCCTCTATAAACAACATCATTTCCAGGCTGAAGAAGATGGGGGTGCTGGTGAAGGATGGGACAAAGGTGAAGGTGAACCCCAAAATACTATTAAACTTTGAAAACGATGTCACCCTTGAAATCAGACTTGTTCACAGATAATAAGCCCATGAGCCTTCCTGTTAAGGATTGGATCATTAGAAAGCTGGCTGTGAAGATGATGCTGGGGGAGAAGACCATTGAGGCTGTTGTCAACCATCAGTTTCAGGAAGCTAACAAGGCGCTGACAAAGCATAAGAGTTTGGAGATCAGTGGGTTTGGCAAGTTCTTCTTCAATGAGGGAAAAGCTGTCAAGCAGATGGCGAAGTTTGAAAGCCAGAAAGAGCTGTTCAGCAGGATTTTGGAGAACGAGGTGTTGACGGACCAGAAAAGGAAGTCGATAGAGCTCAAGCTGCAAATAGCCCTAGATAACATAAGAGACTTAAAACCAAAGATGTATGTCGATGATTTCCCAGATTTACGAGGGGTGGAGGAACAATTTGATACCCCCAGAGAAGATGAGGACAGCGATCATAGAGACGAGTAATGAAAGAATGAGGATCTGTAAGCAGTGTGAGTTTCATTCAGCTAACAGAAAAGATTATAAAACCATCCGTCCTGATGCTCATTGTACCCATTGTGGGTGCACCCTGTCTGCAAAAACCAAATGTTTATCATGTGAGTGTCCACTACAGAAGTGGATTGCTGTGGTTACGCAAGAACAAGAAGAGCAAATAAAAAAAGATGATGGAAAATAAAGAGGTTGTTTTAAAGAAGATTCCCCTGAGGGTGTTGATAGACATTCTTCAGGATGCCTGGAACAAGGGAGCTGACTACATCGATATTATTGGTGTGGCAGACGAGGTTCAGGACAATATAGCCATTGCTATAAAAGAAGAATATTTTAATACCAATCCAGAGGAAGAGTTTGAGGTGGATGTGGAGCTAGAAAAGCTGGATGAAGATAAAGACATTACTGACGAAGATTTAAACCAATTAATATGAACCCTGTAGTAGAAGCATGGATTGTTATTGAGAAACTGGGAGCTCTTGTGGCTACACCAGGCATCTCAGAAGATGTTAAAACTCTAGCTAACGAACAGATTGCTAAGCTTTTAAAGGATGTAGTTACACCTGGACTAAGCAAGCTCTCTGCTAGTTCGGCTGGAATTATTGCCTAAATTATGCATATGGGAAAACCCAATGATTATTACAGAGTGCTTGCACTCCTCCAGCAATTACAAGTTAGCTATCCTAATTACAATATGGGTAGACATATAGCCACTGCGCTAGATGAGTATGGAGATGTGTGGGGACTTACAGATAGAGAGATATTGTTTGCTCTGGAGAAGTATAAGGCTGAGCTGGATATGGATGTCCCACATACGGACGAGAGTGAGATAGACCAGATTATAAAGGAGGGGATGAATCTGGAGAATATACTAAAAGAAGAAGATGGCGAAGACTATTAAAAAAACTACATACGTAAATGCTGAGCTTGATTGGGCAGAACAGCAGCTTTCCTCATGGAAGGCTTATGTGGATGCCAATCCCCTGCATGAACTTAAGGATAGAATTGAGTGGAAACCAACGGCTAAAGGAGGCATGCTTCCTATGGTGATCGCATCAATCGAAGCACAGGGTAAGTTTATACAGGAAACAATGAAGAACTACTTAGCTCTTCTTGAGGTGGTGGAGAAACTACGTGAGAAAGAGGAAGCTAAAGTGGAAATCAGAGGTAATGGAGAACTAAGCTCCATGGCTGAAGACTTCCTTAAGAGCAGAAGATAATGAACGAGCTTAAGAGCATAGACTACAAAGACTGGTTTATTAACCAGGGGCGTCTGCCTGACCGTGAGTCTGCAGAGTATAAGCCGTTTTTTGACTTTCATAGAGAAATATGCTTGAACGGGTGCTTAATGAACGGGGTGTATATCAACCCATTCCTTTACTGGCACCTGAATGTTTGGCATACAGAGGTGGATGTTGTAGATGAAAGAGGACGCATCTTCCAGAAATATGCAAATCCCCTGTTACGTGATAACGAATGGATTGTGACAAATGAGATTGACAGGGCACAACAAGATAAAAAGGGCTTGGTGATACTAGGAATACGACGTTTTGCCAAGTCTGTTTTAGAGGCTTCTTACATAGGGTGGGGCGCAACATTTGATGAAAACTCCCAGAATGTGATCGCTGGGTTAAATGCCCCCGACATAAAGCTGATCACAGATAAGCTGGACAAGGGCCTCAACTTCCTTCCTGAAGCATGGAGATGGCAGAGAGTTGAGGACAACTGGAAAAACCAAGTCACCCTAGGTATTAAGACTCGTGGAGGAGAACGTATACCATTTTCTCAAATCCTCATCCGTAACTTGGATGAAGGTAATAACGAAGAAGCTATTGCAGGTACCAAACCTCGTAAACTAATCATTGACGAGATTGGTAAGGGCAACTTCCTCAGAGGCTTTCAGGCAGCTGTGCCAGGTTTCACCACACCTTATGGTTGGGGATGTTCTCCTCTACTTACAGGTACAGGTGGTGACATGAAGAAATTCATGGATGCCAAGAGCCTAATGTTTGACGTGGACAACTTCAACTTTCTCACTTATAACAATGAGAAAGATGACAGAAGGGTGCACGGACTTTTCATTTCCTATAAGTATAGGATGGAAGCTAAGGAAGAATCCACACTTGGAGCATTCCTTGGACATTCAGAGGACAGCGATTTGAACAATGTCCCTATGCTTGTAAGTAATGAGGAGAAAGCAAAGGAGATAACAGAGAACAATCTCGAACGCCTTAAAAAGGCTGGAGATAGAGTGGCCTATCTGAAGGAAAAGATGTACTATCCTATGGAGGTGGATGACATCTTCCTGAATGAGGACACAAATATATTTGACATAGAAGCAGCCAAGCGTCAAAAAGGTAGGTTGCTCATGCAGGGGCGTACAGGAACTCCTGTTATTCTGTTTCATGATGGTGAGAACATCAGCCATGAGTTTACAGATAAACAGCCCATAACCAACTTCCCCCTAAAGAACAGTGACTTGAAAGACGCTCCTGTTGTCATCTACGAATTTCCCATCGAAAATCCTCCATATGGACTTTATGTGGCTGGTGTGGACCCATATAGACAAGGTCAAGCTGCATATTCCACCTCTCTTGGTAGTGTGTACATTTATAAAAGAATGCATGACATAACAGGAGAGAAATATCAGGATATGTTCGTAGCTTCGTACTGCGCTAGACCTGAAAAGAAGGAAACATGGGAAGAACAGGCTAGATTGCTCATCAAATATTACAATGCTAGAACGCTTTGTGAGAATGATGACATCTCCTTCATAGAATACATGAAAGCAAAGGGAGATGCACACTATCTAGAGAAACAACCTGACTGGCTGAAAGAAGTGGTGCCTGGAACAACAGTGAAACGTGACTATGGTGTACACCGTTCTGCAGATAAGATAAGAGACTACCTGCATAACTGTCTGAAGAAGTATATGGAGGCTGTGATATATCAGGAGAAGGATGAAGATGGAAAGGTGATTAAAGAAGTGACAGGTGTATCAAAGATATTTGATCCCGTGCTGTTGGAAGAGATAATTCAGTATAACGATCAAGGTAACTTTGACCGTATTGTGGCTGCAGAACTTGCTATTGCTCAGGCTCTTAAGATGGACCCTGTGATGGGCAAGGTGGGAGGATCATCAGATCCTAGAGTGAGTGCGATATTCAAACCCAACAAGAAGAACGTATTGTTCACAGAATCTCGTGGGTTATTTAATAAAAGGAAAAAAAGTAAACTATTTTTATAATGGCTATCATTAGATATACCAAGGATGCTACGATTAGATATGCCTATCTAAACATATTCCCTGATCAGTTCAAGACTGACAAGGAAAAGCAAGATGAGAGTTGGATAAAGAACACCATGGACTACTTTGCAAACAAGGCATATGCTGAGTATGTAAAGAATCGTGACACCTTTGTCAAGAATTATGACTTAATGAAAGGCATCCTTCGCATGGAGGACTTCTATCAAGAACCTCAGGTGAGAAGTTTTACAGATATGATGACAGCTGATTTACAGCTTCCTGCATATGTAAAGATGTATTCCATCATAACCACTCCTGTTAACGAGCTGGTTGGCGAGATATCAAAACGTCCAGACACCTTCCGTGTTAAGGCATTTGATGATGACAGTAAAGCTGAAGAGCTACAGTTTAAGACAGAGATTCTTCAGCAATACGTTTTAAATGAGGCTAAACAAAAAATCATACAGTCTGCTGCTCTAAGTGGAGAAGAAATTTCTGATGAGGAATTGCAGCAGATGAGTTTTGAACAAGTGAAAGAACAATTGGATGCTTACACATCTGTGGCTGAAAAATGGGCCAACCATGTTCTCACTTGTCAGAAAGCAGAGTTTAACTTAAAAGAAAAGTCAGAAGACGCCTTCCGTGATATGTTGATATCTGGAAGGGAGTTCTATCACATATATGAAGACAACTCAAAACTTGGATTTAATATTGAGGTGGCTAACCCAAAGAACACTTGGTTTCTTACAACTCCTGATCGTAAGTGGATCTCTGATCCTACAGGTAGAGCTCAGGGGGCTTATGCCGCTGGTACAGTTCAGGTTATGGAGCTTTCAGAAATCATTGAGAGTATTCCTGACCTCACCAAAGAAGAGATTGATCACTTACGTTCATCTCTTCAAGACTATGGATTGATTAATGTACGTGAGTCCAACCTTGGTAATCCTGATGCGATTCCTGGTATAGACTCTGTAATGTATGATACATATGATCCTCTTGTTCTTCAAACTCGTATGATTATTGAATCAGAGATGAAGGAGAACAATGATGGATTAAAAGACTTCTTGGGACTTACATCTAACGTATCTTCCTTTGGATACAAATACGTTGTTGTTCGTTGTTACTGGATTAGTAAGAAGAAGATTGGTAAGCTCATCTATCTAGATGAATTGGGCAACGAACAGTCTGTTCTGGTAGACGAGAACTACAAATCTGGTACTGTTCCTACACAACAGAGTTTGGAGTGGGGATGGATTAATCAGTGGTATCAGGGTACAAAGATTGGTCCAGACATCTATCACATCAAACCATTCAAGCTTCTTAACTATTGTCCCATCATTGGTACAACTTATGAAGTGAAGAACACGGAGGCTAAATCTCTGGTGGATTTGATGAAGCCTTTCCAAGTGTTGTACAACGTTTGTATGAACCAGTTGTACAAATTGCTTGAGAAGGAAGTGGGTAAGGTGTATTTGACTTCCATCAGACATATTCCTGTTCCAAAGGATGGTGATGCTCAAGATGCATTAGACATCTGGGAAATGGAAGCACGTAACAGGGGTGTTGTATTTATTGATGATAGCCCTGAGAACTTAAAGAGTCCTTCAAGCTTCAACCAGTTTAGGGATATTGACCTTACACGTACACAGGAGATTCAATCTCGTTATACACTTGCTCAACAAATGAAGAATGAATGTTGGGAACTAGTAGGTTTGTCTAAGCAACGTCTTGGTTCTGTATCAGCTAGTGAGTCTGCAACAGGAACTAACACAGCCATTCAACAATCCTATTCTCAGACAGAACCTTTGTTTGTAGCACATGAATATGTTCTTGGACAGCTATATCAAGCCATCATTGATGCTGCCTTGTATGTAGAATCCAAGAAGCCTCAGTCTACACTCTCTTACATTACAAATGAAGGAGAGTCAGCATTTGTTTCTGTAAATGGTTCTGATTTAAGATTCCGTGATTTGAAAGTGTTCTTGACTAATCGTCCTGAGGATACACAAATGTTTAATGAGCTTCGTCAACTTGCTCAGGCTGTTATTCAGAACGGTGGAAGCTTGTACGATGTGATTGAGCTTTACAGCACCAAGTCTATGAGAGCCATGAAGAAGGTGTTCAAAGATTTGCGTGATAAACAAGATGCCATCCAGCAACAGCAATTGCAACAAAAACAGCAAGAGCTTGATCAGCAACAACAACAAGTTGCAGCTCAATTGCAACAAGCTCAATTGCAACATGAACAACAAATTGCTCATGATGATTATCAGAAAGAGCTTGATAGAATCAATAAGAAAGAGATTGCTATAATTTCAGCCACAGGTTATGGAAAAGTGGCTTCCGAAGATGCAAACTCTAATGCTGTTCCTGATGTGTTGGAAGTGAGCAGGCTTGCTAATGAAGAAACATCTGCAGCAAATCAACATCAGGCAAAGCTTATGGAAATAGCATCCAAAGAAAGACAGGCTGCTGAAAAGCTAGCTCTGGAAAGAGAGAAGCTTCAGGTGGATAGAGAAAACCAAAAGAATGACTTAGCCGTAGCTAAAGAAAATGCTAAAGGAAGAGCTAAGCAACCTAAATCCAATAAATAATGTTTGATAGGCTAATAGACCTACTAACAGGCTGGTTTGAACAATTGCTTCCTTTCTTCATCGTAAGGGATTATGAGGAAGCAGTTGTTCTAAGGTTTGGTAGGTTCCACAAGGTGGCTAAACCTGGTTTCCACTGGCGCATCCCTTTTGTGGATGAGCCTATGGAACAGCATGTTGTGGTCACTACTATTAGCCTGGCTCCCCAGAGCTTATACACAAAAGACAAGCAGAACATTGTGGTGAAAGGTGTGATTAAGTATAGAATCTCTGATGTTCAAACCTTCCTTCTGGAAGTGTATGATGCTCAGGACGCTATATCAGATATGACCCAGTCTATCGTTAAGAACATCATCATGGATAAAACCCTGGATGAATGCATAGATCCTGAGATAGACAACACCCTCACGAAGAAAGCTAGGGTGGAAGCTAAGAAGTGGGGAGTGGAAATCCAACAGGTAACCCTCACTGACCTAGCTCCAATTCGTTCTTTCAGGCTTATAAACGATACCATCGTAAACAAACTTGATTAGAGTAAATTAGATTAATGCTATATTATCTACGAAAAACCCTCATATAGCAACATAACTCTTTGCTATTCAATTATATCTATCTATTTTTACAGGCGTATAAACCAAATTAAAATAAACTACATATGGCTGAGAACCTTGATAGTCCGTCATTCGGCAACTTTAGTATTGAAAATACTATGGAAATGGGACCTGGGGGAGCAGAATTGTTAAACGATCTGTTGTCTCCTGAGACTTCTACAAGCAACCCTGATGGTATTCAGGAGATTGTAAAGAATGTAGAAGATCCTGCCCCTGCTCCAAAACCTGATGTTCCTAAGGGAAAAGAAATTGTCCCTAAAGAAGATGGTAAAGAACCTACAGGTCAAGACCTCATCTCAAGCTTCCTTGGTGATAACACTGATGAAGAAGAGGCTGAGGATACACAACCCACTGACAATCAACCAGTTAAAAAGAAAGCACCTGAAGCAAAACCTGCTGAAGCTGCTCCTGCTGATGAAGAAGAGAGCGAAGAGGGTGATGAGCAAGTGAGTCAATTTACAGCTCTTTCCCGTGATCTCTTTAAACTTGGTGTCTTTTCAAAAGATGAAGAAGAGGAAGATGTAAACATCTCCACTCCTGAAGAATTCCTTGAGCGCTTCCAAAATGAGAAGAAGAAAGGAGCTGTTGAAATGGTACAAAACTTCATTGGTCAGTTTGGTGAAGACTATCAACAAGCATTCGACGCTATATTCGTAAAAGGTGTTAGTCCTAAAGAATACTTTGGTACCTACAATAATGTAGTGAGCTTTTCTGAAATGGATCTGTCACAAGAGAACAATCAAGTGGCAGTGATAAAGCAAGCATTAGCTGACCAAGGTTTTGAGCCTGAGGACATTAACACAGAAGTTGAAAGACTTAAAAACTATGGTGATCTTGAGAGCGTAGCTACAAAGCACCATAAAGTGTTGGTTAAAAAGGAAGCCGCAAAGCTCTCACAAATGGAGCAAAAGGCTGAACAAGAACTCCAACAAAAACAGGCAATTAAAAACCAATACATCCAAAACGTTCAACAAGTTTTACAAGATAAGTTGAAATCTAAGGAGTTTGATGGAATCCCCATCAATCCCAAGTTGGCTAACGAACTACAAGACTTCCTACTGGTAGATAAGTACAAAACTCAGTCTGGTGAAACCCTGACTGATTTTGACAAGACCATCTTGGAATTGAAGAGACCTGAGAACCATGCAACAAAAGTGAAGGTTGCTCTCTTGCTCAAAATCCTAGAAAAAGATCCCACCCTATCTACCATCCAAAAAACAGGCGTTTCAAAGAAATCAAACGAACTGTTTGGGGAAGTGGCTAGACAAGTGACTCGCACTAAGACAGCAAGTAGCTCTCAGCCTTCTAAACAAAATTCATGGTTCATTTAAATTTTCATTAAATAAAAGGATAACAAAATGGCAATTCAAACAATCCCAGGTCTAACTGGCTTCACGTATGCTCGTGTCGCATCTATGGACAAGCGTGCTGTGGGTAAGCTAACTGACGCTAACCACCTGGAGAGCTTTCACTCAACTGAGCCTGCTGATTACGATAAGAAAATCATCAGCCTCTACACACAGAGCTCTCTTTACAGCAATGACTTCCTAGACATGATCAACAAAAGCACGCCTTATTACATTGATAATAATAGCGATGCTTGGAAATGGCAAGTAGCTGTTCCCTACAAATTCCCTAAGATTATCGACATCCCTGCTTCAACTCTTGAGTTGAGCAAGCCTGGTATCGATGGTCAAGAGTTCCAATTGGTAATTGACACAAACGAGTTCTCTAAGAACGCAATCGTTTCTGTTGGTTCTCGCCAATATGGTCCTCGCTTTTACGTTATTAAGGATCCAGTTCCTTGGAACATGGGCTTCCTTTATAGCTTCACTTTGGTTACAGACAATCCAACTGTAGACTTCGTTAGCCCTACCTTCTTGCAAGTGGGTATCGAACTTGAGTTGGTTGATGCTGCAATTGGTGAGTTCGATCAAGATTTGTTAGGTCTTCCTCGTTTGGGTGAGCAAATCACAATGTTTGAATCTTTGGGTTCTGCATATGGTTTTGAGCACAAAATCACTGAGTGGGCTGATGACAAAATGATGCGTGACTCTGCAGGACGTCCTTTGGATATCCTTGTTTATGCACCTCAGCGTCGTAACCAACTTCCTTTGACTCGTAACGATGTTAAATGGGAGCCATTCATTGAGTTCTGGATGCGTAAGTCTATGCTTGAGTTGAAAGTTAAGCGTATGATTTGGTCTCGTCCTGGTACTGTTAAGACTAACGGTAGCAAGCAAGAACTTAAGCGTACATCTGCTGGTGTTTATCACAGAATGCGTAATAACGGTAACTTGGTTCAGTACAACCGTGGAGAATTCACTGCAAACTTGATTCGTTCAGTGTTTGGTGATTTGTTCTATCGTCGTGTGGATGTTAAGGACCGTCGTGTTAAAATGTATACTAATGAAGCAGGTTTTGACGTGTTCCAACAAGCTTTGAAGACAGACGCTTTGAACAGTGGTTTGACATTCATGGCTGATAGCGGAAACCGTTACATGCAAGGAGAAGGTCAACACATCACTTACAACTTTGCATTCGATGCAATGGTTACTCGTGAGACTGGTCGTGTTGAATTGATTCACTTGAAAGAACTTGACCTGCCTCAATCTAACCTTGAATTTGGTCAGAACAAGAAGTCAACTCCTGTATTCATGGTGTTCGACGTATCTCCAATGTCTGATGGTTCTTTGGTTAATAACATCCGTGAAGTTCGTATGAAGGGTGCACCTTCTATGACTTGGGGTTATATCGATGGAACTCGCCACCACTTGGGCTTTGCTAAGTCTCAGGGTATGAGCTCTGCGAACAAATTCCCAGGATATGAAATCTGGATGAAGGATCGTTGTGATGTATTCATTGAAGACTTGTCTCGTACAGTCTTGATTGAGGAAATCCCACAATTCTAAGGCCCCCCTGTAATCTCAGAATTACAGGTCTGCTTCCTCTGGAAGCGTACATATACCGAGAAGAGAATGCCCCCCACACTCCCATGTGGGGGAGCTCTTCTCAAATTACAGAGTGTTTGGATTGGGGAGTCTCCCAGTCGCTGGCCCTTCGGTGGGAACCACTCTGCAAATAAAACCAAATAAATAAACTACATATGGGTAAGTTAGGTAAAATCTCAACAATTAAGAAGGAGTATAATAACTCACAACTTCAGACAATGCAAGGTGGTCTTGCACTTAAAGGCTTAACACGTATTCCTGGAACAGGGGTGTTTAAATATCCCTACAAGGAGCTGGATGGTCAATACAGAACAGGACTTGATCCTAATGCTGCATACATCCGTAGAATCTCTGATCCTCTAGAAAGAGAGATGGAGATTGAACGTGTTACAAAACTTAAAGACAAGTTACAAGCTGCACTTGGTGATATTGACTTAGGTCCTCGTTCTAGTTTCTGGAACTATGGATTGTCTACATCTACACAAGATAGTTTGCATGTTCAGCCTGTGAAATTGCTGGATGGTGATAACTTCTTCGATCTTGCTATTCCTCTTCAGGAATTAGCTTTCTCTTGGTTACGTGTTCATCCAACAATTGCAAGCTCATATCAAGCTTGGGAACGTGGTGAATATGCTGCTGAAACTCAGTTCTATGTAGCTGATGATGAAATCGAGAATGCTGTACTCTTCAAGAAGAAGCAACTTATCAATAAAGCTATTGTTAAGTTTGACAGTATGACTCCTGAGAAGAAGAGAAAAGTGGCACGTTTGTTGGGACTACCTGTAACTGATGATACTAAAGAGGAAGCAGTTTACAACCTTGTAGACAACGTCCTTAAACAAACCGAGTTTAAAAACGGTAAGTATCAAGGTCTGAATCCTGTTGAAGTGTTCACACGCTTTGCAGACATGAAAGACAACTTACTCCATATTAAAGACTTAGTGAAACAAGCAATTGCTCACTCTGTTTATAGAGCTAAGCCAAATGGTAAAATCTATGAAGGTGAGTTTGAAATAGCTAAGGACGAAGATGATTTAATTAAACAACTTGCAGATGATGACAACCAAGACTTGCTCTTGACCCTCGAAGGTAAGTTGAAAACTAAGAAATTAGCTGCAGTATGATACCAGTAGACAGTTTGTTGTACAAGATAGACCAAAAACTAAATAAACTGTCAACCAACATTCACCAGCAAATAAACTTAGAAGATAAGATATTGGCTTTGAATGAAGCCCAAATAAAGCTGATAAAACAAAAGGTTGATGGTTTTAGTGTAATAAGTGGAATGGGACTCGACGCTTTCAAGAAGCGTTATGAGGACCTCCAAAGCTTGGTCATAACCTACAACCACCAGCCCCTTAAGTTGAAGCTTAAGAACAAAGAACTAAATCAATGGTTTGCCAATATACACCTACTTGATCCCAAGTATATGTTCTACATAGATGCATATGTAATTGCGGACAAAGGAGTGTGTAAGGACAGAAAGATCTGGATTAACAGAGACTTGGCTAAACATGGTGACCTTCAGTTCATTCTGAATAACGACCATTACAAACCAAGCTTTGAATACCAAGAGACTTTCAACTTCCTTTCGACAGATGAAATAAGCATCTTTACTGATGGCACGTTCACACCAAAGCATATCTACATGTCATACATGAGATATCCTGTTTACATAGACAAAACTGGTTATGTAAGATTTGATGGAACTGACTCAACAGATCAAGACTGCGAACTTGAACTCTATCTAGAGGATGAATTGGTAGACTTAACCGTACAAAACCTGGCTATGTACACAGAGAACGCTGCTGCTGTTCAGAGTGCACAGTTCAGGATACAGACAAACGAATAAATTTTTTAATCACCTAAAATAAAGCAAAATGGCTGATTTTTCATTAACTACGCTCTTCGTAGTACCAGTAGGGCAAACTGCGCTCCCTAGCTCTGGATCTACGCAAGACTTAACAGCAGGTCAGGTAGGTATCTACAAAGCTGACTACACTGTTGCCAACGCTGGTAACATTGCTGCTGCTCCTTACTTTTATATTGCGCAGGGCCGTACTAACACTTATCTGCAAGGCTCTAAGCGTTCTGATAAGATTAAAGGATGTCCTTCAGGTGCTGGTTGCAATAGCAACGTAACTGAATGGTATAAAGTGAACGGTTGTCCTACACCATTGACTCAGATCACTGATGTAGTTAACTGGAACGTACAGTGTGGTGACATTGTTACCTTGACACTTCGTGCTCACTCTAGCTATTTGGATACTTTGTATTTCAACGGTTTCACTCGTTCAGTGACTGTAAATGCTCCTTGTTGCAACTGTGGTGATAACCCATGTGACACTGTAGACATTCCTGCATTCATTGATGATGTTATCTACCATTTGAATTTGCAAGCTCCAGGTAACAACCCTGATAACATCACTTTCTCTGACTTCTATCAGTTCCAGAGAATTGGTAATGACCAAAACGCTTTCTTGCGTATCACTGGTAAGCCTCTTACCAAATATGGTCAGCCTTGTGATGTTGCAGCGTTTCCTTTCGAGTATGACAGAATGTGGTTCCGTACATTCGTATTCAGTGGACCTGCTACAACTGCTGACTTCATTGTAGCTGATCCTTGTAACGTTGTTGCTGATCCTGTAATTGTACAGCGTTCTTCTTACGCTACTGGTACTTCTGCAGAGATTGCACAATTGGAGAAAAACTTCTACAGCTACCAAGCTGGTTACTTGAAGCATCTCTACAGAATGAATGGTTACAATGAGAACTTTGAAAGCTGGGTGAGTGATGGTACAACTTATACCACCTACTACATCAAGTTTAATGAGTATAACAAGTCTGAATACAGCTGGGGTGACTATATCAAAGAAGACAGCACTGTAATTATTGCTGTTGAAAAAGATAGTCTTGCTGAAGCTGCTATTGAGGCTGTTCTTGTAGCTGGTCTTGGTGCAGTGGCTGATGAGAATGGAGTTTGTGTAACAACTACTTCTACCACAACCACAGTATGGCCTTCTACTTCTACTACTACAACCTTGATTCCGTAATAGTAGGATAGTAACCTAGATTATATTAACCTAAGCCAGAGGTGAGAGGATACAAACTCAGATCCTCTGGCTTATTTATTTAGAACAACATGCCAGATTTAAAATTAGATATATTAGTAATCCCTACATATAATGTAACCACATTGGGGGTTGCTGATGCTTCTACCTACCCAACTAATCCACCTGTTGTTTCTGGTGCTACAATTGAGATTACTGTTCCTGGATTTGGTACATTCTTTAAACCGTTCAGTGTTAACGACTTTAATATATTCACTACATCAAACTTGGGTATAACACCTCCAGGGATAGATCAACCTCTTCCTGATGGTGTGTATCGTTTGAAATATTCTGTTGCTCCTGCGTATAAAAACTTTGTAGAAAAGTCAATTATGCGCATTGAACAGCTACAAGAAAAGTTTGATGGTGCGTTTATGAAGTTGGATATGATGGAATGTGATAGAGCTATAAAAACACAAGCGTTTGTAGACCTGAACACCATAAACTTCTTCATCCAGGGAGCTCTAGCTGCTGCAAATAACTGTGCTGATGTTGAAGCAACAAAGATGTACAATCAGGCAGATATGATGCTGAATAACTTTATTAAAAACAATTGTGGCTGTTCTGGAAACAACTACGTCATAAACTTCTACTAATATGGCAGTATGTAAAAAATGTGGAGCTAAGGTTGGATGTGGATGTCAATTGATTAACGGTCTTTGTGCAGCATGTAACAGTGCTGTAAAACAAGGAAGAAAACTTATAGGAAATGTTATCACCCAGGCTTACAAGTTGTCCAGAATGCGCTAGTATTCCTGCACTCATTGCTACAATAGATTGCAAGCTAGCTGAACTAGGAAACAACTTATACAATAATGTTGTATTTATGTTGAACCAGCCTGTACCTGGAGGTGTGATGCTGGCCCTCATAAACTACAGAAGAATACTTGCTTACAAGTATTGTAACCCCGATTATGCTGCTCCATATACAGTGAATATGATAGCTAGCAGAGTTAAACTTTTAAAATATAAATAAATGTCTAACAATTGTTCAAATTGCTATAATGGTTGTGCAGAAACCATATCTGATCAATGTGTAAGATATACGGGTGTTGATGTTCCCGTTTTGGGAATTCAAACAGGAGATTCTCTCTCGTATGTTGAACAAGCTTTGATTACGTTCCTAGTTTCTACACTAGATGGTACAGGAATAAAGCTTGTTATTGATCCTCAAATCATCTGTGAGATTGTAAACAAAAACCTTATAGAATGTGAAGATCTCACTCTTCCAAATGTAATACAAGCACTAATCAAAGCTATCTGTGAGTTAGACGAAAGACTTACTTCTCTTGAACTTGATTTTGCTGCTTTAGAGGGACCATATGATGTAGATTGTCTTGAAGGTGTGAACAGTGGTTCTGGAACCCATGACATTCTTCAGGCAGCAATCTATAAAATATGTGGACTGGAAATTGACCTTACAGCTCTTGCTATTGATGTAGATACAAACTACGTTAAGTTGTCTGAGCTTAATGCCTTGATTGCAGCCTATCTTGCTAGCGTAGGAACAAGCACCAAGTTCTACAATCGTATGGTTCCATACACTGTTGTAGAATTTTATGGTGATCCTGCTGGTAAGTTTGATGTAACAGGTGCTGGTACTGGTGACTGGGAAAAAATCTATTTGTGTAATGGTAACAATGGCACTCCTGATAAAAGAGGACGTGTACCAGTTGGTGCTACAACAGGAATGGGTGGTGGAGCTTTGAATCCTGCAGTTGATCCTGCTGTTTCTGGCAACCCTGCTTACACTCTGTTAGGAACCGCTGGTTCTAACACAGTGACTCTTTCAGCTACACAGATTCCTGCTCACTCTCACAGTGCTACAAATACTGTCACTGTTACCAACCACACTCACAATACTGTCTTAGTTGGAACTCAGGTGGGACTTACATCTACCACTCCTATTGCACAAACTGCTACATATGGAGGCAATACAAGTTATAGCTTGTCAGGTGCTGTAGGTACACCAAATATAGGCGTTACTAGTGAGAACAAAAGTGATGTAACAGTGGATACTGTGATTGGATCTACAGGAGGCGGATTAGCCCATACAAACTACCAGCCTGGTCTGGGATGTTATTACATTATGTACATTCCTTAAACTTCTTACGTAAAATGATATTCCTTCCAGAAAATCCTTGCTGTAATCCTATACCAGTAACAAACACTATTCCTTGCCCTGGATCAAATCCTTGTGCATCAAATATAGTGTCCTCTGATTATGTTGGGTATAGTGGTCCTAATCTTCCCTGTACAACTATCCAAACCTGCAACACACTCACAGTGTCTTTGCAGAAGTTGGATGAACAAATCTGCATTCTTAAAAGCACTGTATATTCTTTACAGCAGCAGATTAATGCAATTAATGCCACTACCACTACAACAACTACACTTATTTAAATCAATAACCCATGACGGTATTAATAACATTAACAATAGCTGGAACTGATACAGGACCATTTGATCTCTACTCAGATGTAGATGGTTATGTATCAGCGTTTGAGACAGGAGTGAGTAAAGCAGCCTTAGAAGCTGGCTATTCCTCAGCTCTTGTTCCAAATGGCACAACAGTGATCAGAGTGAAGTCTACAGGAATTTGTACAAATTATGTAGACATTACAGTGACCACAACCACTACAACCACAACCAGCAGTACCACAACTACAACCACCACTACAGCTTTTGTATGTGCTGATTGTAAAACTTGGAACTATGTATCTGGAAACATTCCATTAGGAGGAGACATCATTCACTACTACAGCTGCTATGATGGCACCCCTCAAACCAGAGTGTTGAGCTTTGGTGATCCTGATGGAGACTTCTGTAACTGTAATAGCGTAGATGCTCCATACACAGAGAATGGCACTATAATTACAGAGGTGGGAGTGTGTACAACCACCACTACTACCACCCTATTTACAAACTTGGTATTTGACTTGACAACTGGTATAGGTGGGTATACAATCGGTGGAATAGATGTAAACTTTGTAACACCAACCCTCACTGGAGGTACAGATGTTCCATTCAGCACAGATACACACTCATATAACACAAGTCAAACAGGCCCAAGCGAAGAGTTGAATATATTTGTTTCATCGTTCACTCTGAACGGTTGTATCACTGTAACTGACAGCTCATCAACGAGTTATCAACAGAATGTAAGCTCGTCTGGGACATACACTTTCTCAGGACTAGTTATTGACAACATAACACCTGTCCTTGTAGTATGTGCAGATAACGTATGCTAACTGACTAAAAAAGCCTTGTTTGTTGGTTTTCAAGGCTTCTCCCTGGGGTTTCAACCCTGGGGAGTTTTTATTTTATAACAAAGTTAGTTAGTACCAATAATGAACTTCGTTAAAATAATTTGGAAAATATCAAAAAACTTTCGTACCTTTAGGCCAATTTTAATCAAACAAAACCGTAAATGCCTGAAAATCAATCTCTTCTGCAACAGCTGGAGCAGATGCTTCACTGGAAGAAAAGCAAAAAGTTTTATGCAGACAAACTAAACATTACAGAGAATGAAGTGGATGAGCTGTTGAAAGAATTAAAAGGTTCACAAGATGCTCAGAATGAGGCAGAGATAGCAAGCTATATTGGAGAACTGGAAGATGCAATTGTAAGGTTTTCCGAGGATATACAGAAGGGAACAGGTGAGGTGGTGTTCAACTCTAAGGAAGAAATCAAGAGTTTGGACGAGTTGATTGAAAAGTGCAAGATTGATACAGACAAGTGGGAAATAACTAAATACGTACAAAACTACTGGGGAAATGCTGAACAGCCCCACTACCAAGTTAAAGCTTGGCTAGGAAAGAAGAAAGGTGAGCAGATATTCCAGGACAGCTTTGTTAGCTTCCTTGAGACATATGAACCTGTTTCTCCTGAAATAGTAGCTCCTAAGTTTGATTCATCCAAGAAAGAAGCATGTCTAATTATCAACAAGCAGGATTCCCATTTAAACAAGCTAGACGTAGGAGGAGAGAATGATATAGAACAGCGCTTCGGTGATTTCATCCAGAGGGTGGAAATAATCTTAAACCAAGCTGCTCTAGCTAACAATCTCACAGATATCAAATACATCATTGGTTCTGATGAGTTCAACAGTGAGTTCACTAATACAACTACAAAGGGCACCCCACAACAAAACATCCTATCCTATCACGATTCTTTCCAAGCAATCTGTGATCATGAGGTGAGCGTGATAAACTTGCTTCTTCAAAGAGGTGGAGATGTGGAGGTGATATTTGTAGCTGGCAATCATGATGAATATGTAGGATGGCATTTAGCCAGTTGGTTGAAAACCTACTTTAGAAACGAGGAGCGTGTGTTCTTTGACATCTCTCCAAGATATAGGAAGTACGTAAGTTATGGTAGCTCTGCAATGATGTTTAATCACGGAGATGCTCTAAAGCCTGCTAAACTTGCGCACTTGTTCCCAATGGAGTTTAAACATGGATGGTCAGATCATGATAACTTCTACATCTTTACAGGTGACAAACACCATGAGATGAGTTTAGATTTTAACGGTATTAAGTTCTATCAGCTTCCAGCTTTCTCCACAGCTAAAAGTAGCTGGGATGATAAAAATGGATACACAATAAGCAAGGGAGAGGTGACAGGATTTTTGATAGACTACGATAACGGAATAACGAATATATTCAAACAGTATTTATAATGTCAACTTTTAGGAAGTTAGTTTCAGATGTACGCTCTATGCACAAGTTGCTCTCCACGGACAACTTGATCACGGATAGAGCTGTTATGTCTGAAATTAAGAACAATGCCTTCCTCCTGATAAAGCGTGAGACTAACTTGAGGAAGTTATGGGCAACCGATACAGTTTTTACCACCATTCCCTGCTTGGAGATGGTGGAAGTTCCTATTTCTGAATGCTGTGATTACGCAGATCCTTGCACTGTAGCTAGAACTAAATTCAAGCTACCTCGTATTACTGAAGGTAACTATCAGTATGTGATTCAGGGTGTTTATTCTATAAACGCTATGAGTGGTCAAGGAAAGAAACTTAAGGAAATAACCATCAACCGATACGTAAACTTGCTCAAACTTCCCATCATTAAAAAGGAAGAATACTACTGGATTTCTAATGGATATTTGTATGTGAACAACCCTCTTTTGAAAGCAATCAGACTTGTTGCTCTTTTCGAGGAAGATGTTCCAAATGCAATTATGTATCCTGAATGTGGATGCGGAACTCCTGATTATACACCAGAGCAACTCTGTGTAAATCCATTAGACAAGGAGTCACCAGTTCCAGGCTATCTGGAAAAGCAAGTGTTAGAGCTCACTTCTCAAAAGCTTCTCTCTACGTATTTCAGATTGAAAACAGACATCACAAGTGATGGCGTTGATGGTCAAGCACCTAACGCCCCAAACTTGAGATGATATGAGAGTGAAAATAGACTGGCGAAGCGCTAGTAAAGATAACTACAACAGTTTCTGCAAGAAGCATCCCTCCATCAAACTTACATTTGATGAATGGAGAAACATCATCTATTCCTACAACGAGGCTTTCAAAGAATACATCCTAGAGACAGGAGAAAGAGCAAAGCTTCCATTTGGATTTGGTGAGTTCTCTGTCAACAAAAAGAAGCGTAGAAAGATGAAAGGAAAGGATGGAAAAGAGGACTTTGTTAATCTTCCTATAGACTGGAAGAAGACAAGAGAAAAGGGTAAGAGGATTTACAACTTCAACTTCCACACTGAGGGATATTTCTTTGGATGGGTGTGGTTCAAGAACACAGCTAGATTTAGACAATCAAATCTGTGGTATTTCAAAGCTTCCAGAAACACATCTAGACTGCTGTCACACTATCTAAAAACGGATGATAAATACCAACATCTTTATCACGAATGGAAAAAGTAAAATAGATGTCATACTATTACAAATATAATTTCATCAGCCCTGAGCCTGTGTATTCCACTGTTAAGGAGGAATTCAAAAGTTATTTTGATACAGGAGCTGTTGACGATTTAATGTTCCCTACCTACTTAGACAAGTGTCTAAGAAAGCTAGGTAGAACCACTTATGTGATTTCTCAGGAAATCCTACACATCTGTGACTACGAAGCTAGACTTCCAGACAACTTCTATGCTGTTCGTGAAGCATGGCTTTGTACAGCTGTAAATGGCTATCCCTATCAACAGGCTAACTCTTTCTATTCACAGGCTGCCAGTTCTACAACAATTCAGGTGAGCCCTGTAATTGTGTATGGTAACCCTTGTAATGAGGGTGGATGTGACAATCCTTTCTGCCCTAAGTGTATGCCTGATTTGGTACAAGCTGTCTACAAGACAAACAACCAAGCCCCTGTGCTATATCGAAAGGAATATCTTCTCAAGCCTGGTAATATCTCCGCACAAGATAACTGTGGTGTAGACTATACCAGCAATTGGGAATTCTATCAAGAGGCACCTCCTCTACGTGAGTTCACTCCAGGATCTGCTGGTTATGACTCATTTGACATCAGAGACAATAAGTTTGTAACAAACTTCCGAAATGGTGTTGTACATCTTCTTTTCTATGCTACAGAATATGATGCTGGTGGAAATCAGCTAATTCCTGACAACTATCGTATCAGGGAGTTTATTGAGGCTTTCATCAAATACAAAGTGATTGAAACTCTCACCAATCAGACCAACGATGAGACTTTCAACCAGCTTCAAACCAAGCTAGCTTTCTATAAACAACAGGCTGATGAAGCATTCATCATGGCTGATATTGAGATTAAGAAGCAAGATCCTTGGACTAAGCAGCGTAGGATTAAGAATGACTTGAACAGATTTAATATGTATGAACTCCCTAACCGTACTAACAGATATGGTTGGAGACGAAATAACTAATACTAATGGCTGAATTGGAAAAGGGCAATATTAAACAGGAGTACAATAATGCTACCACTGGTCTTAACATGGACCAAACTGTTAACCAGATCCAAAAGGGTAGGTTAACTTATGCATTGAATGCTGCTGTTGAAAACTTTGATGCTAATTCTGTAAACTATCAGAATGAGCCAGGGAACGAACTTTGTGTTACGTTCCCTTCTGGCTTTATACTTATAGGTACCCACTTCATCCAAGAGAAGAACAAACACATATTCTTCATCACTAATCCAGAAACTGGCGGAAGTCAGATTGGATATATGGAGAACAATGATTGTGTGTATCGTGTGATTGTAAATGCTCCCTGTCTTAACTTTAACATTGACCATCCCATTCATAAGGTGGCGCATAAGATTACTAATTGCACCACTGAAATATATTGGACAGATGGATTTAATCCTAGGAGATACCTAGATATTGATGATGTACCAAAAGTTCTAAAATCTGGAACTCCTTTCTGCGATCCAGAATATACAGACGATCTAGACTGTAATCAACTTAAGCTTCAACCCAACTTTAAGATTCCTCAACTGGAGGTAACTGATGTTACAAGCACAGGTAATCTGATTGCTGGTACATATCAGTTTGCTATACAATACTCTGATCCTCAGGGTAATCCGTACACTTCCTACTATTCCATCACTAACCCAACACCAATCGCTGATCCATTCATTACATCAGTGAACTTCAACTATCCTGTTGGGAAATCTATCATCCTCAATATAAGCAATCTTGAGGACACTGGACTATACCAGTATTTCAACCTGGCAGTGATTAAGACAGTGAATGACATCACTTCTGTAGAACTGGTGGGCACCTACTATATTGACAACCTCCAGAAACAAATCACATACACTGGTCAGAACGTTACACAGATTCGTTTGACCATCAATGATATATTTGAGAAGTTCCCTTATTATGACGTTGCACAAGACCTCACAAATGCGCAAGATGTTTTAATCTGGGACAATCTTACATCTATTGATCGTATCAACTATCAAAGCATTGCTAATCAGATTCCTCTGCTATGGGAAACTTATCGTATCCCTGCCACAGAAAACTATGCAGACGAACTGAATGCCACCAATCTCAGAGGTTATCTAAGAGATGAGGTGTATGCTTTTGAAATAGTATTCTTGCTTAAGAATGGTAAGCAAACTGATGGATTCCACATTCCTGGTAGAATCAAAGGTCCTGCAGAGAACTTGCAACCTGATGTTCCAGATACCAACCCAGACTTTATAGGCGTTCCTGATTACACATCTGGAGGAGTAGGATATTCCCCATATTGGAAAATCTACAACACAGGATCTGTAATTGGTACAAGTCCTGGTTATTCACCAGCTCCTGACTACAAAGGACCATACCAATATGGTCAATTTGCATATTGGGAGTCTACAGACACCTATCCTTGTAACAAAGATGTATGGGGTGATTTAGCTGGCCAACCAATCAGACATCACAAGTTTCCTGATATTAATGTAAGCCCTGCTTACGAATCAAAGATATTCACAGGACCTGGTGGAATGGTGATGGGTAATGATGCAGTGTTCCCTATTGGTGTACGTATTGACGTACAACAGGTATCTGCTCTCATTCAGTCTTCTAGTCTTACAGATGATCAGAAGAGTGATATTGTGGCATTTAAGATTGTTCGTGCTGATCGTGGCACTAATAAGTCTATCATTGCTAAGGGTATTCTTAGGAATGTAAATACATACGAGAGAGAAGAAGAGATTTACTACTATCCTAACTACCCATACAACGATCTTAACGCAGATCCATTCCTTAATACAACAAACAATGCCTATTCACAAATCTGTGATGGGTATAATGTATTTATAGACACACTTGCTGTAGATCCTGCTGGAGGACCTGACTTTGCAGAAATAGAATGGACAGATTGTAATACAAACAAACTTACAAAGAAGAAGGTTCTTGCCATTGGTGTCTATCCATTTTGCTCAATTGGTAAACCTAGAATCCTTGGACCTGCAACAGGTAAAGTGGGACTTTCTACATATGAAGTGTGGACTGCCCAGGTTTGTAACACAAGTCCTTTTGGATTTGCACAAGGTGGTAGAATTGAGTGGGATGATATCTACACTGGTATAACCACAGATTGGGTATCTGGATGGCCCACATTCCCAACACTTACATTATATGTAGTTCCTGGAACTGTTCCTGTACAAATTGAAGGACCTGGTGAAATATGTTTCAATGGTCCTACACTTGTGACAGGACCTGATTGTAAAGGAGAAAATCCTCAACCAGGATTTACAGAGAAATACAGACAGATATTCAACTCTCCTGAAACTTCATTTGGACAGCCATTCTTGGGTGATATTCTAAAGCTTGAGAGTGTGATGTTTGGTAGAGGCAAGGCTCACTTTGTTGAGGTGAAGGATAATGCTAAGTATAAGCTCTTAACAGAAGAAGCTCAGCGTGATGCTCTTGAAAGTGCTGAAGACTTAGGAGATATCACCACACCGTTTAACGCCACTGCTATGTTTACAGCATATCAGGCGTATTTGACAATATATGTAAACGGTATCACAAGAAAGAACTATGCCTACTCTTTCAACTCTATAGCTGATTATAACTATGGAGTGGGAGTTCCTGATAACCTTGGCATCAAGCAAAGAACTCTAGACATTGCTAGATATTTGATTCCTGGTGTTTTGAACGTTGGTGATATACATAATATCAACAACTTCCAAAGAGAATCATCTGTCTACCTAAGAACTGACCTAACTAAGACAGCTCTTCCTTTCCCAGACCAGAGCCCTAATATGCTATCTGGAGGAAATCCTATAGTGACAGACATTTCGAGATTTACCATCTCTGAAAAAAACAAATGTCAAGCTCCTGCTAGGGAAGAAGACATATCTGTTGTTTCCTACTATGCATCTCTTAAGAATGTGTTTGTCAATCAGTACGGACAGATCTATTCTTATGACACTGTAGACACTGGTTTCCAAGCACTTGTAGATGACATCACTCCTAATGTATCAACTATATTTGGTGGTGATACATTCATCAGCAGATTTGCTTTCAAGACCAAACTTCCATTCTTCATAGATAATCGTGTAAATGCTCCTGATGATAGTGATATATTCTACGATGAGATTGGTAATATAGCCTATCCAAAATACTGGCACTCAGCACGTTCCATCCTGAAAGATTATGCAATCACAGGTGTGGGCGTACTATCAAACATCATATCTTACAAAGCTCACAACTTTGACTGTCCAAACAGTCAATTTGTAGCTCCTGGACAACCTAAGGATAGCAATCCTGGAAGAACCTATTACGATGGATATTTCTATCTGTTTGCATATGGTATTCCTAACTTCTATTGTGAGAGCTCTTACAACGTAGATTTACGTCAGGCATTCAACAATAGAGAAGGTGACTTCTGGCCTCACGTGAGCACAGGTATTCCTGATGACTGGGTGCAGCAGAGCTTTGTTCCTATTATTCAGGACAACACCTACTACTATAATGTAACCTATTCTAAACAGAACAGGGAGAACACATTTACCCATTTGCCTATCGACTGGGACAAACCTTGCTATACATACTATCCATTCAGAGCTATCTATTCTGATTCTCAGAACATTGATTCTGATAACAGAGTGAATAGCTGGTTGATTTACAGAGCCATATCTTACTATGATTTCCCACAGAACTATGGAAATCTGATATCTCTAGACGGAATCCAGAACAGAGCTGTTCTTGCTCGCTTTGAGAACAAGACACTCATGTACAACAACCTTCTTACGATAGATACAAGTAACCCTCAGGCTGCATACGTAGGTAATCCTATGCTGTTCAGAGGAGCACCTCCAATTGACTTTGCAGAAACTGATTTAGGATATGTAGGAAGTCAAAACAAGATGTTGTTGAAGATCCCACAAGGACAAGTGACTGCAGATGCTAAACGTGGTCAAATCTTCCTCATTAGTGGTACACAGGCTGTGGACATATCTGGATTTGGTTCAGGAGTAAACAGGTTCCTTACAGACCACTTAGCGTTTGAAATCTTACGTTACTTCCCCAAGGTAAACACTGATAACAACTATGCAGGTATTGGTTTGCATGGTGTATATGATAGTAAGTATGACCGTGTGTTAATCACTAAGCTTGATTACATTCCAAAAAGAAATGATATTGTATATGATGAGGTTACAAAAGAGTTCTATATAGTTAAAACTGTTAACGGTTTAACTATTAAAACTCCTGTAAACTTAACTGACCAAGAATACTTCTGTAACAAGAGTTGGACATTATCCTTCAACTTTAATACTAAGAGCTGGATAAGTTTCCATACATATCTGCCTAACTGGTATATTGGAGAGAACAACTTCTTCTATTCTGGTATTAATGGATGCTGTGAAGACTTTGAGGTGATTGCTGGTATACCTGGACCTGTTCCAACCACCACTACTACTTCTAGTACATCTACCACATCTACCAGTTCTACTACTACAACCACTACAACACGTGATTGTCGTCTTGAAGGAGAAGTTGAGATTACAGATTGTCCTCTTGATGGAACAGCTATTGTAACTGTACCTGCTCCAAATCCTCCTTGTGAAAGACCTCAAGGATTAACTCAAGAGGCGTTCTTTACAGGATATGATATAATTATTCCGCCAAGCAACACTGTATCTACAGGAAGTGCAACAGACGCATGTGATGCTGTAAACTACCTGAATACATTCGGTGGAAGCTATGTGAATGTTATTCCTACATACGTCCTAGTAGAATACCAAGGATTGTACATAGGATCTGATGTATACATATTCAACGGTACAACAGACTGTGAGACTATTCCTGATGGCTGGTATTTCACAGGAGCATCTCAGGCAGTGAATACAGTGTTCCATGTGGTGGGTGGTGAAATCTCAATGATTGTTGTTTGTCAACCTACAACAACTACAACATCAACTAGTAGCACAACAACTACTACAACCACTACAATAGTTCCTGTTGATTGTATATTTGGTGGAACAGCAGAGGAAACAGCACCTTTATAAAAGAAAATATAAATGGCAAAGACAATCATCATAAAGTTAACTAGCTCAGGTCCTTCAATAGGTCCATTCACAATCTCTGATGAGTTTGGAAACGTTATTGCAACTAACGTTTCTAAAGCTGATTTGATTGCTGGAGTGAGCTATAGCGTAGGTGATGATGTTAATATTGTTGTAATAGAATCCACTGGTAAGTGTAAGAGCAAGAAGAGTTTCCCAGTTGGTGTAGTGACACCTAATGATTTGGCATTCGATGGATACAAACAAATCAAAACTGCTTGTATCTGGAGGCACCTGACTAACCCAGAGATATACAATACATTCTATGGAAACATAGAACCTTATATCATCGAGTATCCTTTTGCCTACCAATACTACGATGAAATCCTTCAGAGTGTACAGGATTACACTAAGTCATACAAATACCTTCCTACAGACGATGGTATTTTCAACGACAACAGAAGGATAGCTACTAATAACTACTTCAACAAGGCTGTTCTATATAACGATCAGCAGTCCACTGGTATACTTGAGTTGGTTCCTAAACCAATCAACAACCTGAAGGAATACATGAAGTATCCTATATATAGCACTGATAGTAAGACAATTACATTCACAAAGAGTGATAACTTCTATCAGTATAACACATTCTGGTCATTGGTTAGAGATAAGGCTGTACCTCTGTTTGTAAAGAGCTGTGAATCTCTATCTATAGACAAGCTTGTGAATCAACCTAATATGGACTACGGCAAGAGATCTTTCAAGAAAGAACCTCTAAGAGCTAAGGATCTAAAGGTGAGACACATTCTGGACAATAGTTCAGAAACTCATTTGGTTTCCCAGTTTATTTACACACCTGCTCAAATCTCTTACAAATAATGGCAAAGAAACTCACATCAGCAAAAGCAAAGGAAATCCTACACGACAAGAGCGTGCATGGGCATCCTTTGACAGACAAGCAAAGAAGATTCTTCGGTGCTATAGCTGGAGGTGCTAAGCCTTACAAAGCTGAGGAAGGTGGATGGTTGGATAAGTATGAACAAGGAGGATTGGTATTGAAGCAAAAGAAACAAGATAACTACGGTAAAAAAGGCAACTATAACGACTATACAATATCCACTCCCCCAGGATTTGTAGGTATGGGTAATAACCTCAAAGGTCGCAACTACAGTCCTGCGTGGGGTGGACAGTTTCAAGATGGTGGTAATTTGATGCCTGCTATGGCTGGAGCTAACCAAACTGTTCCTATGGCTCAATTGGGAGACAGTGTTAAACCCATCCCAATGCAATTAGCAATGGGAGGAAGTCTTCCTGGTGCTGTTGGGTTCACGTACGCACGCACGGTGGGAGCTGCTCCTGACAATGGTCCATATGCTAAGAAGACAAAGGCTAGTGCACAGAATGGACAGGAGATGAAATACTACCAAGCAGGACTAGATTTCAAACCTAAGACTATTAGTCAAGATGGGTCTGTTATAGATCCTGAAGGATACTGGAACCCAGACAACTGGGGTAAATCAGTTATCATCCCATCCACAGATATCACTATGAAGGGTGTGGATCAACCACTAATTGGTGTATCTGACACAGGAGATGTACAATATATGGAGCCTGGAGAGGATTATGAATTTGATGGTGAATATGTAACAGAATATCCTGTAGCTAAGGGAGGAATTAGTGTGAATAATGCTGATGCTCAACCTATTAAAAAGTTAGATCAATTACTTAACTTTACAAACTATAACAAACCAACCAAGGGCGGCTGGTTAGATAAATATAATTGATATGAAAAAACAGATGCTTAAAATCGCTGGTGTCAAGTCTGAGAAGGAGTTCTACAAGAAGTTTCCTACAGAAAAAGATTTTATGGCTAAGCATGGTAAAGCTTTCAAGAAAGCTCAAATCGGTTCATATATCGGTGGTGAATCAGATGCAGGTTTCCAACCTGTTAACTTCCAAGAGATGTATGATGCTGTTGACTATGGTGTTACAGGATCTACAGATCAAATGCGTAAGGATGAACAGCTTAGACAAGCACAGATTAAAGCTGCCCAAGAGGAATCTGGCAAAGGAGGTGGTGGAGGACTTGGTAATATTGCCAATGTTCTTCAGAGCGAAGAGCTTATGACTGCCCTTAGTAGCGCAGCTGGTGCTGCTAGAAAAGGTAAGAAGATTAAGAAAGCACAGCCTGGAGAAGTGATTGAATCAGACACTCCTGGTGGAATGGGAAGACCTTTGCCTCCTGAGCTGAGACAAGATGAGTTTGATATAGAAGAGAAACCAGGAGGAGACTTTCTTAAACAAATATCTAAGTATGCAGGTCCTGCAGGTAAGATAGTTGAAGGTATTCAACAGTTGAAAGAAGAGAAGAAGGCTCTACAAAGAGCTCAGCAGATGCAGGGAGTGAGTGATGTTGTAAGACAAGCTGCTAATACACGCCCTGAAGAAACCAAACGTAGATATGTTCGTCCTGAGGATATTACAAATACAGGAGAGGAGTTCTTCCCAATATATGGCGTAGGTACAAATGTGCTTGCAAAAGATGGAGCTTCTGTTGGTGGTGGAGAAATCATGAACACGTTTGCTCCTAATACACTTTACGATGATCTTGGATATGAACCTTTGAATGAGAGCGAAAGACTTAAGCAATTCTACTATGGTGGCAAAATGAGAACAGCTCAGACTGGTCTAGAAGCATTTGCTCAAGCTGGTGGAGGAGACATGGCTAGTCAACTAATTACTGGTATCACTGGTGAAAACGCTGGTGGTAACATCGGTGGAACTATTGGTAAGACAGCAGGAATGTTTTTTGGACCAGTTGGAAGTATGGTAGGTCAAGCAGCTGGTCAACTTATTGGATCTGCTTTAGATAGAAAACCACAACAAATTAAAAAGGCAAAAGAAGCTACACAGAGAAACATTAAAGCTACTGCTCTTCAATCAGGGTTCCAAGGTGGACAAGCACAATATACATCATTCATGCAGGATGGTGGTACAACATCTCCTTATGAGTGGGTTAGTCATACATGGCAACCTCAGGTGATAGCTACCTTTGGAGAACACAAAGTGAGCCAATTGCTTAGACCTCCAAAGGATGCTGATATGCTCAGAGCTGGTGGTCATCTTAAAGAATACACTCCTCCTAGTGCAAGAGCTATGTCTACAGAAAGACCTAACTTCCAAATGGGTGGAGAGCTCCAAACACATTGGGGTGGATATGCTGAGCCTATGTCTCAGAATCCTTATTTACCTGGAACAGGAGAAACCGTTATGTTCAGAGGACAATCCCACGATGAGTCTGATGGAAGAGGAAATACAGGTATTGGTATCACCTATGGTGGTAACCCTGTAGAGGTGGAGAGAGGTGAGCCTATGTTTGAATTGCAAGAAGGTGGTGAGATAGATCCTGCAACAGGAGAACCTAAAAAGTCAGGTGTTGTACTTGGTAATATCAAGATTACAAAAGCTTTTGCAGATATGCTAGGCGATACTAAAGCTGAAGGTATGAAGTTTAAGACTTATGGTGCTGATCTATCTAAACAAGAAAATAAACAGAACAAGTTGATTGAGAAGGCGTTAGATAGAATTGATAACATGAATGTTGAAACATCTATTGATAAGATTGCAGCTGACACTGCTATGATAGATATATATGGTGGAAATGCTAAACTTAAAGACTTGGCAGATAAGAAAATAAACGCAGCCTCTCTTCAGAATGCTATTAATGATACAAAGGAAGAAGGATTTCTAAAGATTACAGATAGAGGTGATGTAAGAGCTGAGAAGGGTGCTAAGATTCCAAAAGCCCAAACTGGTGAAGATGTTCCAAAAATAGACGAGAAAAGCTATGATTATCTAAAAGGTCTATATGAGTCTGCCAAACAAGAAGAGGGTAAAAAAGGTGGAGGTCCTGCTACCTTAAGATTCCAACAGGAATATCATAAGCTTGCAAAACCTTTTGCTGAAAGAATTATAGCCAGTGAACCTTTAACTAGATTTGGAAAGAAAAAGGGATATCCTGTCACTGATGTAAGAAGTAATGAAGATTCTATCTTTGGAAAGAGGACAAAACAATACATGGCTGCTCTAGATGAAGCTGAGAAACAAAAACCTGTTGTCCCTGTTGAAGAAGGTAAACCTGGTCCAAAAGTAGAACCTATAAAACCTGTTACAGAAAAAACAACTGAGGACACTATTGATGTGGAAGAGGATAAGACTAAGCGTAACTACTGGATGGATATATTCAACCAGGTGGCTCCTTATCTGAGACCAAGTGATGTTGAAGACCTTGATCCTAACCAATTGGCTGGTGAGATGTATGCTCTTGCTACCAACCAGGTTCAGCCTGTGTATGCCCAGACATTCACTCCTCAGCTCACAGTTCCTTATGATATCTCTCTTCAGGACATTCTGAACGAAAACAGAGCAACTACAAGAGCACAACAGAGACTTGTTGGATACAATCCTGCTCTGCAAAGTCAGCTTAGCGCACAAGAATACTCTGCTAATCAGAGAGTGCTTGGTGAGCAGTTCCGTATGAATCAAGCATTTAAGAACCAGATTTACAAAGAGAATAGGGATAAGCTTGACCAAGCAAACCTTGCAAATTTGCAAATCCTTGATACTCAGGCACAAAGACAAGCTGAGGCTTTGTCTAAGACCAAGGCTACCACACAGGCTGCTCTCAACTCTATTGCTAGCAAGTATGCTCAGAACAAGCTGGAGAACAGAACCTTGGCTACCTACGAGAATCTGTACAACTATCGCTACGATCCTAGATTCAGGGCTATCAATATGAACCCTCTGGCTCAGTTTAACATTCCCCAACTTGCAGATTACACTCCTGAGGAACTTCGTGCTATGGCTCTTCTTAGAGAAAAAGAGAGCAAAACCACCAAGAAATCCTCTGAGGAGAAGAAAAGAAATGGCGGTATTGCCAAAGCATTTAAAAATCTCTAACTAATTCAGTTAGAGAGAATTACCAAAATCTGTTAGTGCTCTTGGAAATTATAATTCTTTCTATTACATTTGTAACTTAATACTCTATGGCCTCTTATACAGACATAATACCCCAGTTTAACCCCTATATCCAGCAGCTTCCTGTGGAGGCTATGGTGCAGGTGGGTATGGAGAAACAGAAGCGCTATGATGAGGGGGTCCAAAAGATTCAGTCTCAGATAGATAGTGTAGCTGGCTTGGACATATACCATCCTTCAGATAGAATGTATTTGCAGTCTAAACTGAATGAACTTGGTAACAATCTTAGAACTGTGGCCGCTGGTGATTTCTCCAACTATCAGCTTGTCAACTCTGTAGGAGGTATGACTACCCAGATTGTTAAAGACAAAAATGTACAGAATGCTGTACGTTCTACACAACAGATTAGGAAGCAACAAACTTTGATGGACCAGGCTAGGGAGAAAGGTACCCTCCATAGAAACAATGAGATTTTCTTCAACGACCAGGTGATCTCCTATCTGAATAACAATAAAGTGGGACAGGTATTTGGTGAGAACTATCAACCGTACACTGACTACCAGAAAAAGTGGTTGGAAGTCCAAAAGAGTCTTGGTATAAAGGAAACACAAACAGATCTTCCATTTGTAATGCAAGATGGTAAGATAGTCATTGACCCAAAGACCAAGAAGCCTATGGTCAATGATTACATGGTAAGGGAAACCTTCAAAGGTGTTGATGCTCAAAGACTTAAGGAAGCCATCATGGCAGCTATGGATGATAATGACTATGCACAGATGAAGATTGATGCATATGTTAGCTACAAGGGATACACACCTGATATGCTTATTAAGGAAGCTGATAGCACTTATAGGTCTAACAAAGAGGAGTTGACAAAGACTATAGACAATCTAACCATCCTGAAAACTCAGAATGTTGGAAATCAACAGATGACCAAGGATATAGATGTTCAACTTGAACAATATAAAAAACAGCTGAAGAATACAGAAGATCAGTATAGAGATGTAATAGCAGGAATTCAGGCAAATCCTGAGGGATACAAACAGAAGCTATTTGCAATGAATTCTATAAACAACTTTGCTAATAGTTTCTCAAACATATCCCATATTCAAAATATTGTAGATAGTCCCATCAAAAAACAAATGAATGAGGACAGAGCCTACAACTTCAAGGTGGTTGAGTTTAACACAAAGAATGCTCAGTGGCAGAAAGAGTTTGGTTTAAAAGTAGCTACAGAATCTAGACTTGCAAATAAAGAAGCATTTGACCAAGCACTAGCCTTATATAAAGAAGGATTGGGTCCTAATCCTCTTGGTCCAACTACAGCTAAATATGTTGGAGCTCCTCCTACAGATAAAGAGATATTGGATGGAATGGTAGAAAGCTTTAAACAAGGAGCTGACATAGACCAACTGAATAATGACAAGAATGCATTAAAGGTGAATTGGGCAAAGAACCAGCCTTCTAAAGCAGACTATGCAAAACAGAAAGGAATAGATCTTAAAAACTATACAGACGCACAATATAGAGCTGATTTAGATAAACAATTCAACAGTGACTTAGCTGCATATAATTCAAACAAGAACTCTGTAGATGCTCCTACAAGAAAAATCCTTGGTCAGTATTCTGAGCTGGATAGATTGTATAAGCTTAAGGTTAATGCAATAAATGATGCAACTGAAAAAGCAAACGCACTTCATCCTGAAGTGACTGAAGAGGCAAATAAGCTATCTAACAATAAGGTGAGCTTTTTGGATTATACATTTAAAGATGGAAAACCTGGAGTGTATAACATACTAACAAAAAGTGCAAGAGAGATATACGAAGATATTCAATCTGGAAAAGCCACATTAAGAGTGGACAAAGCTCCTGGAGGATATATTGTACTTAGATATCCTGGTTCAAATATTACATATGAAATATCTAAGAAAGGTGGATTCTTTGGTTCTGACAAGGTGGGAGGAAAACAAACAAGAGAATTGCTTTTGTCTGTTCATGATACATACAACAGAGTAGGACAGTCTATTAAAAATAGAGATGCAGACTTTGCAAAAATACTTGGTGAAACTATCAACTCTGTAGCTCCAGTATCATCATTGCTTCCAAAGGGAGCAACAAGCACTCTTCTACCTTTGATAGAGGATAAACTAGGAAGAGAGCAAAAAGGACAGACAGAGGAACTAGCTGGCTTTGTAAAAGGTAAGGATTTTAACTTTGACACTGTAAAAGAACTAGCTCTAAATCCTGACACTAAGGTGACTCATACTACCTGGGGAGATAATGTATTCATTACAATGACTGGAATGCTAGGTAAAAATCTTGCAACTCAGAAGTTTAAGATTTCAAAGTCTGACTTTGCTACAATGTATCCAAATCTTGTTGACAATACAAATATGGATTTCTGGCAATCAGCAGCAGCAAATGGTAGCACCAACTACAAATATCACGTTGCTAAGAGCGCTTTGATGAATCCAGATGATGCTTTCACTTCTGGCACTTACGATATTCCATCTAAGAAATACATAGTGAAGGGTGATATCTTCTTTGATCAAACTGACAAAAACAACACCACCCCTGTTGTTTATGTAAAAAGTAAAAAGACAGGAAAGGTTGTTCCTATTCCTGGCGAGGTGTTTTCTACTTTTTCAGGTTCTGAAAAATCAATGTATCAAGTGAATGATCTGTTGATAGAGAACTACTTTAAAAATAATAATCTAGATGCCGATTTTTAATAAAGATTTACCAGCTTTTGATAAGCCACTTGAAGGATTTCCCAAAGAGCAAGAAGTCTATAAGGGAAAGGTGTTGCCTGACACCCTGCATCCTGCTGTCCCAAATCTAGATTCAGACTTTGGACAGGTGGGTACTGGAGATGTTCAAGACCTATTCAGAATGAACTCTGTCCAATCAGGACCTATATTCGGATCTACAATAAGTGAGCTTTCTAGAAACAAGAGGTATGATTATTATAAGCCAGGAACAAACTATGAAGATTTATATGCAAGAGTACAACCCTGGTACAAGCAGATTGGTAACGGTCTTGTAAAAGGGGGTGCCTTTATGGTGGGCACCTTTGCACAATCATTCAATAGTATTCCAGAAACAATAAACGCTGTAGCAAAAAAAGATTTATCTGAGCTTGCTGGAAAAGACTCTTATGTTAGTCCTATAGATGATTGGTATAGAAATCTAGAAGATCTCTATCCCAACTACTATTCAGACTATGAGAAAGCACATCCTTTTAAAAGCATCCTAGGTAGTGGCTTTGCTAACACCTTTGGAGACAAGTTTGTTAAGAACCTTGGATTCATGGGTGGTGCTATTGCTGGTGCTGTAGTGCAGGATTTTGCCATAGGTGCTCTTACACAAGGACTTGGTGAAATTCCTTTGCTATCTAACCAGATAGGAAAAGCAGCTCTTTACATGAATAAAATCCTATCCTCAGAAAGCAGGGTGGGAAGAGCATTGGGTGCTAGTGAAAAGGGTATACTTACATCGTTTCTAGATAGCGGTGTGCAAGCTGGTAGAACAGCTGAGCAGCTCAATAGAATGGAAACATTGGCTCAATTGGCTGCTTCTAGAAAGATTAACAATCAGTTTAGATATGGACTTAATCTGTGGACATCTGCTCTCACTGAGGCAGGAATTGAGTCAAGAGATGGATACAGAACATTGAAGACTGATCTGATTGATCAATACAAGCTTGACAACTATGGATTAGAACCCACTGGAAAAGACCTGAAAGATATTGAGGATATTGCTACATCTGCTATGAATGCTAGGGAAATAGGAAACCTTGGCATCCTCCTTGTATCAAACGCTATACAGTTTGAAAACATATTAAGACCTTTCTCTTCAGCAAGAGTAGGTGTAACCTCTCCTATATTCCAGGAAATTGCTGGTAAGCGCATTGCTCTTCAAGATGGACTAATGGGTGGCTATTCAGAAATAGTGCCTAAGTCTACATTTGGAAAGATAGTTAGAGACATCAAACCATATGCACCTGAACTGTTTACAGAAGGTGTGTTTGAAGAGGGTGGACAGTTTGCAATAGAAAGAGGTACGTACGACTATTACAATAAGAAGTATTTTGATCAGAAAAATAACAAATCAAGAAACGACTTAGCTGAATTCATTGATTCTATAGGAACTGGACTAGTTGACCAATTCAGAACAACAGCTGGTTGGGAGAACATGTTCCTAGGAGCTTTGACAGCAGGACTCACTGGTAAAGCAAAGAGTGTATATAGTAACATAAAAGGTACAGGATCAAAAGCTCAGATAGCTGCTGAGATTAACAATCTCAACTCTAGCCAGCTCATGGGTGTATTTGAGAACAACTTTGAAAATGCTGCTCAACAGCTTAAGGCTTCTAAAGACATGGAAGCTGCTGTTAAGAAGAGAGATATATTTGAATACAAGAATGCTCAGTTTAGAGCTTTGTTCTCTTGGGCAAATGCCAGAATGCAGGGCAACAGATATGGTCTTCTAGAGGAAGAAATTAAACTTGCCAAAGAACTTCCTAATGAGCAATTCAAACAAATGTTTGGATTTGATGCTACGGCAGACAACAGACAGGTTGTAAATGCATACCTGTCATTGGTTCAAGAGGAAGCTAATAAGATTAAGAGAAACTACGACAAGATCAATGAGTTCTTTGTAAACCCTTACAAGTATATTAGAACTCCTAAGACTGATGAGGAAATAACTGAAAGCGAGAACTACAGGAAGTATGAGAACTATAAGACAGCAATGACTTATTTCCCATCCTTGATTGATCATGCTGACAGAAGAACCGATGAGATACAGAAAGAACTGATTGACATCAATCCTCTATTGTCTGTAGATATAGTTAAGAAACTTGGTAGTGTTGACTCGCTATTAGACTTGGCTAAAGAATATGAGAAAGAGGCTACAACATCTCTTGGTCTAATTAGTGACATCACCACTCCTGAGGAAAGAAAGAAACTGGAGAGAAGAGCTAAGACACTTAGAAACCTAGCAGAAAAAATATATGGTGTTACAGACACCTACTATTTAGTAGCAAAAGATGAGATGTCTAAAGATGTTCTTTCTAGGAAGGAAAATCTACCAGGCGACTATCTTAAGCTATTTGACAACCTAGTAAACTTTGAGATTAACGGAAGAGACCCTCTAAGAACTGATAAGAACATCAAACATCCTCTGGATGTAGAAAAGGCTATCTCTCTAGCTGTAGATCTTAACAGACTGGCTGAGATGAAGAAAGATGCAGGAGATGCATTTGATATTCTATCTAATCCTGAGAAAGGGTTTGACGAGTTTAACAAGGTGGATGAGAACAGACTTCCTCCTAAACATTCTCCTGAGTCAGAACTCACTCCTGGTAGAGAGTATGAAACTTCAAATCTTGGTAAGTATAGAACCAGGAAGATTGCTGATGGAAGATACCAAGTGATTAGTCCAGACAAGACTATTGTATCTACACATCCTTCAAAAGAAGAAGCATCTGCCACTACTAAGTATTTGAATGAAAATCTAAGCAGCCTACTTAAGGTGACTGTGGTTAGAGATAATGGAGATGGCACTATCAGAATCACTGACTCTAATGGTGACATTCAAGATATTCCTAAAGCAGATATATTAAAATACACTCCTCTTGAAACCCAAGAGGAAAAGATAGCTAAGCAGAAAGAGCAAATAGCTAATGAGCAGAAAGACCTAGAGGCAGATTCTGGAAACGTAAACACAGGAAACCCTGCAGAACCTTACGGTAAAGAAAGTGCTCTTCCTGATATAAAGATATTGTTCAGCTCAAGCACTACAGAATCTGAAGGTAGTGATGATCCTAACTGGCAGAAGAATGCTGCTCTGTCTCCTATTCACATTAAGAATTCTAGAGAGTTTTTAAACAAGGCACAGGGTTTTGCTAATAGAGCAAACCTAAGAGCCATCCTTATCACTCCTCTATTGGAGAAAGCATATGGATTAGAGGGACTCACTCAAATCTCCTATGGTGTCAGAAATGAGGACCTAGCAACACAAGAACAAAAAGACAAGTTCTTAAAAGACACTACAGATTTAAACAATGGATTCATTGCCCAAGTGTTTGTAGAACAAGTAGGTAGTGATCTATACTTTATTGATAAAACTGGAAACAAACTTGGTAAGTTTGGAGAGCAATTAGATGAAACCAAACTTGGTAATGTTGTTTTCCAGACAATGCGTAGAGCTGCTCTTAAAGATAGTCAGGGTGGTACAAAAGCAAGAAGTGGACAGGAGGAAGAAGCTAAAGTATATCTAGAAGCTTGGAAAAAAGAAAGAGCAAACATATTTGCTACAGATCCTAACGCCTCTCCTACAGTTTATGAGTTCAACATATCTAGAGGTATACCTATAGATGGTGATACTCCTAATCATGTAGCAGGCACACTGATTACATCTGATCCTAAGGAAGAAAGACAAGTTCTTAAGGGTCAATCAATTATACAGATTCCAACAACCAAGACTATCACATTCAAAGGAAGAGCTATAAACTTCCCTAATGGCAGACCAGTTCTTGTATATGGTGACAATGTTGCCTTCTTGAACAATGTGAAGTTGGATGGCAAGAGAGCTCAGGTGATATATGCTGTTATTGAGAAGATGGCTAATGACATCACTCAGAGAGCTAATGCTGGAAAGAAGATTGTATTCAGTAAGACAAAAGAAGCCAAGTTCCTGCAGAACATTCTCTATTGGAGAACAGGAGATACAAAAGAGGGTTCTAATCAGATAAACATTTCTGAGGATGGAACCACAATATCTTTTGCTGGTAAGTCATTCCCTATTGCTAAACTGGCTGAGAATAAGAAGGAATTAATTGAGGCCATCAGTAACTCCTACCACAATACAAACAACAAGAGCTTGTCTGAGGAAATGTTCAGCAAGTCCTTTACAGAGTTCTACATTGAGAAGGGAGAACTCAAGTCTCGTGATTGGGCTAACTACCAGTCCTACTTGTTGTCCTCTACATTCCCAGATGGATCTAAGAGAGCTGCAGCTGACACCCCTCTTACAACTAAAATAGCTATTCCTCTTTCTGAGATTCCTTATACACATAAGCAGAAATACTCAACTCTTATAGGACTTGAGCTTCCTATTGGTGTAATAAACAAACCTGCTGCAGAAGCTAAAGAAACTGTTGTAGAAGCTCCTAAAGGTAAGTTTGATTACAACGGAACAAAAGAGAACACCACTCCTATTCTGAGCTTTGGTAATGTATCCTTCACTGTTAAGGAAGGAGAAGATCCTCAGTTCTTGGTAGACAGCGAGGAGTTTAAGAAGACACAAGATAACCTTGTTAAGAAACTAAGACAAAACTCCCCAGAGGCAGATGAGGAATCATTGGTTAAACAAGCCAATGGTGTCATCCTCAGTGTTGTTAGAAAGGAAGTGGATAATGATCTAAAGACTGCTACAGTTGAGGAAGTTGTTCCCACTGCTGAGGAAGTAAAACCTACTGAGGAAGTAAAACCTGTTGAAGAGAAAAAAGAAGAAGAACCTAAGAAGACACAGTTTGATCCTAAGAAGACAAAGAAGAGAGGAAACCTATTCAGAGCTGTAAGTGAGACTGATGAGTCTGAGAGAATGACTGAGGCTGATATTGAAGCCTTTAAGAAATGGCATGCTGAGAAGGTACCTCAAATCCCTTATGAGATTCTTGGACAGATGGTAACCATCAATCCTAATAGAAAGGCATGGGGTGTGTTTGAAAATGGTGTGGCTAAGTTTGTACGTGGTGGATTGAGAGCTACAGAATACCATGAGATATTTCATGGCATATGGAGAGGATTGCTAAACGCTGATGAAAGAGCTGCTATTGTAAAAGAGTTTAATGCTAAAGAGGGTAGCTTCAAAGACAGGCTTAGTGGTAAGACTATCAACTTTGCTGATGCTACAGAAGAGCAAGTGGAAGATAGACTAGCTGATGACTTCAGTGATTACAGAAAAGGTAAGCTTGCTGCTAGAACTTTAGGAGATGCTATCCGTGAGTTCTTCAAAAGAATCATGGATTTCTTCAAGTCCTTTGTAGCCAAACCTACATTAAAGGACCAACTGTTTGATAATATTGAGCAAGGTAGATTCAAAGATAGAGAGCTTGCACCTGAGGTTAAGAACCTAGGCCCAGCTTACAGAGCTGCAGAAGGTCTTAACGAACAGCAGACTAACGAGTTTGTTCAGGATATGACAGCCCTATCTTCTGCCATGATCTTTGGAAATGGAAAGATAGGTGCAATTGATAAGTCAGCCATCTATGATATTAGAAAGATAACCAGCAAGCAAGTGTTTGATGAGATTAAAAACATCTACACTGAGCAGGGCTGGATGGATCAACTTAGTGAAAACACCTGGAATGATCTGGTTGAAAAGACTAAGCGCTCCCTAAAAGCCAACCTTAAGGTTTCCTTTAATGAGGAAGACTTGGTGAACATCAACGATGAGCAAAGTAATAACAGAGACTATGCTCCAGAACCATTCTCTACAGACTATAAGAAGTCTGCTCCTGTTGGAATAAAGTTCACATCTTCTACTATTCCTAAGACCAAAGCAATGAGTCAGGAGGGTAGAACATCTCTCACTCTTCCTGATCTAAAAGATACTAATAATCTTTATTCACTGGTTCCTTATGGACAAGTGTTCTCCACTGTAATCAACGCCCTCCATAATACAAGCATTGGTAAAATAGCTGGAAAACTTCTAAAACTAAGCCAGAAAGACTCTGACTATGTTAGATTCTTCCAAAGGGTGGGAGGAGATCTGGAAACAGGAACTCTTCCATTTGGAGACTTCAAGTATGATGATTGGAGATTGTTTATAGAATTGGTACAGGTGTATACAAAACAAAAGCCTGATGCTAGGATAGAATACATACAAGGAAATCAGGTGTATTCTGGTTCTGCGCTTGTAACAGGTATTGTCAACACCACTGTTAAAGGATGGATACAGAACATCAGAAACCTGGCTAAAGATCCAGACTCAATCATTAAATATGATAGTATAGATAAATCCTACACAATTGAGGATATATCAGATGTAAAGATTGACAGCCCTAAAGAACAATTGGAGTTCCTTGCAAAGCTGGGAGTAACATTCTCTAAGGATGCATATGACCGTCTTAGCAAAGATATTAAAGAGAACAAGTTCCCAACAGCTGTAAGCTCTATTAAGAACACCCTGCTTAAGGATAAGCAGATCATGAATGTTCAGAAGAAAACTCTGGACATCGGAGGTCCTCTAAATACATTGGCTGAGTTCCTGGTAGGTGCTACTAATCCTATTCAGGCAAGCACCCGTACAAACATCACAGGTAACCAAGCTAACTCATTTGCAGATAGCAACGCTCCTTCTGTGTTTGAAACCACATTCAATGAGGTGGGAAGTATACAGGAGCTGTTCCAAATCAGACCTGAGCTACAAGATGTGTTCTCTAAAGGATCACAAGTGCTCAAACTTGGTGGACTGTTCTTTGATGAAGACGGTAAGAGAACTAACTTAAAGATTAAGTTGGGATATATCGAAGGAAGAAACAACAATGACACCTCTTCAGGAAAGTCAGTTGGTAATCTTACAGAGGGAGAAAAGCTTTCTTTGGAGATTAACCAGAACCTGAATGGTCAGTTCTATGTACTGATTCCTGCAGATAGCTCTACAGAATGGATGATGAATCTAGGAAACAATGTAGAGTTTGCTGAATTTGAAACAGGAGAGGCATGGGACAAGGTGAATAACATATTCAAGGATTATCTATTTGATGACGTAGCTCTTGCCCTAGATGCTGATAACAGAAAAGATATTAGAAACCTTGGAGACAGAGCAAGAGATCTTCGCTTCTTTGGAGAGATTCTCTCTGAGAAATACGCTTCTGCCATCCAGGAAATGATTGATGATGAGAGATCACTTAGTGATATCCAAACATACATCAATGAGAACTTTAAGGATAGAGAGGTTGAAGACCCAGTGGGTAACAAGAAAATTGTTCTTGGTATAGAGTCTGACATCAAAGCTTTCATAAATGGTTCAGCACAAGAAACCATAGAAAACCTGAAAAACACAGGTGAGCTTTCTTTCACAGATGAAGGTTTTCTTAAATATGAATCTCTTGATGGCAACTTTGCTAGCAGAGAAAGTTTAAAAAAGAATGAGCTAAGTGAGGAAGATGTTACAAACATTATAATGTTTGCTAATACCAACCAGATCATTAGCAACTTTGAGTATCACAAGATATTGTTTGGTGATCCTTATCAGTTTGCTATTAAGGATAATCAGCTAGATGAGACTAAGCGTATTAAGAGCTTCCTCTCTCCAAGAAGAATGACTGTTGATCTTGTGGAGTTTAACTCATTCCTTAATGATAATGTGAACAATGCTGATGGAATAAAGCTTGATCCTAAAGATCCAGGCTACCACACCTTCAAGTCTTACACAAAGACTATTACATTGAATGATGTGAAGGTGGCTAGTTCACTGGCTAATAATCCTAATCTTTCTAAGGAAGTGAGAAAAGCCTTCCTTGATATCACTGAGGCTGACGCTTCTTCTATTCTTGAGCTAGGCACATATAGAGAGGTTAAGATTAAGAACTCTCAGTGGCCTAAGGAAGCAGAAGATTGGTATCAATGGCAGATGGCTTATACCAGACAGAACATGCCTGGATATGAATACACTAATCCTGTTCTTGAGGAACATGACAAAGCATTGGTAGCTACTCCTGAGCCTAGTTTCGTAATAGAGGTGCTGAAGCCAATTGTATCTGGTGTAAAGAACAACAAGAACAGAATTGAGCTTGTGCTTGATAAGTTCTCCCAAATGCCCATCTACTATAAGGCTGTACAGGGAACTAGTCTTGAAGATGTATATCTGAGAATGATTAATCCTGATAACCAAATAGGTTATGCTATCATGGTGTCTGGTAGAAAGGTGGGTGCTCAGAAATTGTATGAGCTATACAAAGGTGGCAAACTAAACAGTGATGCTTTCTCTGAGGAAGACATTGTTGAGGTGCCTTGGAAGATATATGGTATACAGGTGGAGAATAGTTATGAAGGTCCTGGTTACCAAACTAGAGGTAGTCAGCTTACAAAGATATCTACCCTTGACCTATATGCATACGGTGAACCTATTGGTGCTAATGCTGAGAGAAAAGAAGCTATTAGAGCTGCTGTAAATAAGAACAAAGACATCCTTAGTAGATACCATAAGAATAAATATGAAGGTTTCCTTAAGAAAGCTGGACTAGAAGACTTGGAAGGTGTGTACAGAATTGTAGACAGAGCTGCTCTTGCTAAGGCTCTGCAGGATGAGATGTTCAAAAGAACTCTGTCTGAGAATGTAGTGGATAGTATACAACTTGATGAAAACAACGAGTTCATCATTCCTTTTGAGGCTTCTCCTGCATATGTTCAGATTAGAAACATCATCTATTCTTTCATAGATAAGGCTATCGGTTCTCCTAAAATGTCAGGTGGTCCATATGTACAGGTGCCTGTAACAGGATGGGAAAGTGCTTCTAAGGGAAGAGGTCTGGCTGTAAAGACAAAAGATGGCTACAAAAAGATAAGCAGAGAAGAGTATGAGGCTATGGAGGATAAGAAAGGTGTAATCCTTACAGAGGACACTCTTAAGATATATGAGGATGAGAAGGGTAAGAGATATTGTGAGGTGATGATTCCTCACTGGTTCAGAGATTTGGGCAAGCTGTCTAAGAAGACAGATGCTGAAATCCTGCAATATCTGAACACTCCTGAAGGAAGAAAGATACTAACAGGTGTTGGTTTCCGTATTCCTACACAGGCGCTAAGCTCTGCAGAAGTGTTTGTTGTGAAGGGCTTCCTTCCTAAGGCTATGGGTAAGACGGTGGTTGTTCCATCAGCCATCACTACAAAAGCTGGATCTGACTTTGATATAGATAAACTCAACATGTATCTGAAAGCCACCTATATTGATAGGAATGGTAATCTCAAACTTGTCACTCTTGAGGGTGATGAGGCAAGTACAAGAGCTTTCTATACAAAGGTGTTCAATGATTCATTAGCTGGAAAACAAATGTACAAGACTGAGCTGTTGGAAGCTGCACAGATCTTATCATACAACCTTGATGATCCTAAGAATCTTGTAGAGAAATATGCTAATACATTAAACATTGTTCTTGAAGGAGTTACTGACTCATCTGACTATGAGCAGGCTATAATAGATGATATTAATGAGCTTGGAGATGAAAACATTCAGAAGGGTCTGAGAGAGAAGTTTGTAGATGAGATGTATACAAAAGCTCTTGAAAATGAATACTATGAGAGCCTAGAAGAACTGCTTACACTCCCTGAGAACTTCAGCAGATTGGTGAATCCTGTAACTGATGGTGGTCTGAAGAAGCTAGCTGGAAAGATAGATGCATTGAAAGGATATGATGAAGCAGCTGTTAAGAACAAGCTTCTTAATAGAAACTTCCTGAGCAATCTAAGGAATGCATTCATCACTGGTAAGAAGTGGGTGGGTATTGTGGCTACAAACATCACAGGACACTCTCTTGCACAGAAGTCTAAGATTATAATTGATCCAGTTAGATTTGAAAATGTTAAGAATAGAGACGAGAGAAACATTCTTAAATACAATGGTGGACAGATCCTCCTTGATCATAACACTATAGAAGTGGATGGTAAGACATATGCTTCTATCTCAGGAATCTATGATGCTAAGAATGAAGGATACATCTCTGATGGTTTATCTGGATATGCTACAGCTGTTGTGGACGTTGCTAAAGACCCATACATCTTGAGAATCATTAAGAGCGATCTTTTGATAAGCACATTCATGTTCCTCAGAAGAGTAGGTGTTCCTAATGAGCAGCTGGCAATGTTCATGAACCAGCCAATCATAGATGAGTATATTAAGCTCTTAGATAAGAAGAAGTCAAAAACTCTATTTGATTCAAGATATATAAATGAGATACAGGAGTTTTTCCCTCATCTTAAACAAGACATAACTAATACGTTTGATAAGGATGGTCTTGAAGAAAACATCAAAACCTACTACAGTGAAAAACAGTTGAGTCCACGTAAGAACGGTGAGCAGATAGCTATTCTTAAAGAGTTCTTGAAATATGCTAAGATGGCTGACTTCAGCTTCAATCTTACACAGGCTTCCAACTATGACACTACTAAATTCAGAAATGCAGAGAACCTCTCTAACAAACAATACAAGCAGGAATTCGCAGAGAATTATAACATATTCTCTTCTGTGGATGATCTTTTAAGAAATACACACATTGGAGAGCAAGCCATGTACCTCAACAAGAGTGTAGATGCTGCTGCTGAATACCTTGTTCTTGATAAGCCTGAGTTCATGGAGATCACAGATGAGCTTATGGAGCCTTATTACAGAGATCAATACTTAGGTAATGAAGATCGTAATAAGGTGGGTAATAAGATGAAATCTGCTCTTCTTGACTTCATCATCCAGACAAGAACAGATGTTGCTGCTAATCTATACAGAGACTTGGTAGAAACTTCCACCTCTGTAGCAAACATGCTCACTGAGGCTAAGAAGCAATTCCCTAACGTAAAGATTATCAATGACTTAGAGGTGGATAGCTCAGGTAGAATTGGAGGTGCACAAACCATCAAACTGAGAGTGAATGATAGATCTAAGGATAGTGAAGACATGTACACAGGAATGATGAGAGAGCTTAGAGATGATCCTCGTACAAACGCTCTGTATAATGGAATAGTGAAACTATCCATCCTACAGGGTACACAGATGTCTCCTATCTCCATCAAGAACATCATACCTGTAGAAGACTATGCTGCTAAGATAACTCCCATTATTGCTGGTCTGAAGGCTGATGAGTCAATTAAAGCCTTTGCAAAAAGTTATGAGTTCCAAAGGAATGAGTTTGCTGATGATAAGGTGGTACCAATTGTAAATCCTAGATTTAGAGAGGTAGAGCAGGTTGAATATAACGAAGATGCTCCTAGAAGATTCCAGGCTGCCTTTGTAAAGATTAACACAGTGAAGGGTCCTATCGTGGTTCCTGGTCAATTCCCAACCATCCAAGGTTTGGGTGTTAAAACCATGCAAAGACAGCTGTTGTTCTTGAATGAGAAGTATGATGCTAAGGGTAGCAACTATGATGTGGTGAAGGTTCCTAGAGCGCTTCCTATCAACAAGAAGAAGCTAGATGAGGGTAAGTTTGATATAGCCACTGGCTTAGAAATCACTAACCAAACTTACGCTGAGAAGATAAAGAATGGTGACACATCTCTTCAGAACTACTATGGCTATCAGAAGGTGAAGAATGTAGATGGTTCTCCTGTAATTGCTGGACGTGATAGAGACGGAAATGCAATTTATGTCTATAAATTTATTAACTTGCATGGGGATGGTAACTACACCACTGAGTATTATGGAGATGGAAGACCTTCCGTTTTCAACAATGGAACTCAGAAGAACATCATAAATGTAAACGGATCAAAGGTGAGTGGTGAGATTTCAGATGCTGCAATAGTTGACTACTTCATGGAGAATGCATATTCAGACATCATGAAACTGCAAGCTGCAGATCCTGTAGTTAATAAACAAATTGAACCAGAGGGACTTCCTCCAATTGATGACGAGAATCAAAATAGTTGCAAATCATGAGTAAATGCGCATTAGATATAAGGAAAGATATCGTTGCTACTGTTGGTAGAAAGCTTACAGAGAAGGGAGCTATTGTGCAAGGAGATGTAGGATATTTCCCAAATCCTTCTAGGGCTGGAGCTGCTATCAATGATATTAACTCTGAGTTCAAGACTAGTATTGTAAAAGAAAGTGAGAAAGGATCGTTCCTAATTGAACCATCTGATGATCTTATTAATAGATATTTTGAACAATACAAAAGACAGGAAGAAGGTGAAGCTGGACAATTGCAAGAAGAAGAAAGACTTAGAGGTGGATATACAGAAGAACAGCGTGGTGAGTTCTTTCAGTTAGAACAAACTGAAACATCAGCAGCATCTCCTGCTACAATAGCTAAGATAAAAGACTTCCTTGAAAGAATTGGTGTGAATGTTAAGGAGTATGACAGCATAGTTGTAAATGGTGTCAAGCAAGATGCTAATGCTGCAGCCCTAATTACACAGAAGCTCATTCAGATTGTTCAGGGTAAGGAGGGTGTTGCTCTTCCTGAAGAAGCTATGCACTTTGCTTTGGAGATCATAAAGCAAACAAACCCAGCGCTTTATAACAAGCTGCTCAAAGAGATTAACAACTATCAGTTTTATAAACAGATATTGGCTGACTATGGTGCACATCCTCTATACCAAACTGCTGATGGAAAACCTGACATCAGAAAGTTAAAAGACGAAGCTATTGCTAAGGTGTTAGCTGAGACAGTGATTAACCAGAACGAGGGTTCTGTAGAGAATCCTGAACACCTAGCAAAGGTGGAAAGCTGGTGGTCACAGATTGTAGAATGGCTTAAAAACCTATTCAACATAAAGAGTGGATTTGATCAAGCAGCCCTTGCTGTGCTTTCTGGGGAAGAGATTGGCACTGTAGAAGATATTAGAGCAGAAGAGGGAGCAGCCTATTTACAAAAGACCAAGCAGGAAGATAGCATCGATAGATTGAAAGCTATGGATAGCAGACTATCTATCAAAGATGTTGAAGAAGAGGGTAAAAAAGAACCTAGGTATTTCTTAGATGGCGTTACAAAGATATTGAAAAGGGTGTCTGATGATGTAAAAGATTGGTACTCAAGAAGATTCTCAAACAATGAAATCACCAAAACTGAGAAAGACAAGGCAATCGATGATATAAAAAGAGACAAAGGAACTAAAGGACACAGTGATCAAGACTATTTGATAAGAGGATTGAACGATGGTAGAGGTGGTATATTGGTTGATGAGAATGGCTATCTTAGACAAGATCCTTTAGACGATAGTGGATATGTTCCTCAGATGGACCCTAATGATCCTGAGAGAGTTATATATGAAACGCTAAAAGAGAATCTACGTGAGAGACTTGCATCCTTTGGAGAAAGTACAAGGTTTCTTTCTGAGATAAAAATATATGATCCAAAGACTAACAAGGCTGGTACAATTGACCTAGTTGCCATCACTAAAGATGGTAAGGTGAATATAATAGACTGGAAGTTTATGGATTTAAACGTTGATGTATATGAGGATGTTCCTTGGTACAAGATAGCTGCTTGGAAGAATCAGATGGATCAGTATAAAACCATGCTAATCAATGCTTATGGTTTTAAATCTCAAGACTTTGGACAAACCAGAATGATTCCTATCAGGACAGTTTATTCTGGTGGTACACTCCTAGGAATAGAAATAGGTGCTGTAGATCCAAAAGATATCACAGATGCATATCTTATGCCTGTTGGACTGGAAGAAGAAGCAACAGGAAACGAACAGATAGATGCACTGTTGAAGAAACTGAACGCTGCCTATAGAACTCTTTCTGAGAAGAAAGCACTTCCTTCAGAGAAGAAAGAAAAGGCTGTGCAGTTGAATACCCTGATGTCAGCCATCAGACAACTTCAGATAAGACAAAACATTGAACCGCTTTTGGAAGAAGCTAAGTTGCTTAACAACTACATCCAGAAGGTAATCAATCGATTTGAAACAGAATGGAAGGATAAAGAAAGAATAACACCAGAAGAAGAAGCACAGAGAAGTGCATTCTTAAAGGAGATAAGAGATGCTGAGAAGATGCTTGGTACATACACTAGCTTGGATGTTGACCTTTCAGACCTATTCTTATCAGGAGGTTCTGAGAATGAGAAGCTTGAGACTGAGGTGGCTAAGACTGTTAGAGTGGCTAGAGCCTTAGGTGACAAGCTTAATAGAACTAAGACAGCTTTCGTAAGAGATGTTGTAGGTAGAAGTGAGAAGGTTGAGGACATTATAAAGGAAGAGAAGGAGATAGGTATTGTAGCAAGATGGTTCTCAGATACAGCCTCTTTACAGCTCAACTCTGCAAAGGTGCTATTTAGAAAATCTAACAGAGCGCTTGCAAAAGCTTCTATGGATTCTGTAGACCTGGCAAGAGAACTTCAAGAGATTGAGGGTAGATATAAGAAATGGGCCACTGCTAAAGGTCTTAATAAGAAAGACTACTTCAATATCATCAAGAAGAAGGGTAAGAATGAACTTATCGATGAGTTTAATCCTGAGTTCTACAAAGAACTTAAGTCTAGAATAGATAGGAAAGATCCTGATCTATTTAACTGGGTTAAGGAAAACATTGATATCAAAGCTTATAACGACTTCCTTGATGAGCAAATCAAAAAGGAAACAGAAGAGATTAATCAGAAGTATAAGGACAGAATGGAGTTTGACAGAGCTACAGGAAACTTCTATCTGTCTGAAGAACAGGAAAGAAAGAAGGAGTGGGAGCTGAACAAGATGAAGAAAGCCTATAACACTTCTTCAACAACAAGTGCTGGCTGGTTACAATATAACTTCATCAAGAGATTTCCAAAGGTGGAGAAGTGGCAGTCTCAAGAATGGAAAGAGTTGTTTAAGAAAGATGCTGCTGGTAACTATGTGAATAAACCTGCTGTGGACTTATACAACTACATCAGGAAAGTTAATGACGACTATAGATCTATTGGATATTTAGGAAGAGGAGAAGAAAGGGTGTTCTTACCATGGGTGAGAAAGAGTTTAGTGGAAACACTTATGTCTGGTGGCAGGGTGAATCTATTTGAACAGTTCCTAAAGTCTATATCTGTTGATCCAAATTCAGAAGTGGGTCTTGGTAAAATGGACCAGTACACTGGTAAACCAATTGACGAGATTCCTAAATACTTCACTACAGAGATTAAGGAGGACGTGAGTGAGGACTTATTCAGGAACCTGGCTCTATATAACACCATGGCTCTTAGATATAAGTATCTTTCAGAGATTGAAGAGCAGGCTTTGGGTTTGGTTGACATAGAGCAAAACAAAGGATCAATTGCCACTTCTTGGTTCTCAAAGACCCAATACGACAAGAAAACTGGAAAGCTCATCACTGTTCCAAATAATAGCAAGAACACTGAGCTTATTGATAGCATGGTGAAGGGTATCATCTATGGACAGAAATATCTGAAGAATGATACGTTTGACCAGGCTCTTGGAAAGCTAACCAACGTTGGTGAAACGATAAACAAAAAACTTGGTGTGAAGATATTCCCAGAAGGATTAGAGGGAAGAATCATATCAATGAATAAATCTATTGATACACTGAACAAAACATTCAGTCTCCAAGCTATGGGTCTGAACCCTCTGTCAGCCACTTCCAACTTGTTTGGTGGCACATCTCAGTCAATTATTAATAGTGGAAAATACTTTACAAAGGGAGACTATCTCGCTGCTGAAGCAAAGGTGAATGCTAAATGGCTCAACTTTATATCCACTGAGGAAAAGAAAAAGATTATCGGTGCCCTAGATTACTTCCTTCCTCTTACAGAAGACTTCTCTAGGGATATTGCTAATGAACTGTCTTTGGGTAAGTTGAGTCCTGATGGGATACAGAACTTCCTCATGAGCCTCATGAGAAACTCAGACAAGCACGTACAAACTGTTAACTTCCTTGCTTACATAGGTAACTCTATTGTAGTGGATGGACAGGTGGTAAATGCTAGGGAATACCTACGCACCACTCCTGAATACTCAGATATGTATTCTGGTACAACAGAGGAAAGACAAGAAAGAGAGAAACGCTTTGAGAAGGATGTTGAGAAGCTTGTAGAAGAAAAGGGAGTGATGAAGGTAGGACAAGTGGTTGATAATAAGTTTACTATACCTGGCGTAGATAGAAAATCTGAATCAGTGATTGAGCTCAGAAGGAAGATACAACAAGTGAGCAAGGATGCTCTTGGTAACATGACAGATGACGCTAGGAGAATGATTGACATGAACATATATGGAAATTCTTTCATGTTGTTCAAAAAATGGATTCCAAGACTGGTGGATGTTAGGTTTGGTGACCTGAAATACAACTCAGCTTCTGATGCTTATGAATGGGGTAGGATGCGTGTTGCGTTTAGCATGCTATCTCTTGACGTTATTAAAAGCATAAAGAGGCTAAGAAACTCTCTTGTAGGTAACCAGGCTGGTGTGGATGATATGAGACAGATGTTTGAGAAGAAGAAGGAGGAATATGAGACAGAAACAGGTAAAGAGCTGGATATGACAGAAACCGAGTTTGTAGACTTGGTAAGAAGAAGTATACAGTCTCAGATGATTGATCTTATGTTCTACCTCACACTGATAGGATTGTTCATGGCTCTGAAGGCAAATGCCCCAGATGAGGATGAGGATGAGGTGGTTAGAAACAGATATAGGTTTATCATGAGGGCTACAGACAAGCTTAAGGATGAGATTGCCTATTTCTACAATCCAGCCAACTTCTCAGCCCTTGTGGCAGGGGGTATATTCCCAGCCATCAGCCAGCTTGACAACTATGGGAAGTTCTTAAGCAACTTCATGAAGGAAATGTTTGGGGTGATTGTGGGTGACCAGGAGATGAGAGATGACGCTTTTGCTATAAAATACCTTATGAAATCCTTCCCAATTACAAATCAGCTGTCCCAATATCTCCCTGTGTTTGTTCCAGATGTAGCTAAAGACCTAGGAATTAAAATGCAGTCAAGATCAGGTATAAGGTAACGCTATATTATATCGTTTATTTCCTCATAACTCATTGAAAATACATTAATAACAACTAATTTTGCTTATATGCGAACTGCTGCAATTTGCCCAACATGTCCCTCATATGAGAACGCTTTGTGCGTGCTCTATAACGGAGAATATCTGACCAATATCGACGTAAACCCTTTAGACTCTCTAGAGGTAGCCCTTGGCAAGATAAATGATAACCTCGTGCCTGTATCAGGAACAGGAGCTCCCACAGCTGGAGCTATCTATTTAGGACAGCTCTATGTAAGAACCACCGTGGCTCCAAACCTCTACTTCGCTAAGTCAACAGGTACAGGTGCTTTGGACTGGAGGATTCTCCTTTCTATTCCATATACAGGAGCCCCTGAATATGCTGATAACGCTGCTGCCATAGCTGGTGGTTTAACAGATGGTCAAGTCTACCGTACAGGTGACGTATTGAAAATCGTACATTAATTTAGAACATGAACGTACTTCCTAATATACTAAGTTATGGAAGTTCAGGTTCATCTGGTACATCAGGTGAAGCTGTTCCCCATATACCAGACTTTTTAGAAAGCTTTCCCCAGCAGGTTGAGACACCTGAACCAATCGATCCTACGGTTGGTAAGCCTTCCTTTTTGTCTAAACTGTATAATAGCCCACAGTATCAGACTCCTGATCCTGAGAATACGTCTATAAATTATAGTGAGAGTTTCTTCAATACACCTCTCCTTTCTAATATTGTTGGCTCTGAATCCTCTGAGGGTGATGGCCAATCATTCATAAATAAGCTCTTTGGTACAACCCATTGTGAGCCTAAGTTCACATCCGCCCCTGTGGTATGTGCAGCTAACCCATGTCCTATCACATTGAACGCCACCTGTGTGTTCTATGAAGGACCCAATTTGATCTATACAGGAATTAACACTAATGACAACCTCCAGACAGCTCTTGAGAAGATAGAGGCAGCTATTGCTGACGAACTTGCAGGTAGCTCTGGTACAAGCGGTACGTCAGGCACCTCAGGAACATCTGGCACATCAGGTAGCTCTGGAACCTCAGGAACTGACGGTAGTGGGGGAAGCAGTGGTACATCTGGCACTAGCGGTATAGACGGAACAAGTGGCACAGCAGGAACTAGTGGCACTTCTGGTACCACTGGTACATCTGGAAGTAGTGGAACTAGTGGAACAGATGGAAGTGGAGGTAGTAGTGGTACATCAGGGACTAGTGGAACCTCTGGGACATCTGGCACATCTGGTACTACAGGAACCTCTGGTACTACGGGTACAAGTGGCACCTCTGGTACAGATGGTAGCGGTGGCACCTCAGGCACTTCTGGCACTTCTGGGACCAGTGGTACAACTGGCACCTCAGGGACAAGTGGAACTACAGGAACTAGTGGTAGTAGTGGAACTAGCGCTACATCAGGTACATCTGGGACATCAGGAACCTCTGGAAGTTCAGGTACAACTGGCACTAGTGGAACGTCTGGAACAACAGGTACCTCTGGTAGCTCAGGCACTACAGGCACGTCTGGTACCTCAGGTACTTCTGCAACAAGTGGTACGAGCGGCACCAGTGGTACAGATGGAACAGGAGGCACAAGCGGTACATCTGGTACATCAGCCACTAGTGGAACTAGTGGTACAACAGGAACCAGTGGGTCAAGTGGCACCAGTGGAACTTCAGGAACATCAGGAACTGATGGTAGTGATGGTAGTTCTGGTACATCAGGAACATCTGGTACAGCTGGAACTAGTGCAACATCTGGTACTTCTGGCTCTTCTGGAACTGCAGGAACCTCTGCAACTAGCGGAACATCAGGCACTTCTGGTACGTCAGCCACTGATGGAACAGGGGGAACTAGTGGTACGTCAGGTACATCTGCCACCTCTGGATCATCAGGATCTTCTGGAACTGATGGAACAGGAGGTACATCTGGATCGAGTGGTACAAGTGCAACCAGTGGTTCATCTGGAACCTCTGGAACTTCTGGTAGTAGTGGAACAACAGGTACATCAGGCACTAGCGGTACAAGTGGTACGTCTGCTACAGACGGTACAGGAGGTACAAGTGGAACAAGTGGAACGTCAGGAAGTAGTGGAACCACGGGTACATCTGGTACTACAGGTACGTCAGGCACAAGTGGAACCAGTGGTACAAATGGTTCACCTGGAACATCTGGTACATCTGCAACATCAGGAACTAGTGGTTCAAGTGCTACATCAGGCACATCTGGAACTAGTGGAACAACTGGTACATCAGGAAGCTCTGGCTTGAGTGGAGATAGATATGCCACTACATCAAGCACAACATATACATTACAAGCAGCTGGTAATACAGGCACAATCACTGTAGGAACAGGACTAGCCTATACAGTGGCTCAGTCTATTATAATTGCCTACAATGCAACAAATTACCAAGAGGCTGAGGTGACATCGTACAACTCTGGTACAGGTAGTTTATCATTCACCACCATTACACAGGTGGGAAGTGGAACATATAGTTCATGGTTTGTAAACCTAGATGGTGCAACAGGAGGAGATGGTTCTAACGGTACATCTGGTACAAGTGGAACATCTGCTACATCTGGCACTTCAGGCACTACAGGAACTTCAGGCACTAGCGGTAGTTCAGGAACTACAGGTACATCTGGTACGTCTGGAACTCCTGGTACATCAGGAACCAGTGCTACTAGTGGAACCTCAGGAACTACAGGTACTTCGGGCACAACAGGTACTAGTGGCACATCAGGCTCATCAGGCACCTCAGGTACTGATGGATCTGGAGGAACAAGTGGAACCAGCGGCACCACAGGCACATCTGGCTCAAGTGGAAGTAGTGGATCTTCAGGAAGCAGTGGTTCTAGTGGAACATCTGCCACTTCTGGAACATCTGGTACCTCTGGCACAAATGGTAGTGCAGGCAGTAGTGGAAGTAGTGGGTCCTCAGGATCAAGCGGTAGTGCTGGAACGAGTGGTACAGCAGGTAGTCCTGGTACGTCTGGTACTAGTGGTAGTTCAGGCACATCTGGTACAGCAGGTACAACAGGAACTTCTGGAACCTCAGGTACAACAGGTACCTCTGGAACTAGTGGATTAACAGGAACTTCTGGTACATCAGGGGTGAATGGTACTAGTGGAACATCTGGAACCTCAGGGTCTAGTGGCACTGCTGGTAGCTCAGGTACAGCTGGTAGCTCAGGAACTAGTGGAACTGCAGGTACATCTGGAACCAATGGTTCTCCAGGTACCAGTGGTACAAGTGGGTCTAGCGGTTCCTCTGGATCATCAGGAACAACAGGCACTTCAGGTTCTAGTGGTACAAGTGGAACATCAGGCTCTAGTGGTACGTCTGTAGCTGTAGCTGGTACACAGGAATACATTGTTAAGTTTACATCAGCCACAACAATTGGAAACAGTGCCACATGTCAAAAGGCTAGTGGTGACCTCTGTGTCAACCTAGCAGGTGGTATTGGTGTGGATGTTGGTAAGGGTGGTGGATCTATTGCTACAAACACAGCAGTGGGTAACAGTGCTCTGTCAAGCAACACCACTGGTGCAGGGAACGTTGCTGTTGGATATTTTGCTCTAAGATGTAACACTACAGCTAATAATAACATTGCTATTGGTAAAAATGCTTTATGTGCTAATGTATCATCAACTGATCTTACAGCAGTTGGAGATGCGGCACTTAAAGCAAACACAGGTGCTTATAATTCAGCTTTTGGTGCTGCTGCTTTGTATAAAAATACAACAGGAACTAGTAATACAGCCATTGGTTTAAGAGCACTACAAGAAAATATTACAGGCAGTAATAACACTGCTGTTGGTAGGTTAGCTCTATTCTGTAACACGGCATCAAATAATACAGCAGTAGGTACTTGTGCACTAAGAAGCAATACCACTGGTATTTATAATACAGCTCTTGGAACAAATGCACTCAAATCTAACACTACAGGTGGAAGAAACGTTGGTATTGGTCTTAACGCTTTGATTAGTAACATTACAGGTGCTCATAACATAGCTGTTGGATATGTTGCTTTAGGTTGTAATGTTTCAGGCAACAATAACATAGCTCTTGGTAGTTTAGCTTTACAATATAATACAGCCTCCAACAACACTGCTATAGGATTTTTTGCATTAAGAGCTAATACTACAGGTAATTACAACACAGCTATTGGTAGAAATGCGTTAAAGGCTAATACTATAGGTAGATATATTGTGGCTTTGGGAGATAGTGCCTTATATTCAAACACAACAGGTGAACGAAATACCGCTGTAGGATATGGTACTTTAGTATGTAATACTGTCGGAGCTAACAATACAGCTCTTGGATTCCAAGCACTCCGTCAAAATACGGCTTCCAATAACACAGCCGTTGGTTTCTGTGCTTTAAGAAGTAACACCACTGGTGTATATAATACTGCATTAGGTTTTCAATCTTTAGCATCTAATACAACAGGTAATAGTAATACTGCAGTTGGTTTACAATCACTTTTATACAATACTAGTGGTGTTCAAAATACAGCTGTAGGTAGAAGTACACTATTCTGTAATACTACAGGAAGTAATAACGTAGCTTTAGGTCAGGCTGCTCTTAGACTTAACACTATAGGTAATAGAAACATAGCCATAGGTAGAGCTGCTATGGAAGCCAATACTACTGGTGCGGATAACGTAGCTGTAGGACATTATGCTCTTATAGCTAATAGTGTTGGTACAAACAACGTAGCTATTGGTAGAAATGCTTTGTATTGTAATACCGCATCAAATAACACAGCAGTTGGATTTAGTGCTTTACGTAGTAATACTACTGGTACAAACAACGTAGCAGTAGGTTATTGTGCATTAAGAAATAATACAATTGGCACAGGAAATAATGCATTTGGACATGGTTCACTAATCTGCAACACAACAGGAGCTAATAATGTTGCTGTTGGTACATCTTCTTTAGGTAGAAATACAATTGGTACAGACAATACTGGTATTGGTGTAAATACTCTTTTATATAATACAACAGGTATAAACAACACAGCTGTTGGTAGAAGTGCTCTTCAAACAAATACTACAGGAACTCTTAATACAGCAGTAGGTGTTAATTCATTGTTAGTTAATACTGTAGGTTCAGTAAATGTTGCTGTTGGTGTAGGTGCTTTACAATCTAATATATCTGGTAATAACAATATCTCAATAGGTGTTAACTCCCTTGTAACAAATCAGGTAGGTAGCTCTAACGTAGCTGTGGGTAGAGATGCTTTGTTTTCTAATACAGCATCAAACAATACAGCTATAGGCCACTATTCTTTAAGATGTAATACTACTGGTACACCTAATACAGCTGTTGGTGCTAATGCTCTTGCTTCAAATACAATTGGAGATATTAATACAGCAATAGGTGTAAATGCTTTAAATTCTAATACAACAGGAAGAGGAAACGTCGCTGTAGGTCACACAGCATCCAATTCAAATGTTGTTGGTTCTTATAACACTTCAGTAGGTGTAAGTGCATTAAGATGTAATACTGCATCAACCAATACTGCAATTGGATTTTATTCTATGAGAAATAACTCCACAGGAACTGTCAATACAGCTCTTGGAGTACAATCATTAGCATATAATACAACTGGTGCTAGAAACGTAGCAATAGGACATCAGGCACTTTTCAGTAATGTAGTAGGAGTAAACAATACATCGGTAGGTTATTTAGCTCTACTTTGCAGCACTGCATCAAACAACACAGCCGTAGGTTATTGCTCTCTTAGAAGCAATACTACTGGTACATCAAATGTTTCTGTAGGTGGGTTTTCAACAAGATTAAATACCACTGGTGTACACAACTCTGCTTTAGGATTTGCTGCTCTTGAAACAAATGTAACAGGAAATTATAATGTTGCCGTTGGATATAGATCATTAAACCAAAACAAAGCTAGCAACAACACAGCAGTTGGATTTAATTCTTTAAGATTTAACACTACAGGTGCGTCAAACGTAGCTGTTGGTAAAAATGCGTTAGTAAGTAATACTACTGGTGCGCAGAATGTTGCAATGGGGTATAATGCCTTACTTGCAAACACCTCAGGTGGTAGCAATACTGCTTTGGGAATGAAAGCATTGTATTCTAACACAGTATCAAACAATACAGCTGTTGGTCGATATGCAATGTGTGCTAATACAACAGGCACCCAAAACACAGGTCTTGGATTTGGTGCATTAAAAACTAACACTACAGGTAATACAAACACAGCTGTTGGATATAACGCTTTAACATACAACACAACAGGAGGTCTTAACACAGCAATGGGTGTGTTGGCTCTTGAAAAGAATACAACTGGGTGCTATAATATAGCAATAGGACCATCTGCTCTTAGAAACAATACTACAGGTGCTAGTAACGTTATTATAGGTAGAGATGCTGGGTATGCTAACACAATAGGATGTGCTAATACAGCAGTGGGTACTAACTCTTTAAAATGTAATACAACAGGAGGCAGAAACTCTGCATTAGGATCTGGTGCCTTAAATGCCAATACAACAGGATGCTTTAACACAGCTGTTGGTTTTAACTCTTTAACAGCAAACACAGTAGGAAGTTTAAATACAGCCCACGGTGTTCAGGCATTAAAATCTAACACCACAGGAAATAGAAATACAGCTTTAGGTTTAAATGCATTATATGCAAACAACGGTAGTTACAACGTAGCAGTTGGTACCTATTCAACACAAAATACAACAACAGGTTCTTGTAACGTAGCTGTGGGTTATGCAACGTTAGTTGCTAATACAACAGGTATTAGAAACGTAGCAATAGGTGTTTGTGCTTTAAGTGCAAACCAAGCATCTTCAATTGTTGCTGTGGGACCTAATGCCTTAAGATGTAATACAACAGGAGCAGGAAATACAGCACTTGGTAATCAGGCATTGTTTGCTAACACAACAGGAGCAAATAATACTGCTGTTGGACAGAATGCAATGTTATGTAATACTACTGGAGGTGGTAACTCTGCACTTGGTGATTACGCATTAAGGAGTAACACAACTGGTAATAATAACGTAGCAATTGGTAGATTAGCAGCATCATGCAATACTGTTGGTTCTTATAACATAGCAATAGGTAGAGACTCTTCACAAAATAATGTATCAGGAAGTAATAATATTGGTATTGGTTTCCAAGCATTACTACAGAACACAGCGTCAAATAATACTGCTCTAGGATATAGAGCATTAAGAAGCAACACTACTGGTGCTTATAATGTAGCAGTAGGTGCATGCTCATCAATGTACAACACCACAGGTGGTATAAACAGTGCATTTGGTTTTAGAGCAATGCTTAGAAACACCACTGGTATTCAAAATAATGCATTTGGTTTCTTAGCGCTTTGTAACAGCAATGGTAACTATAATAACGCATTTGGTGTTTGTGCTCTAAGACAAAACACGACAGGTGCTCGTAATACAGCTGTGGGCCATAGATCCATGAACTATAACACAACAGGTAGTTATAACACAGCCATGGGTATGTGTTCTTTGTTGTGTAACACCACAGGTTCTAGTAATGTTGCTTTAGGATTTGCCTCATTACAATGTAACTTAACAGGTACAGACAACGTTGCAGTTGGTGTTAATTCGTTATTTAAGAATTGTTCTAATAATAATGTTGCAGTTGGTGCTGCGGCTATGTTGGAAAACACAACTGGTACAAACAATGTTGCAATTAGTACCAGTGCGTTGAGGAATAATACAACAGGAGTAAGCAATGTTGCTATAGGATTTTATTCTCAAAGAGTTAGTGTTGCTTCTAACAACACTTCAGTGGGCGTTAGTACACTGAGATGTAACACAACAGGTACTAATAACGTAGCACTTGGAATTTCAGCGTTGTATTCAAATACAACAGGTGTTTCAAATGTTGCTATAGGATCTGTTTCTTTGGCAGGCAATACAATAGGTCAACACAACGTAAGCATTGGTAGAGTAGCTCTTAGAAATAATAGTACAGGTAATAGTAACGTCGCTCTTGGTAGCTATGCTCTTTATGCAAATGTTACAGGTTGCAATAACATAGCCATGGGTTATTTGTCTTTAGCTTGTAATACTGCTTCTAACAATACAGCAGTGGGATATGCATCATTAAGATTTAATACCTCTGGTACAGACAATGCAGCATTAGGTCAATGTGCATTGATTTTCAATACTACGGGTGCACAAAATACAGCTGTTGGTAAACAAGCTATGATGTACAACAACGTAGGTTGTAGAAACACAGCAGTGGGTACTTTTGCATTGTTTAGAACAAGGTGTAGCAATCAAGTGGCTGTAGGATATGGTGCTTTAAGATATAACATAACAGGTGTTGGTAATACAGCAGTGGGTTATACCGCAGGAAGAAATAACGTATGTGGAAACAATAATACATCATTAGGAAATTCAGCATTAACTTCTAATACAGCATCATATAATACAGGTATAGGAGCTCAGGCATTAACAAGTAATACAACAGGTGGTAACAATACAGCTGTTGGTATGCAATCAATGTTGCTTAATACAACAGGGTATCGAAACACAGCATTAGGTGTAAGAGCATTATGTGCTAATACTACAGCAAACAGTAATACTGCACTAGGGTATAGTGCACTAAGAAAAAATATAACAGGCGCAGATAACACCGCTGTAGGAGGATATGCTCTTGCATGTAACACATCAGGACGTCAAAACGTAGCTATTGGTAAGGATTCATCTAGATACAATCAAACAGGTATTTATAATACATCTCTAGGTGTAGCCTCTTTACAATCAAATACAGCAGGTAGTCGTAACACTGCTATTGGTTATCAAGCTTTATTATTGAATACAGCTTCTAACAATACAGCAGTGGGATATCGTTCCTTGAGGAATAATACTACAGGCTATTGTAATACGGCTGTAGGTAGATTTGCTTTATTTGCTAATACAACAGGCTTTAGAAACAATGCTTTTGGATCAAGAGCACTCTATTCCAATACTACAGGTGTTAGAAATGTGGCAATGGGTGATAGAGCTCTGGCAGCAAATACAATAGGTTTAAGTAATAGCTCCTTTGGAACTTATGCTCTCTATACTAACACAACAGGATCTCTTAACGTAGCTGTAGGAAGCCAAGCATTATTTTATAATCTAGTTGGCTCAGCTAACACTGCTGTTGGAGCTGATGCGCTATTGTGTAACAAAGCATCAGGTAACACAGCCGTTGGTTTTTGTGCCTTAAGAACTAATACTACTGGTGCTCAGAATGTAGCTGTGGGGTACGGAGCATTGAGATTAAATACCACAGGTCAGTATAACACTGCTTTAGGATATCACGCTTTACGTAATAGCACAGGATCACAGAACAATGTTGGTTTAGGAATGCATGCAGGATGTGCTATTACTACAGGTAGTAATAATATTGCAATTGGTAGGGACGCTTTATCTACTGGCCAAACCATGAACAACAACGTTGCTGTAGGTAGAGATGCGCTACTTTTAAATACAGCAGACCACAATACCGCAGTAGGATTCTGCGCACTTAGAAGTAATACGACAGGTAATAGAAATACCGCTGTTGGTAGATATACTTTAAGATCTAATACAACTGGTAAATACAACGTAGGTGTAGGTGTTAATGCACTAGAATCAAATGCAGTGGGAGATAATAATACTGCTGTTGGTATGTTTGCACTTACAGCTAACACAGCATCAAACAACACAGCGGTTGGTTTCTGTTCTCTTAGGAGTAATACTACAGGAGGTAATAATACAGCTGTTGGTAGATACTCACTAAGAACAAACACTGTAGGCTACAATAATACTGCTCTAGGTGTTAATTCACTACAATGTAATGTATCAGGTAGATGGAATACAGCAGTTGGTTTTGTATCATTAAATTTAAACACTACAGGTATAGACAATACAGCATTAGGTGGAAACTCACTATATGCTAATACAACAGGAAACAGTAATACAGCGCTAGGTACCAACGCTTTGTGTGCTAATACAACAGGTGGATTCAATGTTGCTGTTGGACAGTCTGCATTAAGAGTAAATACTGCATCTAATAATACGGCTGTAGGTAGTTGTGCCTTAAGATATAATACCACTGGTACACAAAACGTAGCTCTTGGATTTGAAGCTCTACTATTAAATGTAGGTGCTAATAACAATACAGCTGTAGGAGCAGTGGCTATGAGAAGAAATACCAGCGGTGCTTACAATACAGCTATGGGTAGGGCTGCTCTTTATGCTAACACAATAGGAACTAGTAACGTTGCCATTGGATATAGATCATTATTTTCTAATACCACTGGAGATCATAATGTTGGTGTTGGAACTAACTCATTAAGATATAATACTACAGGAGGTTGTAACGTAGCATTAGGTAGTACAGCATTGAGAAATAATACAACTGGTATTCGTAATACGGCTGTAGGTTGTGGTGCTATGTATGGAAACACAGGAGGACAAGCAAATGTAGCTGTTGGATTTAATGCTAATCAAGCTAACAACACAGGTGGAAGTAACACAGCTATTGGATTTAATTCACTGGCTAATAATAAAGCAGGTAGCAATACAGCTGTAGGTGCTAGTTCACTTTATAATAACACTACTGGATTTAATAACACAGCTGTAGGACTTAATGCTTTAGTATCAAACACAACGGGATATAATAACGCTGCACTTGGTGTACAATCACTTCAGTGCAATACAACAGGAAGACGTAATGTTGCGGTGGGTCCAAATGCACTATTCTGTAATACAACAGGACAAAATAACACAGGTTTAGGTTATAGATCTGGACAAAATAACCAAACTGGTACAGGAAACGTATCTGTTGGATATTATTCATTAACAGCCAATACAGCTTCAAATAATACAGCATTAGGTGCAAGTGCGTTAAGAGCCAACACCACTGGTGCTAATAACACAGCTTTAGGTTATGTTGCGTTAAGGAATAATACTACAGGAGCATCTAACGTAGCAATTGGATTTAGAGCACTTTGTGGCAATACAACAGGTGTAGCTAATATATCCATAGGTGTTCAATCCATGCTATATAATGCAGGTGGCACTGCAAACATAGCTGTAGGATCACAAGCATTGTATAAGAACAATGGTTCTAATAACACTGCGGTTGGTCATGAAGCAATGAAATGTAACACAACAGGTAATAGTAATACTGCTGTTGGATCTAACGCACTGTTTAAGAATACCACTGGTGTTTACAACACAGCGCTTGGAGGTAATGCTTTACAATGTAACACAACTGGTTGTAGGAACGTTGCTCTAGGTTTAAATACAATGAGATTTAACCTAACAGGATACCAAAATATAGGAATAGGTGTAAATGCTCTGTTGAACAGCTCATCAAACTCTTGTGACATTGGTATAGGTGATGGTGCTTTGTGTTCTAATACATATGGTGGTGGAAACGTAGGTGTTGGTATGTTGGCACTGAGCAGCCACAACTGGTACATCAAATCTCACAACGTTGCTATTGGTACCAGGGCATTGAAAGCAAACACCATTGGTAGCAATAATACAGCTGTAGGAGGATATGCTCTATATAAGAACACTAATGCAGGTGAGAATGCTGCGTTTGGTTACTTGTCTATGGCGTGCAACACCACAGGTAGTAGCAATGCAGGATTGGGAACCCAAACACTAAAATCCAATACTACAGGTGTTTGTAATACAGCTGTAGGTACAAGAAGCTTATATCAAAACACCATAGGTACTTGCAATACAGCTGTAGGAACATGGGCCCTCTTTAACAACACTACAGGAAGATGTCACGTGGCTGTTGGATTTATAGCCAACTGTGCTATAAATGCGAACATCACTAACACTATTGCTGTAGGTACATGTTCTGCTACATCTGCTACAACAGGTCACACTGTTTGGGGTAATAGTGGTAACAACGTTTGTAACTGCGTATATGCAGCTTGGTCAAACGTATCTGACTGTCGTGATAAGACCAATGTTGAAACTCTTCCTGAGGAGCTTGGACTTAAATTCATCAAGAAACTTAGACCAGTTAAATACAACTGGGATCATAGAGACAACTATGTTAGAGAGTGTAACTATGAATATGGTGTGAAGGATGGATCTTTGGCTAGTGAGAAAGAACACTACGGTATTATAGCTCAAGAACTTAAGGGTGTTCTGGATGAACTTAATGTGAGATATGATGCTCTAGGACATGATGGTGAGAAAGATGCCTACAGAATGACATATGAGGAACTGATTGCTCCGTTGATTAAGGCCATCCAAGAGATAGATGCTAGACTGGAAGTTGTGGAAGATAAAGTTTTGGCTAAATAAAAAACAATAGGTATATTTGCCTATGCGTAAAGTTCTCATAGGTACACCCTCATATGATGGGAGAATAGATGTCTGGTATGCTAATAGCTTACTGGGCACTGTTAAAATGGCTTATGAGAAGGATATATATGTCCATGCTATTTACACAAGCTATGATAGCCTCATACAAAGGGCTAGAAATAGCCTGTTTAAACTAGCTCTTACAGGTGGATATGATGATTTGTTCTTTATAGACTCAGATGCTGAATGGGAACCAGAATGGTTCTTCAGGCTTTTGGAAAGACCAGAACCTATTGTAGGAGGGGCATTGGTTAAGAAGAGTGATGATAACGAGGGGTACACAGTGAAACTGATGGATAAAAACCTGAAGTGGTCCAAGGATAAGAAGATAATAGAGGTGGATGGTGTAGGTACAGGCTTCCTAAAGGTGAACAGGTTTGCTCTGGAGAAACTATGGGAGATGTCTGATAAGTATACATCTGAGGGTGAGGAGCACAGAATGATATGTGATATAAAGGTGGAGAACGGTGACCTAATATCTGAAGACTACATCCTCTGTAACAAGTGGAAATCATTAGGATATAAGGTGTGGCTAGATCCAACTATAACACTCAACCACATAGGAACTAGGAAATACAAGGGTGATTTCCAATCCTTTATAAAGAAACACGGGTATGTTTGATAAACCAATGGGAGGTACAGAGCTTATGTATAATGAGCTCATGAAGAGATTACCAGAAGAATATAAGGACAAGTGGTCCATATTTAACTACATAGGAGATGCTGATTTTAAAAAGCCAACCATCTATTGGAACCAGCTAAGCTATGATCAACAGGCTGTACAATGGCTAAGAGATCCTAAGAACATTGAAGCTATTGATCAGTTTGTATTTATAAGTCACTGGCAATCAGAATGTTATAGAAAACTATTCAATATTCCTGGATACAAAACTTCTGTTATAAAGAATGCTTGTATTGGTGTAGAACCACGTAAACCAGGAGAAAGAGAAATAGTGAGGCTTTGTTATACATCCACACCCTTCAGAGGACTTGATGTTCTTCTAAAGGCATGGGACATACTTAAGCCTAAGGGATGTGAGCTACATGTTTTCTCTAGCTGTAAAATATATGGAGAAGACTATGCTTCCACAGAAGATCCTAAATATACAGACTTGTACAACGCCTGTCTAAACACAGAGGGTATTGTGTACAGAGGATCTATTCCTAATGAGGAGCTGAGGAAAGAACTTCCCAGCTTTGACATCCTAGCCTATCCCTGTACATTTGAGGAAACCTCTTGTATAGCTGTGATAGAAGCTCTGTCAGCTGGACTAAAGGTAGTGACAAGTAATATAGGCGCTCTACCTGAAACTACAGAAGGATGGGCTACCATATATCCCTACCTAATGGATAAGGATAGACATGCTGAAGCATTTGCCTCCATCCTCAAGAAGGAAATAGATGCTGTCAAAACTGGCATGCATCTAGAGGAACAAGTGAACATATATGCTCCTAGATGGAGCTGGGACAACAGAATAAACCAATGGACAAACTATTTAGACACATTAACCCCAAGAGAGCCCTAGACATAGGAGCACATGTGGGCAACTTCACAAAGGAACTCTATTACAGATTTCCTGAGTGTAGAGTGGTTATGATAGAGGCTAACAAGAACTGTGAGCCCCATCTAAGACTATTGGGAAAGCCCTATGAGATTGTAGCTCTGTCTGATAAAAATGGAACAGCTGAGCTCTATATGGAGGATGGCAATCCCATAGGTACAGGTAGTTCCTTGTATAGGGAGAACACGCAGTGGTATACACAGGGTAAAACCCAGACAGTGGTGACAAAGCGTCTAGATGATTGTAACTATTTCAATGGAGAACACCCTGATTTCATCAAGATGGATGTGCAGGGTTCTGAATTAGACATAATAAAAGGTGGTGAGAATACAATAAAAAATGCTACCTTTGTGTTAATGGAAACCTCTCTGTTAGAATATAACCAGGGAGCTCCTTTGATAGATGCATTAGTGGAGAAAATGGTGGACCTCCAGTTCTGCATGATTGACATTGTTGAATACCACCGCTTAGAAAACGGACTTATTTTTCAACTAGATATATTATTTAAAAACTTAAAACAATAAGAAGCCATGAAAATGCTTTTTGCAAAGATTAATCCCGTTGCTGAAATTCCTGAAATGGAATCTCCTTTCCAGTATGATGTTAAACAAGCTGACTATCTTACAGCTGTAGCATCTCCTTATCGCTTGGGTGCTGAAGAAGTGAACTTTAGCCTCATCTATGGCACTGCTACATTTGATGCTGAAGGAAACATGGAAACATTTACACGCTTATTGGGTGGATCGCTTACATTAGGTGCTCCTTACATTCAGCAGTGGGGATTGGATGATTCTGTAATTCTTGGAACTATTTGTGAGCAAGTGGGAACAGAAGCTGTTGAATTCATTGAGGGTGACCCAAAGAACTTCAACCCATTCTAATTGAACATTAAAACCAACAAACATAATGGTCAAAAAGATATTCTACAACAGCTCTCTACCTAGAGCTGGAAGTACACTTATTCAGAATATTCTAGCACAGAATCCAGAGATACATTCCACTCCCACCTCTGGCATCTTTGAGATGTACATGCAAGCTCGTACCTATTTCTCTAATGGGTTAGAGTTTAAGGCACAAGATCAAAATCTCATGGAAGCAGGGTTTAAGGGAATGCTTAAAGATGGACTCTATGGATTCTATAATGCTGTAACAGACCGTCCATATGTGATGGAAAAGTCTAGGGGTTGGGCAATGGAGCGTGATTTTATTCATGCCTTTGATCCCAACCCCAAGATTATTTGTATGATAAGGGACATTCGTGCTATCTATTCTTCTCTAGAAAAGAAGTATAGAAACAATCCTTTAGTGGACACAAACATTGCTAACTGGGGTAATCTAACAGGCACCACCACAGATAAGCGTATGGTGGTGTGGTCCAACAACCCTCCTATAGGTCCATCTCTGGACCGTTTGTATCAGACACTTGTAGCTGGTACACATCAACACATCCTATTTATTAAATTTGAAGAGCTATGCCTAGATCCTGATACACAACTAAGACGTGTGTATGAGTATTTAGAGCTTCCCTATTTTCAGCATGATTTCAAAAACATACCACAGTATTCTATAGAGGATGACAAATGGTATGGTATATTTGGTGACCACATCATCCGTGGAGAGTTAAAGCCTGTAAAAGATGACTTCCGTGAGGTGCTCGGTCCTAATGCATGCAAGATAATAGAGGAAGGCTACCCATGGTTCTTCAATGATTTTGGATATAAAATATAAACCAATGAACGTAGGATATAAGACAGAAGAGGAATTGCAAAAGGATGAGAAGCTGACAGTGTTAGAAGATCGTTCTTCAGACAGCAATAAGTATGTTGTATGGCATATAGAAGGTGGGCTGGGAAAGAACATAGCAGCTACATCCATTATAAAGGATGTGAAGGAAAGATATTCAGATAGGAAACTCATCATGGTGGTGTCCTATCCTGAGATATTCCTAAACAACCCTAACATACACAGGGTGTACAGGGTGGGCATGACCTCCTATTTCTATGATGACTACATCAAGGATAAGGACACTATTATATTCCGTCATGAACCTTATTTCCAGAGTGATCACATCCTAAAGAAGAAACATCTGATACACAACTGGTGTGATTTGATGGATGTAGAATACAAAGATCAACTTCCTCAGTTTCATCCTAACGCTGTGCAGAAAATGTTACAATACAACTGGCAGAGAGAAAAACCTGTCATGGTGATACAGACAAATGGAGGAGGTATGGGTAATGAGTTCTCTTATGCTTGGTCAAGAGATATGCCTTATGAAATAGCTGTTGCTGTTGCTGATAGATATAGAAACACCCATCATATTATACAGGTGACAAGACCTAACACCAATCTTATTCCTAATGTGGAATATGTCACCCAACAGCTTAGCAACTTTGAAATGTTGTCTATTCTAGCTGTTTCTCAGAAGCGTGTGTTAATAGATTCCTTCTTACAGCATGCTGCTGCAGGTATGGGACTTCCTTCTACGGTGCTATGGATAGGCACATCTCCTATCAACTTTGGATACAAGATGCACAACAACATTGTTGCTAAAGATCCTCCAGGCAGCACTAAGCTTATAGACAGCTACATCTTTGACTATTCACTTGAAGGGTCAATTCATGAGTGTCCATATAACAGCGTAGAAGAAATGTTTGACATTAACACCATCTTTAAGAGTATATGATTATAGTTCTTTTTGGACAGCCACACAGTGGCAAGTCCACAATAGCTAATGAAATCCTAGCACACACTACATCCTTTGTAAACATAGATGGGGATAAGCTCAGAGAGCTGTTTGTTAATAAAGACTACTCTAGAGAGGGTAGAATAAAGAACCTGAACAGGGCTAGTGATATTGCTCACTTCCTAAACTCTACAGGGACAAACGTCATCCTCTCTCTTGTCTATCCTTATAAGGAAGCCAGAGACTATCTCAATAACCTTACAAAGGATGTCATATGGGTGTATTTAACATACACAGGAGAAAGAGGAAGAGAGGGTTTTCATGTACAAGATTTTGACTATCCTGTAGAAGAAGATGTTTTGAATATTAACACATCTTCTGTATCTTTGGAATATTGTATGCAAATTATAAACAACTACATAGATGCAAAACGTTCTAGCAAAAGCAGCAAGTAAGTCAGGACAATGGGCCATGTTTATTGGAAGATGGCAACCTTGGCATGCTGGTCACAGATGGTTAATTGATCAAGCCCTTAACGAGGGTAAGAAGGTGTTGCTCTGTATAAGAGAAGTGGAACCAGATGAAAAGAATCCCTGGACACCACATCAGGTTATGATGACACTTGCTAATGAATTGAATGGCCTTATACAAGAGGGCAAGTTGAGGATAATGACCATCCCTGATATTGAATCTATTAACATTGGTAGAGGTGTGGGTTATGATGTTATAGAACATGTTCCTCCTGCAGAAATACATGATATATCTGCTACAAAGATTAGAGAGAATATGAAAAGGGAGGGTAGATTATGATAGTAGAAAGAAAACGACACATAGCTAAGACTATAAGCTACCGTCTTATTAGCACACTGATTGGTGTACTCACTATGTTTATTGTAACAGGATCTATGAAAGCAGGCGCTGCATTTGGTGTAGCTGAGCTGTTATGGAAACCCATACAATACTACATCCACGAACGTATATGGTATAAGTGGATTAGATATGGCCTAAAAGGGCAAAAACAACCTGACTAGCATCTATCTTCTGGTGGCAT
>Ga0315906_10000264_pt1 | contig 88275 bp, 78 predicted proteins | sample LakEriMetagenome_4_FD_203526 | JGI IMG/M metagenome (GOLD analysis project Ga0315906, IMG submission 203526) | Freshwater fungal communities from buoy surface, Lake Erie, Ohio, United States - Buoy 2 MA122 | ecosystem: Environmental > Aquatic > Freshwater > Lake > Lake biofilm | place: USA...
GGTAAAACAACCGCACGAATAAGCGGAAGTCATTCAGTTCGAATCTGAATCACTAGTTGAAGTAGTAAGTAATGTATTGACACTGATAGACATTGAATGTTATAATCTGACGAGGTTATGATTAGTAGATGGAACGTTCGTTGAAATCCAGTAAACATTTTAATTTTTAATTCCAGAGTAGCTCAATGGTAGAGCATGCGGCTGTTAACCGCAGGGTTGGGGGTTCGAAACCCTCCTCTGGAGCCATTTTCAATAGTTTTTATATGATGTATGATATATGCTGATTAAGGGTTAGGCAGTTGATCAAATTGCAATAGTATGAACATAAAGTGCCTTAAGAAATTTAAATAATTTCATTGTTCATTATACATTATATAATTTTTCGGGGTATTATACTGATAAAGACGCAGAACGGTCTGTAAAACCGTTGCCTTCGGGCTGGGTAGGAGCATTACCTACATACCCCACCATTTTAAAGATTGTATGTAGCTCAGTGGTTAGAGCAGAGTACCTAACTATGGGGTAAGCCCGTAAAAATCTTATGTTAGGTTGTAAATATTAAAAATTCCATTACTCATATGATAATGGTTGTAAAAGTAGCCGTTGGTTCGAATCCAACCATACATCGTGATTTTGACAGGTGCTAGTGTACATGGCGTGGTAAAGGAGCAGTGATGCTGTTCCGAAAAGGTTCGATTCCTTTGACTTGTCAATTACTTTATTGGCTCAGTAGCTCCAATGTAGAGCAGAAGTCTGAAGAACTTCGTGTTGTCAGTTCAAGTCTGACCTGAGCCACCATTTTTTAAGAAGATTGTTGACGGACCATTTTCAAATTTATCATACTATTTATACTATATGATAACATTTAAGAGTTTAATGATTGAAGGTTTGAAGGATAGTGTATATTTGGAATCCAAGAGCAAAGCTGAAGTATTAGCTTTTATCAAGCAACATTATTTAAAAACATATCCTACAGCGGTTGCTGCAAATTATGGTGTTATGTATAAGAAGCCTGATGGCAATGTGGATATGGTGGGTGTTATTGTATATGGGCAGACTACCAAGCCACAAGATTTTGAAGAAATAGCTGTGGATGATGAAGGCAATAGTTTATTACAAAAGAATGAAGTATTTGAATTATTGCGATTATATTTGAAACCCGAGGCAAAACAAATACCTGAGTTAAGCAATTTGGCTTCTTATGTAATTGGTTTGGGTAATAAAAAGATTAAACAGGATTATCTCGAAGTAAAAGTTGTTATTACCAGAGCTGATAGTGGTCAAGGACATACTGGAGCTATATATCAAGCAACAAATGCAATTTATTTAGGCAAGAGCAGAGACGCAAAACGTTTGTGGGATAAAGCTCAAGGCAAATGGATTTATAGATTAAAACAAGTACAAAAGTATGGATTTGAAACTGGTAAACAGGCTACTGCCGATGCGAGAACCAATCCAAATAGTCCATTTGAGATAAGAACTGCTACGGGTAAACATATGTACATTTATATTTTATCAGGTACAAATTCAAGTGAAGGTAAGAGAATATTGGCAGGTCTAATTAAAGATATTCAGCCTTATCCAAAGAAACCAGTTAGTGCTTAAAGTTTTTTAAGAAGATTGTTGACGGGCGGATAAAGTGTGGTAAGATGATTATAGTTCGTTGACAATATTAGATACAGATTTTAATGCAAGTGAAGCTACAATAGACGGGCATCTGACTCTTAATCAGAATATTCGTGTGGGGGCAGTACCCACCACTTGCACCAATTTATGGATGTGTAACTCAACTGGATCAGAGTATTCGGCTCTTACCCGAAAGGTTGCAGGTTCGAATCCTGTCACATCCACCAATTTCACCAACTCTATGAAGCAGGTCGTGTGGTAAAAGAGATAGCGGGATTATTGTTGACGACGAACAATAACCGAATATGCATATGAGCTAACTATCGTGTTGGTGATAATTTCAACGGGTAACTGGCCCCGCAAGTGACTGCCGACCGGTACATTCGGTAAAACACAGAGACGGCGTGGAGAGCACAGCACCAATTTTTATGGAGTCAAAGCCACAATAGACGGGCACCCGGCTTTTAACCGGAATATTCGTGTGGGAGCATTACCCACTGGCTCCACCAATTTATGGCCATATAAAGTAATAGTAACCTAACCCTCTGTCTAAGGGAAGTCCGGGGAGCGTAACCCCGTATGGCCGCCATTTTAATTGGCTATTAGCTCAATAGTAGAGCATTCGACTGATAATCGAAAGAACACGGGGCGGTACCGTGATAGCCAACCATTTTAAATTAAAGTATGTATATGTGATATTTATATTTTATGATTAAGTTAAAAAATCTTTTGTTGGAAAATAAAATTGATTTTCAATCAATGATAAATGATGTGAATATACAAGATTCTATCAAAAAGTTTGGTATTGAAAAAACAGAAGATTATTTTAATCAAATAGTTAATCGGATATTAGAAAGATTATTTGTATACAGACTAATTTCTCTACCAAGAGATGTAGATCCACTGAAAATACAAAAGTTGGGACAATACTGGACTGATAATTCTGAAACAGCATTGGACTGGATTAATAATTGGGAACACGATGATGACAAACCAATAATGTGTATTTTTGAGGCCAGTTTATCAGATAAGTCAATAATAAATTGGCCGCTTACAATAAATCACAGATTTGTATATATTTTGAGTGGTGAACCTGATGTAACAGGTGGTGATGAAAGAGAAATTGTTTTGAAAGAAAATTCTAGAATTCGTTTGTTAAGTTTGGATTGTTATGATATAAATACATCAAAGAAAATTAAAAGTTTGACGGTGAATTCTTTTAGACAAGTTTAACGCACTCGTAGCTCAATTGGATAGAGCAACTCGTTTCTACCGAGAAGGTTGCAGGTTCAAGTCCTGCCGGGTGTGCCATTTTTGCCTTCATAGTATAAAAGTATTACACATCATTGGTAATGATGAAACGTAGGGGCGGTACCTACTGGAGGCTCCATTTTTGTGATGTTTTATTTTAATTTGTATATTTATAGATATGATTAAGTTAAAAGAACTTTTAAATGAGATTGAAGAGGCGTGTTGGGATACACACAAACAAATTGGTATGAAAGAAAAAGGCGGAAGAATGGTACCAAATTGTGTTAAAAAAGAAGAGTTGGATGAAGTGGACGAATACGATGTTGTAAGTGAACAAGATATAGAAGAATTTGTTCAATTTATGAGAGAATATAAGCAACCATTATGTGAAGCTGAATATCGTGGTCGTAAAGTGAGACTTGGTAAACGAATGCAAGGTGATGTAAAGAAATTTAAAGTATACGTTAAAAATCCTAAAGGAAAAGTAGTTAAGGTAAATTTTGGATTTGGTGGATCTTCAGCTAAAGGTAAAAGAATGCCTATAAAAAAGAATAATCCAGCACGTAGAAAAAACTTTAGAGCAAGACATAATTGTGATAATCCTGGCCCACGTACTAAAGCTAGGTATTGGTCGTGTAGAGCTTGGTAACTTTTATATTATATTTTAAAAAAATATTTAGGCGTGTATGATTTATATATATAATAAAATAAATTTATGGAATCTACAAATGTTACCCAGAAGTTTTCGTTTACTAATAAAAAAGTTTTATATGCATTAATTTGCATATTTGTTTTGATATTGATTGTGTTATATTCACAATTTTCTTCGATTAACAAACACAACAAAGACTTATCAAAAAAGATCGGAAATCAAAATTTGATTGTGATGAATCAGACTTTATTGATTACTAATTTGACACAAAAAAATTCAGAATTATCAGTATTACTGAGTAATTATGATAGTAAATTGAGTATTTTACATACTAATATGATTGAATTACAGAGCATCACTGAAAAGTTAAAACTGTCCTCTGATGAAAAAGATATTAAGATTAAAGATTTGACTCAAGAAAAATCCGCACTTGAGTCTGATTTAAAATCTTTGCGTAATACACTTGTTAGTATGACCAAAGAGATTGTAGATTTAGGCGACGAACTTAAAGTTGCAAAGACTGATAAAGCTCAAAATGAGCTTCTATCTAAGATTGAATTACTTACAAAGGAACGAGATTTGTTAAAAAACAAGATAGTAGAGTATGAAAAAATTATAGAAGAATTGAAGAAAGAAAATGTGATTTTGGCTCAAAATTTGAGACAAAGTGTGAAAAAAAGTGGTTATGAATTTAAAAACAAATTGGGTGAGTGGCCAAAAGGTGGCGAGGTTTTAATGAGGATGTCAAGTTATCACACAAATAATTCTTTAAAAGAAAATAGTAATGTAAGTGAACCAAAACAAGATGAAAAACCTAAAAAAGTAGGTTTTTGGAAGCGTATTTTTGGTTCGGGTGAAACTGAATGATTTAATGCCTATATAGCTTAAAGGTAAAGCATCAATTTCGTAAATTGATAGATATTGTATCAAAAACAATTATAGGCTCCATTTAATGTCTCGTTGGTCGAGTAGTTAGGCGGCTGTCTGCAAAACAGCATTAGGTTGGTGCAAATCCAACACGGGACTCCATTTTTTATATATTTATTACTGTATGATATTATTAAAAGATTTATTGATAGAATCACAGGCGGTAATAACAGTATATAGAGGTGTTAGACCAGGATCACGTGATATTAATTTGGGCATCAACAGTACCAAGATAGGAGATAAATTGGTTGCAACGTTAGGGCCTAATTATACTGATAATTTAGATGTTGCTAAACGATTTGGCAAAGAAATAAAAACTACTAATTTAAGTGGGCCTGGGTTGGAATTGTCTCATTATAATGACATAATTAATTTATATAAGCAGTATGAAAGTATGTTACCGCCTGGTCTTGCAAAACAAATCAAATATAGTAGTGGACAAGAACAATTAGAGTTAATACAATTAGCAGGTAAAGAGTTACGTAGTATATTGAGTAAGAAATATGGATATATTAAGAGTCCACTTGCGGTAAGTGATGCTAATTATTTAAGTCAAAAAGGATTAACAGGAGATTTGTATATACCATTGAGATAATCAAACTACTTATTTAGGTATGGAAAAATCTAATCTCTATCAAAAGTTTTTGCAGTTAAAAAATGAAATAGAAAAACACAAATGGATAGAGAGTGAGAAAAAAGGTAATGATATAGGTTTTGAGCGAGCATTAGTTGATTGGATGTCTAAACACAGAAATGGTTGGTGTGAGAATATAAAGCAGAATAATTAAAATTAATATATTTATAATATATGACCAAAAATGATTTGAAAAAATTAATCAAGAGTTTGACAAAAGAAGTGTTGAACGAAGATTTTGACAATGCGGCCGAAGTAGAAAGTGATAAACTTACTGCTCATTTATCCGAAAATGATACTGATGCTAACATTAAAGATTTAGAAAAATTGTTAAAAAACCCAGATCCAAGTAGAGCGAAAGATTACGGTTCTTTAGAAAATTATAAGAAAATGTTGATGGGTAAAATTGCTAAATTAAAGAAACAAAAGAATGAAAGCAGTGATCCTTTTAGAGACATTGTAAAGAAGTATGCTAGTCTTTATAGAGATAGTGAACTTTCACGCAGAGAGAAGGAAGATTATTTTAAATGGTTACAAACCAACCAACCTGAGAAATTTAAAAAGGTTGTAGATAAGCTTAAGAAGAAGTAAAAATAGATTTAAATTTAAACAAGTGAAACGATTAATGTTAAAATTAATCGTTTTATTTTTTATTGACAATGAGACGTTAACAAGTATAATAAAGGTATAGTATGAATGAACTAAGTAAAATTGATATGGCGAATTTAGTCTTTAGTAATGACAAAAAGGCTAAAATCAAAGATGTATTGTGTTCTAAGTATGGCGCAACTGACGTACAATATAGAGATCTAACGTATGGTATTTGTATTGATGTTGTTGGCACTGATAGTTTTAGTTTTGTAAAGAACGCAATACTAAAAACATTGGATGTGCATGAAGAAACTTTGTCCATCTTGGGTGAAAGTAAGAGAAGTATGAAAGCTTCTTATGTTTATTTACCCGAAAAGGATAAAGTTTTGAACAAACGTCTCAAGAAGTTAAAAACCGCATAAATAAATAAGTTCTTATTAGATTATAAAAACTATATATATATTAGTTGATAAAAAATTATTCTGAAAAGTGCATTTTCGTGTCTTTTCAAAATAAACGTTAAGCTGTTCTTAACGTGGATAGTAAACATAAACAAACAAAATAAAGGATAGTTAAATATGAAGAAAGTATTAGTATTAGTGTCATTGTTGACCGCTCTAGCTGTATCTGCTGGAGATAATTCAAACATCTCAGTTGAAGCTGGGTACAATAACCAATACATCGTTAATGGTGTAGCTCGTTCCGAGGGAACAGCGTTTGTTGGTGTAGGTGCTGTAAAGAGTCTAAAGTATGCAGATGTATACTTGGGTGGCACTCTTTTGGCCAATGGCGACCTTGATCAGTCACACTGGACATTGGGTACGGGTAAGGAAGTTAGTGTATGGAAGGATGTATTTTCCGCACGTGCTGATGCTACTGTAACTCGTCACCAAGCTGGTAATTTTGGTATTCCAAACAGTACTGAGTTTGGTGTCAAGTTGGCTCTACCAAACAAGTTGGCAACTCCTTATGTACGTGGATCATTTGACATTGATTTAGATCAAAAGGGTGCATTTGTTGGTTTGGAACGTGCTCAAAAGTTACCATTTGGATTTGTAATCACGCCTGCTGTTGAATATGGTAAGGTATTTGGTGCATCCAGTGATTACACTGCTGTAAATGCCAAGGCATCATTGACTCGTCCATTCGAAACTTCATTTGGTGTATTGACTCCATTTGCTACTGTTGGATGGTATGATAATAATTTCAAGGTTGGCAATTATAATTGGGCAACCCGTGAATTTAGTGGAGATGTAGTATATTCTGGTGGTTTGAGATTGACCTTCTAATCTAGACTACAATAGTGTTTTAAAACCCGCTTAGAAATAAGCGGGTTTTTTATTTTAATAGTCTATTTATAATTAAAGAAAGGTTTATTTTATGTCATCAACAAGTGGATCAAGTGGTAGTAGCGGAATAGGCACTTCCTCATTAAAAACAATAGTTGTTAAATCAACATCTGTCGTAACTAAATTTATATCCAATGCATTATTTCCAAAAGTAATACGCGGTATACCAGTGGATAGTAGTAGCAGTAGTGGAATAGGTGGTAGTAGTGGAATAGGTGGTAGTAGTGGATCAAGTAGTACTAGCGTATCTTCTGATGGTATGCGTACTAAGTGGACATCGAATATTAAATCCACACTGATAAAAATGATGGTAACCAGTAAAGATCGTAGTTTATTTAGTGCGTTCATCCAATCCACTTTTTCTTGGGTTCGAAATTCAGCTTCTTGGGTCATATCTTATCAATGGACAGGTACTGCTGCTGGTATAAATGGACTTGGTGGTGTTGGTGGTGGAACTCTTATCACTAATAAGCATGTTTTATTGTCTGCACACGTTCCTTATTTGCCAAATTCAGAAATCTTTTTTGTTAACGACAATAATACCACTTTCAAGTACAATATTATTAAAATAGACAATATTGATGGAAGCGATATTGCAATTGGAACTCTCGACCAAACTGTTGATAGTAGTTTGAAGATATATTCAGTGTTACCCGACAACTGGCAACAGTATATCAAAACTGAAATTAATAATGTGATGGGAGTACAATTCATAACTTTACGATTACCTGTGTTATTCCTCAATCAAGACAAAAAAGTTTCAATTGGAGATATGACACGATTGATTGATGCAGTTGCTGATGTAGAATCTTCAGTATTTGGTACATCACAATCGTATTATGAAACACAAAGAGTTGGTGATTCTGGAAATCCAATATTTGTGCAAGTAGGCAATGAACTGGCACTGTTGGGTGCATGGTATAAAGTTGGATCTTTTGCTTGGGTAATCAGTAGAAAAACTCAAATTGAGTCTATTATTGGTCAAAAACTGAACGTAATTAATATGACTGGATTTGAGAAGGTATCTTAAAATTTAATGAAAATGTATTAAATAATTTTGTTGATTTCTGTTTGTAACTACTATATATTATTACGAATATGAATTTAATTTCACAACCTAGTCAAGCCAGTCAACTCCCATCCGGAAGTTGAGTGAGTGGTTGTTTGCTATAAAGATCCAACCCGTCACTCTACGAAAAAAGAATGACGGGTTTTTGATTTTAGTGGTTGACAATTTGAGAAGGTATGGTAAATTAGAAATATAACGAACGGGGTTGAAACTCTATCTGATGTCCCCAACGAAAGTTAAAACATTTGATCGGTCACTGGGTGTTATGTTTAGTGCAGAACCCAACTGGCGATAATTAAAAATAATTAATTAACGATTTTTAAATGGGCGGTTAGCTCAGTGGAAGAGCAGGACCTTTACACGGTCAAGGCCAGAGGTTCAAATCCTTTACCGCCTACCATTTTAATCGGTCACAAGTGTTACGGTAGCATACGTGCTTTGGGAGCATGGGGAGACAGTTCAATTCTGTCGTGGCCGACCATTTTATTGGGCATATGACGTAATTGGCAGCCGTGCGAGTCTTAGAAGCTCGTGGAGAAATCCGTGGGGGTTCAAGTCCCTCTATGCCCACCAATTTTTTATGGATGATAGGCAGATATAAGCTGGCTGCACTAGTCTTGAAAACTAGGTCCGTCTAAAAAACGGAGGTCCGGGCAGTACGGACATCATCCGCCATTTTAATACAACTCCACTTGACAATGGAACCGAAGACTGATAATATCGTCTCTTGAAGAAATCGGAGTTTGTCAAAAGATTTTACGGTGAGGTGTCTGAGCGGTCTAAAGAGACAATTTGCTAAATTGTTGTGGCCTAAAAAACCACCGAGAGTTCGAATCTCTCCCTCACCGCCATTTTTTGCGTGTGTAACTCAGTTGGTAGAGTACGAGTTTTCCAAACTTGATGTCGTGAGTTCAAACCTCACCACACGCTCCATTTTTAGTAACTGGGGATTTGCATAATGGTAGTGCGGCAGACTTTGAATCTGCTTGTGGTGGTTCGATTCCATCATCCCCAACCAATTTAATCGGAATGTAATGTCAATAGTAGACGGCCTGGTTTGGAGCTAGGAGGTTGCAGGTGCGAGTCCTGTCATTCCGACCATTTTAATCGGGGTATGTGGCTACACGGGTGTAGCACTTGCTTTGCAAGCAAGTTAAATATTGGCGTTCAACTCGCCCATACTCCACCAAACTTAATTTGAGTATCTAGGCGTTTTTGACTCCACACTTCTATTTATTAGTATGAATACATTAAAAATAAAGTGTAACGGATGTAATATTGAATTCTTAAAGAATAAAAGTGAGTATGGTAGACAATTAAGAAATGGAAATAATAATTTTTATTGTTCTTCTAAATGTTGTGGAAAATATACATCGAATGCTCGTATAAAACATTCTAATATTGAAAGAGAATGTTTGTATTGTAAATCTAAATTTGTATCTACAACACATAAACGACATAAAAAATGTTGCAATAAATTATGTGCAAAAAAGTATGCTCAGAATTTTGTAAAACCTGATAAAATATCAAAAACTTTAAAAACATATTATCAAAATAATCCACATATAAAAATATATGAAGATAAAAAATGTGTGTTATGTGAAAATTTATTTAGTATACAAAAGTTTAAAACCAGAAAAACTTGTTCAGAAAAATGCTTTAGAAAATTGATGTCAGTTAATTCAACCAAAAATCCTAATTGTGGTGGTGAGACTAACTTTAAAAAATATAAATATAATAATATTTGGATGGATTCAAGCTGGGAAGTTAATATTGCAAAATGGTTAGATATTAATAATATTAAATGGATACGAGATAGAAAAATTAATTTTATATGGACTGATGTTGATGGAAGAAAAAGAAGATATTATCCCGATTTTTATTTACCTGAACACAATTTGTATTTAGATCCAAAAAACAAATATAAACTTGAAAAAGACAGAGACAAAATATCAAGAGTTATTTCTGAAAATAATATAAAATTGATATATGGTCTTGAAGAAAATGTAATTTGTGAATTAAAAAATTGTATTTCTAAAAAATCAACTATATATTAATGTTGAGAGCGCGGGTATGATGTAGTGGTAGCCTGCAACCTTGCCAAGGTCGATGTGCCGGTTCGATTCCGGCTACCCGCTCCAATTTCAGTTCTTTTAAAATTTTATGGGGATGCGTAGTTTCGACATAGATAAATATCTATTGTTAGGCACGTAGAGGATAATAGTTGGCCTCTTTAATACATCTATTACAACATTAACTGCTGAAGATAATGTAATCAGCTACGACTTCTCTTATGATGACGTAGCCGTTGCGGCCTAAGTTGTCGCACCATCTGACACGATGAAGTCTGATATTTGTGTTGGGTGTAAATTATTGGACTGGACCAAATGTTTGATTTGCGCAAAATGGTCGAGAAATTAGTAAATCTTAAGGGTAATATTTTTAGATATTTTTCATTATATACCCCTAACAATTTAAAATATATAAACGTGTAGTCTGGTAATAATAATTTTTTATGGACGCGGGGTGCGACTCCCCGCCATCTCCACCATTTTATTCAGGTTCAAAATCAATGTAGCTATCAATAATCAACACTCCACTATCATTGATGTAACCTTCTTCAATTAAATACTTCGTGATTCGTTCTCTACAACAATCATCCTCGTATAGATCACATTTTTCTGGATGTCTTAGTACAACAAATCTGTTAGCCCAAACTGTTATATCGTGATTGTTTATACTAACTTGGTGAAAATTAATCTCTTCCATTAACTATAAGTATATTTATACAGCAATGAAAAGATATAGTTTATTATACGAATCTAGCATATATGATTATCTAGTATGGGAACCAACTGGAAAATTACAGTATATCGCCGATGAGTTAGATAAAATTCCTACAGACAGTACTAAACTTTATAGAGGAATGTCTGAGAAAGAATATAATATTTTGAAGAGTACTGGTAAAGTTACTTCAAAAGGTAGGGGAAATACCCGAAACATTGTGGGTAGTTATCTAGCGAGTGATTTTAAATTGGCAGCTAGATTTGCCTTGGTCAATTACAGAGACAAAGGAGAAGGTATAGTAGTAGTAATAGATAAAAGTAAGTTACCCGATTTAAAAAATGTAGATCCAGGCAATTATGTTACTAGTTATATACCGATAGAAGCAGTAACCAAAATTATAGACTTAAAACAGTTATGAGTAATATTAAACTAACAAAGGCTGAAGCCGAAAAGAAAGTATATCAACTAACCGAAGATCTCTTACACGTTAAGAAAGACTTCAAGGATGTAGCTGCTGGCTACAAAGATCGCATGAAAGAAATTGAATCTGAAATTAAAGCGATTGTAGAAGAAGCTTCAATTGGAGATCCAACTAAATAAAACAAAACCCGGTCTTTCGACCGGGTTTTTTATTACTGTTGTTTAGGAGCGGGTTTAAACGTACCGTCTTTTAAATTGAGGCTGCCATCACCGTATTTTGTAGCTAAATTATTCAATAAACCTTCTTCTAATTTTTGAATATCTTTCCATTCAGCGAGAATTGCGGTTCTTCTATCAGTTAGTTCTGTTTTGGTTTGTTCCAATTCGATTTCTTCTAATTGCAATTGACCAAGTTCAAATATTTTCTGTTGATATTTGGATTGAACTATTGCGATTTCTTGCATTTCTTGTTCTGTAAATTTAGTAACATCACTCATAATATTTTCATATACATATCTAATAATCTATTTTGTAAATTATTATATTGTGTTATTTTGATAAAGAGGTGATTGCATTTTTTACTTTGGGATCTACTACCAAATCTTGTGTATTTTTATTAACTATCGCTTTTAAGAATTTCTTTAAAACACCCATCAACATTTTATCTTCATCTGAAGACAACTTACTTTTAGAAAGTTCTTTTAATAACATTACCATTGCAGGCAAACTTTTATTTATAGCTTCAATTATAGATGTGGATTGTGCTAATAAATTGGTCGATGTGTTTCCAGATCCCACCGATTCTTGTTCATTTATTTTACCAATTAAATCTTTGACCTGAGAAATTGACGGAGTGTTGTTTAATTCCCATAAAAATCTTTTGATAAATTTTTTCTTTAATTTTTTGGCTATAGGTTTATTTTCAACCGAAATAAAATCAAGAAGTCTTGTTGATTCTAATGAATTTTTTAAAGTGGAAAAATATCTGCTTACACTTTTATTCATTTGTAAATCTTTGCCTAATCCTTTTTTGAGTTCGGATTGAAGTCTTATTAATTGTGAATAATAAGCCCCAAATTTATTTATTTCATCAGGTGTCAATTTATCTTCTTCTACACCTGTTGTGCCTGTTGTACCAGCAGTGCCTGTTGTACCAGCAGTGCCTGGATCACTTGGCGATGATACATTTGAAAAAGCATCTTTTATAGATTTGCCAGCTTTTAATACAGTATATGTTGCATATAATTTATTGAAAATATCACCTATGCCATTTTTATGTAAAATGATATAAAGTTTTTTAAGTTCGTATGGTTCAATACCTAATGAAGGTGTAATTGATTTAATTATCGTTTCGAAATTATTTATAAATTCATTTTTTCTACGACTATCATCCCAATAAGATAATTCATCTATTTCTGTTATAACAGGAGGAGTTCTTATAACAGGCGGTCTAATAGGCAATTCTATATTTTTAGGTATTATTTTAGTATCATTTGTTATATTATTTAAAACATTCTTGGCATCTACTGGCAAATTGTTATATAAATTATCAAAATCTTGTTTTATTTTACTTACATTTATTTGTTTTAAAATAGTACCATTACCAATATCATCGCCAAAATTTAAATCATCAATCTTTTTACTTTGATATCCAGATCTTCCTTGTGTGCCTGTTGTGTCTGTTGTGCCTGTTGTGCCTGTTGTGCCAGCAGTGTCTGTTGTGTCTGTTGTGCCTGTTGTGCCTGTTGTGCCAGCAGTGTCTGTTGTGCCAGCAGTGCCTGTTGTGTCTGTTGTGCCAGCAGTGCCTGTTGTGTCTGTTGTGCCTGTTGTGCCTGTTGTGCCAGCAGTGTCTGTTGTGTCTGTTGTGCCTGTTGTGCCTGTTGTGCCTGTTGTGCCAGCAGTGTCTGTTGTGTCTGTTGTGCCTGTTGTGCCTGTTGTGCCTGTTGTGCCAGCAGTGTCTGTTGTGCCAGCAGTGTCTGTTGTGCCAGCAGTGCCTGTTGTACTTCTTACCGATTTAATCTTATTTGATAAATCTATCAATTGTGTTGCATATTGAATTATTTCGGGGGTAATTAAATCTTTACTTGGCCCATTTGTGAGATCATTAATAAGATTTTCTTTGGTTGATCCTATTTCACTTGCAATACTAGTTAAAAGAGCATCTACATTTTTATCCAAAACTTCAAGATCGTTAGGTGACAATTCTTTTTTTCCACCTAAACCCACTGATCCTTTTAATTTATCTAAAAAACCAGCTTCATTTAAAAATTCTTTATACAACTCTTCGGTGTAATTTATTTCATTCATATTATATATATAGTTTTTTAATCAACGTCTTGTATACTGATTCTTTTACTGATTGAGCATCTTCTGCGCCTGCTTTTGCAGCCAATTTGGCTAACTCATCTGCATTGACAGGATTTCCCATAGACTGAGCCAGGCTCATAGCTGCATATGCATTTGATGCTTCTTTGGGTGTTAAATAATCAATAACACTCTTGCCGTTGATACTCACAGGTACGTATCCTCTTAATTGAGCACTCAAATTAAGTGTCTGTGGTCCAACACCTGAGAAAAACTTTTCTTTGTCGATGATGCCAGCGGCCAATGCAGTCTTCAAGATTCTATATTGAGTTTCGCCTCCTTTACCCGATACCAAAAACTTTTGCATATAGGCATCTGCTGCGTTTGCATCTCCGCCCAGTGCGAGTTTTCCAAGTTCTTTTATAGACTTTCCAACAATTGTTGCATTAGTTGCATCTGCTGCAGCTACATTTAATAAATTTTTAGGTAATCCACCCGCGCTATTTATAACATCGGCAATTTCTTCGTTGTCTGTAAATTTAAGGTAGGTTTTTATATCAGGATAATTTGACTCTTCTGCTGTCTCTTTAAAACTTTTATATAATTCTGCATTTTTTCTGATAATAGTAAGCAACGTTGTGTCTCCGCCTCGTCTTGCGCTCACCATTAATTTTGATACATCAACTTCAGATACTTTGACATTTCCGCTCAATATAGATGCATCTGAGACCTGATCTGTTCCTGGTGCGCCTACAAAGTAAGATTTAGCGCCATCAATGAATCCTCCGCCTTTGAAGTAACTAAATAATCCTTTTGTAAGTGATCCACCAACCAATGATAAACCTGTGACTGTTAATGCCTTTTTAAACGCATCTCCCCAGGATTCTTTTTTGAGATAATGACCAGCAATTGTTCTTATTAATAAACCAACTAAAACGCCGATTACCAATGATGTACCTACACTAGCACCTGCGAATGATACTGATAACATTTTTGTAATGTTGATTAACAGACCAATTATTGTATTGGTCCATTTTGGATTCAACTTTGTAAAATCTTGTAATTTATTGAGCAACGATGTTCCAGAAGAATCGTTCTCATATGTTATGGATCCATCGGGTGCTCTTTTTGCAATTTTCATACTTGGACCCAATTTGGACATTATCATTTGCCAAGCGGATCCTTGTTTTTTTGCATCCAAAATATCTGATTTTAATGAAGATGACCAATTTACAAATCTATTTAATGCATTTACTACAATCGATTGAAATAGGTTCATTGCAATCTGACCGGCTTTACCACCTAATTCTTTTGTTTTTAATGCAGCCTTTTGAATGATGCTTGGTTCGGCTCCAATATTTTTTGGTATGGATGTGTCTTTTAGTCTCACATCAGATCCAACATTATCTAGATATTGTTTATTATCACCGTGAAATTTATTGATCAGTGATAATATATTTTTTGAAGTATCAGCCGTTGATACTGGATCTGTAGCGGCTTCTACTAACAGTGATATGTCTGAAATTTGTTGATTGCGTTTGTATATTTCTCTTAATGTTTTACGAGTACCAACACTTAGTTTAAATTCTGCTAAATGTAGAGTGTTATTTTCTATACATTCGTGTAGAATAGCTAATTCTTTTAACATTCGGTTGAATGTAAATTCGGATTTTTTTAAATTATCAATTTCTTGTTTAGATAAATTCGGATTTAACAATTGATTTTCTTCCAATAAAGCTATCATATTTATATAAATATCTCGGTGTAAATAAAAGTTGATTAAAATAAAGTTGACGTAATCGCTATTTGTATGTATTATTAGATTATGTTCTAAGGCTGGTAATCTTAGAACTCGAAAATATATTACCACATTTAAATATTAAATTATAAATTAGTATGACAGTTAAAAGTGATAGTGTTATGGATAACAATATTAAGTACGTAATCCTACGTGATGGCAGACGAGTTTCAGATTTGGAATATCCATCCAAGGATGAAGCTAAAACTGAATATGATCATTGGTCTTCAATTCTTAAACGATGGCCAGATGGTTCTAAAATTGAAATTGTAGAAGTGAAAGGTAAATAATGAGTGGTAATATATTTGGTCTGAAACAGAAGATTAACGCAGCTAGTACAGAAAAAGAAGTACTAGATTTGTTGCAGATAAGCAAAACATACGTAGATGCATCTCCAGAAACAATTCGTTCTTGGAAAAATGCTTCTGCGAAAAAGTTACAACAGTTAAATTCGACTATTTCGTCAGTAGAAAAGGTTGAAAATGATAGTGATAAACCAGTAAAAAAGAAAAAGAAAAAGTAAGATTTAACCAAATTGGTTCTGAAAAGACGTTACTTCGGTAACGTCTTTATTTTTTCCTATATACTTATATATGATGACAGATAAATACTCTTCATTAACTTTGCCATCTGATTATGGTCAGATGGAGAGTTTGATTAAAATCAATAAAATTAAATTGATGGAACAGGTTGTTTCGTCAATATGTTATGCGGTGGAGAACAATTTGAATGCGATAGAGGTCTTTAATTTTAAAGACTCCGATTTCATAGTAGTATTAGACCGCAATTCTTTCGAAAGTAATTTAAATACTATTTATAATTACTACATCTCATCTGAGGTATATGAACATTGCGGTCGTGTTTTAAATATCAAACAACAACTAAACCAAAAAAATGAGCAAGAAAAAAGACACAAGTCCAAAGGTTCACCAAAACGAAAAAATTAGAGAATCAGTTAGAATAGATGAACGATCTCTTACCCCAAAACAAATTGAATTATTAAATTTACTACAAAATAAAACAACCAAACTAGTCTTTATATCTGGCCCAGCTGGAACTTCCAAAACATATACATCAATATTAGCCGGTTTAAACTTATTGAATCAAAAAAGAGTGAGTGAAATAGTTTATGTACGAAGCATAGTAGAAAGTAGTGATAGCAAATTAGGATTTTTACCAGGTGAAATGGATGAAAAAATGAGTCCATACATTCAACCATTGATCGATAAGTTAGAAGAATTATTGCCAAAACACGACATTGATAAGTTGAAAAAAGAAGAACGCATTCATGGATTTCCAATCAATTTCTTACGCGGTTTAAGTTGGAATGCTAAATGTATCGTAGCAGATGAAGCTCAAAATATGACTAAAAAAGAATTAACCACATTGATCACACGTGTTGGCGAATTTAGTAAGTTATTTATCTGTGGCGATCCTGATCAAAGTGATATCAATGGTAAAAGTGGATTTGTACCGATGATGAACATTTTTGACGACGAAGAAAGTAGAAATAATGGCATTTATGTGTTTAAATTCGACGAAGAAGACATTGTTCGAAGCGGTTTAGTAAAATTTATATTAAAAAAACTAAAAAATGTTGGGTGATTAATAATTATTAATATATTATGGCGATAGTATCCAATCAAGGTAGAACCGTTCCCGAATTACCAACATTAACATCTGGTAATATTGGAAACAATGATTATTTGATCATACAAAATGTAAGTAGCAATTCAACTAAAAAATCTACTGTAAATAATTTTGTACAAAAGACCGGCGATCTTTTAACCACATTCAATAGCTTAAATTTTGTAGGGCCAAACAACACTTATACAGGTTCTTTTAGAAGCTTTGAAAGTGACAACTATTCTGTCATAAGTCAAAAAGTACCAAATCTATTTAAAAGAGCCATAGTAAGCGATTATCTTACTATTGGATACAATCCATCCGCACCAACGTTTTTGGGAATCTACGCAAAGACAATAGATGTTAATCAATCAGTTGGCGGTGGCGGTAATATTACCTTTACTGGAAATAGTTTAAGTAGTCAAATAACAATTTTAGATTATCCAAATGGATTGAATCTTGAAAACACGCCTTTTAAGATTGAACAAATCACAGCTAGTATTGGTATATCAGGCAGTTTAAAAGGTCGTTTATTGGGTAATGTAACAGTTGGCACAGGTAAAAGTTCATTTAACAATGTAGACGTAAATAATGATTTATACGCTGCATATGCTGAAATAGATTTAGTCGCTATAAACGATGGGTCTATCGGCAGTGTAACTATAGATAATTCGCCAATTGGAACAACTACACCTTCAATTATATCTGGTTCAAAAATCTATTCTCAAAATGGATTCTCAGGAGTATTTTCTGGTAGTGGCAATATTTCAATGACTGGTAGTTTAAAAGGAAAGCTAACAGGCAATGTAACAGCTAATTCGGGTATCAGTACATTCAATAATATTTCTGCTGCTAGTATATATTCTAGTGTTTATATTGAATCACCATCATTTGTAGGTACATCTAGTTACTCTTACAATGGAGTTGGCGAATTGTCTTCTCTATCCAGTAGCTACGCACAAACATCAAGTATGTGTATGTCAACTACTGCTGACACAGCTTCATATTTGAATTGGTCTAATCTAACAATAAATGGTACCGCTAGTTATTCTTACAATGGAAGTGGAAAGTATTCCTCTTTCTCAAGCAGTTACGCACTTACTTCGAGTAAAGCTATAAGCAGTAGTTATTCTACAAGAACTACAAGTGCTTCATACGCATTAAGAGCTTCAACTGTACTTGGTACAGTTGATAATGCTTTGAACGCCATAACAGCTGATTCATCTACTACTTCATTGACATCCTCTTATTTATTAAAAGGATCTTTAAATAGTTCAAGTGCAATACCATACTTTGACAATAACAGATTAACAACTGCTCCATTATTTTACAAAAATGAATTTGGACAAATTAATTTGTATATATCAGCTTCCGCTAAATATGCACAATCCAATTTTGTAGTGGTTAATAGAGGATCAGGTACATCAAATTCATCGGGATTAGTATTACATAATAAAAATAGATCTACTGGATATCCAAATCAAGATCAGTGGTTTATATCATCTGTTACCAGTGGTAGTTTGACATTGAGTATTACTACAGGTTCATATCACCTTAAAAATAGTACAATTACATCTAGAACTACAAATCTGGCAGGTACAATGGCAGCGATGAAACAAATTCGTAATGGATTTTATTTCTGGCCATACATTAATACGGATTCAGCTGCAAGAGATGGATCTGTTGGTATAGGTGTAACTCCTCCGGCTGAACCAACTGGTTCTATAGATAAATATTTACGAGCTAAGTTACAAATCAGAATGTTTAGTGGAAGCAACCAAGCTGCTAACGTTAAAGGATCTGTGTTGGCCGGCAACTTTGTAGGCGGAGCGCCTGTTGGTGTAGAAAACAAACAAACCGCAATATTGGTTCAATATGGATCTAGTAGTTTCGCAAATACATTTTATGTATCCAGTAGCGGTGATATGCGTGCGTATGGATCCATCAGTGGTAGCAAGATATATTCATATGGAAGTATCAAAGTTGATAATGGTTCATATATTTCCAAAACAGATAGTGCTATTATAACTGGATCTTTTAAAGGCAATTATCAAAAAGATCAAACAACTGTAAGTGCTACTGTTGCAGCTGCAACAACCAATTTGAGTTTTGATGATTATGATATGATTTATCTAACTGCTACAGCTGCTCAAACATTTAATGTAAATCTTACACAGAAAAAAGTATGTTATCTATATTTCTATAATAATAGTGGCGGAACATCATTTACTTGGACTACAAGTACACCTAATTCATTAAAATGGCCAGGTGGATCGGCGACCAATCCATCAAATGGATCTAGAGATCTATATTCTATAGTATTAATGGGAAGTGAAATTCTCATTAATAGAATCGCAGCTTCTTATTCTTAATACTTTATATTTATAAAATATGGCAACTCCGTGTAATAGTTTAAATGTCCAATTAATAAAAGTCAGCGATCTTGCTAGCTATAATAATATAAAAGCTGCAGATCAACTGATGCTTATAGAAAATACAGCTGGTTCAAAATATTCTAGAAAATCTACTCTTTCAGATTTGAAGAATTACGTTAATTCAGATGGTATATCTGGTTATACAACCTCTTTATTTAATACTACAACTGATTCAAATAGTTTTTATACACGTAATTCAAATATATTTTCTTTTTCTCATGGATTTTCATCAGTACCATCTATAACCAGAGTGGTTTTACAATGTCAATCAAATGATGGACGATTTGTTATTAATCAAGAAGTTGATATATCTTCATTTTTTAATAATCAAACTAAACCAATTTGTAGTATTGCTTCAAGTTCCAACAATATATTGGTAATAGTTCCTACATATACTAGTATTAAAACATATGATTATAATAGTAGTACTAGTATTGTAAGTGAATATAGCATTGATCCAACCAAATGGTACATTAAAATATACGCCTGGAAGTAATTATGTCAACCACCTGCAATTTAATACAACAAGTAAAAATTAGTGATTTATTAAGATATAATACACTAACAGCTAAAGATTTAATATTAACAATTGAATCTGGTTCGTCAAATGATTTATATTCTCGAAAGAGTACATTTGGCGATATTGTGACGTTTTTAAAATCGGTAACAGGTTCATACACAGGAAGTTTTTCAGGATCCGCAAAAACATTAAGAGGCACATTTACAGGTAGTTTCACAGGCAGTTTCAAAGGAAAACATTCAGGTAGTTTTAGTGGTAATTTTAATGGCAGTAATACAGGTAGTTTTACAGGAAGTTTTAAAGGATTGACCACAGGCAGATCCAACACATCTGGATCATTGAGTGGCAGTTTTAGTGGGTATGTATTGACCAAAAAAGCAAATGCTAGTGGAAGTTTCAGTGGAAGTTTGTATGGAACTATAATTAGTAAAAACTCTAAATTGACTGGTAGTTTCAATGGAACTTCAAGAGGTCGTTTTTCAGGAAGTGTTTCGGCTAGTATAAAAGGTTATATTAGTGCTTCAAATCATTATAACGCTAATAGAAAAGTAGCATTTTATGGTACGGCTAGTTGTGCTAAAACAGCATCTTATGCTTTGAATTTAGGGGGATTAGTATCTGGAACGGGTACTTCAAATCAATTTACTTATTGGTCTGGTACAAGTGCGTTGGGATCTACCAATTATATTGTAAGAAATAGTACTATTAATAATTTAGGTAGTATGCCTGCGGGTAGAATTACAGTTAATAATCCTTTACAATTTTCCGCTGTAGGCGAACAGATTATTCAAAACTCTTCATCGGGACAATCTATATCTGGATTAGGATTGCAAACTTCTAATAATTATTTAAGAGCCGCTGCTAATTTTGCAATTTATTATTCGGGATCTCATGTAAATACATCGGCTTTATCAGGCAGAGATGTAATTTGGCAATCAGGTAAATCTGGATGGGGAGTATTGGGTGTAAGACAAAGACTATTAAGTATAGGCAATATAGTAAGTTCTGATAATGTAAATGCTCAATTGCACTTACATTTAAGCGGATCTACTGGTTGGCCAACAGGATACAATCCAAATTCAAATGTATTTTTGATCACATCAGGAAGTAGTCAAACCAAATTATTACGTGTGAGTGGTAGTGGTCAGTTGGATGTAAGAGGTGATATAGTTGCACTATCCACATTCGCTTCATCAGATATAAGACTCAAAAATAACATTAAACCTATAGAAAATGCTTTATCCAAAGTTAATCAGATAAATCCAATTGAATTTAATTGGAAATCAAATGGAAAACAAGATTTTGGTGTTAGTGCTCAACAAATCGAAGAACTGTATCCTGACTTGGTAACTGAAAATATCGAGGGGTATAAAGTTGTAAAGTATAATCCACTTATCGCATTGTTACTAAAATCTATTCAAGAACTACACAAAGAAGTTCAAGAACTAAAAAATAAGATCAAATTTTAATATATATAGGATATATGCCTGTCAATATATTAAACAGATCCGGCCCGTTGAGTTTCAAAAGCGAAACCAATAACAGCGAAAATCTTTCGATTAATAGTTTATTAAATAACTTTTATAATCCAGGTTCAAATAACTTTTCTATATCACAAAGTTATTATCAATTGGAAAATAGGATTGGTAATTCAAACTCCGATTCACGAACAATTAATATCACAAAAGCTTTAGGTGTTGGATTCATAAATAAAGACAATAGACGACCAATAAAGTTTAGTGAATTTTATGGAGCTTCTTATATAAGTAGTTCGTTCAATGTAGCTGCGTCTACTGGTGTTGCTACTGTTAAAATTTATTCTCCAAGTGTAGTACAAAATAATAACTTTTTGACCAATAATATACAGGATAAAATTTATCAATACACATTATACTCTAAGTCAGATGTTACCACGCCTATTGTAGATTCTGGATGGAATAAGATGTTTTCTTATGCTAAATCCGGTGACAATGTTGAATTATTTTATAATTTAATTAATACAAAAGCATATAAATTAGTTTCTAAAGATTGTTTGTCAAATGCATTTTCATCTAGTATGTTTATAGGCACTTGTACAAGTACAGTTGTTGATAATACAACATATACATACACATTGTCTGCCGCAGATTTACCAACCGCATCTTCTTTATTGTTCCAAAAAATCAACAGTGATAAAACATCAAATGGTTATACAAATACGAAAATAACAGATTTGTCTAATATATTGAATAACCTAAATAGCTTACTACAAAATCCAAATATTACAACTTATAAATCGAGTGGACAACTTTTGCCAGTTATATCTTATAAAGATAATTTGGGATACAGTAGAACGTTGACTTTTGACGGGTTGATTTTACAAAAATCAACCACACCGGATGGTCCACTTGGATATTTTTATACTGGGTTGGTAACCGCTACTAGTTCGGGCGGAACAAATCCTATACATGCATATTCTTTTGAAAATACATCTACATTTGGTCAAATTACACTTTATATTTTAGGCACTCAAGATTCAAACGCATCATCTTGTACACCACCGCCAACGCCGACAACAGTTGGAAATTTTCCAACAAATATTTCATTTACAGGCCCAAGATGCGGTTATTTAGATTGCGGCGATGGTTATACTCAACCAGTATGTAATCCAACTTCTACCACGCAAATAAAACATAGTGGTAGCTTCATAATCACGAATAATAACAATGCGGAAATGTTAGCTACCATTAGTCCAACTTGGACTAACTTAGATGGAACACCTTTAAATTCATTAATTAGTACAGTTGATTTTACTCCAACTGGCATGTTTTCCATTTCAGCTAACAGTATACGTAAAATTAGCATTGGCTTTGGGCTGTCTAACTATGAAAATACACTTCAACCAAAAACTTTTACGGCTAAAGGTTCGGTTAATCTAACCTTACCACTGGGATATTCTCCACAATCGCAAAATTGTGAAATTATAGCTAATTTTGATAAAAATTCATGTAATATAAGTTTGCCTATTAAACAAACATGGAGTACTCCAAATTTTTGGCAAGCTGTGGGAATAGATCAGTTATCTTGCAATTCAAATCCAAATTCTGCTCAGATTATATCAAATCCCTCTTCTACAATTCAAGTGAGACACAGTGGTAGTTTTACAATAACAAATAATTCTTCCATCAAACCAATTACATTTACATTTGATAAAAATAATTGGAAAAATCAAAATGGAACTGCTATAGATTCTTTACTTACTCCTGTAGAAATGAATCCTGATTCGCCTATCGTACTACAACCAAACGAAAGCAAGAAAATATCAGTGTCATTTGGAAAAAACAATTATAATAATCCATCTCAACCGGCTAGTATATATTTAACTTGTCCAGTTACAGCAACTACAGATTCAGATTATTATATTAATCCGATTTCTCAAAATACGTTTTATTTTTCATCCGATAAAAACAGCTGTGTTGTTACTACACTAAAAAATCCAAATTGGCCACAAGATATCGGTATTTCTGGTGGGGAAAATTCTATAAATTGTAATTGTGGAACATCTACATCTCCACAAATATGTGATCCTACACTTTTGACACAGATAAAACACACGGGAAGTTTTATAATTATAAATAACAATCCCGATTCAATGACAATTACTTTGAATCAAAATTGGACCAATAACGATGGTAGTGTATTAAATTCTTTGTTATCGCCTGTTACAATTGATCCTCAATCTCCCATTTCTATCGAACCATATAAATCTAAAAAAATAAGTATAGGAGTTGGAATTATAAATTATTCAAATTCAAACCAACCATCAAGTATTGATATAAAAAATCAAGCTGTAGCTACTCTTCCACCAGAATATACCGAGACATCTAAAAATATTACAATTAGATTTTTATCAGATAAAAATAAATGTAAAAAAGAAGTTGTTACTACTGTAATACCTCCTGTAGTTACGCCTGTAACAAGTAATTTAGGATGTATAAGTTATAATTCTAGTATGTTTGAAAGTTGGACGCAAATAAAACTTAGAACGGTGGTAACAATTGCATATAAAACTGGTACATCCGCTGATAAAACTTTTGCCAAAGCAGTTGTTAATGCTTTGCCAAATTCAGGATGTACATTACCAACAAGTATAACACAAGACGGTTATTCAGTTAGTATAAATTGGATTTTGGATACTGCAGGTGGACAAGAATATGTGTGTACACCAGGCACATCAGGTCAATTTTCAGGCACTTATACAGTTGTAACAACCAATTCCATATTAGGAAGTGCAAATTTTTATATATTGTTCTTAAGAAAAAACAATAATAATATAGACGCTGAAAGTTACATTAATTTGTGTCAAACAGGCGGAGTTTCGTCGGTTGGATAAAAAATATTGACGTTTTTCCGAATTTATGTTATATATATTCTTGAATGACACAGATGTGTTATTCACTATAGTGCTCGAGTGAGGCTATTAGGTTAATAAGTTCAATAGAATTATTAAAAGAAAGGTAAATATATGTCAGTAATTAAATATAGTCCGTTTGCATTGCGACACATTGATCGTGATGAGTTTTTAACACCATTTGACCGCGTATTCGATGAAGTATTTGCGGCACATTTCCCAGAACTAAATAAAGAGTTAGGTGTTGGTTTTTTTGAAAAACAAAGTTATCCCCGTGTAGATGTTGTTGATTACAATGACCGTGTAGAAATTCTAGCTGAAATTCCTGGTCTATCCAAAGATGAAGTATCTGTGGATGTACAAGAGAACGTGCTTACCATTAGTGGTCAAAAGATTAAAAATGTTGATGGTAGAGAATCAACTGGAAAGTATATTCGTAGGGAATTGAAACATAGTAGCTTTAAACGAAGTTTTACTTTGGGAGATCAAATAGATAGAAATAATCCCAGTGCAAAGTTTGAAAATGGGTTGTTGAGGGTGACTTTATCAAAGGTCAAACCAACAATTCCTGAAACCAAGAAGGTAAAGATTGATTAATATTCAATCAAGGTTATATTAAACCCCGCCATTAAATTGGCGGGGTTTTTTATTTCTATCTATTTATAGATATGATAAAATTTCATCATTTGGTAATAGCAACATCTTTTTTAATTGCAGGATGCGCTGCGTATTTCAGTGTATATGGTATTGGATTGTTATTTTCAGGTGCAACCATCGCAGCTATGATTATGGCTGGATCTTTAGAACTCGGCAAGTTGGTAACAACTAGTTGGTTATTTAGATACTGGAATAAAGTCAATTTTCTAATGAAGACATATATGATAATCGCAGTATTCGCATTGATGGCTATAACATCATTGGGTGTATTTGGATTTTTAACTGCTGCTTTTCAAAAATCATCGTTGGAAACCGAATTATCATTGAATAAAATTTCTACATTAGAGTCTCAAAAAAAAGAAGAGATTAATAAAATTGAATCTACAAAAAAATCTATAGAAAAACTCTATGTGTTAAGAAATAGTCAAGAAAATAGATTGAATGAAGTACTTACAAACGCATTAATCGCTCGTAATCCAATTCAACTACAAAATATTCAAAATCAAATTAACGATCAAATCACAGATCTTAACAAACAGTTAGAAAACGAAAATGACAAAATTAAAACCTATAGTGCTAAATCTACATCTATAGACGATGATATTTTCAAGTTGAAAGTGGATAATAGTCAGAAAAAAGACATTACAACCTTTAAATTCGTAGCGGATCAATTTAGTACAACTATTCAAAACGTAGTGAAATGGTTTATTGTGGTACTTATTACAGTATTCGATCCACTCGCCGTTGTACTATTATTGGCATATAATATAAGCACGAATAAAATTTATTCGGAAGATGACAAAAATTACGAATTGTATAAAAAACAAGAAAAGCCTACTGATGAATCTAACGTTGATCCAATTCCACCAACTCAAACCATAGTAGAAAAAATTGTTGAGAAGCCTGTTGAGGTTGAAAAGATAGTGGAGAAAATTATTGAAAAACCAGTTGAAGTTGAGAAAATTGTTGAGAAGCCTGTTGAGGTTGAAAAGATAGTGGAGAAAATAGTCGAGCGAAAAGGCAAAACGGGAGTAAGAGGAATGTTTAGTTTTTAACAATTAAAATAATTCTTTTATAATCTTTTATAATTTTGTAGTCGGTTCATATATATGTACTTATAAGTATGGATGAAACTGAACTTAAAGAATTGTATAAATTGATCAAAAGATCATACGACGAATCGTGTTGGAAAACCTTGAATGACGCTTTAGATTATATTTCGGAATTTGTGGAAGTGGACGAAGAACTACCTACAGACAATGATTGAAATTTTGTTATTAATATTACTGTTTGCATCAGTATCGGTTAATGTGTTTTTATTAATCACACTAAAAAAGTTATTTAGCCAGGTTGATATCTTAGAAGACTGGATAATAAACTTTAAAAAATCTGTAGAAAATACTTTTAATAAATTGAAAGACGTTGATAACCGTGGTATCTTTGAAAAAGATGACGACGTTGGTTTTCTTTTTTCTGATTTAAAACAAATAATCGAATCTTTAAATAAAAAGGTAAAAGAAGAAGAAACCGATAACGTTTGATATTATTACTTGAATGAAACAAACAAAAAAAAGTAAAGTCGCAAATAAAAAAACGACTAAAGTAGTAAAAGTTAAAAAACGTAAAATTACTTCTATGGTAAAAAGTCTTGATAAAAAAATAAAAAAACCAACTAAGATAACATCTTTTAAAAAGATAATTAAAAATGAACCACCTAAAAAAAATAAAAAAATAAAATTAGATATTACATATGAATCTAAGAAGATATCTGAGATAACAGTTCCAAGAAATATTACAGATAAAGATATAATAGTAATCAATGATTTAAATGCTATTAATAAAGAAGTAGAAGAGTTAACAGATGTAAGAAAAAAACGTCGTGGTAGAAACAAGAAAGAAAAGATTTATTTTTCTAAAAAAACGGAAGAAGCAATTGTTGAATATAATTTAGAATCAGATATTGCAAAGAGAAATGAAATATATGAAAATCGTATAAAGTACAGTTTTGACAAATTAGTTGAGAACATATTCAATACATTCAAATTCACTTATTTTGATAATAGTCCATTAGAAATTCAAAAAGAAACTGTAGCGCATTTGGTTTCGAATATGCATAAATTTGAAGCTGGTAAAGGTAAAGCTTTTAGTTATTTCAGTATTGTAGCCAAAAACTATTTGATATTTCATAATAATAACAATTATAAACGATTCAATCAACACGTAGACATTAGTGACACTCCAGGAGAAGATAGTGTCTGTTTACAAACAGAAGACGCTCATCATAAGACTATTCAAACCCAAGAGTTTATGAAATTGTTAATTAATTACTGGGAAAAAAATATAACAAAGATATTCACCAAACAAAAAGATCTTAATATAGCATATGCGGTAATCGAATTATTTCGTAGTAGCGATAGAATAGAGAATTTTAATAAAAAAACACTGTATCTTTATATCAGAGAATTGAGTAATTGCAAAACACAACAAATTACTAAAATCATTAATAAGATGAAATCATATCAAAATGTAGTTATGAAAAATTATATAGACAGTGGTAAAGTATAATACAAAACAAAACAAATAAACCACTCCGTTTGGAGTGGTTTTTCTATTTATAGATATATGGACTTAAATTTTGAAATTTACAAAGGAAAGAATTTTTCGGGTCTTTGTAAGGATATAGTGAAAAATTCCGAGAGCAAAAAGGATCAGATTGATATTCTGATATCAGAGTTACGAAGCTTGATAAAAACCATCAATGATGCTACGATCATTGTTCCTATGATCAAAGATTATTATGATGTAGGCATTAAAAACGATGAACAATTGGTTAAATTAGCCGCTGTTGTACAACGTTTAGTAGCTAAAGGCGAAGCTAGTGGTGAAGGAACTTCTATGGTTTTAAGTGAAGACGAACGTAAACAATTGATGGATGAAGTTATAACAATCAGTAAAGGTGAATAATATGGTAAGCACGGACATATCTAAATCAAATAAATCTCCTCAACTAAATGATCAACAAATAAAAGATTTGGTTGATGTTCGTTCACCTATACAACTTGCTGTAGTGGTCGATGTAATTTTTGATGAAACTCATATAAAATTACAAGATGCTTATAAACAAAAAATAAATCCACAAACCGTTCCGCTTAATTATAAAAATGAAGCCGCAAATGAAAATGATGTGGATTTTTCTTATATAGGTCGAGCTAAAGTAAGAATATTGTCTCAAGAAAAAAAGTCATCAGTTGAAAAATTGCCTTGGGCTATACCACTTGAACAAACCATCACACAATATCCATTGGTTAATGAATTGGTATTGGTGCAAAAGGTTGGAAACAATTATTACTATAGCAAACCATTAAACAAATTCAACTTCCCCAATAATATTGATTATACAGTTGAAACAGTATATAGCGAAGATGGAAAGCCGGCTGTACCTTTTTATTTTGATGGTAATAGAGCCACTTATACATCCGCTCCAATTTATTCAAAGTATAATAATATAGGATACGTGGGACAATATTTTATTTCAAATCCATTTATAAGATTGGTTAAGAAAAATGAAGGTGACACTGTAATAGAAAGTAGATTTGGTCAATCAATTCGATTTAGTGCATATGATGATAACAGACAAAATGATAAAGGTGTATATCCATCTTACGATTTAAATGGCAATTTATTGAAAGACTCAAGCGGCGGTGGATATGGTAATCCTAAAGTTACTATTAGAAATAGACAGAGAAATATTGCTTTGGATGAACCGCAACAATTACACCCTAAGTTACCACCTATTCCTAAAATTACACCTATTGAAAAGAATTTCGGTGGGCAAATACCAGAAGATATTAATAACGATGGATCCACTATTCAGTTAACAAGTGGCAGAACATCGAGCGATTGGAAAACTACAGTTTATAAAAATACATTTGGCAAAACATCAAATGGAGAACCAACTGAAGAACAAGTAAGATTCAATCCAAAAAATTCCACTCCATTTGTATTTCCAACTTTAAACGGCGATCAAATTGTAATAAATACTGATAGATTGGTGTTGAGCAGTAGGTTTGCAGAAACACTACATTTTAGTAAAAAACGTTATGCCGTAACTACTGATAGCGAATACACAGTAGACGCTAATGATAATGTAGTTATAACTACAAATAACACTGCTACTATAAATGCTCCACAAATATTTTTGGGTCAATATGGTGAAACTAATGAACCAGCATTATTGGGTCAAACAACTGTAGATTGGATGTATGATCTTTGTAATTGGTTATTGGATCACGTTCACTGGCATCATCACGTACACCCACATCCACATACACATCCTAGACTAGATCAGCAAGGAAGGACAACAACTCCAGAAAATACAAAGGATGCTAATCCGGATCAAACGCAAATACCAGTACAACAAATTAAACTACAATTATTAAGAGATAATTTACACAAGACACTAAGTAGACGAGTATTCGTTACTGGAGGCGGTTATGCTCCTGGCAGTAACGGAGTTAAACCAACTGGAAGTGGCGGAGAGTGTAAAGATCCAGTAGTAATTAATACAGTTACAGGAGCTGGAGTTGTCGGTGATTTCAAAGGTAGAAATCGTCGTGAAGGTCCAGTACAAGTTGAATTTGAATTTGAGAATTAATTATGAGTGATTATTATATAGCCTATGAAGAAACTGTACCTTGGAATGGTAGCGTTTTTAATGCTAACGAATATAGAAGAGCTATAAACTTATTCTATTCAAAAGTTGATCTTGTACAACCAAATGTAATAGTGGAGGATGGTGCTCCAACCCCAAATATTTCTGTAAAAAATTTATCTCCAGATGCAAATTTTCCCAACGAATTGAATTTTAGTTTAAGTGGAAAATTTTCAACATCAAAACGTGATGAATTAACCGGAAATTACTTAGCAAATGTTACTTTAAGTGGAGACGTTAAGGTTCCAAGACAAACATCTAGTGGAAAAACACTGAAAGTTATTATAGCATCTTCTTTTAAGACTACACGTGCTGTTGGAAAGACTCCAGGTGAAGCCTTCAATAATGCTTTTAAAGAACTAAGAGAATCTTTGCTACAAACTTTAGCTGATCAAGTTGGTGGTTCTGGTAAGGGAATTAAAGTGGAACGACAAGACCCATTTACCGATCCAGATCCTGCTTTAGTAGGACCACCTACACAAACGATATCAGGAGTTACAAATAAAGCTCCTGTGGTAGACAATCCTAACATAAAACTTCCAACACAAGAAGTAAAGGGGTTAGATGCAAATGCAGCACAACAAGCAGCCTCAAAAGCCCAGGACGCAGCGAGTAGTGCTACATCTCAAGTTAAAAGTGTAACTGGAGGATTAACATCACAGGTTCAAGGAGCTGCTGGACAGGCACAAGGTGCATTACAAGGAGCTACAGATCAAGTTCAAGGAGCTGCTGGACAAGCACAAGGTGCAATTGGTGGTGCTCAAGAATCTGCAGGTGGAATACTTAGTAATCTTTCATCTGGAGTTAAAGGTGCAATTGGCGGAGGCGCTTTAGGGGCTGGTATTGGAGCATTGGCAGGTGGAGGAAAAGGCGCATTGATTGGTGCTGGTGCTGGATTGGTAGCAGGTGGTGTAGCCGGTAAGGTATTTGATAAATTCAATCCAAAAGGTATAACACCAGATGGTTTGGGTAAGGATTGGTCGCCTGATAAGTTTAGTCCTGAATCTATAGCTGGAAATGATACGATTGTTAATGCAAAAACTGGCGCAATTAGTTCAACATCTAAATTAGCAGCTGGATTAAAAGGTGGAGTATTAGGTGGCGCTCTAGGTGCTGGAGTAGGCGCATTGGCTGGGGGAGGAAAAGGAGCTTTAATAGGTGGTTTAAGCGGTACTGCACTCGGCGCTGGTTTATCTGTTGGCGGAGTAACAGGCGGAGCCTTGGCTGGAGGTGGGTTGGGTGCTGGTATAGGTGGAATAGTTGGGGGTGGAAAAGGAGCTGTAATTGGTGCTGTTTCTGGAGGTGCAATTGGTGCAGCTGCGGCTAAATTAGCCAGTATACAGAAGGATATGCCTAAACCAAATATACCCAAACCACCTAGTACACCTCGTATTAAGACAGTCAAGATACCAAGACCATCTGACACAAAAGGAGCACAAGCATTATTAAATTTACCTAAATCTCGTTTGGGTTAATAATTATATATAATAATATGAAAATAGACGTATTAAAAGAATTTATCAAGAAAACAGTACAACAAGAGGTACGAAGTGTAGTACAAGCTGAACTTAAGCTTCAATTGGCAGAAATATTTTCTAAAGAAGTTCTTCAAGCCAAGAAAAAATCATCTGATTCTGATTTGGAACAACAGATTCTAAAAGAATTGGAAACTATGAATGAATCTGTTGTTGAAGAGCCAGTTAAACCCGTAAAGAAGTTTGTCAAATATACAAGTAACCCAATGTTAAATGATATTTTGAATCAAACTACCGGTGGAATACCACAAGAAGGCGGTATGGTTAATATGATGGGTGGATTTGGTGGTGCAACTCAAACTACAATAAATGAGACCAAAGTTCCAGAAAATGCTCCTGCACCGGTAAAATCTGTGTATTCAGCAATGAACAGAGATTATAGATCTTTAATGAAAGCAGTAGATAGTAAAAAATCCAAAGTTTAATTATGGCTAAAAAAGCACTAGGACTTAAAATACCGTTTAGATTGGGTCAAGATGGTTATTTTGAAACAAATGTTGATACTATTTCACAAGTTTCTAGTAATATAAAGAATCTTTTATTAACCAAACCAGGAGAACGCAGATTTAATAATGCGTTTGGTTCTTCATTATATAAAGTTTTGTTTGATCAAAATGAATTGGGTGAAATGTTGCCTATGTTAGTAAATCTCATTCAAAATGATGTAAATAGATTTATGAACGGTGTAATAGTTGAAGATGTTAAAGTTCAATTATTGGAAAATGATGTTGTAAATAATGATTATAATAAAATATTTATAAAAGTAGCCTTTAGTTACAAAGAATTAAAGTCAACCACTGAAGTGATTATCACAAACAACAATATATAATGCAACAATTAATTAACAAAACATTTAAAGCTAATACAAAAGACGTTTTGTATTTAAATCGTGATTTCACTTCTTTAAAACAACAACTCATTGATTTTACCAAACAGTATTATCCACAAAGTTATAAAGATTTTAGTGAAAGTTCACCAGGCCAAATCTTTATTGAACAAGCTTCTTTCGTTGGGGATGTATTATCATACTATACTGATTATCAATTCAAAGAAAGTTTTATTCAATTTGCAGGTGAACGTAAAAATATTATAAACCAAGCTCAGTTTTTGGGATATAAGCCAAAGGTATCTTCAGTATCATCCACATATGTAGAGTTGTTTCAATTGTTGCCCGCAACTCGTACTTCGGGTGTTAATGGTGAATATATACCAGATGAAAGATATTGTTTGATTTTAAAACCATATACACAACTATCCAGTGTATCAGGTGTATCATTTATAGTTGAAGAAAGTGTAGATTTTAGTCAAGATACCTTATTCTCCCCAAGACAAATAAGTGTTTATAATCGTGACAACACAGGTGCTCCTTTATTTTACTTGGTGAAGAAAACTGCACAATGTTACTCTGGTCGAATAACTTCAAAAACATTTAGTGTTGGCGACCCACAAGCATTTTTAAAAATAAAGTTAGATGAAACCGATGTAGTTAAGATAATCAGTGTGGTAGATTCTAATGGTAATAATTACTATGAAACTCAGTATCTAGCACAAGATACAATTCCACTATTAATCGATAATGTACCTCTTAATAATCAAACATTATCACCATATAGAAATGAAACTCCTAAGATTTTAAAGTATCTACGAACTGAACGCAGATTCATCACAACAGTAGATCAAAATAATTTCACTTATATTCAATTTGGTGCAAATACGGAAAACTATGAAAACACTGTTATTATACCAAATCCAACTAATGTTGGCGTTGCATTATCCAATCTAAAGAATTTAAATATATCTTTGGATGGTACAAACGTATTGAAAGCCAATTCATATGGTGTATCTCCATCAAATACAACATTGACCGTTAATTATGTTGTTGGCGGTGGTTTGGATTCGAATGTAAATTCTGAAGAAATAAATAAGATTGCTAGTACCGATTATTTAAATGACGTAACCAGTTTAACTGACAGTGAAGTTATTTTATTAAACAACATTAAAAATTCACTAAGAGTAAACAATCCACTTTCATCAACTGGTGGCAATGATGCGGAAACAGATGAAGAAATTCGTCAAAATGCTATATTAAACTTTTCTGCTCAAAACAGAATGGTTACTTCCGAAGATATTCTACTAAGAGTATACTCATTACCAACTTACTTGGGTAACATTTCAAAGGCATATGTTGAAAGTAATTCTAATAGACGCATTCAATACAACCAATTAATACAAGGTGTGGTAACTGAAGGTGGCAATGAAGCTTTGGATCTAAATCCATTAAATCCATTGGATAGAAGAAAGTTTTTGGAAGCAAGTAATCCATTTACTAACAATCTTTATTTGTTGGGGTACGATGTCAATAAAAATTTAACAAAGTTGAATCCTGCCACATTACAAAATTTAATAAGTTATCTTAATAACTTCAAGATACTCACAGATAAGATCAATATCATTGATGGTTATATTATTAATTTAGGATTGGACTTTAAAATTACAGTATTTACCGGCTTCAATAAACGAGACGTATTAAACAACTGTATTCAGTCTGTAAAAAACTATTTGAATATTGATAATATGAGTTTTAACCAACCAATAAATCTCAGTCAGCTCAATTTCGAAATAATGAAAAACGAAGGAGTTCAATCTGTAATTGAGTTGAAGATTAAGAATTTGACAATTGATGATGGGGATTATTCACCTATAGCATATAACGTAAGTATTGCTACACAAAATAATATTCTCTATCCATCAAAAGACCCATCAGTATTTGAAATTAAATATCCTGATAACGATATAAAAGGATTGGTAGTATAATATGCATATTTTCATTTATCCATCTCAAGACACTTATATTAACAATTCCGACAAATTCCAAAACAAAAATTTTGGAATAGACGAAATATTAGAAATATATGCGTCAAACGTAGGCAAAAAAACTGTTTATACAGATCCAAATTGGCACACTCCACCTCTTACCGCCTCTTCATACGGTAATAATGGATGGTTGGCATACACCACCTCTTCATTGTTCATTTATTCTGGCAGTAAGTGGTATGCTTTTAATCTTACATCTTCTGTAATACCAAATACATCATTTATTGCTAATTTTACAGGTAGATTGTCCAATGTAACTACTAATCCAAAACGACCACTTTATATTTCTGGATCTGCTAATTATGCATCAGGATCGTTTTCAGGTAGTATGAATGTAACCAGTTATTCATTTTTTACGGGAAGTTGGAGTACAGGTAGTTTTTCTGGTTCTGTAAGAGTTGGTAGTTTTTTCACAAATTTAAAAGTAAACAAACGTACATACACAACTAGTCCATTAACGTCATCTTTGACAGGCACAGGAAGCTTTAAAAATTTAAGAGGACGAATACTGGGTAAATCAAATACCGGCATACCGTGTAGCTCCAGTTTTTATTCTCCAGTAAGAGCTTTTAATTCAGGATCATTTACGGGAAGTTTTAGTGGTTCAAACTCTAGGTTATATATAGAAACACTAACATCTAGTAAATTATATTTTACTGATGTAATTAATTTTACTGGGTATTTTAAAGGAAAATATACAGGTTCATTTACACAACCATCAACAGCTAATTATTTAGTTAAACCTGAGTTTAGTAGAACATTAATTAAGTTTGATTTAACCACATTGAGTCAGTCTATTTCCAAGAACGAAATTAGTAGTTCAAAATTAAAATTTACACTAAATTTAAAAGCATGCGGTATGAGAAATCTTCCTCTCAATTATTCCATATATGCTTATCCAATAAGTCAAAGTTGGGAAAATGGAAATGGTAGATATGCAGATGATGGTTCTCAATTAGGAGCTACTTGGAACAATAGAAGTTATTCGGGTAGTAATTTGTGGTATGGTAATAAAATCACAAATAGTTATCAACAAGTAAATTATTTATTAACAGCTTCATATTCAAGCGCTAGTTTTCAAAATCAAGGCGGTACTTGGTATTATAAAGTTCCAGCTTCTTATACAAACAAGCCAAAATGGATTTGCAACTCCACTCCGTTTCCATCATTAGTCAACAGTGGATTAATTTGCAGTCAGTCATTTACTTATGGTAAACAAAGTGACATATCAATGGACATCACGCAAATTGTCCGTTCTTGGTTATGTGGATGTATTCCAAATCAAGGACTTATGTTATTGAGTTCATTTGAAATAAGTACACCTCCTCTTCAACCAACCAATGGATTGTTACAGTTTTTTAGTAAAGATACCAATACCATTTATAGTCCATATATTGATGTAGGGTGGAATGACACTGTATTTAGTACAGGTAGTTTAAAGCCTGTGTCATCTTCTATACAAAATCTAATTACTTTACAGTCATTAAATAGTGCATATAAAGCTGGCAGTGTTGCTAAAATATTTGTTTTTGCGAGAGACAAATATCCTCTAAAGACATTTAATAAAGCATATCAACAACCAGCAATGGTCACTCCTAAGTATTTGCCAACTTCTTCTTATTATATGGTAAAAGATGCTGAGTCTGAGGAGGTCTTGGTTAACTTCGACGAATATACTAAGTTAAGTTGTGATGCTTTGTATGGTAATTATTTTAAATTAAATACTAATGGATTACCTCAAGAACGTTATTTGACAGTATTTATTAAGGTAGAGTACAAGGATGGTACAATTGACATCGTTGATACTGGAAAAATATTTAAAATAACTCGTTAGTATGGCAAATATACCATTAGTATATAACGTATCATTAAGTGATATACAAACATTTAAAGACTTTGGTACATTTCAAAATAACTTTGATGATTTTGGAAATGACCAATTGGTTTACAATATATCACAATCATTTGATGGCAAATTCAATTATATTAAATTACCAATTAAAAGTTTTTTATATAACGAAAACAAAATTGCTGATACATCTACTGTAGAATTCACCGAATTACAAACGTCTGCGGTTGAAGAAAAAAGAAATTTGACAGATGTTATAATTCAGTATAATAATTTGATTGAGGAAAATAGAATCTTAAATCAAACAGTAAATAGCTTGGTGGAGAAATATGAAAACAACGATGACAAACAAGTTATCGCCGCTATGAAAAACGAAATTATTGGTTTGCGAATCAAACTAGGTCAAGGAAAAGTTCCTTCGGATTTTGGTGACGACTATCCATTTTTACCATTAACTTCTTAATATGCCTTACGACTATTTGACAATAAACGATAATGATTTAAATAAGGGCATTACAAGTGCATCTTATTTGAATGCTAATTTACAGTCTTTATACGAACAAAAATTGGTCAATGAGGATATATTTTATGGAGAATCTGACGATGACTTGTTTGAGTTTACTCTTTATAATAACAATCAACAACTAGTAAGTTTTAACAGAGTAGTTCCTTCAGTTACGTATTCTGTATTACAAGGAAGCTATAGAGATATTAATAACGTATTGCGATCATACAGATTTGCAAACCCATTTACAAATATTGTATCTTATAAGAATGATATTTTATTACATCCACAATTTGATTTAAATGCAAGTGGAGTGGGTCCTGGTTTATATTATTTGTTGTATAACCCAGTTAGAAATATAGCTGGTAATCCAACGAACAGATTAGTTATAAAAGAGATTTCTCCTAGTAGAACTGAAATACGATTATCTTACGCATTTGACACAACTAAAAATGAATCATCTAGATTAGATACTGTTAAGATAACATCTTTCGCGGATAAAAAATATTTGCTATTAAGAATCTATCAAGATTTAATCGCTATTATTAAAAATAATCCAATTGAACAAGACTTTTTATTAAATAAAGACAAGTATAATTATGTGGACATTTGTTTAAAGTTGGGACTTAAAAGCGAAGCCGAATTGCAAGAGTTTATAACATCAACTTACGTTGGGTATAATACAATTATAAAATTAAATAATGATACGGATAATACGATTCTACAGACAAGTAAATTTTCAGGTATACAAGAACAAATTAATAATTTCATTTACACATACAACAATGTAGAATTTACTAGTGAAGACATATTGGAGTCTTTTAGAATAATCACACTAAAGGTGTCTCAAGATAGAGTGTTGCAAAAAAGCTCTGTAAATGACATTGATCTACAAAATATATTGGGGTTATTTGAACAAACAATTTATACCGATTGGATATTACCACAGGTAACTAATTTACTTGAAAATTATAAAACAAAATATTACGGTTATTACAAGAATGCTTTAAATTTTGACAATGGAAATTTGATAAAAATTCTGGATCATACAAACTATTTGAATCCAACGGATGATACTTTTAATATCCAAGTAAAATTAGATGCACCGTTACCTTTGCAGTATAATGTAAAAACAACTTGTTGGATATCAAATATATCAATTGCGCCAATTTATTTCAAAGCTAACTTGTTTACATCAAAAATATCAAGAAAAGTATTTTTGAATGATATAAACTTTGATGTTCAAGTTAATACGGTAAATCCATCGACGCAGAAGTTCGATAGTAACGATGTATTTACATTGGATGAATCAAAAATAAGATTGAAGGAAAAGTACAATGATCTGTATATTGATTATACAGATTTTAACAATTTTATTAATTATTCATCAGCTGAATTGCGTACTAAAATTGCTAAGAATAAGATAAAAGACTATAATCAACTTGAATCAGTTAAAAAATCAACGATTACATCTTCGTTGAATACAAACGATTTAATTTCATCTTCGTACAGTCAATTAGTAAATCAAAAAACAGTTCAGCAAATTACGTTGTTGGATACATTCGATGAATATGAATCTTATTTGTTTTTTAATTCGTCCAGTATAGACGACAAAATTGACGAAGCCATTACATATGATTCGAATAACTATAATAGTTTGGTGTATCAACTTCCAGAATATGTAAAGGATGATTCCGATTCAGCTGATTATATAAAATTTACAGCAATGGTTGGTCATTTTTTTGATAACATACTAGTCTTCATCAAGAAATTTCCAAAAGCATATCCTATTTCCAACGATGATTCAAACTATTATCCAAAGAATTATATAGATGAATTATTGAATAGCTTTAGCTGGAATATTGATATTGATAAATTTTCTCAGAGCGATTTAAATCAGTTATATTTCAATAATCAAGAAATTGCGGGTTATAATTCCGCGTCTTATTTCGATTATACAAAATCAATTTTAAATAGATTTGCGAATAATATTTCATCAGTATATAAATCCAAAGGTACAGTCAGTTCATTTGAAATGATACGTACTATGTTTGGTATCCCAGCTGGGATAATATCTACTAGAGAATATGGAAGTGCAGATTCGTTTTCTAACCGTGATAATTACTTTGTATACGATGATATCATTTATATGACAGATTTCAAGGAAAATAATTTCTTGAATTTTGAACACACTAGTAGCGATTTCATTTATACTACTAGTAGTTATTATGCATCTGGATCTAACATTAACACATTCACTAGTAGTACCGAGTATTCTTCTCGATTTAATGGTATATCTACAATAGAATTTTCTTTAAGATTTAAATCTACGAATTATAACTTTGGTGATAAAATACAATTATTGTCAAAACATAGAAATGAAAAATCCGATTGGAATTTATTTGTTAAAAAATCAAAACAGTCTGAGTCAGGTCAGTTAATATTTGAAATTCATCCATATGAATTGGGCAACACAACGTCTAGTTTAGTACTGGATGAAATGCCTTTGTTAAATGGAAACATTTTCACAGTGATGTTAAAACGTGAACCTGTCGCTGGCAATTTTGAAAAATTTAATATAAGTTCAAGTAAAGTCACAAACCAAATTACACCATTTATCATAGAAGATGACGGAGATTTCATAATTGAAGACGACAGTGATTTTGTAACACTAGCGTCTCAAAAAACTACTTTAACATCGTCCAACTACCTCAATTCAGCAAAAGAGTATATTCCATATGTTTATAGTTTATCTATTAATCAATACGATGGAAGCGTTAAAAACTTTTCATCCACTAAACGTAAAATTATAAATAATACCGTAAATAAAAACTTTTCCTCTGGTAGTTATTATATAGGCAATTATTCATCTTCCGTATCATTTATAGGAAATTTAGACAAAATTAAAATATTAAAAGAACCACTTGATAATGAATATTTCGATGAACATTCTTATAATTTAGATTCAATATCAATACCAAATAAAGAAGATGTTTATTCCAATTTGTTTTATTTATGGAGTTTTGATACGCCTGTAGATTTGTATTCACCTACATCTATTAGTACAACTGTAGACAATCAAAATATCTATTATCAAACACAATTCTTTGCTTATAATTTCGGCCAAAAAGAAAAATATTTTAGCTATCCAACTTGTTCTAATGTATTGATAAATCAATTTCCATATCAATTTGATAAAATCAATGTAAAACAAACTATAAACACAAATAACTTTGGGCCAAATTATAAGATTAATAGTAAGATAAACAAAATAACAGAAACCGCGTTGTCCAATTTAACACCGTATGATTATTCAACTCGCATTCAGGATAGTTTGGGTGATGATTCCATTTTATCTGGATTTTTTATAAGTCCATATAACTATTTGAATCATAAAATAGAGAATTTTATAGGTTTAGATGGTATAGCAGATATTATTGGTGAACCTGAAAATCTAAATAAGCAAAATTATGCAGGGTTAACTACTTTACAACGTGATTTTGGCAAAATAAATGAAAAATATGTATATCCACAAGAATTTTACAGCACTTATAAATTCTATATTGATTTTTCTATATTCGACGTTGTACAAAATTTAAAACCCGCTAGATCTAATTTATTGACCGGAATTTTATTAGAACCAAGCTTGTTTGAACGTAAAAAGTTTAATTACAGAGATGTGGAGTTTGTAACCAATAATGAATTTAATTTATATTTTAATAATAAAGTTACATTTACGTCATCATTAATAAATACAAACAATACTTCAAGCTTTACTATAATAACCAGTTCGTATATTAATAATATTACAAAGGATGAAAATACATACAACTATTCTCGTCTCGAAATTAAAGATACAATCGATGATCGTGATTTTATTTATGCAAAGTATGGTAAATATGTATACGTCGATCCAAATGGATACAATGTACGAGATACCGTTAATGTGGCCAGAAACGATTATTATCAATCTGTTAACAACAATGGGATTGTGGTAACATTTACTTCTTCATTTGACGAAGTTCAAGTTATTGGTTCTGGATCGGGATATTCATTGAACACATCTGGTACAGCAGGTACAGCAGGTTCATCTGGCACATCTGGAACTGCAGGTTCATCTGGCACATCAGGCACATCAGGCACTTCTGGTACGTCAAACTATATAGGATTCAATGTACAAGTTACTGGAAGTAAGTATTTGAAAAACTACTATAAAGGTGTGTTTAATACAGGATATTCTAATAGACATTTAAGTAAGTTTTCATTTGTTGGAAGTAGAGCAAAATATCAAGCAATAAGTGGTTCTAAAACACAACTTGTGAACGGATTGAAATTGCGTTCAAAAGGTGATATTACATATTATACTTATATCAAGGGTAAAAATGATCAAAATAGTACTGTAAATAGAGATGGTGTTACAAATGGAAGTGCGCCTGTTATTACTATACCTGGATTTTTAAGTTTGAATATCGAAACTAATAATGCTCCTATATATGGCGATACAACTGGATCAATTGGCAATCCAGATTCACTATTCATACAATTACCATTAACCGCTTCTTTACTAACCAGTGCAAGTTTAGAAAGATACATAATGAATTTATAATTCACATTTTTGAGTAGAAATTAAAACTTATCAATAATTATTATATATGGCATATTTAAATAACAACATTCTTACAGTGAATGCTGTATTGACTAAAAAGGGAAGAGAAATCCTTGCAAAAACGGGTGGATTAAACATTACAGCCTTTGCATTGGCTGACGATGAAATTGATTATACACAGTTTAATCCAAATCATCCACTAGGTAGTGCATATTACGACATAGCTATTCGTAATACTCCTATTATGGAGCCGATTACAGATGAATCACAGTCAATGAAGTATAAATTAGTAACACTAAATGACGGAGTAACTTCTGTACCAACTATAAGTGTAGCACAAAGTGAACTTGGTCCTTTTGATAGAGATTATACCGGAGAAATTTTAATTAGTCCTAGTACAAATCCTACTTACAACGTTACTCTTGGATACACAGCAATTTTGGCAAATAAAAATGTTGGTACATTGGTTGTGACCGAAACAAACAGTTTAAATTCAACAAGTGCTACGATTCCTACTTTCTCGGGAGATTTAACTTCACAAACCTCGCAAGTGGTAGTTGGTAATAAATTCAGATTCGTACCAAATGCTGGCTTGTCTAAAACAACAACCACTAATATTACAATTATTGGTAATGAAAGTGGCGGTAATACATCCATTACAGTGACAGTTAAAGTTCCAACAACAACATAATTATGATATTTAGTAAATTTAATAATGACGACATCGTAGTTGGTAGAATAAATCAAGTATCATCCGGTTTATTTGGAACTGGTAGTTTATTTGTCAGTCAATCTACGTTTATAACACAATCGGGTGTTACTGGTCAAGCTAATCAACTTACTGGATCCAGTCCATACGATGTAAGAAACGGTCAATATTATATTGATATTTACTCTGGTGGGGACTTATATTTTGATGTAGCATATGGCGATTATGCAAATAGTGGTAGTTCACTTTTTGATGTCACTACTTATACAACTCCAGTATTAACAAATGAAACGAAAGTCATTTATTCTCAATACAAAAATACGCTCTTACAACCAGGCGATACTTTATTTAGTTTTGCATCTGGAAGCGTAGACGCTACTGTTGAGAGTGAAGCTATTTATGTAATTAACTACGCAGCCGATAAATTTAAGGATCAGATAGATGCTGGACAAATACAAATTTCTTTTAGCGGATCTGTCGCACCAAAAAAGTTTACATTTATCGATGATTCACAAGTTGTAAATAAACAACAAAATTCATATAACTTAATTTCAGGTTCTATTGTAAATGGAATTGCCACACCTTATTTGAAAAATGGATCTCCAGTTTATGCAGGTATAGGATTGGTATACCCATCAAACGGCGTTATTGTATTTAATGCTATAAATTTAGATAAATTCGTAGGAATTACAGCCGGTCAACAAATTTTAAATCGAAAAAATTATTCTAATAGTGTAACTACCACAAATCGAAGTGGATACTGGAAAGTTTGGACAAGAGATTTTTACAATTCTTTAAGAAGATCCAAATCAACTATGGGTGTTAGAAAGTCTGAATTTGTACCTTCTACAAATTACTTCGTCCGTGTTAAAAATAAAGAATTTAACTATAGCAACAATCCAACTTTTGTTTCTGATGGAAATGATGGTTTGACTAAAGGAACTATTATTTATCAAGATTTGATTAATAATCCAAGAACCTATATTACCTCGGTTGGTTTATATAATGATAATAACGAACTATTGGCAATTGGTAAAATTAGTCAACCTACAATGAAATCTTTTGATAACGAATTATTGATTAAGGTACGGATTGATTTCTAATATAGAATAGTTTGTTTTTATTCTATTTATAATAGAATGATCAAATTTTTTAAAACACAAGACGTACTGGTTACCAGATTTACTGTTTCCAAAGAAAAGACGTTTAATAACGTTTTAAATAATCTTCTCGTTGGCACAGATGGAACTGATGATAGTACATTTCCGATACAATTATCTTATATTTCTTGCGATAATAATAAATCTGGAAGTTGCGAAGGAGTTACTTTTGATGGGTCATATTTAGCAATAACTCAATTTGAACAATTGTCTCAAATTGATTTTTCTGTGGGTAAATATGTAAATTCTAGTTCTATTTTTTATCCATCGTCGAGTGTTAAATGGAATCCAACAGTTAATCCGGTAAACATAGACGGAACATATAAAGGTCAAATTTATAATACCATAAATAAAATGTATTATAATAACTACAATAATAGTTACAACATATTTGGCTTTGATGATTATGATAATCAACGAACTAAACTGGATCTTACCAATGATTTTTCTTTGTATCGATTATCCGTTGGTCAGACTGGAGATGGAATCAAAAGGAATTCCGTAGTAATATATAATCAATCAGGAGATATTGTTTCTAATATAGAAGATGATGGTAATCACAACTTGATATTGGGTGGAACTTATTTCATTAATAGTTACGAATTTACAACTGGAAGTAAAGATACTGTAGAAAACCGTGGTACTTATGGTCTGGGTTATTATTTATTGAATACATAGTATGAGTTTAATTAACATATATAACGAACGATATGGTACCGCCGTTGCTACTAATGGTAATATAATAGCAATAGGAAATCCACCAACCAAAAATTGGGATTATTCAGAAGGATTTTCTCGTAAAGGTCAAATATTTTTAGTTCGTAAAAATCAATTTGGATCAAATTATGAAGTGATTAAAACTTTATTGAATGAAAATGAAAACTTGTTAACTCCATATTATACAGAACAAAGTAGTAGTATGGTAAACACAAGTTCTTTAATTGCTAATAGTGGCAGTTTACCAAATGTAAATGCGTCATGTAGTTATTTAACAATTGAAAATTACACCAAATTTGTTTATCAGAGCAAGTATGGAGAATCATTGGACGTTAGTGATTATTTCCTCGTAGCCAGCGACATTTCACTAACTCAAAGTGTCGATAATAGAAACTTCTTCACACAAAATCAAGTAAACATATATGAAATTGATCCAAATTACGTATATGAAAGTGGAAGTATCAGAGCTAAATCCACTGATTTTACCAAGGAAACTGTAAGTACTTATCAAATAAGTTCGACTCCTATTGCTTATTTAACATCGTCAATAAATTCCCAATTTGGTAAAGCTGTTAGCATTTCAAACAATTATTTAGCGGTGGGTGCTCCTGGTTTTAATAATGGTCGAGGGTGTGTTTATGTTTTTAAGAATGTAAACAATAACTACAATTTTGTACAAAAATTAAGTAGCAGTGTTACTTTAGATCCATATCAATCCTCATTCGGATTCAGTGTTTGTATAGACAAATATTCTGAAAATAAGTTGGTGGTCGGATGTAACCAAGTGTCCGCTAGCAAAGTGTTTTTATTTACATCTGGTTCAGGTGGATGGAGACTGTCTCAGAGATTCCAAAATATAACTGGATCTGAATATTTGAAATTGGAGGGTTTTGAATTTGATTTGTATCCATCAGGTAGTTTATCAGCTGCTCAAAGAAATAATAGATTTGGTTATTCTGTGTCTTTACATAAAAACGTTCTAGCAATAGGTTCGCCCAATGATCTTTTGTATTATGAATATTCAGGTTCAAACGTTTTGAGACAAAGAGGCGCGACTTATATTTATGAAAATGGATTGTGTCCCACAGGATCCAATCAATATTTGTTTATCAAAAAACTTTATGGTGATGATATAACTTTTAAAGATAATATGATGGGATATTCGGTTTCGACTTATAATAATAAAGTACTAATCGGGTCACCCAAACCATATTTTCCATTTAGCTCACTTTACATTTCCAGTTCAGTTAAATACTACGATAAATTTTACGACGTAAATGATTACGGTGAATCAAGTTACTGTGGTCAGTGTTTATACTATAATGTTAGTAAGTCAATTGTAACACAGATTACTACAGATCCTATTGCTAAAAGAAAAGAGTATAATAAACCATTTAGTGCTTTTGGATATTCAGTAGCTTTATCTGAACCAAATTTGGTTGTTGGGTCTCCTATTCCATTAAACGACGATTTGTACTTGAGTATACCACTTATAACAGAATCAGGCAGTTACAGTGACCCTAATTATGTAAAAACCTCATCGTTTAATCCTGAAAACTGCACTGAGTCTGCTGATGTAGTATATTTTCAAATAGAAGATACTGTTTATGGAAGTGGCAGCGTTGAATCAAAAATTGCGTTACAAATGGAGTCGGAGACATACACTGATATAGTTGGTAAAGCTTATATTTATGACAACTTGGATTTAAAAACAAATTATCCAGTTGGTAATATTTTTTATAACAACAATAGTTTGGTTTTGAATAACACAGGTAGTGTACTGAATTTGTTGACAAGAGATCCTGTAAATCCTGATCAACCATCGTTGTATATGGATTATAAAACGAACATAACAACTTATGAAAAACAGTATATTTGCACCATAATGCCCGGAGAGTTTAATATATCAACCAATCCAACAGCTGTAACTTCGTCGCTCATAAATTATTGTGTATTTAACAAAAGCACATTTAACTTTGAAAATTTAGATATCATTTTAAGATATATAAATTATAAGAACGTTGTTCCTGGTTCTGAAAAATGGTATTTGAATATGATATCCAATGACGTAGAACAAAACATCTTTGGATTCTACACCTCATCTTATTTGGACTATAACACCAATTTACTAACACCTGATTTGAAAAATATATTGGCAGAAAAGAATTTGGATGTGGATAACGATGGTAAAGTAGATATTTACGACGGTAAAATGATGTGGAAGTATTTTATTGAAAAATTAAACTTCACCAATTATAAATCTTATTTGAATACTTTAAGCAATCGAAATAACTACGATGACATTATTAGATTCTTGGATAACCAAACGGGTAAATCAATTAAGAATTACGTCAAACAACCATTTTTCAATTATCAATATAGTTCATCAATTGATCCAACTGGATCTTATTTAGCGCCTTATATAACTACTGTTGGATTGTATAGTGGATGTGACTTGGTTGCGGTGGCTAAATTAGCACAGCCAATAAAAAATACGGGCGAAATTCCAATAAATATTTCTGTTAAATGGGACACTTAATTATATTTATTATATAATAAAACAAATATATGGCAACATCACCAGACGCAAAAGTAATTGACCGTGAATCATTAAAGACCAGTTTGGAAGCTAGATTTCTAGCCAAACAAAAAGCCGGCGGTGCGTTTAATGCATATAAAGCTACCAGATTTATACCCGGCGGTACTATGTTGGATGGATTACAAGGAGACATGGGATATTCACAAAAATCTCGTGAATATACAATTGAGCCAGGATTTACTACATCCATCGATACTCAACAAGATAATTTCAATGAAAAAGCGTTGAATTATATCGACTCTCAGCCTGGATTTAATACGAAACGATATTTTCGTTGATATGTATTTTAAATGGTTATATTAGGTTTGGATTCATCCACATCAGTTACAGGTTGGGCATTTAGTAAAGACGGAAAGGTCTTGGATGCCGGTTATATTGATACAAAAAAGTTTGAAACAACAAAAGAAAAAACTTATTTTGTTATATCTGAATTGGAAAAGAATCCGTTAATTAAAGATGTTACAGTCATCAATTTAGAAGCTGCTCTTAGTGGATTTGCTGGCGGATTCACATCACAACAAGTTATAATCACATTAGCCAGACACAATGCGGTATTTGCTTATATTATTGAAGAACATTTTAAAGTCAAGGTAAATCTATTATCAGTTAATACTATGCGCAAACAGTTGTTTGGTAAGTGTAGAATTAAAGGTGTTAAATCAAAAGACTTTGTGAGAATTGAACTTGAAAAGATATTACCCGAAGTCACCAAGTTCACAGTATTAAATAAAAAAGGCAATTGGGATGAACGAAACGGCGATATGTACGATGGAATAGTCTGTTCTCTATATAAAAAGTTGTAAACTACAAAATTTGTGTTATACTGTTTAAAATGACTGTGGTTGACATTCTATCAAGATTATTTAAACAAAAGGTTCACATCCAAAAAGGCGGTGAAGAAATTCTTGTTTTTTGTCCCAATTGCAAACATCATAAACGAAAGTTAAACATAAACACCAAAACTGGTTTTTACCAATGTTGGGTGTGTAACTTTAGCGGAAAAAGTTTTCATAGTCTTCTTAAAAAAGTAAAAGCGCCCAAAGAATATTATGACGTTTTATGTAAAGATGTACCAAAACGAAATAACGTCGAAGTAAAAGAAGAAAAAAAGATATTAAGTTTGCCTGAGGAGTTTAAACCGTTGTGTAAACCAAATAGTGATATTGAATATAAACGTGCTTTGAGTTATTGTTTAAATAGAAATATAACTACGATTGATATAGTTAGATACAATATTGGTTATTGCAATAGTGGTGCATTTATAAATAGAGTAATTGTGCCATCATATGACTCCACAGGAAAACTTAACTTTTATTGTGGTAGATCATTTTATGATGGATATCTCAAATATAGATTGTGTGATGGTAGCAAGGACATCGTAGGGTTTGAGTTGTTTACAGATTTTAATCAACCGATTACTTTGGTTGAAGGTGTATTTGATGCTATGTCTGTGAAATATAACGCAATACCTCTTTTTGGGAAAACCTTATCCAAAACACTCAGAATGAAGTTGATGGATAATAAACCACCTAGAGTAAATGTGCTTTTGGATAACGATGCATTATCATCAAGTCTGAAAATTTGTGATTTTTTACTTGCCAACAATATAGAAACTTATTTGGTACGACTTGATGGTAAAGATCCAAATGAATTGGGTCACGAAAAGACTTGGCAAACCATACACAACAGTGTTAGAATGAATGAGAGTCTACTGTACAAGTTTAAATTAACGGTTAAATTATGATTATACTAAAAAATACCGACGATAAAATCAACTGCGTGATGCATGTTGCAGATATTCACATTCGTCTAACAAAACGACACGACGAATATACATCTGTATTTGATCGTTTTTATAATGCTTTAGATAAAGCTAAATCATTAAATGCAATCTTAGTTATTGCTGGCGATGTTTTTCACAACAAATCAGATTTAAGTCCCGAGTGTGTTAAAATTGGAAGCGACTTTCTAAAAAGTTGTGCTGATCGTGTACCCGTAATTTTAACAGCTGGTAACCACGATGCTACGTTAGCAAACAAGTCAAGATTGGATTGTTTAACTCCAATTGTACAGGCATTAAATCATCCAAACCTTTATTATCTAAAAGATACCGAAGTATATCGTTATCAAAACATCTTATTTAATAATTTCAGTGTATTTGATGATCCTGATAAGTATATTCGATATAAGGATATTCCATCTAAACATCGTGTAGAAACAGATCATCATATTGCATTATTCCACGGTCCAGTAAATCACGCTGTTACGGATGTTGGATATACTGTAAGTAATCGTGCTATTACAAATGAACTATTTGATGGTCATCACATTGCAATGTTGGGCGATATTCATAAACATCAAATTCTACAAGAATATGATGAAACTGAAAGTAAGCCTGTAATTGTATACGCTGGATCTATGATTCAACAGAACCACGGCGAAGATCTTAAAGGACACGGATTTTTGATGTGGGATCTAAAGAGAAAAGTTTATAAACATTATGAACTAAAGAATGATTATGGTTTTTATACAATTGAAATCAATAAAGGTAAATTAGTCACGGACATCAGCAATATTCCATCAAAAGTTCGCATTCGTACACTTTGTTGTGAATCTATTCCATCTCAGGTAAAAGAAATCATCAATGAAGTTAAGAATAAGTGTGATATCATTGAGACCACATTTAATCGAATTGATGAACCCACAACAGATTTGACTTTAAAATCCGGTCAAATATTTGATATCCATAATATCTTTGATGTAGACTATCAAAATAAACTGATTGAAGAAAATCTTTTATCAAAGAGTGTTTCAACTGATTTGATTTATAAAGTCAAAGAGTTGAATAAAACTATTAATTTGGAAATACCAAAAGATAAAGCTCCAAAGAATATTCGTTGGAAGCCAAAGATTTTTGAATTTGATAATATGTTTAGTTATGGCGAAGGAAACTTAATTGACTTTACCAAATTGAAAGGTACAATTGGACTATTTGCACCTAATGCTAGTGGTAAGTCTAGTATTATGGACGCATTGGCATTTTGTGTATTCGATAAGTTTAGCAAAGGATACAAAGCTGTACACGTATTGAATACTCAGAAAATGAGTTTTCGTTGTAAGTTCAACTTTGAAGTAAATGGAGTCGATTATTTCATTGAACGAGACGGCAAGGCTGATAAAAAAGGAAATGTCAAAGTAGATGTCAAGTTTTATAAAATTGAAAATGGCAATGAAGTACCATTGAATGGTGAAGCTCGTCGTAGTACCAACGATATTATCAGAGATTATGTTGGTACATATGAAGACTTTATTCTTACAGTATTAAGCATTCAAAATAGTAAAACTGGATCATTTATTGATTTGGGTCAGACCGAACGTAAAGACTTATTGTGTCAATTTATGGGTCTAACCGTATTTGATCAGTTATACACTATTGCAAATGATAAGTTTAAGGAGACTAATACACTACTTAAGAACATCAGCAAAGATAGTTTAATTGAGGATTTACAAAATGTTTCTGGTAGCATTGATCTAAATAATAAAAATATATCACAGTATAATTGTGATATAAAAGATCTAGAGGTCAAGAAAGAAGATCAAAATAATAAACTTTTGGAGTTGTCTAATAATATTATTAAAACAGCTAATTTTGATTTTGATATAACCAAATTAGAATCTGAAAAGACCCAGTTAGAATCTAAGATCAATACATTTGAAACTGATATAAACCAGAAAAAAACTAAGTTTTCATCAATTGAAACTCAACTTTCAGATTTATCTTCTTCTTTGAAGAGTTGTGAAAATATAGAAAGTGATTATGATCAATATAAAATCTGTAAAGATAACGAGTCTAAAAAGTCTTCTGAAATAGAAAAACTTAAGGTAGTAGTTAAGAATAAAATTGATAAGTTGAAAAAGTTAGAGGAACACAAGTATGATCCTAATTGCACGTACTGCGTAAATAACGTATTCGTAAAAGATGCTATTAAAACTAAGGAAGAACTTGAACTTGATAAAAACAAGGGCAAAATCTTAGTAGAAGAATTTAATGTCATCAAATCTAAGTTGGATTCATTTGGAGATATTGAATCTCGTTATAAGGAATGTCAACGTGTAGATGCCGAAAAAGTTAAATTAGAAAAGACCAAGGAAGTTTTATCTACGGCAATATTACGTGATGAAAATTTCAAGATCCGATTACAAAATGATTTGAATGGGGTAATTCAAAATATTGAAACTTTTTATAAGAACAAGGATATTATTGAAAACAATTCCAAACTACTCGTTAGTGTTAATGAAGTGAAAACTATTGTTAAAAATATTGAATCGGAGATTAAATCGGTCAATAATAAATTGTTTAACTCTTCCACTGAAAAGGGCAAGTTGGAATTACAATATAAAAATACTACAGAACAACTAAATAAAGTTAAAGAACTTGAAGCTTCATACGAGGCTTATAAGTTGTATACTAATATTATTAGTCGAGACGGTATTCCATATGAAATCATCACCAAAACATTGCCTGAAATTGAAAAAGAGGTAAATAATATTCTACAACAACTTGTTGAATTTACAATCACTCTTCAGACAGACGGCAAGAACATTATGACTAACATTGTTTACGATGATAAACGTTGGCCATTAGAAATGGCTAGTGGTATGGAGAAGTTTGTCAGTGGTTTGGCTATCAGAGTATCATTAATTAATATTAGCAATTTACCAAGACCAAATATTATTTGTATTGATGAAGGATTTGGTTGTGCTGATAGTGATCATTTGGGACAAATGGGAGCTTTATTTAGTTATTTAAAACATCAATTTGATTTTATTTGGGTGATTAGTCATTTGGATCAAATGCGAGATATGGTAGATGAACAAATCGAAATAAAAAAAGAAAATGGATTTAGTAAGGTAGTATATATTTAATATGTCTTTAACAGATACAATTTATTTAGAAAAATTTGGCAAATTAACTATCAATATTTCCGACGACGGATTATTTCAAACTATAAATGACAGTTCTATTAATTGTGAATTCTTAATAACACTAAGAAGTTTAGATTCCAATCTAATTTCAAATGTGATGTATCATCACTGCACAATTGGATACGATTTGTGGACGTATAATCATCGTTTATCTTTTATAAAAGAAGTTTTTAATAAAACTCATCCTGGTTTTTCTATTGAAATTCACGATGTAAACAATAATCTTTTATTTAATAAAAATTATCACGGTGTTAAAAGGTTTAGATGTTTAGATTTAAAATCTAAGAAAGGTGATATTACATACCCGTCGTATCATACGTTTTTTTACGATGATTATTTCTTAGATAATTTTAAAATAAAAGATGACGATGTTGTTTATGATTTAGGAGCAAACATAGGCGCATTTTCAATTGTATGCTCTAATTATAATGTTAAAAAAATATATGCATTTGAGCCACATCCAGAAATATTTGGATATCTGAATTATAACTTGGACAAGTATGGAAAAAATGCAACCACATTTAATAATGCAATTGCTGGAACATTTTCAAAAGTAAAATTCGGCACAAAAGAATCTACAGTTTCATCTAATATTAGTGTCAATGGGACGTTCGAAGTTGATACTATTAATTTAGAAAAGTTTGTATATGATAATAATTTGGAGTTGCCAACTTATCTCAAAATTGACATTGAAGGATCCGAATACGATTTTTTTGAAAACACCAGTGATGATTTTTTTAAAAATGTTCATAGTATATTTTTTGAATTTCACTGTAATGATGGTTCAAATCTTTTAAAGATAATCAATAGATTTGAAAAAATGGGATATAAATTAAGCTGCAAAGAAAATGCATTAGATCATAATATAGACCATATGAATACTATCTATCTCAATAAGTAAATTATGAAAAAAATATTGTTTATAGCACCACATCTTTCTACAGGTGGACTACCTCAATTTCTACTAAAGAAGATACAGTCATTAATAAGTGACTATGAAATATATTGTGTAGAATATGATGATATTACAGGAGGAGTTTTAGTTGTACAAAGAAAACAACTTCAAAAAATCTGCGGTAAAAGATTTTATACATTATCATCAAATAAGTTTGAGTTATTCAAACTAATCGATGACATAAAGCCAGACATTATTCATCTTGAAGAAATGCCTGAGTATTTTATGGATGTTAATTTAGCAACCAAACTCTATAATAAAGACAGAGAATATCTAATTGTAGAGACATCCCACGATAGTAGTTTTGATCCCAAAAGAAAAAGAGTTTTTCCAGACCAATTTACCTTTGTCAGTAATTATCAAAAACAAAATCTGGAATCTCTTAATGTAAGTACGGATGTTATTGAGTATCCAATTGCGGTTAAATGTAGAAAAAATAGAACTGAAGGACTAAGGTTTTTGGGATTGGATGAAAACAAAAAACACGTATTGCATGTTGGATTATTTACTCCACGCAAAAATCAAAAAGAATTTATAGAATATGCTCGGGCAATGGAAAAAGAAAATGTTCAATTTCATTGTTTGGGTAATATGGCTGATAACTTTAAAACCTATTGGCAACCATTATTAGAAAATTTGCCAAAGAATGTAAAAGTTTGGGGTGAAAGAAAAGATGTAGAAAACTTCTATAGTTGTATGGATCTGTTTCTATTCACCAGTAGAGGACACGCTACCGATAAAGAAACAGCTCCAATCGTAATTAAAGAAGCTATATCTTATAATATACCATCTTTATTATATAACTTACCTGTTTATCTTAATCGATATAAGGTATTTGAGACTATCAAGTATTTGGACGAAACCAATTTTAATCGTAATGTAAAACTTATAAAAAATCAATTAGGAATAATCTCTGATTTGGAGGTTGTCAATTTGGTTTCAAATAAAACTGCAAGTAAAGATACAGTGGTTGTTATATCAACACATCCAAATTTTAAAGCTATAGAAGATACAACATTAGAATCAATTAACCAAGCTAAAAAAGCTGGTTATAAAGTTTTATTGACATCACACTATCCAGCTAGTGTAACCTTACAACAAGCAGTTGACCATTATGTATACGACGCAAACAATCCTATTCTAAAACATAATTTCTATAATAGATGGACATATGATTCAAATAATACCAAAATTAATTTATATTTTCCACCATCTGATTGTGACAATTATCACGGTCTCGCTGTATTAATAAATTATTATAATGGTATATCCTTAGCCAATAAAATTGGATATAAAAATGCAATTTGTTTTAACTATGACATGGTTATTTCAGATTCTGATTTTACAAAATTGTACGATGTTGATGAAATATTGATTAATAAAAAAGCATTCTTTTTTTATGATAAAGCATCAGAAGGAGATACATTTAAGACTGTATTCCACGGTATTAACACTCAATTCTTTTTAGAAAAGTTTAAGTATTATACGTCTACAGAGTATATGGATTTTGTTACCCAAAAGAATATTTCAAACGGACTGGAACAATTTTATTATAACAAACTGATCGGTTATAAAAATGATTTGTACATAGATTATACAAATAACGAAGAAACGTATTTAAGTAATAGTAAGAATAATTTATTCTCTATGGTAGAATATCTATCTGTATTGAGAATGAAAAATATAAATAAGTTTGGCGTATTGACTTATATTAATAATAAAGTAGATGATAGAATAAATGAAATTATAATAAAAAAGAATGGTGTGATTGTTAATAACTATACATACGATGTATCAGACAAAGTTTGTTTTTATTTAGCAAATGATTTTGAAAACGATAACTTTTACGAAATTGAAAACAATCTATATGATCAAAATAAAATTTTGTTGAGGAGTTATAAAAAGTCTTTCAGACGATTAGAAGACATAGATATTAACGGTTCTATTGAAGTTACACAATGAAAATTATACAAGTTAATCTGGGTTTATTGCCAATTCCGCCTAATGGATGGGGGGCTGTTGAAAAAATTATTTGGGATTATTATCAACTCTTAAATTCTAAAGGATTGGAATGTCAAATAAAATATCTAAATGAAATTCAGTATGCGGATGATATAATCGTACACGTTCACGTAGCAAATCTTGCAAATGAATGTCATAAACGTGGTATACCATATATCTTTAGTTTACACGATCATCACGCTTATTTGTATGGCAAAGATTCATTTGTATATAAGGAAAATCTACAAGCTATTGAAAACAGTGTAATATCAACCTGTCCAGCCAAATATTTAGTTGATTATTTTGGCAGTAAAAAATTACGATATTTTTCTCACGCTGTTAATACAAACGTTTTCAAATGTACGAATAACAAAAACGATGTGAATAAATTGTTGTGCGTTGCAAATAATGGTTATGCGAACAATCAGTCATATGATAGAAAGGGATTCGTATATGCAATTAAAGCTGCTAAAGAATTGGGATATCCAATTACAATCGCTGGGCCATCAAACAATAAAAAATTCTTTGATAGTTTAGATTCTGAATTGAATCAATATGATAAATTAACAAAGTTATTTGATTTGACAGAAGAACAATTAATCAATTTATATAACGAACATTCTATATTCTTACATCCATCTGAATTAGAAGCTGGTCATCCCAATTTAACTTTATTAGAAGCAATGAGTTGTGGTTTGCCTGTAGTAGGAACATTTGAAGAAAAGTCATATGATGGTATGATTGTTGTCGAACGTAATGTAGAACAAATAAAATCCGCTATACAAAATATAGTCAGTGACTACGACACATATAAAAATAAAGCACTTCAAACTGCTAATGCAAATTCTTATTTTAATCGTGTAGATCAACTAATCGATTTATACGATCAGTATACTGAAAGATTATTTGCTATTCGACACATTAATGTTTATGAAAATATAAAAAAGAATAACAAGAGTATTAAAACAAATGCTGTATTTAAGTATTCTTTTAATGATAATGCAAAAATAGAAGTTGATAACCCAATTGACACAGAACAAAGTTTTCACGTTACATTCTATAATAGTGATGATAATACTATTAAATACGAAACAGATTTAAAACACAATTGGTGGGGAAGTTGTAATTTTACGTATTACATTCCTTACGAAGTTCATATCAAGGATAATAAGACAAATGAATTGGTAGAAACTTATAAATTCAATTTGAAGAATAAGAAGGTATTAGTTGAATATGAAAGTTTTTCTTTGGGGGATCAATTGGCTTGGATGCCTATCATTGAACAATTCAGAAAGAAACACGAATGTGATCTTTATGTAAAGTTGCCTTTAAAAAATATTTTTGAAAGCAAATATCCTGAAATTAAGTTTGTTAACCACAACAAATATGTATCAGATGCTTTTGCTACTTACAAACTGGGATATTATGTTGATGAAAATGGAACAAATAATGATAGATGTAAATCTGATCCTAGAAAACAACCACTGCAAAAAATAGCAAGCGATTATTTGGGACTACCATACGAACCAGAGTTACCTCTAATTGACTTTAAAATAAAAGAACGTCCACTAAAGAAACGATATGTTACTATTGCAACGCAAAGTACATGTCAAGCAAAGTATTGGAACAATAAAGGTGGGTGGGAAAAAGTAGTAGAGTATCTCAAGTCGAAAGACTTTGAAGTAATTTGTATTGATAAACATAAAGTATTTGGCAATGGAAACGATTATGTCAACAATATGCCATCAAATGCTTTGGATTATACAGGAGATAAACCTCTTGAAGATCGTATGAATCAAATACACCACAGTGAATTTTTTATTGGACTGCCATCTGGTTTATCTTGGTTAGCTTGGGCAGTTAAAAAGCCAGTGGTATTAATTAGTGGGTTTTCTTATCCATATACCGAGTTTGAGACTCCGTATCGAGTACAAAATCATTCAGTATGCACAGGATGTTGGAATGATTCGTTATTTGACAAGGGAAATTGGAAGTGGTGTCCAAAATCAGATAAAAGAGAAGAATTTGAGTGTACCAAACAAATAACTCCAAAAATGGTTATTGACGTTATTGATCAATTATTAATAGAACAAAATATTTAAAGATATAATAAATAGTTGGTTCTTGGATTTTTTCAGTTATATTTATAATTTAAATATAACTTTGAAAGGATATTAATATTATGCCAATAACAGAAGGCGGTAGATTCGCCCCAACACAAAATATAGTAAGCCCAGGTGTATTCACACGTGAAAATGACCTCTCCGGTCTGGCTCAAGGAGTAGCAAACATTGGAGGAGCAATTATAGCTCCATTCGCTGATGGACCAGCGTTTTTTCCAAATACAATAACCGACGTAGCTGAATTAGAAACAAGATTCGGTGTCGCTGATGGTGTGTATTATGGACCATACACAGCCAAAGAATATCTACTACAACAAGGTATCGTTACCGTTGTTCGTGTAGGTGGTCTAACTGGTTACTGGCAAAAGAATCCATTGATTGTATATGCTCAACCAGGTATCTGGGACAGAGACGCTGATAAAGGAGCTATCACAACCGCTTCATTTATGTATATTGATACTACAGATTATACATCAAATGTAATATATCAACAAACTAGTACTCCTATTAGTATTACCGGTTCAGCTGCAATTAAAGGTTCAGTTGGTAGTGGTATAACAGGATCTGCTACATTTACAAGAGCAACAACCGCTGAAATTGCTTCTTTCTTAGCTACAGTTGGAAGTGTTGTTGGAATTAATTCACTTTCAGCTTCTTTGTCAACTTCATCCAGTTTGGGTAAAGTATTTAAAGTAGTTTCTACAAGACATTATGAATTGTTTAGCAGTTCAGTAGTAGCTAGAGGTGGTAAAGTAGCAAAACTAGGTAGTTCCATCGACCACTCATTGGCCGCATTTGATTTTGAAAAATCAAATATAAATGGTAGTGTTACAGTTGGCGGCGCATCATCAAATAAGCTAAAATTAACATTTGATACCAGTACTTCCAATAGTTATTTGACATCTTCTTTTAATGCTCCAAATACATTCGGATTAGTATTTGCTAAAGCCGCAAATCAAAATACATCGTTTGCAACTGCAAGTTTGAATAACCAAGATTTCATTGGCGGAGGATTAAGTTCTTCTATTCAGTTGACACAACGTATTGATATTTCAACAATGACAATCAGTGGGTCATTGAATGTTAAATTTGGATCCGCAACTTTAACAAGTGGCGTAACCGCAGATGACGTTGATGGTGTAGGTAAGTTGAGTGGTAGTATCTTGTACGCCAATAAAACAGTTGATATCGGTTCAGTTTCTTCTGGATTATTGGTACGTAAATTCAGTACTGCAACTCTTGCCAATGGTAATGCAAAACCAGTCGGTACTAAATTCTTCTTGTTAACTTCAAGTCTACAAGGTTCAAATATTGATGCCGAAACAGCAATTGCTACCGCTTTCGATGAAAGCACAACAACTGTTGATCTAGTAAGTTCATCTTACTTCAATGGTAATATCGCTTACAATCTAACAAACTTCAATGTGGAAGCAGCTACAACACTAACACTTCAAAGTGGTAGTTTCCATTCACTACGTGGTGTTGGAACTTGTGTAGCTGGTCTACAAGTAAGAGGTGTAGTAAGTGGTGATTTCGGTAAATATACCGGTGGATTTACAAGTCAAGATAATGCAAGTGCAGATCAATGTAATCCAGTACTAACAGGTCGTCAAAAGTTGATCTTGTCAGTATTAGCAAATACTCAAAATGCTTCATCACAATTCACCAGTGATTATCAAGTATTTGGTTTCAATACCTCAACATTAAGCCAACTAACAAGTAGCACATTCCCATATAAGGGTGTAATTAATCCTAATGAAAATGTTTACAACTTGGCATTGAAGTATAGCTATACAAATCCAGCTGGCGGTACCAGTGCCGGTACATATGGTTACTATGACTTTAGCTTGAATGAAAATGATAATAACTATATCAAAGAAGTATTCGGTGTAGATCCAACCGTTGGTAATCCTAACAAACAAGTTGCTGGTCAAAAAGTTGAAGCTGCTTATAACTACGTTCTATTCGAAGATAGTATCAAGAAGTTCGTAGCTGAAAAGACAAGTGCTTATGGATGGAGACTACAAGTAGGTACAAGTAATCTATCAGGAAGTTCTATTGTCGGTGAACCTCTAAAGTTCGTTGATCAATATAGTACTGATTTGAATAACGGCGATAGTCAATTCAGCATTACTAATGCTTCTACCCCTTGGATCTACAGTCAAAAGATTGCTCCATTCAAAGGTAGTGCTGATGTAGCCGCTCAACCAACTAAGTTCAAGTTGTTCAAAGTTCACACCTTGAGCGATGGTACACTAAGTAACACTAAGTTTAAGATTGAAATTAGCAACGTTAAGTTGGCTGGTACTGTTCCAGGCAGTGACTGGGGTAGTTTCACACTAGCAGTACGTGCTTATAGTGATACTGATAAGAAGCCAAAGTATTTGGAAATCTACCAAAACTTGAATTTGGATCCAGAGTCTGCAAATTATGTTGCTCGTAGAATTGGTAACAGATATGCATATATCACTTATGCTGGTAAATTGATTCAATTTGGTGATTTCACCACATTGAGCAAATATATCAGAATTGAAGCCAGTGACGTTTCTTACCCAGTAAGTTGCGTACCATACGGATTCGAATCATATAGTACCCCAATTGATAGTACTGCAAGTAACTATGTACCTGCTATACAATACAGTAAGGCAAGTATCTATGGTCTAGGTCCTGGTAAGTATCCATCTGGTACAGTATTTGGAAGTGTTCCAGGCACTGACAGTGAAATTCAAGCTCTATACCCAACATCTTCATTTGGCGTAGGTGTAGACAATAACACCAAACAATACTTCAAACCACTACCATACTACGGTGCATCTGATAGCAATGGTACTAATATCGACTTCGATTTAGAAGATAAGGTATGGGGTACAACAAATAGTAAATTCTATGCTCAAGGCACATACGTGAGTACTGGATCACTACTATCTCCAACATTGAGTGGTAGTATTCCAAGTGTTTACGACGCTGTAAATGAATCTACATATGTCAAACTACGTAAGTTTGTACTTGGATTCCAAGGTGGATTTGAAGGTCAATGGCCAGCAATTCCAATCAATGTAGGTGGTAATATTACAGCTGGTAATACACAAGGTTTAGATTGTACAAATATCAATAGCCCAGGTAGTATCGCTTATAAGCAAGCAATTGCTGCAATCGGTAATCCTGATGAATTTGATATTAACTTGATTGTAACTCCAGGTATCTTCCGTGAACAACACAGTTATGTTACCGAATTGGTAATTGATATGTGTGAAACTCGTCAAGATTGTTTCTACATTATGGATAACGTAGTGTTCCCAGCAAGCAATCAAACTGTAGGATTGATTGATGCAGCAATTAATACTGTTGCTACAATTGATAGTAACTATGTAGGTACTTATTATCCTTGGGTTAAGATTCTAGATACTAATACCAACAAGATTATTAGTGTTCCTCCTTCAGTAGTATTGCCAGCAGTTTACGCTGCTAACGATAACTCCGCTGCTGAATGGTACGCTCCAGCCGGTCTAAACCGTGGTGGTATTCCAACCGCAGTACAAGTACTTGATCGTGTAACTCACAGTGAACGTGATACCTTGTATGAAGGTCGTGTAAATCCAATCGCAGCGTTCCCTGGTCAAGGTATTTGTGTATGGGGTCAAAAGACTCTACAAATCGCCCCAAGTGCTTTGGATCGTATCAATGTACGTCGTTTGTTGATCAACTTGAAGAAGTTTATCGCAAGTTCAAGCAACTACTTGGTATTCGAACAAAACGTTGCTTCTACAAGAAATCGTTTCTTGAGTATTGTAACTCCATATTTGGAATCAGTACAACAACGTAACGGTATCTACGCATTCCAAGTCAAGATGGATGATACAAACAATACTCCTGACTTGATTGATAGAAATATTCTATATGGTCAGATCTTTATCCAACCAACCCGTACTGCTGAATTCATTATCCTCGATTTCAACATACTCCCAACGGGCGCAGCTTTTAACGTATAAGTTGAGTTAAACGCAATAAAAAACCCCGCTTAGAAATAAGCGGGGTTTTTTATTTATTGGATATATTTATATATTATGATACGTTTGACTCAAATTATTGAAGATTTAACCAAACCACAGGTTAAAGAAGCAGTTGACCCATCTTTATTAAAATTATATTTTAATAGAGACAATGGTGGTACGCCTGAAGTAATTCGTGGTATGACAATGCAAAGTAAATTAGACGAATTATCAAAATGATTAGTTTAAACAACATTTTAAATGAAGTTTTATCTGAGGCTGATCCAAAAGTTGGAACTGGTAAAAAGCCAAAAGGATCTGATAGAAGATTATATACCGATGAAAATCCAAAGGATACAGTTCGGGTAAAATTTAGAACCGCACAAGACATTAAAGATACACTAGCTAGCAGTGGTTTTAAATCAAAAAGTCACAAGAGACAATCTCAAATTATAAATCTTATACATCAGAGAGTTAGAGCAGCTTATCAAAATGCAAAAGATCCAAATGTTAAAAGTAGGTTGAAAAGCGCTTTGGATTATGCTATAAATCGTAAAGAAGCATCTAAAGCAAAAACAATAAGACTAAATAAAGAAACATCTGATCCAGAATCTGGTAAATCGTCTCCATATGGATCTGGATATGGGGTAGCTGAAAATAATATAGAGGAAAAATGTTGGAAGGGATATACACAAAAAGGTATGAAGACAATGTTTGGTAACAAATATCCCAACTGCGTTAAAAAAACAAACAAATAATTTTAGACCAATTATCAAAATGATCAGTTTAAACGATTTATTATTAGAAGCCAAACTTCCTCAAAGCGAGCAAGATATGGATCTTTATGCCCGCAAATACAAGAAGACTATAGATTATTTACGTACCAAGAACAAAGTACTATTGTTAACTACCAGTAATAGATGGAGTGGTCACAAAGACGATATTGCTAAGAGTACACAATTAGCAATTAAAATACAAGAACTATTAGGTAAAGAAAAAGTATCATTGATAGATACTACCAAATTAAATATAGTTCCGTGTGAGGGCAATGTATCGTCAAAATGGGGAAATCATTGTGGTACAAAAGATTCAGTTTTAAAAGATAAAGAAAAAAACCCAACAGGAGAACATCGTTGTTGGGCTAGTATTAATAATAAGAACGACGAATTATGGAAAATAAGTAAAGAATTATTTGAAAGTGACTGTGTAGTCTTTTTTGCTAGTGTGAGATGGGGACAAGCCAACGGTTTTTATCAAAAATTGATTGAAAGATTGACTTGGATTGAGAACAGACATTCTACTTTGGGTGAAAGTAATATAGTAAAAGATATAGATTCAGGATTTATTGCTACTGGTCAAAATTGGAATGGAAAAGATGTTACCCAAACACAAAAAGAAGTACTTCAGTTTTTTGGATTCAAAACACCAGACCAATTATTTTGGAACTGGCAATTTACTGATAATAGTTTAGACGAAACTAAGAGTTCTTACAAAAAAGCAATTCCTGTATTTGATAAAACATTTTTAAAACCATATGATAAGACTAAATAACATTTTGAACGAAGTAATTAGTGAAGGTGGTGCCGGAGGTCATATGGCACATCCATTTGATTTTGCAAATACAGGAGCTAAATTGGTAGATGTATTTGCAAAATCGGTTAAATCTTTAAAACAAGGTGGTGGTAGTGTTAAAATTGACGGCGTAAACGCTAGTATTCGTATGGTAAACGGTCAGTTCGTAATGGATCGTGGATCAGCAAAACCACTTGATATTAAAGGAATGAGACCTGAAGATTTGTCAAGTAGATTTGAACCAGGCCACGGATTTATTGGTATTGGTACAAAGGTAATTAATATTTTTGATGCTGCAATTCCATCCACAAGATCCGAATTGAAAACACTTGGATTATTAGATAATCCTAATATACTATTCAATATTGAATATGTAGAGGGTCAAACGAATGTAGTTGGATATAAATGGAACTTTTTAGCTATTCACGGATTAAAAGAAATTAAGCCAAAGACTTTTGGTAAAGATGGAAGTGTTAAATCCAGAGTAGCTGTTGAAATACCATATGATAAAACTGCAATGCAGTCTTATATAAACAAATTAAATAAGGTTGCTATGAAGAGTGGTTTTAAGGTGTTGGGTAGTATTGACACTACTTTCAAATCGGAACCAAACCTAGCAAGTGTTTTGACGCAACAAGTTACATTGTATCCTATGGGTAAAGCTGTAACCCAGTCTTTGACGGATTGGTTAAAAGAATTAAAGTTTACTACTCCTCTTATTACACGTAAACAATTTTTGAAAGCGGTAGATAGTAAAAATATCAGTCAAGATTTTCCAGATTTTCCAGATCAAGATGTAAATAAAATAGTTAATGATACTATTGTTTATTTAACCACAATTAAATTGGGAGATGAAATATTAAAAAATGCTACCAGTAAAATCGGAGATCTAGATAAACACGAAGGTATAGTTGTAAGAGATAGTAGTATTAGTAAAGATCCATTTAAAATTACAGGAAGTTTTATTATAAACGGTCTCGACAGTAAGTTTAAGAAATAAAATAAATACGTATTTGTTATGAAGAAAGCATCAGGTAAAAGCAATTTATCAATTGTAAAAGATTATTTATCGGGCGAACGTCCATTCGTACAAGTTGGCTATGATGCCAATTTGGAGAACAATAAACGCAAAGAAGGTGACGAATGGGAGGATAGTCAAGGTCGTAAATGGGTTTGGAAAAATGGAAGCAAACGAAGAGTACCAAAACGTGCTACTATTATTAATGAACAGCGTTGTAAATGTTGTAATATGGATGTTCGTTGGGGTAACTATTTGGATGATCGAGTATGGCCAAAAACAGGATATTGTTATGATTGTTTTATCAATTTTCAAACTGAACTAAAAATGATGGGAATGTTTGAAGTTTACAACGAACTACAGGATCTTAAAAACGAACGTAGTATTTTAGAAGATTACAAGAAAAAGTTTGAAGAAAGTAAAAAGTTCTGCGAAGAAAATAAAGATAAAGATGTTACATTTCTTGAGGAAGATGGATCGTTTGAAAAGTGGGATGGTAATATAGATTACAATAAAATATTTGAAGATTTGACAAAGGATATAGGTGTCATTGACGTTCGATTGGAAGAATTGAATCTTAAAATAAAAGAGTACGAAGAGAAATATGAGTCAGCTAAATTTAAGAGAAATAATAAAGCAGGAGTATAAGAAGTGTATTGAGGATCCTATATACTTCATGAAGAAGTATGTTAAGATACAACATCCTATTAGAGGTACTGTTGGATTTGAACTTTATCCATTCCAAGAAGAAGCTTTACAAAACTTTGTTGATAATCAATTAAACATTGTTCTTAAAAGTCGTCAGATGGGTATTAGTACTCTTACAGCTGCTTATAGTTTGTGGTTAATGACATTTCACAACGACAAGAATATTCTTTGTATTAGTATTACACAAGAAACAGCAAAGGAAATTGTTACTAAGGTAAGATTTGCTAATGACAATTTACCGAGTTGGTTGAAAGTTCCGTGTGTAGAAGATAATAGATTATCATTACGTTTAAAGAATGGTTCTCAAATCAAAGCAGTATCATCTGCGGGTACCGCTGGCCGTTCATCTGCACTATCATTACTAATCATTGACGAAGCTGCATTTATTGATGGTATTGAGGAAATCTGGCTATCTTCTCAATATACACTGTCTACGGGTGGTCGAGCTATTATATTGAGTACCCCGAATGGCGTTGGTAACTTTTTCCATAAAACGTGGCTTGAAGCAGAGGAAGGTAAGAATAATTTTAAGACAATTAGATTGCCGTGGCATCTACACCCAGAACGTGATCAATCTTGGAGAGATAAACAGACAGAATTATCAGGAGTAAAAGGGGCAGCACAAGAATGTGATTGTGACTTTAGTACATCTGGCAATCAAGTTGTAAGTGTAGATGTTCTTGAGTTTTACAAACAAACCTATCTAAAAGATCCTGTTGAAAAACGTGGTAATAATCAAGACCTATGGATTTGGGATTATCCCAATTATAGTAAAAATTATATATTGACCGCTGACTGCGCTAGAGGAGATGGTGGAGATTTTAGTGCATTTCACGTTATAGATATAGAAACAATGGAACAAGTGGCTGAATATAAAGGCCAATTAACTACAAAAGATTATGGCAATTTATTGGTCAGTGTTGCTACAGAATACAACAATGCTTTGTTGGTGGTGGAAAATAACAATATAGGATGGGCTTCATTACAACAAATTATTGATAGGGATTATCAAAATACGTTTTATAGTGCGTCAGATTTGACCGTGGTTGACGTAGAAAAAACATATTCCAATAAATTAAATACAGCTGATAAAAAGTTAATTCCTGGATTTGCTACAACCAGTAAAAATAGACCTTTAATTATAAGTAACTTGGAATTATTTTTTAGACAAAAACAAGTTATAATGAAATCCAAAAGACTATATGAGGAACTGAATGTATTCATTTGGAACGGACCAAAAGCAGAAGCTATGAAGGGATACAATGACGATTTGGTTATGGCAATTGGAATTGGTTTGTGGGTACGTGAAACTGCTTTGAAACTTAGAAACGAACAAATAGCTTATAATAAGGCTATTGTTTCAAAAATATCAAAAGTAACAAGTCAAATTTCAATTCCAAAACAAGTGAGTGCTGTACCTGATCACCACAAAACTATGGATTTCACCGTTAATGACAAAAAAGAAAGTTTAACTTGGTTGTTGTAAATACTTATATACTATAGATAAATAATATGTCAGATAAATCTTTTCAAGAATTAAGAAGTCGATCTTTGTTTGCTCGTTTGAAACGTTTGTTTTCAAATGATGTGATTGTTCGTAACGTTGGTGGTAAAAAATTAAAAGTTATCGACACTGATGAAATTCAGTATGCTACAGATCGTAATAGTTTAAGAGACCGTTTTAATAGATTACGTACAACTTCGTATAATCAATATACCAGAGATTTCAATTTATCATATCAAAGTAGCCGTGTCGAATTATTTCGTGATTATGATACGATGGATATGGACCCAATTCTTGCATCTGCATTGGATATTTATGCGGATGAATGTACAACCCGAAATGAAATGGGTGAAGTAATTCATATCAAATCTTCCAACGACGAAATTAAGAATATTCTACACAATTTGTTCTATGATATTCTAAATATCGAATTTAACCTGTGGAGTTGGGCACGTTGTATGGTTAAATATGGTGATTTTTACCTGCGTCTTCATATTAGTCCTGAATATGGTGTTTATTTGGTAGAACCATTGAGTACATATTATGTAACCCGCGTAGAAAATGCACATTTAACCAATAAAAACTTTGTTAAATTTCAAGTCAATTTGCCATACGGAAACAAATTAGAAGATTTGGAAAACTATCAAATTGCACATTTTAGATTATTGAGTGACAGTAACTTTCTACCATATGGAAAAAGTACTTTAGAAGGCGCTCGTCGTGTATGGAAACAATTGAGTTTGATGGAAGACGCAATGTTAATTCATCGTATTATGCGTGCTCCTGAAAAACGTATTTTTAAAGTTGATATTGGTAATATTCCACCAAATGAAGTTGATAATCATATGCAACGCATTATGGACCAAATGAAAAAGGTTCCATATTTGGATCAACAAACTGGAGATTATAATTTAAGGTTCAATCTACAAAATATGGTAGAGGACTTTTTCTTACCAGTTCGTGGTAGTGATAGTGGCACTAGTATTGAAAATTTATCTGGATTGGAGTGGACAGGTACAGATGATATTGAGTACCTTCGTAATAAAATGATGGCAGCACTTAAGATACCCAAAGCATTTTTGGGGTACGACGAATCCTTGAGTGGTAAAGCTACATTGGCAGCTGAAGACATAAGATTTGCTAGAACAGTACAACGTATACAACGTATTATGGTTAGCGAATTGAATAAAATTGCAGTTATTCATTTGTATAGTCAAGGATATAGAGATGAGTCGCTGGTAGATTTTACTCTTGAGTTGACTAATCCATCCACTATCTTTGAAAAAGAAAAAATAGATGTATACAAGAGTAAAGTTGAACTTTGCAAAGATATGCAAGAACAAAAAGTATTTTCTAAAAAGTGGATTTATGAAAATATTTTCGGTTTGTCAGATCAAGATATGATATCCTTGCAAAAGCAACTAATTGACGACGCTAAAGGAAATTATAGATTTAAACAAATTGAAGAAGAAGGTAACGATCCAGCTTTGTCATTTTTAAATAAGGACGATAAAGGCGACCAAGGTGCAGGTGGTGGATCTGAGCCAGGTCCAGGAGCTGAATCTGGAGCAAATTCTGCTCCAGAAAGTGGAGCTGAAGCTGGTGGTGCGGGTGATACAGAAACTAAAGCTGGTGCTGAAAAATCAACTCCGCCAAAATTAGCAGAAAAACGTGATCAAACAGGCAGAAAAGATGCTAGTAAATATCCATTTGGGGAAGATCCGTTCGGCACATTGGAAAACAATAGACGTAGTGATTTATCAGTATCACACAAATATAAGAATGGATCTCCGTTGTCATTGGAGTCTATTAAAGGATTGACCGATTTGTTGAAAACATTGGATCAAGAAAAAGAAATTTTAAGAGAAGGAAACGAAAAATCTTTTATGGATGAACAAAATATAAAAGAATAGTATAATTCCTATATATTTAACCACATTGATTATATTTATAAATAATAATAAATAATATGCACAAGAAAGCAAAACATTCGAAATTCAAGAATGCTGGAATATTGTTTGAACTACTCACTCGACAAATAACAGCCGACATTCTAGCGGGAAGAGATGAATCATTTACTAAAAATTTAATGTTCAAGTACTTTCACGAAAGTAAAGAACTTGGAAAAGAAGTGCAGCTTTATAATTTTATTTTACAACAAAAAAGTAAAGACGTATCATCAGGTGAAAGACTTTTGAATGTTGTGTTGCAAACACGATCCAAGATCGATGAACGTGAATTGAATAAACAGAAGTATAATATCATCAAAGAGATTAAAGAAAAGTATAATATTGATGAATTTTTAAAGAACAAGATTCCAAATTATAAGTTATACGCATCTATTTATAAACTATTTGAAGATCAAGATAAAAGTGAGTCTAAGTTTGAAGTTTCTGAGTTATTAGAATCAAGAGAGTATATCATAGAAAATTTGACAAAAGAAAAGAAATCAGATCAAGAATCAATGGATGTTTATGGAAATCAAAGTGCAGAAGTAAGATTGTTAGCATATAAGTTTTTAATTGAGAACTTCAATACCAAATACAACAATCTATTGCCTGATCAAAAGAAACTATTGAAGGAATATATTACTAATGTTTCTAATTCCAGTAAATTTACTAAGTATGTCAATGAAGAATACAAAAGAATCAGTGGAGTATTGAAGGATCAAGTTAAAAATGTTACATCCGAAGTGGTTAAGATTAAAATAAACGAAGTTATTAGTCAATTTTCTACCAAGTCTTGTATTGGTGTAATTAAAGAAAATCAATTGACTTCTTTATTGAATGCATATGAGTTGGTAGAAGAAATTAAAAAGATTGATGTCAAAAATGAAACAAAATCTTAAAGAAAAGATTAAATCAATTTTAGCCAAATTAAAGACTAAAAATGAAGCTAGCACAACAGGCACAGGTCCAGTTGCATCTGGTCCTGTTGCTGTTGGCGGTGATGCTGCTAGAACACCATTTGCATTTAGTCGCCGTGGACCAGGAAACGTTAGAGCTGCAACACAATTAGGTTATACGTTAGCTAAACCTATCAAAAGAAGTACTGGTTATAAGTTGGAAAATCAAATGTATAGTGGTCCAGCTTACGCAACACCCGCACAATCAATTGAATTAGGCAATACGTATACTGATGAAAATGGTTTGGTTCAACACAATGATCCTGATATGGATCCCAATTTAATTGGGTATAAACAAGGTTCTTTGCCTGTGACCGAGGGGTTTAATGGTCTTAAATACGAACAAGAAACTAAACCTGTTGCTCCTCAACCACAAGTTGCACAAGCTGCACAAGCTGCACAAGCTGCACAAGCTGCACAAGCTGCACAACCAACTCAACCTAAGCAACCCGCTTCTGTAGATTTAAAAACCTACGACGTTCTTCCTGACTTCACTGCATTTGATACAAAACTAAAAGGTTCAACTGAAGCATTGAAGAACAATCTACAAAAGTCGATCCAAGACAAAATCTTGGGTAAGAAAATTGTGGTTAGAGCCAGCAAAGGATATAAACAGCCTGAAACAGATTATACAATCAATGTAACAGGTGTTGCAATTGATTATTATTATGATAGATACGTCATCATAATTATTGGTCGTGAAGAAAATAAACAAAAGGTAGCTAAATTCTTCATTAAACCAGGATTTAAACTTAAAATTTTAGGTAATGCTGATAATTTGAAGCCAAAGGATCAATATCAAGTTGCTAAATCAAAAGCATTAGTTGAACCAGAAAGTCAACAAAATGTTGTTCCATCAAACAAAATAACCGCTGATAAGGAGGATGTAACTACTCCCGATCAGGCTCAAAATACACAACCAGGAACAACACAACCTAAAGCTTAACATATATGAAACAAGTACTGATAGATATTCTTCCATTTGAATTCAAAAAAACATCTTTAAATGAATCTCTTAAAGATGGAAAATTATACGTAACCGGCGTATTACAACGTGCTGATGCAAAAAACCAAAACGGCCGTGTATATCCAGAAGATGTACTAAAGAGAGAAGCTGAAGCGTATATGCAAAATTTCGTTAAACAACGTCGTGCTATGGGTGAATTGGATCACCCAGAATCGTCTGTTGTTAATTTAAAAAATGTAAGTCACAACATCGTAGATATGGGATGGGAAAATAAAGATTTGGTTGGTACAGTCGAAATTCTACCTACACCAAGTGGTAACATATTAAAAGATTTGTTGCAATCAGGCATTCTTTTGGGCATCAGTAGTCGTGGATTGGGTAGTGTAAAGAAAGATATGAGAGAAGGAGCAGATGTTGTACAAGATGACTTTGATCTAATCGCGTTTGATTTTGTAAGCAATCCAAGTACCCAAGGTGCTTTTATGTATCCACAAGGTAAAATCAACGAAGGCGTTGATCAACACAGAACAATTATTAACCCATATAATAATGTTGAAAGAATTATCCACAACATTCTATCAGAACTATAATATTTATAAAGTATGAAATTAAAACATTTACTAGAAAACTCTACTGAAGTAGCTTATAGCTCTCTTACCAAAGAAGAAAAATCAAAAATGGTTGGGGCTATTAAATCTTACAACGAATATCGCAAAGGATTAAAAGCTGATTGCGTATATGAAACCGCACAAAAAATTATGGAGGCTGTTAATTTAGCAGAACGATATGCCATCAAAGAATGTGGCGATTGGATGCAAGCCAAAATGGTTGAACGTGATATGAAGGAAATCAAGAGAGATGCTTCTAAAATGTACGAAGAAGCTCAAAAGATGAAAGAAATTGAAAAACAACTTGAAATGTTATACGAACAAGTTGGTATGAGATTGGAACGTTATTTTGAAATTGCGGACTCAATGACTGAAGCTCCACGGTCACAAACAAGTAACGTTACTATCAATCCATCGGCACAGAATCAATAAATTTGATCATTTCATCAAACGATTCAAAAACATATTTTCTATTTGCTTCTAGTACATAACCTTCGTCTGTTTTATAGACGAAGGTTTTTCTCTTTTCGTTGATCATATCCAAAGAAGGAATTTCTATTTCTGAGAACATTCTGTACTCGTCATCTATACGAAAGTCCATTTCACCCAATAGATCTATTTCTGTAAAATTCCAGCCATTTGGGTTATCTATATCTTCAAGTTTATACATTTTTTCTTCTTCAAAATTATCATTATTGATAAAGTTAACTAACTTTGGAGACTTGTACTTGTTATAACTATTATTCATTTCACGTACATCTGGATTTGAATAAGCATTTTCATCGCCAGTTCGTTTTATGAACTTATAATTATCTTTGGTAGAATTCATATGTTTAGAAAAATTGGGATTAAAATTATAGGCCATAAGAGTTAATTCTATCTATAAAGTCTGCTAAGGCTTTTGTTTGTTCGTAATCTTTGTTTCTGTCTATACTAGTACTTAACATACTAAATATTTCTTTTTCAGGACGATCAGGATAAGTTCTTTGTACAAAACAGGCATAAACAATTAAATTTTCGTTTTTTTGATCTATTAATTTTTTAAACACATACTTTTTTGTACTGCCATTACTGAATATTTCAGTTTGCATTTGTGTGTTTTCTGGTGCATTTGGAATAAAATTGGTTTTTCCAAATCCACTGAATCCATTTTGTTTATTTTGAAATATTAACATTTCTTTTTTAACAAATGGAACTCCTTCGTTTTCTTTCAATACTTGATTAAAAGATTTTCCTTTAATAATATCAAAATCACTCAGTGAGTATTCAGCTTCTTTTAGACTTTTTAATATTTCTTTCAATTTGGTAAAATGTTTAACACTACTTGGTTTTATAGTACGTGCCATTTTACGAACCTGTGGAGATACTTCTTTTGATTTAATTCCACCTTTTTGTAAGGCTCTTACCAATCTAAATAGTCTTGCTTGCTTTTCGCTTTGTGCTGGCATATATCAATAAATATAAAATATTTTGATATGTTTACATTTTTAATTATATTTATTATTCAAATACATCATTCTTTGATGTGACAGTGATTTATCTTCTTTGGAGTTCTTCAATAGCTTCATAAACAAATAACAATAAGAAAGGCAGAAATATAATTATGAGCGATCTATTAAAAGAAAGTATTGCGGATGCAAAGGCTGTTCGTGAAACAGCATTGGCAAATGCAAAAACCTTCCTTGAAGAAAGTTTTGCAAACAGCATGAAAGAAATGTTTGCTGACAAACTCAAAGAAGAAATGGCAGAGGAAACACACGATGACGACGATAAAGAAGGTAAGATTGAAGAAAAGCTTGCATCTTCTAATATCGGTAAAGATGATAGTAACATTGCTTCTAAGCAACATCCAACTAAACCATCTCCTGCTGCTAATAAAAATACAACTCCTGCTGGAAAGCAAGAATTCGACGTAAAACTTGAAGAAGAAACCGCAGTTGAAGATGGTACTGAAGTAACAAGCGAAGAACTAGATGAAATTCTAGCCGAATTGGAAACTGAAATGGATGAAGAAACAGAAGCTTCTTCAGAAGCTTCTTCTGAAAAAGGTGACGACGTTGAGGAATCTATTAATTTAGACGAACTTCTTGCAGAATTAGAAGCCGAAGATCCCGCTATGCCAGCTCCAGCACCAGTTCATTCAGCTGATCCAGCAGCTGCTCCAGCACCTGCTCCAGCACCAGTTGATCCAGCTGCTCCAGCACAAGTTCCATCTCCATCTGAAGGAGAAGTTACTCCTGACGAAATGGCAGAAGCTTTGGTTGCTATCAATGAAGAAAACGAATCTCTTAAGAAACAACTATCAGAAGCTCTAAGTACAGTTAAGTTTATGAAGGGCGTTCTATCTGAAACCAACCTATTGAATGCTAAGTTGCTTTATACCAATAAGTTGTTCAAGGGTAAGAGTTTGACCGAAGATCAAAAACTTAAGATCATTAACACTTTCGACTTGACCAAGAACATTCGTGAAGTCAAGTTGGCATATACAGTTTTAGCCGAATCATTTAATTCCGGTGCATCAGTTGTCAAGAAAAAGACAAATACAACTGCTCAAGCTATCACCGAAGGTTTGGCAAGCAAACAAGTATCATCAACGAAGCCTGTGTCTACCATTGTAGAACCTCAAGCTGACGAGATGGCTTCAAGATTCCAAAAACTCGCGGGAATCAAGAAGTAAAATTAGTTTGCGAGTAAAAACCTAACAGTAATTAAATATAGAAAGATAAAAATATGAGTATGGATGTAAAAAGTCTATTGACAAACAATATGAATCCACAAGCCAAATTGATGGCTGAAACACGTGGATTACAATCAAAATGGGAAAAGACAGGCCTTCTTGAAGGTTGCGCTGGTGTCGAAAAGGCACATATGTCAATCCTATTGGAAAACCAAGCAAAGCAATTGCTTGACGAAGCAACCACAACTGGTACCTCCACCAGTTCCGAACAATGGGCTGGCGTAGCTCTTCCATTGGTTCGTCGTGTGTTTGCTGAAATCGCTGCGAAGGAATTCGTAAGCGTTCAACCAATGAACCTACCATCAGGTCTAATTTTCTATCTAGACTTCAAGTATGGTACAACCGCTCCAGGCCAAGATTTGCGTAACTTGAACAACGGTAGTTCTGTAACTACCCGTGCTGGTAAGCAATTGAACGATAGTTTGTTCGGTGGCACAGGCAAGAAGTTGGGTTCTACCGATGACGCTGTACGTGGTCTATACGGACAAGGTGCTTATGCATATTCAATCCGTCCAGTAAGTAGCTCTGCTATTGCTCTTACATTAACCGCTGGTGCCACCAATAATGGTAACACAATTCAAACAGCTTCTTGGAATGATGTACAATTTGCTGCTGAATTGAGTGCTTCTGTAGTAGCTAAGAAATTATTCAAGGTTATCTTGAATCACGATGACAATACTACTCCTGTGGCTGGTCAAGGATATATGTACAATGTTGACTTGAATGCAGTACGTTCATTCAACTTGATATCAGGTTCAACCGTACCAACTTCTCTAAGAAGCAGCGGTTTAGTATTGAACACCTATGCCAAAGCAATTAACACTGGTAGTTTGAGTAATCCATTCTATCAATCTGTATACATCGTATCTGCATCTAACAGTGCATTCGCTGGACCATCAACCAAAGTTAAGTTGATCTATAGCCTACAACCTACCGATAACCTACGTGGTGACTTCGAAGCTGGTAAGACCGCAGGTGAAGGTTCTGGTACTTCAGGTAACGTTGCTACACAAAGCATTGATACCGATATCAGTATCCCAGAAGTTAACTTGGTACTAAACAGCGAACCAATCGTTGCTAAGACACGTAAGTTGAAAGCAGTATGGACCCCAGAACTTGCTCAAGACTTGAACGCATATCACTCTATCGACGCAGAAGCAGAATTGACTGCTCTATTGAGTGAATATGTATCTATGGAAATCGATCTAGAAATCCTAGAAATGTTGAACGAAGCCGTTGAAGGCGTAACTACCGAAGCTTGGTCCGCCCAAATCGGTGTTGAATTCAGCAAGGGATTGAATGCAACTACTGGTGAAGCAGTCTTCACACGTAACGCAAACAGCTCACCAAACCGTACTGCTTACGTAAAGAGCACTTGGTTCCAAACTCTTGGTAACAAGATTCAAAAGGTATCTAACACAATCCAAAAATTGACCCTACGTGGTGGTGCTAACTTCTTGGTCGTAAGTCCAGACGTAGCAACCATCTTGGAATCAATTCCAGGATATGTAGTAAACACTGATGGTGATCAAGCTAAGTTCGCAATGGGCGTAAGCCGCGTTGGTAGCTTTGCTTCTCGCTTCCAAGTTTACAAGAACCCATATATGACCGATAACGTTGTATTGGTTGGTTTCCGTGGAAACAACTTCCTAGAAACCGGTGCTGTATATGCTCCATATATCCCACTAATCCAAACTCCATTGGTCTATGATCCAGTGAACTTCACTCCACGTAGAGGTGTAATGACCCGCTACGCTAAGAAGGTAGTGCGCCCAGAGTTCTATGGAAAAGTTATTATCGGCGATCTCGATACCGTATAATACTTAGTAGAAATAAAATAATTCAAAAACCCCAACGAAAGTTGGGGTTTTTTCTTGCACTAATAAAAAATAATTGACATTACCATAGAACTTGTATATACTTATATTATATGAAAAGTGGTATATACAAAATTACAAATGTTAAGAATGGCAAGTTTTATATTGGTTCTGCTAAAGATATTGATCGTCGTTGGTGGGAACATAAAAATGATTTAAAAAAGAATAAACATAAAAATCCTAAATTACAACACGCTTGGGATTTTTACGGGGAAAACAGTTTTGAATTTATTATATTAGAAAATGTAATAGAATGTGAATTGTTTAAACGAGAACAATTTTATTTAGATATGTTTAAACCCTATATGCGTGATATAGGTTATAATATTACTCCAACAACAAGTGGAGGCGATAATTTTACACATAATCCTGATAAAGAAGAAACTCGTCAATTATTGTCTGATATTAATTTAGGAGCTAAAAATCCTATGCACGGTAAAAAGCATAGTGATGAGGCTAAAGAAAGGCAACGTGAACGTGCTGTAGGACGTTATACTTTGGAGTGGTTTGTTGACAAGTATGGCGTTGAGAGTGGCACACTTAAGTATAAGGAGAGAAATGACAAGTTGGCTAATCGTAATATTAATTACAGTTATGACAATGGATTAAAAGGCAAAAAGCGTGGTGCTATGAGTGATGATATGAAACGTAAGATTAGTGAACAAAAGAGAAATTTTGCGCTTAGAAAGAATGAATTTATTGATGATTTAAAGAGTGGTAGTTTTAGCAACAACGAATTGAGTGAGAAGTATGGAGTATCATTAACCACGATTAAATTACATAAAAGAAAATATTAATTATTCGAAAAATTCGTTGGTAGATGTTACAATGATTTCTTGCACTTCTTCTTTGAACGAAGTATCTTTGGGGTAAGGTAGAACTTTATGTTTTAGAGATTTAACTAGTTTCTTATTTTCTATCTTGTTGCTAATAAACTTGACGTAACGATGTTTACCACTTTCACGTTTACGCCAAAATGTTCTACCAATACGTTCTTTTAATTTATCTACACTGTGTGTTTTCCATCTAGCATATACACTTCTACTATGTATCCACTCATATTGATTCGGACCAATTAAACTAACACTATAGTTAGGCATTATTGCTATATCCACATAGTTGTCTCCTTGATATAGAAATCCAGTTGCTTGATATATTGTTCCAGCGTGTCCAGCTTCACTATCTGCATAACTGAGAATACATTTAATGTGTGGGTATTCTCTGTTTAATAGTCTAAAACTTTCAGCTATGCAATAACTCTCTATATTTTTACCATAACCATCTGCAATCCACAACCGTGTTAATTCCAACACATTATTGTTAGTAAGTAGACAAGATATGCTGGTACTTGCATTTCTACCCACGGCATTTCCATATACTAATACACCTATCAGGCGTTCGTTAAAACCCCCAAAGAAAGTACTTTCGACATACTCTTTGTAATAAACTCCATAAGCTACAGTACAAAGTGACCACTTGTGAGTATAGTGGTTCTTTTCAATAAGAGTTTTTGCAACATTCTTATTGATGCTTTTGAGGTAAATTAATGAGGGGTTAAAATACTCCGACATTATTTCATTATAACAATATAACTCTACCTGTCAAGATTTATATTATGTAAAAAAGACCCTTGGAATTATAAACCACTGTTTTTATCTTAGTTGGGTTAATTTGATTTATACCAAGTCTATCAATTACCTGATATGGATCTGGATGATTATTTATAGGCGCGGCCATTACTCTATCTTTTATCTTATATACATCCAAATCTGTGTTAACAATACTTGGATGATATTGTCTTACCAAAGGCATTACTCTCATACTGGTTTATTTATTGTTGGTTCTGCTTTTGTTACTCTGCTTGATGGAAATGATTTGTTGCCAAAGTCACTACCGTGTAAACTATACAAGTGCATCACCACACCGTGTTTTACAACTACATCGCCTAAATCATTCACTAATACATATGTGGGTCTATCATATTTTAACATTACAGCGGAACTAACCAATAAATGATTACTTTCACCCGCATCCATTACTCTTTGAGCATAATTGATGCCGTCGCCACTTATATTTAAATTGCCATTGATATCTTCCATTGGGATTACAGATCCACAATGTACACCCATTCTCATTTGTAAGTCTGGTCTATCTTTTACTGCTTTAGCTATAGCAACCGCACAATTCATTGCGTCTTCTAAATATGTAAAGAAACCCATTACCATACCATCGCCAGTAGGTAATATGATTAACTTTTCAAGAGCATTAGCTGTCTTGTATTGCATTGTACCTTTAATCAAAGTACCCAAATCTTTACAAGCTTTCTTTTGTTCATCGGTAGTCTTTTTACTATAAGCTACAATATCCATAAAGAATATATAACCTTCTTGTTCTGTATCCAATTGTAATCTACCTGATTTCACTTCCACATCAACCTTTTCGACCTTCTTGACAATGGATTTTACAGGCTTTGGAACTTCAACCTTCTTTTGTTCTTCTTTCTTTTCTACAACCGGCATATTCTTTAACTTCAAGAAGTCCTTCCAGTTAATCTTCTTTACAGGAGCATCTTTCTTTTTTGGTTCTTTTGCTGCTTGTTCTTCTTCTATCTTTTTAATAGCAGCTTCTTCTCTTTCACGTTTTTCAATAAACAAAGCTATTTGTTTTTTGACTTCATCTGTAATATAAATGGTCACATCTTTACCGCCACCACCTGTATCGTGTTTCTTCTTTCTTTGAGCACCTTTGGATTGTAAATAACTTTGCATTTCTACATTTCCAGTCTTGAATGCGATATCTAATGGAGCAATTTCACCCTTAAAATCCGCACCATTAACGTTTGCTCCCAAATGTACCAAAAATTCAACCATATCAACATCGTTAGCGTTAACGGCATAATGTAATGGCATCCAACCGTTCTTTTCGTCTCTACCATTGATTCTACCATCTTTATCAAAGAATCCTTGTACACCTTCAAAATCACCTGTTTCTGCGCAGAAATGAATGCTTATACCACCGGCAGATTTAGCACCGTAATTGTTTAGTATTTTAACAATTTCACCTCTATTTGTGTTGGATAGTACATCAATTGGGTTGTTTTTACCCAAGAAATCTTTCTTGTTGACATCTGCACCTTTAATGATTAGATATTCAACCAAGTGTTTTTGTCCATAATTTACAGCATAATGTAGTGCAGTCCAACCTTTACCCGCGTCAACTTCATTGATATCATATCCCCTGTCTAACATTTCTTCAATAGAAACAATATCACCATTCTTTGCAGCTAAGTGGAAACTACTACCACTACTATATTTGGCACCTCTTTGTTGTAATACTTCTACAATAGGTTTAAAACCTTTTTGTTCAGCTACATCTAGTGCAGTATTTTTGCTAGTCCAATCTTTACAATTAGCATCTGCACCGTGATTTAGTAGTAATCTGACTATTTCTATTTGATTTTCTTCTACAGCGACAACCAGAGGCGGATTACCTGTGTCGTCGTCTCTTTGATTAACGTCAACTTTTTCTTTTTCTATACAATTGTAAACGTTATCGTATAGACCCCTTCTAATATGGGTAAAAATATTGATAGCCATATGTTTGTAGTGTTAAATTAGTCTTTTTTAAAACGACTTAAATCCAAATTGGGCAGTGGTTTTTCTATATTTAGACTTGACAATCTTTCATTTTGAACCACTAATTTGTTGCCACTAACAACCTTACCATCGACAATATCATAGATAAAGAATACAGTTTTGGTAAGTCCTACACGAATAATTCTGCCTGGTTTACCATCGACGTATACAACGTCATCTTCTTTATAATCGGAGCCAATAAACATAAACAGCGCAGCTGCAAGTTTTTCTATGCTCGATTTAAACATTAAAATTATCAAGCCTGCTAAGAACATCCAGACATATTTGCCTGTCATATCTTGTGCAGTTGATTCCAATACTTCTTGAGATATTACGTGTGCTGTATTTGTATCCATAATCGTATTTAGTTTATTAACACACAACGTTAGTTAACAATCTAAAACAATTATATAATAAATATATTTAATAATTTATTTAATCCACTTTTGTTCTTTTAAAATATCGTCGATTAAATCTTTTTCAGTGCTATCCATTTCTTTATCAAATCTCTTTAACACTTCGGTTAATGGATATACTCTATCAGGAGATTCTTTTTGCTTTTCTTTAAGTTCTTGGATTACATCGACTATTTTGACAAGAGGAGACTTGAATTCATCTACTTTGTTTTTTGATGCAAAATTGGCCAATTCAAATGCATGTGGAGTTAATACTTTTACTAAACTTAATAGTCCGGATCCGATCATATTGAATATACTAAATGCTGCGCCGGCTGCTGGATGTACTGTTGCTAATATTCTAAGTATAACAAATACTATAACGAATACGATAATAGCGGTCAATGCACTGATAAAGAACTTCTTTAAACCCCAAAATACCGCATTTAATCCAAACATACCACTCATAGCATCAAGAGTAGCCTTACTTTGATCAGCTTCTTTTGCAATTTCTTTTGCTTTATCAGTCATTTGCCACAATTCATCGTCATACTTTTCTTTCAAAGCAGACTTTTCTTTTTGTAGTTTGTTGATGATTTCGTCACGTTGTGACAATAACTGATCACCTTTCTTTCTTTCTTCAGCAACTTGACTATTCAATAGATCAACGGTAGCTTTAATACGTTTGATTTCATCTATATGAGGTGACCCAACTATAGAAATGACACGTTCATTTAGTGCTTTAGCAGTGTCAACTTGTACAGGCGCATTGGTTACTTGACTTAACGAATGTTGAATACCAATTGATAAAGAAGAAGTTTGTACTCGTTTACCCTTTTCTACCTTTTCCAACTCCACCATTGTATTGTCTACTTTGGCTTCTTGTTTCGCAACGGCATCTTGTGCCACAGTAACTTGCTTTGCGGATTTAACCTCTGACGAAATACATCCGGTTAATATCAAAATTACAATAGTATAAAACAGTTGTTTTTTAATGCTCATATAATATAAATATTACTTTTTATAATTAAATTGATATTTATGAATATGATTAAATTAGGTGATTTGATGGACAATCAAGAGCTATGTGGTATGGCTCTTATCCAAAACGTGGTTATAAGCACAAATAATATATGACAAATACTCCCCCTACCCCAACTGATATATCAAATGCACAGACTAATCTAAATAATATGATTGCGTTTAATACGCAATTTTACTCATATGGTAACTCAAAGATTCTAAATGCGTATGCTCTTCTGAGTCAAACTGACAATCAAGACTTGGGTTTACAAATAGGTTTGAATCTACTTACTAGTGCAATGGCTGCTTTGGGTGGTTGTGCTGGATTTGCAGGTGCATTAGCTGGTAATTTTGCTGCTTCTATGGTTGCTCAATATGCTACTAAAACTCCTCCTTGTTTAGCTGGGGAATTTGCTGATTTAATTAGTAGATTTGAACAAACATCATTACAATGTGGCAGTGACTTACAAGAATTATATGTAAATACATCAGGATCTTGGAACAATATTTATAGCGGTCAATTAATTACTCCATTTGGTACCACAACAATTTCTGCTTCTGTTTCCGATTTAGCTGTACCAAACTTATTTCCAAGTCAAGATGATCCAATGTTTAATCAGTTATTGACATCGGCTACATATGCATTGGATCAATCTATTTGGTCAGTATTGCTTCCAAGATTTGTTATTACTCAATATCAACCTTCTACTGAATATCCAACCTCTCATTACACTGAACAAGACATGGAAAATAATGCCACTGGATTTTATAGTGTTAACCCCGCATATTATAATACTTGGTATTATGAAGCAGCTAAGAAATCTAAGAACGATGCTTATTGGTTAACTCAAAGCAATTTAGGAATTGGATGTTCTCTTACAAGTGATGGTAGTTTGAGTAATAGTGCATGTGATTATTTGTTTATTGATGCTTATGATGGAGTAATAATTAATTCACTTGGGTTATTCAATAGAGAATTTGTATTTACCAGTTTGAATATTCCTGTAAAAATTAAAACATTTGATAATACCACTCCTCCACCTCCTTAATTTTACTATGAATTTTCCGTTCACAGAAAAGTCCGTGGGTAACAATCAGTATATAAGAGAATTTAGTTCTGATGTAGACACTCACGAACTGGAATGGCATATAGATCGTGAAGATAGAACAATTGAAGTTATAGAAAACGTAAATTGGCAAGTTCAATTAGATAATAATTTACCACAATTACTTAAAGAAACAATATTTATACCTAAAGAAACATATCACCGTGTAATAAAAGGTGAGGGCAATTTAAAAGTAAGAATAACAAAACATATATGAAATTAATCGATTTGCTAATTGAAGTTAAAATGTACGAAGGAATGGGTCTACCTGCTGACAGTATTATCCCAATAGATCAATTTGTATGTAAATGTAAACATTGCGTAAATCAATCTCTATATGAAGCTATAAATGACACCGATAACAATTTGAAGATATGTTTGACCGAAGCGAACAAAAAGGAGCCTATTAGTTTTGAGTTGGCTGAATTAATGAAGAATATTGCCCGAGACACTCAAGGAAGATTAAAACTGTTGAGTGTATTAAACGATCCAAAAACACTGAAGTCTTTCTTAGATGACAAAGGATATTTGACTGCAATTTTATATTTGGCTCCTTCTGATTCATCAGGTCATGAAGTGTGTCCAAAGAAAAGTCCAGAATGTAACGCTGGTTGTTTGAATTTTGCTGGTAACCCCGCATATCTAAAAGCAAAATTAGCAGCAAGAACTAGAAAAACTCGTTGGTTGTTTGGTGACAAATTGACATCTGATGAGATGAAAAATATTCCTATAGATCCAAAAATTATAGATAGATTTTATGGCAAAGGTAGACCCGGACCCGAAGGTAAACGTGGTAGAATATTGAATCCAATGCGTCCTGAAGACTTCATTGAAAGATTACAAATTGAAATGGAGTTTTTGAAAAAAGTGGCTAATAAATACAATTTAAAGTTATCGGTTAGATTAAACGGTACGAGCGATCTTGATTTTCATAAAAAATTGGAAAGTTGGAAATCTGCAAATCCAGATGTTAAATTTTATGACTATACAGCCGTGTTTAAATGGGCAATGCAAAGTCTTGAAGATCCTTCAAAACCACATATGACTTTTTCAAGAAAAGAAACTTTACAAAACAATATAGAATGTGAAAAATATTTGAAGGCTGGCGGTAATATTTCTGCAATATTTGATGAATTACCAGAATATTATCGTGGTTATAAAGTAATTGATGCAGATAGAACCGATTTGAGATTTTTAGACGATGTTGATCGACCTATTGATCCGGATACAGGTAAACCCGTAGGTGTAATCGCCGGATTAAAGATGAAGGGATTTAGATTAAAAGACGCATTTACATTGGGTATAATACAAAATAAGGGACCAGAAGATACATTCGTAATAAGAACCAAGGAATTGAGGGAAAGATTTGGAGATAAGTATTTTACACAAAAAATTTATTGGGGTGATCGTGCGCCAACAGAGCCAAACAATATTACTGCTAAACAGATCTATAAAGATAAAATCAAGAGTTATTTAAATAAAATATCAAGTAAATTGAAAGGTACCGCTGATAAAACGGGTGAAAAAATATGATATGTGAATTAACAAATTATAAACTGTCTATTTTTGTTGTTTAGATATTTATAATTAATGAGTGCTAATGTCAAGAAATATTTGTATCTATTGGTTAAAACCCATTCTGTAACTGGAATGAGATATCTTTGTAAGAGAGTTACTACTAGTGATTCCAAAGCTATTTCATATAAAGGTTCCGGAACAAGATGGAATAACCATTTAAAAGTCCACGGAAAACATATAAATACAGAAATAATTGCTAAATATGATTTAGATAGAATTGAAGAATTTAGTAAGTTGTGTATAGATTATAGTAACAAATTTGATATAGTTAAAAGTGGCGATTGGGCAAATTTAATCATTGAAACGGGTAAACCCGGAACTAAAATAGATATTTATTCTGGTGATAAAGGAACTTTTTTTGGAAAGAAACACACCGAAGAAACAAAAGAAAAAATAAGTATTGCAAATCGTGGAGATAATAATGTAATGCGTAGAAATAAGATTGCTTTAGAAAAGATGATTTTGACAAAAAATAAACCGGAAAATAAAGAAAAACAAAGATTGATTGCAATTGAAGTTAATAGTAGACCTGAAGTAAAAGAAAAGATAAGACAATCAAAATTAGGATTAAATAATCCAGCTGCAGATAAAAATATTTATACACTCAAAAATAAATTTAATGGAGATATTATTAATGGTACACGATTTGATTTAATTGAACAAATGAAAAAATTAAATAGTAACAATCCATCTATTAATATATTAACAAATGGAGACATTGGTTATTTCTTAAAAAAAGACAGAGTTGTAAAAAACGTGAAAGGGTGGACTAAGATATGAGTGCTAATCTTGACTCCGATAGGGTAAGATGGCCTGGAAGTGGTAGCAGTGTTACCCAAGACACTGTGCCATTTGGTTATTACTTAAGCGAAAGTTGCAACACAGGATCTGGCGAAACTACATTTGAAAACGATTGTAGTAGCAGCGCTATGTGGGCAGCGAAACGTTTGGGGTATCCAATCATCGATATAGAAATGATCGATGTTAATTTTTACGCTTGTTTTGAAGAATCTGTATTGGAGTATAACCGCGTTGTTAATGAATTTAATATCGTTAATAATATGGTTAATTTACAAGGTTTACCTCAAGCTAAATACAGCAATTTAACAGGACTAGGTGTAAAAAGTACAGGTTTACCTTTTACAATTCAATTGAGTAAGCAATACGGAGCAGAAGCACTTGTTGGTGGCGAAGTTGAAGTTAAACGTAATTATGTAACTATTAGTGGAAGTATCAATCCATCTGCTACCAATCAGGTGTATGACTTAAACATACTAATTGGCCGAGACATTGAACATTTAACTGGTTCTCGTATAGAAGTAAAAAGAGTATTTCATCATCGACCCCCAGCTATTGCACGTATTTATGATCCATTTAGTATGACAGGTATGAGTTACAGCAACGTACTCAGTGAAATGGGATTCAGCGCATATAGTCCAGCTACACAATTCTTGATGACTCCTATATTCGAAGATTTGGAACGTGTACAAGCTATCGAATTCAATGATATGGTTCGTAAAAGTGCTTACAGCTTTGAAATTCTAGGCAACAACAAGTTGAGAATATTTCCAATTCCAACTGATAATTTCAGAGTGTATATAGATTACATCGTTGAAAGTGAACGTGATATTACTAACTTTTATAGCGGATCTCGTTATGAATATATAAGCGATCCAAGTGATATTCCATATGAATACTGTACATACTGTAAGGTAAATCAGCCTGGTAAACAGTGGATTAAAAAATATTTCTTAGCGTTGTGTAAGGAAACATTGGGTCGTATTCTTCAAAAATATAGTACCGTACCAATTCCTGGCGGCGAAGTAACTCTTGATGGTGCTGAACTTCGTTCTGAAGCTAAAGAAGAAAAAGATTCATTGCTTGAAAAACTAAGAGATATGTTGGAAAAGACGCTTCGTGTTAATCAATTGGAAAATAAAGGAAAAGAAAGTGAAGAAATGAATAAGATGTTGTCCCGTGTACCTTTACATATTTATATAGGATAAAACATATGGCAGCACCTGTATCTCCACAGTATCCAAAAACCGATCCAAAATTTAAACAATATTGGACATCAACTCGTAAAGATGTTGGCATTTACAATAACAATTATTCGCCTGGAAGATATTTTTCTCCAAGAGACATAAACTTCTTGGGTAGTGTAAACTCGGAATTAATAGGTGATATAATCGAATGTGTTGTTCAAGTATTTAAGATTGCTGCTTATGAAACCAATACCAATATTTATGGCGAAAGTAGCAGTGATAAAGGTAAAATTTTCTATTCAGGCATTGATTTAAGTTGTCTTGTGCAACGTGAAGACATAACTGCCGATGGATCTCAGGGTTATGGTCCTGATAGAAAACAAGATATCGTTTATAGATTTAGAGAACGTGATTGTATTACCACCAATTATTTTCCAGAAATTGGAGATTTGGTTCTGTATAATGAACGTTATTACGAAATTGATAATGTTGTTCAAGAGCAATTCTTGGGTGGACATCCAGATAAGTCTTGGAGTTTGATTGTTAATACACATTACACAAGACTAAGTAAACTTAACCTCGTAGAAAGACAAACATAATTTATGGCTTGGGGTCCAAATAATAATGTAAATCCGCCGCCAAATCCGATTGAAAACGCATCGGCTCAATCAGATGTTAAAAAGCTTTATAATAGAGCCAACGCAACTCGCCGTGACACTGATAAAGAGAAGAATTTCACAGTCACTTTATTAGACGTTGATACAGCTATTATTAATACTTTAAACAATACACTCAGACTTCAAGTTAATGATAATGGTGAAGTTGTAAAAGTGCCAGTTATATACGGCAATCCAGAAAGATGGTTTGCTATGAAAAAGTTTGGCAATATTAGAGATAACCAAGGCAAAATATTGTTGCCAGCCATAATGATTCGTAGAAAAAGTGTTGAGAATAACAAAGATCTTGCAACATTTAATCGTTATTTAAATTATGAAACTATAATGAATTATAGCGAGAAGAATAAGTATGACCGGTTCGATTTAATGAATAAAGGCGTATTTCCAAGTAAGCCAACCAAACAGATTTATAGTGTGAGTTTGCCAGTTCAAGTAAATATAACATACGAATGCATCATTTGGACCGATTATGTAGATCAAAATAATAAACTATTGGAACAAATAAACTACGCAGCTAAAGACTACTGGGGTGATGCAGAGAGATTTAAATTTAGAGCTAGAATAGATAGTTATAGCATCGAACAAGAAGTTAACGACGGTGAAGATCGTAATATCAAAACATCATTCGATATAAATGTCAACGCTTACTTGCTAAATGATAATTATATAACAAATTTAAACGGGGTAAAAAATACCACTCAAAAGCTATTTACTGTAAGAAAAGTAATGTTGCAAGAAAATGCTGTAGCTAGTGCTGGAGAAATGAGTGCAATTGAACATAATGTTATTAAAAACAGTAGTAATCTAAAAGATAGTCCATTGGATTACACAGATGTAACAGGTCAAGGTACAATGGCACTAAAGCCAAATGAAGTAACCAATTTGGATGGTTATAATAAAATACCATCAAATTATCAAAATACAATTAATACTCCATTTCACCCAGCTCCTAAATCCATCACTGATTATGGAGAAAATGGTTGGTTAGCTTATGATAGTAAATATATTTATGTATATCAATATCCATCGGGGTGGTTAAAAAGAGAAATATCTACATTTGATTATGATTATAGTAGTCAAACTTATATAAGTGGTTATGACTGTAATGGTAATCCCATATACACTACAGCTAATAGAAGACCTATAAATACAGCTTTTAGAATATTTCAAAGATTTCCTGATAAATTCTATCATCAAGTACCTTATCAATCAAGTGACTATGGAGAAGATGGCTGGGTAAGCTACGACGGTAATTATTTTTATATTTATAGTACAGGTCAATGGAGACGAATACCAATTTCTCTATTTAACTAAATATAGTTAATATTTATATTTTTTTAACACTATGTAGACGCTACTTAGTTGTTTTTGTTATATTTATAAGAAATGTCAACATTGAAAAAAGATCCATGCGAAGTTGCTCCATTAAAATTGGATAATGCTTTGTATGACTATAAAAAATTAACAGCGACTTTTAAAGATCCTACTACACCTCTGTTTCTTAAAATAATTGAAGAATTACGTGTTATCATTAATTGTAATGCCAATTTACAAAAAAATACACAGTCCATACAAGAATTTTCCTGTAATCAAAAAACAGATACATGGGTATATAATCATAATTTAAATTCGGAATTTGTATTGTTCATTGTATATGATCAAAATTTTAATCAAATAATACCTGAAAGTGTAACTTTAAACAATAAAAATACAGCCACAATAAAATTTTCATTTCCTGCATGTGGTTATGTTTTTGCTATAGGTAGTAATGTAAGCACAAGCGGTACATCTGGAACAGGTACAAGTGGTACTAGCGGTAGTAGCGGCGAAAAAGGTTCAGCTGGAACAAGTGGTACCAGCACCACAAGTGGTACCAGCGGTATAAGTACATCTTCAGGAACAAGTGGTAGTAACGGTACCAGTGGAACTAGTGGAGAAGGAGGTAGTAGTGGTGAAAGCGGTGGATTTGGTACAAGTGGTACCAGTGGTGAAGACGGAAGCAGTGGTACAAACGGCAGTAGTGGTATTTTAGGAGGAACAAATGGTACAAGTGGTACCAGTACCACAAGTGGTACAACCGGAACAGGAGGTACCAGTGGCACAAGTGGAAAATCAGGTTCTTCAGGTACAAGTGGATCATCTGGTACGAGTGGTAGCAGTGGATCGTCCGGTACAAGTGGTAGCAGCGGATCTAACGGTACCAGTGGTACAAGCGGTACAAGCGGTACAAGCGGTACAAGCGGTACAAGTGGAAGTAGTGGAACAAGTGGAAGTAGCGGAACTAGTGGAACTAGTGGAACAAGTGGCACAAGTGGAACCAATGGAACAAGTGGAAGTAGCGGATCAAGTGGATCAAGTGGAACAAGTGGAAGTAGTGGATCAAGTGGAACAAGCGGCACTAGTGGTAGCAACGGAACAAGTGGTACTAGCGGTACAAGTGGTTTAAGTGGCAGCAGTGGAAGTAATGGTACAAATGGTACAAGTGGAACAAATGGAACAAGCGGAACAAGCGGAACCAGTGGTACAAGCGGCAGTAGTGGTTCCAGTGGTTCAAGTGGAAGCAGCGGTAGTAGTGGTAGCAACGGAACAAGTGGATCCAGTGGGACAAGTGGTACAAGTGGGACAAGTGGATCCAGTGGAACAAGTGGATCCAGTGGTACAAGTGGTAGTAGTGGTTTAAGCGGAAGTAGCGGCACAAGTGGTACTAGCGGTACAAGTGGTTTAAGTGGCAGCAGTGGAAGTAACGGTACTAATGGTACCAACGGTACAAGTGGAACAAGTGGTACCAGCGGAACAAGTGGAACAAGTGGATCAAGTGGTACCAGCGGTAGTAGTGGTTCAAACGGGACAAGTGGTAGTAATGGAACAAGTGGCACTAGTGGGTCAAACGGCACTAGTGGAACAAGTGGCACTAGTGGAACAAGTGGCACTAGTGGTACAAGTGGTACAAGTGGTACTAGTGGATCAAGCGGAAGTAGTGGAAGTAGTGGAAGTAGTGGAAGTAGTGGAACAAGCGGTACTAATGGAACAAACGGAACAAGTGGTACGAGTGGTACAAGTGGTACTAGCGGTACAAGTGGTACAAGTGGATCAAGCGGACTAAGCGGGTCTAGTGGTAGTAGTGGAAGCAGTGGTACAAGTGGAAGTAACGGTACCAGTGGTACAAATGGTACTAGCGGAACCAGTGGTACAAATGGTACAAGTGGAACTAGTGGTACGAGTGGAACTAGTGGTACAAGTGGTACAAGTGGTAGTAACGGCACCAGTGGCAGTAGTGGATCAAGCGGATCTAGTGGAAGTAATGGAACAAACGGTACAAGTGGCACCAGCGGAACCAGTGGTACAAGTGGTACTAATGGCACAAGTGGTAGTAGTGGTACCAGTGGAAGTAGTGGTAGTAGCGGCACTAGTGGCAGTAATGGTACAAGCGGTTCAAATGGTACAAGTGGTTCAAATGGTACAAGTGGTTCAAACGGTACGAGTGGTACGAGTGGTACAAGTGGTACGAGTGGTACAAGTGGGACTAGTGGTACAAGCGGGACCAGTGGTACGAACGGTACAAGTGGCAGTAGTGGTTTAAGTGGAAGTAGCGGTTCTTCCGGTAGTAATGGAACTAACGGAACCA
>Ga0315906_10000265_pt1 | contig 88192 bp, 91 predicted proteins | sample LakEriMetagenome_4_FD_203526 | JGI IMG/M metagenome (GOLD analysis project Ga0315906, IMG submission 203526) | Freshwater fungal communities from buoy surface, Lake Erie, Ohio, United States - Buoy 2 MA122 | ecosystem: Environmental > Aquatic > Freshwater > Lake > Lake biofilm | place: USA...
TCCATCTTCATTTACCAACATCGCATCTATTAATTTATCACCTTCGTTAGCATAAGTTCCATCAAATAATTGCATTGATTCTGCGATTTCTGCTGTAATGCTTTTGTGATTTTCTATTTTGAATTCTGAAATAGTCATTTTTTGTTATTTTAGATTTATATATAAATATTAACTATTGTAAATAAAGTTATTTTCTTTGGTTAATACTCCTGTAAGCACTGCAAATCTGTTATTATTTTCCGATAAATAAGGTGTCACCGAATGAGAAGGATTATGTTTAACAAAATCTAAAACCGCAAAATTACCCCATTTAGGTTGTTGTTTGAATTTATTACCTATCACTAATTCACATCCATCTCCATCTACCCAATCTTTATTTAAATATATAAGAATATTACAAACCATATTAGGATTCCCACCATCTGCGTGATTATCTATGTAACAATCTTTGGTAAAATTTGTTACATTTATTAGATTTCTATTGATTTCCCAAATTCTATCCAAAGTTTCCTCACCATAACAATATGTTATAATTTCAGAAAATAATTCTCTTATATCAGGTATCAACTCGGATAAAATTTTTGAACCTTCATTATTCTCATTATTAAATGTATAGAATATTTGCCAAACTCTATCTTTGTATTTTCTTTTTAACCAATCGTTTTTAATTATTTCGGCCTCTTTGAATGTTGAGACGGTAGTACTTTCTATTTTATCGGAAGAGTTCCCAAAATAAGAATGAGTTACTCTTGTATAAAATTCTCTATTTAGGAGTGGGTTTAGTTTTTCCAACTTATTTAATAAAGATGGATTTATTTCAGATAAATGACCGAAATAACAGCCATTCTCTTCTATTTCTTTTATCATCCTTGAACCAATTGAATCTTTTTTCTAATATTGGGATACTTGTTTAATCTTCTTCTTACTGCATCAACATTTTTAGAAGAATCATCTACGAAATAAACATTATCATATCCGTGATTTTTTATTTCCCTTTCAATCCAATCCGCTTTTGTTTCAGGATTATTATCACCTAATGCTACTACAAACACATCCTTAATACCACTATCCTTAATAAAATCATATACGGGTTTATAGGCCGCACGAGCAGTAAGGATATAAACCGCTCTTGAAGAATCTCTTACCATTCTTCTTAATAATTCAAAATAGGCTTTAATTTTAATTGGATTTTTTACTTTTTCGAAATCTCTAAAATCAAACTCATCTCCCGGCTTTTCTTTATATACTGCGTATTGTCCAGGTGTTAATTTAGATTTCTTACCATCTTTATGTGTGATATAGATATAGGAAGATGTTTTGACGAGGGTATCATCAAAATCAAATACTCTTAACTTTTTGTCTTCTACAAATAAACTTCTTGCTATCATTAGCCATTAATCACTTTTTTGGTTCTAGCCTTTTTACTCAACTCCTCATTTTCAACTCTTAAAAAATCAACTGTCACTTTAAGCTCTGCAACTTTTGATGTTAAATCTAAAATCATTTGACGAAGTTGTTCTTTCTCCTTTGAAGATTCTGCTAAAAGTGCTTCTAATTTTGAAATTCTATCTCTGCAATCGTGCTTAATAAAATCTTCATCTTTATCTTTTTTTTCAGCTCTTTTTTCATAGTATCTCCAAGCAGATGTCCCCCCTAATACGGTAATTGCTGTGATTAATACTGAATATACGTTTTCCATAATCGATTAATATTTTGGGCCCATATTGCCCTTTTTCATTGAATCAGCCCAAATTTGAAACGTCTTCTTTAAATCGGAAGGTAATTCTTTATCTCTAATTGTTAATGAACCTTGTGGGGAAATATGTGCAATAATTTTGTAATCACCATGTTCTTCTTCCGCTCTATTCCATATTGTTAAACCGTTTCCCATATATCCAGAACCGATGTCATATTTTTTTGCTTCCTCTACTCTAGAATGAATTGGTTTACCTATTACGGGTGTTTCTACAATTGAATGAACTATATCAGTTAATCTTCGCCCTACTGATTCTTTAAATAGTTTATTGATTACACTACCTGGTACATAATCAGGTAACATCTTATCCAAATCTTGTGGAGAAACGGCTTTTAATTTTTCAACTTTATCCGCAAAACCTTTCGTTTCAGAATGTTTTCTCATTCTATCTGCAATAACTTTGCCATCAACTTTTTTATCAGAAAACCCGGTTTGAAATTCTTTTAGTGATTCTGATTTAAATGGGTTAAACAATCCTCTACTATTTACTTCTTTTTCAGTAGATGGTGCAACTTTTGCGTTTTGCTGATGTTTGTGTTTAATCGGATTGTATTTTTCCAATTCATCAACATTAACATTACCATCCGCATCAGTTTTTACCTCACCATACTTATCATCTCCCAATCTTACAATACCAACTGTTTTAGTTCTTTTATTGTAAACTAAATCATCTTTTTTAAATTTACCTTCTTTTAAAAATTCTTCTTTAGATAAAACTCTAATTTCATCAAACTTAATTTCGTTTGTTCCATATTCATGATAGTTTGATGATGCCTGTGAAATGAAGTTTTCTGCATTAGTAATATGGTCTTGAATCCAAGCAGGTATATCCTTTTCGTTTTCACCCATTTTGGCTTTTAATTCAGTTGCCATCTTAATGATAGTATCCAATGAACTTTGAGCCATTGAAACTTCGTGATCTTCCTCCTCTTTTACAACGGTCTCAACTTGTGGTTGAAATGCTCTTGCATAAGGGTTAGAAACAACCTGTCCTGGCTGAACACCCATACCTTTCATCAATTCTTTAAGATTCATATTCATAATACTACTTATATTTGCTTAATATTTTATATGACACTTCTGCCATTTTCTTTAATCCCATTTTTAACATATTCTCCTTATTCACATTAGATAATCCATTGTAAATATGTAGAATTGCATTAGCGGTTTGAACATCCACCAACATTGTTTGTCCGGTTTTTTGGTCTTTTACTTTTGCTGCCGAATGGGAATCTACTATATTTTTTAAAGTATCAAGTATAGAACCCTCTTTATCATTTGCTTCATTTCTACCTAACTTATCCTTCATCTTATTCACATCATCTTCCGAAGGTGCTCCATTAATATATCCATTAGGTAAAGATAATCCTGTTCCTATACCTCCTGGCAATCCTTCAGTATGCGGTGCTTTAATACCATACCCTTTTTTGTAATTTGAAAGGGTTTGTAATGCATTTTTTAATCGGTCTTGAAATAATTTTTTTTGTTCAGGTGATTTTGTAGCTGAAAGTTTACTTTGTAATGCTTTTATTCTATTATTAAGGTTTTGTATTTTATCACCTTGCTCTGATTCCTTTAGATTTTTATATCCCTCTACTACTTTATTTATCGCCTCTTTTACCTGCTCCTTATTTAATCCTATTACCTTTATATCTCCATTTTCGTTTTGATAAAGAGCGTGTTTTAACCCAATTTCATTAAAGTAGGTCATCAGCTTTTCACCAATCAACTTCCCCTTTAATTCTTTTGTTTGTGGTAAACCTTGCGCAACATGCTGAGGTTCTTCTCCTTCGGTTTTCCAACCTCCTCCGGCCGCTTTGTATTGTTTGGCAGCCCAACCATTAGCATACGCAGATGGGTAAACATCGAATTTCTTCTTTGCCTGTGATACATAGTATTGCCACTTTGAGGGGTTAGTGGGAACATTCTTTTCCAAAAATAAAGTAATATTTTCTTTCATATTCATATTGTATATAAATATATCTTTTTTATATTAGAACTATGCGGGAGGGTTGAAATCTTTTTTACCACTTTTATCCCATCTTACTCTTATTGGCTTATCACCATCTGTCTTTTCACCGCCTTTTTTAGCATCTCCTCCGGCTTTTTGCGCGGCTCTCTTTCTATTAACAAAATTAGCTCTACCTTTTTTACCTAATTTATCTGCTGCTGCAGAACTTAAACATGCAGCATAGGCTTCTCCTTCTTCTCCTGCACCACATTTTCCTATTCTCTCTCCTTTACTATTATATCTATCCCAGCCTCCGCCACCTTTACCACCCCACTTACCTTTACCAAACCATTTTCTAAGGTCTTCATTTGTCGTAAGTGAATGTGATGATGGTAATATATTAATACCAACTTTCTTACCCAAATAAATTGTTATAGGAGTTATTGGAATTGGAGATGGAACAAACTTAAATGAAACTAAAAATAGTATTTTCACAACATCTTTAGATTGTGATTTTAAAAATCTTTTTTCTGCTTCCGATACTTCCTCTCCCATAATCATTCGTTGGAATATATGTAGAGCAACTATTGTTTCTTTCTTTTCCCTATCGGTAGCACTTTTAAATTCTTCCCAATTATTTTTTACGAAATGCTTTGTTTTTTCAAGCCAATTTATCACTTTATTTTTTGTATTTGATACCAAATCTTCATTTTTTTCTCTACCTGCACAATGTGCTTTTTGAGAAAATCCTTTTGGATTATCACAATCAATACTATTTTTGTATTTGGTAGACCAACTCATATACATAAATATATGATTATCTTTTTTAACTTATCTGAAACGAACCTATGTTTTCGGATATAATACCTTTTAAAGGTAGATTTATTGAATCATAATCTTCCGTCAATAATAGAGTATCCTCTAATCCTACGTCAAAAAGAGTATCGGTAATAAAATGTTCGGTATTTGTAAGTGTAGGCTCACCGGTATAATAAAAATAATGTGGAGCTCGTTGTTCTTTTAATTTAATAAGAGTTTCAAAGTTTTTCGCATTGCACCAAAGAGCAAACATATTCAAAAATGTTGGCTTTATTGGATAGTAGGGTTCATTAGTTCCTAAATAGAATTCATTATTATGCCACCAAACATCTACCCAACAATGTAATCCCATTCTAATTACTTCTTGTATCTGAAAAGGTTTATTTTCCTTTTTTTCTTCTACACCGAATATATTACCTCTTAAAGAAATTAAATACATTTGTCTAAATAATAATCAGATTTTGTACTTACTAATTTGTGTTCGTAAGTATTTTTATTCTTTACATTAAATGTAAAATTTTGAAAATCGAATGTGCTCCCAACTCGCACTTGCTCATTAGAAATAAATGAAGATATATTAGCTAAAAGAGAAAAATCATCATTATTGAATTTAGTGACATCTTTAACCAGTATCATTATATCATTTTCTCTTACACAATTAATTGATTTAATTTTTTTGGATAAGTTTATTTTTGTATCTATTTGCTGCTCTCCTATCACATTAATAAAATCACAATCAACATATAAATTAGAAACGAAAGGTTCAACACTTTTCAATAATTCAGCATTACAATTTGATATAATTAACCCAACATCGTATGTGTGAGATTTCTTATCTAAACTCAATCTTCCCCATTTTCTAACTTTATTAAGTATAGATTTATTTTCTATAATCTTTGTATTGTTCTTATGTTCTTCCGAAAATCTTGATGTCTTTGAAACAAAATGATATACAATACTATCTAAACTTACAATAGTTTTAATACCTAATAATTCTAATCGATATAATATATCATCATCTTCACAAAACATCGGTGAATATAAATTATCCATACCACCTATTGAAAGATATATACCTCTATGTTGGGCTATAAAAAATGCAGAACCGTTTGATGTTTTATCTTTGTATTGAGATTGAGTTTCTTTTACAAATTTTTCTAAACCTACATAATCAACCTCATCAAACTCTAACCCAAAATCTTTAATAATTTTACCTGGTCTATCATGTCCCGCAAATATAGGAGGTTCAATTGTTGTGTATGAAACTGCGGTAGATTTGTTAAGGTGTTTTTCTATATTTTCTAACCAACCCCCTAACATCACTATATCATTATGACAAAATACTATGAATTCTTTTGTAGCGATTTCGGCACACTTATTAAATGTATCCGAAAATGTTTTTTTATCATCTGAATAAAAGTATTTTAGATTAACATCGTTTAGGGAATCCAACCATTCATGTGTCCCATCGTTAGAACCATAACTTACAAAACATAATTCTTCATTAGGATATATTTCTCTAAACCTTTTGTAGAATTTTTGAGAATAATCCAAATTATTTTTTAACCCTACTAATGTAGAAATGTTCATAATTACTTTTTATTTAGTATTATTTCAATTCTTTCTTCCAAAGTATATTTTGGTTTGTAGATTGAATTAAATAATGTTGGGTCACAAACTCTATAAGATACTCCAATCGGTTTTTCTAATAAATGCTTTATTCCTTTTGATGGAGTATGGCCACTTATTTGAAACATCGTTTTTGCCAATTCATTAAAAGGAGTTGCAATACCACACCCTAAATTTAAGGCATCTAATTCAACATCATTATCAACAACTGTCATAACTGCCTCCACTATATCATCCATATGAATAAAATCTCTTACTTGCGTTCCATCACCCCATATTTCAAATTCATCAACCTTTCTTTTAATTCTATCAATAAATGAGGGGAATGGATATGTTAAATCTTGATCCTCGCCATATCCACTAAATGGTCTGAATACATAAACTTTAGTTCCACTTTCTTTAACGAATTTTGCCAAGTATTCACCTGTTAATTTAGACCAACCATAAGTGTAATCAGGTAATCTTATATCATCTAAATTAATATCGCTTTCTTTTAATCTATATTTAGAATCTGGATGTTGCAAATATGTTGGATATGCCGCGCTACTACTAAAATATACAACTCTCTTTTGTTTTGTTTTAATCACCCAATTGAAAAATTCCGAATCAATTGATAAATCGGTAGCAACTGATAATGGTTCTTTTTCAATTGTTTCTCTTCCACCTACAATTGCAGCCAAATGTATGATTAAATCAAAGACCTCAGAAGATTGTTTAAAATAATCTCTACAATCATTTCCTTCTTTTAAATCTACTCCTATAATTTCATTTTTATCACCAAAGTATTTTAAAAAAGACCTTCCTACAAATCCTAAATGTCCAGTTATTAATATTTTCATCGTATTATTTTATTGTATAATTCAATGTGCTGTTTTGCTACATTTTTTGAATCACATAGTTCTTCTATGTTTTCAGGTTTATTTATATCAATTGAAACAATGTCACCATTTTGATTAATAATATACATATACCCATTTACTCCACAACACCAACCTTCTAATGTTGTTCTCCCTAAAAGAATTCCCGCAGTAAAATCCATATTTTTTACTACGTTTTCAGTATCCCATCTTTTATCTATGTATTTGATGTTGGGGTGGTTAAAATTATATTTGCTTTCGCTCATCAAATATAAATCCCAATCTTTATCTATACAGTTTTTTACTAAATGGGAGACTGCTTTAAATCTTATATTATCTAAAACTTCTCCAACAAATATTCCTGTTTTCTTACTATACTTTGATTTATCTTTATCATTAAACCTATCTCTATCTATGGGATTATAAATTAGTGATATATCAGTTGGATTAATTTTATAATTATCTATTAATGATTTTTTAATTGGCTCTCTTATAGCGATATAGTGATTTATTCCTTTATTCAAAATAGGAGTTTCACTTCTTATTTCCGAATGTATAATGCTTATTTTCGGTATATTATTATTAAAGTATTTTAATATAAATTGGTTTACCTCTGGCTGGCTTGCTACTATTAAATCGTAATTTTGATTTACATCTATATTATGTAAGTCGCATTGTTTAACATTATTCTCCTCTAATTTTCTTCTTACTAAATCACCCCTATCAATGTCTCTTAAAGTAAAAAGGGTTACATCGATTCCTAATAGATTTAATTCTCTGGCTAATTCATAATGATATAATTCACTTCCCCCTAATCCATTTACATTTAAACAACTCAATAAAACTTTCATAAATTTAATTTAAAAATTACATTTATCAGGTTATCAAATATTATATCATATTTTTGATTTAGTGAATTTATAGCGTTTTGTAAAATAGGGGTATTACCATTATATTCAAATATGATAAACTTTGGGAATATATTTTCATCTATCATCTGATTCAAAACTATTAAATCATTCCCTTCAACATCTATACTTGCTATATCAAAATCCTTATATTTTACTTTTTTAAGAATGTTTGAAAGAGTAGTAGTTTTAATTATTTCACTATTATAACGAACACCTCTATTCGTTTCCCAATAATTTTTATCAATATGGTTTAATGTAGAAATTTGATTAACACCTTCATTATGCAGAGAACCTAAATAAATTTCCTTCTCACCCTCTTCTAAATCTATTGCATAATCGAATATAGTTACTTTATCATTTTCTTTATACAATTCATTTAATTTATTAACACAATCGGTAGTAGGCTCTATCAACACCGCTTCCCACTCGTAATTCTGAATAAATAATCTTGAATTTGAATATGTTACACCATCATTTGCACCAACATCTAAAAACGTTCCGCCTCTTTCTAAATTAAATTCCTTTAAGTGTGATAAGATTAATTCATCTTCATTGTGTTGCGAGTATCCCATTATTCTTCAATTAAATCTTTAATTTTATTTACATCATTTAAGAAATCAAATCCTCTTCTATAATCCATATATTTTTGTTGGTCAATATATGCCACCGAAGCCGCATCAACATACTGTGAATCTCTTTCCGCTTTACCATTATCAGGATGAATATGTTCAAATACAACATCATCAAAATATTTTATAATTTGGCAACTATTACCCAAATCTAACCAGAAATTATCTGCATACATATGAATCAGAAAATTCGGCACCATAAATCCTAATTGATTAATTATGTTAGATGTTAGGCAAACTGCGGTAGGTAGTTTAGCTCCTTGTAACAAATCATTACCGTAAGCTATTCCTATATTATTATTTTCTTCAAAAAATTGTAAAAATTTTGATTCCCATTTTGTTTTAATAATATGGTCATCTCCAAAAAATGCTATACATTTATACTGGTTGGCATATTTCAAAGCAATTTGATTAAGTGTTGGAATCATTCTAATACGTGGATTAATTTCGTATATAACACCGTCTCTAATTGGATACTGATGTGAATCATCATCATCTAATGCTATACATAAATCACTAAACCCTTCGGTATTTTCCTTCCAATTTTCTATAAACCTATCTACATTAGGGAATCTTTTGCTATCACCACTTCTAGATGGGACTACAATTAGAATTTCTTTTTTCATATTATTAAATTTTATCGTAAAAATCGTTTTGTTTTTCTTGTCTTTCTATTTCCTTGTGATGATATAGTGAGTAATTTTCATCTGATGGGAAATTTGTAAAAGTTGTGTATCCGGTTATTCTTTCATGCACTTTTCCATGCCATTGAACTTCTTCGGTATTTTTGTAAATACGAGTTTGATAATCAGGCCAATTTACCCAACCTTTATCATCAACTTTCCAACCCCATTTTTGAATATGTGATTGAGTTAATCCTTCTACGGTATTCACTCTTGGAACAAAAATTATATCAACTTCATTTATAGTCAGAATTTGTTTTAATCTCTCTAATAAAATTTCCGATGGTTCTTCATCTGCATCAATTTGAAAAATGTATTTTCCTTCACAATGTTCTTTTAGATTATTTTTAAAGGATGCAAAATCTTTATTAAGAGGAAATGATATAATCTTAATTTGTTTTTGTATATCACTAATTATATTGAGATAATCCACAACTTCTTTTGTAACTGATTCACTATCATATTGAATAACAACCTCATCCTCGCTATCTATACGCACGAGGAGAAAGTTAATTAATGAGGTGAGTTCTTTTAACTCATTACAAACAGTTATAGCGTAACTTATTTTCATACTTAATCTTCGTTGTGGTGTTTTTCAGAATGTTCTTCCGATTGAACCGGCTTATTATTTGTTGAATTTGTATAACTCCAAGCACTACCACTCGGATAACCATATGCAGTTGATGTACTTCCAAATCCAAATGGTGGATTAGAGTATGTAATAGAACCATATCCAGGCGTAGCTACAATAGTTCCACCACTACCAGATGATGTTAGTGTTGTACCATTTGTATCCGGTTGACACGTTATCCTATATGGGTGGTATGGGTCTACATAATGTGGATGTTGCCATACAGGTGTTGTATTGGGCGTTCCCCATCCACCTTCTCCAATTGGAGTTCCTATTTTCGGTTCATCACTTACTTCTTTCAATTTATCTTTTAATAAATCCCATTGTTTCGGAGTAACATTAAATTCATGCACTCCTTCGGTAAATCCTTTTAACCAAAGGACAAATTCTTTAGATGTCATAACTATGTGTTTGGTTGTGATGTCTGATTAATTACTTCTATTTTTTCCGCAATACTCTCAGGCGGTGGTTCTAAATTAATTTCTTTTTGTTTTATTATCTTTTCGACCTTCTCTTCCTTTTTTAACTCCTGTGGAGTTTGTTTAGGTTTTTCTAATTTCTTCTCCTCATCAATTTTCTCTTTATTAGTATAACCTCTAATCATTTTTGATTTTATATAAGACTTAGTTAATTCAACTTCTTCAACTGATCTTATTGAAGCCATTTTGTATTCTCTATAATTACCATCGTATATTAAAGGTTTCTTTTTTAAGATTGTAAATAGAGGTTTACCATCTAATGGAAATTGTCTTAAAAGAAATCTAAACTCTTCTGCTTCATCAATTTTTTGTTCACTAATTGAATCAGTAGCCGCTTCTAATGCATAAAAGAAATTACGAGGATTTACATGCTTTAATTTTAGTGCAGGAAAATAGTAATGAATCATACCTTTTTCATCTTTACCTCTAAATTTTCCTATTAAAAAAATGTAAGTAGTATCTAATCCTGCCAAAACTTTTGTTTGAGATGGGTCCGCATATTTATAAACTTGTATTTTGTAAAAATTACCAGGTTTCATAATAGTTGTCGAAACCTTTCTACTTGTCTTAAACAATTTTCCCCATAGAGGTAGATATATCCTAGATTCTGCCATTTTTTAGAATTCTGGTAGTATTAAATCAACATGCTTTGCAACCTTTATATGTCTATCACAAATACCTTTTAGGGCCTCTGTCATTTTATTATGTGAAAACTTATTTATATTATCCCTACCTAATTTTTTAGATTCGGAGAGGTATTTATCATAATTATTAAACACATCAATTAATTTGAAAGCCGCATTACTATAATTTACATAAAACCATTGTGATTCAGGTAATAAAAATTGATTTGAAGCTGATGGGTCTACATTTTTTAATTCACCATCTAATAATACTGATTGTTTATCATTTAGAAAATCTAATTGACCACTCCAACCACTACTTATTACTGGTTTTCCTGTCATACTAAATTCTAATAGAGGTCTTCCAAATCCTTCACCATGTGTAAATGAGATAGTCGCTTTTACTTTTGGATGATTATATAACTTCCACATATCATCAGGTGTTAAATCACCATGTATAAGATAAATTGAAACATCACTCTTAACCTGAGATGCTACCTCTTCAACTTTTCGGAGAATTTCTTCTCTATCTCTAATTGAAAATCCCGCTGATGAGGTTTTGAGTATTAGGGCAGGTTTCTCACCCTTCGTTCTACTAAATGCAGAAAGAAATGTTTGAATCATTCCGCCTACATCTTTTCTATCATGATAAAGATTTCCTTGTAACCAATGGCCTACGAATAAGAAACAAAAGTTTTCTTTAATAGAATCTAATTTATCCAAACCATCTAACTCTTTGTAATCAGTTCCTTCAAATAAAACTTCTACCGGCTTTGAAACTCTATGTTCGGTTATTACCTGTTGAGTGGTTTTATCCCTTTCTGTCCATTGTGTCCCAGCTATACCTGATTTAGAATGCTGTGAAGTTGTAATAACCAAATCCATTCGGTTACACCCATCAACCCAATCCTTCGGTATTACAGTCGTTTCAATTCCAGCGGTAACCCCTATATTAAATTTTCCTACTTGTTGAAATTCATTTGGAACTGTCATCTGAACATATACATCAGGTTGTATATTTATTTCACCAACAATATTATCTAGTATCCATTTATGAAATTCATCGTTTGGATTAAGTTGATCCATAGGGGTTGCTCCCCATCTCGTTGAAACAATCTTAATGTCATAATAATCTAAATCTCTAAATGATTTGAGTAAATCTCTTGCATGATCTCCATATCCACTCCTAGTCGCTATTGGAGCTTGATATAATAAAAATGGTTTAGCCATTCGTAACTTATTTTATTTTATATAATTCAAATCTTTCTTTTGGTTTCCAATTTTCAAAGGCCCTTTCCATCCCTTTAACCATTTCATCCGCCATTCTTTGTGAATAGAATCCGTTTTCTGAAAGGATGAACTCTCTACCTTTTAATCCCATTTCTTTCCTTTTTTCTTTCGGAATGTCATACCAATACTTAAATGCATCTGCTAATTCATATACATCTATTTTATCATCTATGATGTAAGGAGTTGGAACTGAACCGTTCATATTTTGAGCCCTTGCCCACAATGGCTTAACCCATTCTCCATGCTCTACTTTATCTTCCCATTCTCTCCAATCATGCAAAGAACCAATCTTAACATAATCTTCTGCGGTTAATAACTTTCCATCCAATTTAAATCCACATTGGTCTTGCAAACCACCTGTCACTAATAAGATAGATGGAACACCTGCCATTATACCTTCACAAGTCGTTAGGCCAAATCCTTCATTACCGGCAATGTTCACCGATACATCACAAAGATTTAGTAATTGATTTATTTGTTCGGTAGATAATCTATTCGTTGAAAATTTAATTTCTGCATCAGGTGCTAATCTTTTTGCAACGGCAACTAAATCAGTTCCATTTTCATCGACCGGCTGTGTATGCATCAATAACATCACCTTCTTTCTCTTTTCCTCCGGTAATTTATCTAAAAACTTTTGGAATGCCCAAATAACATCTGATGGTTGTTTTCTACGAATGTTTCTATTTGACCAATAAACTACGAATTCGTAATCATTACCTGCAAATAGTTTTTGTTTCAACTCATCACTACTATCTTCTAATGGTTTATACAATTTTGATACACCATGTGGAACATAACTTACTTGCCAATCTTCCAACGGCTTCCAAGTTTTCCCATTTTGTAATGCACCGGTTCTTTTAACAATGCCATAAGTTTGCTTAGAGATACAACCCAACCAATCACAACTTTCATAGTAATCTCTATTGTAGTGTGGATCTGGCAAATCATCCCAAATATGGTAGAAGAAAATTGGACAAGTTTGTCGAATTTCATGCTCCATATCATACAACCAAATCCAATAACGAGGGTCGGTAAAATGTAGGATAGCATCTATTTTGTGTTTAGATAATAGGTTTCTAATTAAATCCGCATTACCATATCCACTATTAGGATAAAGTATTACACTAGCATCTTCAACACCACTATGCTTTTTTACATCATCGGATACATCAATTATTTTCCCAACTTCGGGATGTTGAACGGCTGCTGCAACCTGAATCCAATTGTATTTGCTTACGGAACCTAAAACTATTTCTTTTGACATAGTAGCTATACCACTATGCATTCTTAAATCATCTGATAGAAGAAGAATTGTTTTTTTATTATTCATAAATTAAAACTGTGAACCAGAAATTTGTAATTCTGAAAATGAATCAATTTTGTTTTTAAAGTTTGGGTCTTCTACATACATTGTGAGAGAACGATTTACTAATTTTTGTAAACTCATTTTGTCATCAATTGTAACCCTTTTGAATTGCGAATAAAGATCTTTAAGAATCTTTACACTCGTTAGTTTAACATCCATATTATTATCTTTTGTATATATAAATATATATATATTTTTTTTCCAAAAAGATAATTATTTCCAAAAAACTTGTATCCCTAATATGGCGGAAGCCAAAATTAAGCAAATGAATGTTTTTACGGTAATAGGTTCTCTAAAAATTAGTATGCTAAGAGATACGAATACTATTATACCCACTCCAAATCCAATTAGACGGGAGGGCCATAATGCTCCATCAAATGCGTTTACTAAATGGTTTACCGATTTTAGATAGAACCACATTCCTGGCATTGCACTTATTATAATCAATAATGGGTATTTTTGAAACCATCCAAATTTTATACTACCTTGTAGTTGTAAAAAAGATGTAATTTGGCCAATTATTCCCCATAGTATTCCTTTAATTAACTCCACAATGAACAAATTTTTCTCTCCTTAAACTCACACCAATCACACTGCTTCCCTTTGTTAGTTGGATAATCTACATCTTTATATTTTCCCTCTTCATCAAATACACTCTCTACGAAATCCATAAACCCTTTCCATGCTTTATTGATAGAAGGTTTACCACTCGCAGGAACGTGCTTTGAAATACGAGGAATTGGATAATCAGCATCTTCCTTAACTTTTCTTTTAAGGATATGAAATTCTACATTAACCTTATCCTCATCTATCTTATACTTTTCAGCGTAAAACTTTTTGTATAATAAGATTTGTGCGTTCTTAATCGGGTCTGCCTTTTGGTATTTATTCCAACCGGCAGTTGATGTTTTAAAATCTATGATGGTAATTTTCTTTGTAGCAATTTCTCTGATAATAATATCGACAAATCCAATAAAGTGCACATTCTCTTTAATAGGCATATTAAGTGGTAATTCTATTGCCACCAATTCATATCCCTTTTTAGAAAAGAACAATACTAATTTACTTTTAAAGTATTGTAGTATCTTTCTACCATCACCGAAGAATTCTTCTAACTCTTCTTTTGTGCAAGGAAATTCATTCTCTCCTAACTTTTCTTTTTCTTTATTAAAGTTTTCAACTAATCTATCTTTCAACAACATATCCAAATCCATTGCCAACGCCGATGATTTAGTTGCATTATACATTACATCTAAAAACTTTTGTAAGGTTTCATGCATTGCTGTTCCGAAAATCAAATGTATGTTAGCATTTGAAATAGATAGCCCATCAATATAAGATAGCTTATATTGTTGAGGGCAAGATGTCCACATTGAATATTGAGAAAAAGATACTCTTGCCATTATTTCTTTTTGGTTTTAGTTTTTGTAGATTTTTTTTCTTTTTCTACTTCTCCATACTTTGTTTTTAAGTAAGTGAAGTATTCATCACCTTCTTTGATATGAGTGAGAATGTTGTAGTAATCAATTGCTGTATTTTTTGAACAATTGTATTCTACCATAATCAATTCTACTAATTTTTCATTAGCAGATTCCTCACTCTTTCCCTTAATATAACGAAGGTATTGCTTTCCTTTCGGTAAAACTCCTATCATAAAAAGATAGTAAAGTTTAGGCTCCATTGTTTGAGTTAATGGTTGAAATTGGGCAATGGTTTCTACAAAATCATAGTTCATAGAAAGAAATCTATGAATCATATAATTACTCCAAGTCTTTAAATCTTCTTCGGATAATTTATCGAAGTAATTAGGATCTTGGTCTTTTGTTATAGCGTTAAGATGGTCGAAAAGCGTTTTAGCCATTATCCAGCAATATATTTGTTATAAAATTCTAATTTAAATTGAGAATACCCAATTCTGCAGTTTTTTTCCCAATCATCCATCCCACCATCATCACTTACCCATTTGTAAGAAACTATCGGTATTTTGAACTCTTTGCAAACTCTCGTAATTGAGTATAATTCCATTTCAAATATACTACATTTATTTAACAATTCCAACTTTTTAGGGGGAAAGTTTTTAACCTTTTCCTTCGTAATAAAGGTTTCGGATGTGAAGCAGCTAACTCCTTCATTTTCAATCTCTAAATAATCCCCATCCTGGTCGAAAGGGGTGATAGAATAGGGAACTAATGGTTCTGCATCCATATCACCATTATATACATCTTTAACCTTTAATAACATACCCTTATCCATACTAAAACTCCCACAGCTACCAAAATTACAAACTAAATCAGGTTTGTGTTCCAATATGCCCATAGCCGTTTTATATCCAGCGTTTATCTTTCCAACGCCAGTATGAATAATCGGATAATCAAACAAAGTATCATATCCATCTGATTCTTCTTTTAATGCACAAACAAATAATACTTTCATACTCTACTACAATTCTAATGTTAAATTACTTTGAGGTTCTTGTGGAGGAGGTGTCTTAACTTCTTGCTTTTCTTGTTTTGGTTTTCTAAGTTCTGCGGGTATCAACTCATCAACGGGCTTTCCACAACTTCCGCATATCAATATATCAAATGGTAATACCGCATCTTTTGTTGTCCCGGTTACCAATTTTGAAAATTTCTTAATAATAGCTGCGGAGATAAAATACTCACCTCCACAATTTGAACAATTAAAATCCTGTGCCTGTGACCAATCTATTTTTGGCTGAGGTGGTAATTGTTGGTTTCCTAAAATTTGTGCCATAGTTTTTGTTTTTATTTTTTAATGTTTCTTTTTAATACTTCAAATATTTTTTCGTGTCCATTTTCATTAGGATGACACGGATCGGGAGTTCCATAAGGTCTATCCGGCATTAACCATTCTTTCCATATAGTTGTATCATTACCACTATATAATGGTTCAATTAGAACATCAGTTATTTTATTTTTTTCATCTATCTCATCGATGAAGAAAAAGTTTTCATCTTTAAAAGTGTTATAAAAGCAATTTTTAATTTCACTTTCCTCTGTCAAAAATCTTACCATCGATTTAGCGAAAAATGTAGAATTCCCTACATAATAATCTTTGTAATTTAGTTTATATCCCATAATAGGAATTGGTATATCAAAGAATAAGTGTTCTATCTCATTTTTTTCAAACCATTTGTGAACTAAATAAATCGAATAACTGTTTTGTTTAAATAACTCTTTTAGATAATCAACCCATTTTGTGTGGTCAAAATCTTTTTTGTAATGCCAATACTTTCTATTGTAGAAATTTTCGTATTCAGTCCAATAACCTACCCAATCATCTATTCTTAAAATCTCTTCCTTTTCCCCATACTCTTCTCTAAAATCATCAACCCTAAAGCTATTAGAGTTTACTTCTTTAAAAAATCTATTACCATAAAAAGGATTAGGAATAAGGTCTTTATCTATTTGTCTTTCGAAATATGTAGTCTGAAATAATACCAAACTATTCTTATAAAATTCTATTGGTTTATTCATTAGAGTATTACTCCCTACTATATTACCTGCACCACTAATTGATAGGTTAATTAGTGGAACTCCTAACCAATCAGCAATTCTTTGCCCATAGATTTTATCCTTATCAGCATTTAATCCATAACTGATAGAACAACCCCATAATATAACTTTATCTATTTTTCCCATATCCATATTGGTTCTCCAAATGCTTGATTTTTTCCTTCTTCCGCTTGCTTCTTTGAATCATCTGAATAATAATCACTTACGGCAGTTCCAGCACCTCCGCTGTTGGGTCTTTTCGTCATTTCCATGCCAATACACCCTCTATATTTTAACCCCCTAGAATGGAGGAAATCATTCATAGCGTTGGTTATATCTACATACCCACCATCAGGTGCAGAAAACACATCTGAAATGTTTACGGCTAAGATTCCACCCTTCTTCAAAGTCGGAATCATTTTCTCTAATGCCTTATGTAAAAAATTAGTATTCCAATCATCTATTTTTTTATATCTCAAATAAGATTGAGTATCGTGATCTGAATACCTTTCAGTATTGAAGTAAGGTGGTGAAGTAAAAATTGTATCAAAATAATTTTCATATTCCGAATAATCTACATCTTCCGCCGGTTGTGGAATAAATGTAGCTCTTTTTTCACTCTCAAAAAATGTTTGATTAAACTTATAGTATTCTTCTTGCAAAAGATAGTGTTGATGATTATTTAAGTTCGGGTCTATACCAACATAATGTTTAGTATTATCACCCGCATAAAATCCTGCAAATCTATCACCCCATCCTGCCGAAAAATCTAAAATGTATTCGGATTTAAAATAATCGTAAAGTGCTTTTGCAACATTTGGTTTGAATTGAGATGCTACATATTTTCTCAAATTCATCGCCATCTTTAAGGTATTAATGCTTACATCAGTTAAAACCTTATCTAATGTAAAGAATGCTCTTACAATGGTCTTTATTCCTTCAACTGTCTGCCACGTTCTCCAACCGGATGGGCCTCTTACCCAATCAACTTTATATCGGTTCTCTACGTGGAATTTATTGGATGCTTTATTACCAACGGTATACTTTTTGAAATACATAAACTTACCATCAAATGTAAGTGGGTATTTACTCTCTCTACCATTACGAGGAAACCAATTACCTTCAATCAATATATCAGGCCACCAAGTTCCTTTTAATTTTTTGTAATCTTCTAATACCTCTTCATTAGTATAAACCGGTATAGGTAATGGATATGTATGACAGACTTCTGATAGGGTTTCTATAATTTCTTCTTTATCATAAGTTTTTAAAATATATGCCCACTCCTCCTCATCAATAGTGAGGTATGGTTTCATATCATAAAACTTACTAAAGTATTCTTTTATAGTTTTCTCCATATCCAAATAGGTTCACAAAATCTTTTACCTTCCGCTTCCTTTGCTTTTTCTAATGCCTCTTCGGTATAACGGTCTTCATCACCTTCAATAATTGCCCCCGCTCCTGCTGAACCAGGTCTCTTTGCCATCTCCATGCCCAAACATCCTTCGTATTCCGCACCTAATGTTTGGATATAATCATTCATTGGGTTTGTAATTTCAACATAACCCTTTTCTCTATCATTTGATTTAGCATAAACATCTGCAATGTTCACTGCCAAATAACCTCCTTTACGAATAGTTGGCCATAAGTTATGAATTACTTTATGTAAAAATTGTTCATTCCATGCATCAATAGATTTATATCTTACCCAACTTTGAGTATCATCATAAGAATACCTCTCAACATTAAAGTAAGGAGGTGATGTAAATACTATATCAAAATGGTCGGTATATTGTGAAAAATCTAAATCTTCGGCAGGTGAGCAATGAAAATCTGCTTTCTTTTCTATTTCAAAAAATGTTCGGTGTTTTTCATACCAATCTGCTTGCTGACGATATATCGGGTGATTTTCTTTTCTAGGGTCTACGCCTACATAATGCTTTCCGGTTTCACTTGCATAGAATCCCGCTAAACGGTCTCCCCATCCTGCTGAAAAATCTAATACATTCTCTACTTTAAGATAATCGTATAATGCCTTTGCCACATTAGGTTTAAATTGTGCACAAATGTATTTTCTTAAACCTAAACAAGTTCTCAAAGAGTTTCTATCTATCTCATCAAATTTAAGAGTATATAATCCACCCATAAGTGAAACCATAAACTCTCTTGTTTCCCAAGTTCTTTTTGGGCCAGGTGAAACGGTACCGTCTACACTCCAACGATTTGCCTGTTGGAAAAAATTAGAGGATTCATTACCAACATTATTTCTACTGAAGTATTGTTGTTTACCTCTAAATGTTATTGGGTATCTGCTTTCTGATGCTTTTCGTGGAAACCATTCTCCTTCTTTAAGAATGTCAGCCCACCATGTACCTTTTAATTTCTTATACGCATCTAATACTTCTGCATCAGAAATTTGTGCGTAAGGTATTGGGTATTCCATAAGAATGTCGGCCAATGTTTCCTTAACATCATTAATATCGAATGTATTTTTTATATACGTCCACTCCTCTTTACCTATGTGTAAGTAAGGAGTCATTCCCTTAAATTTGTCGAAATAATCTAAATACATTTCTTATAAAGTTATATTTTTTATTATCAATGATGGTTTCTATATTTTTATGAGCCGGTAATCTCAACTTATAAATTGAGCCAGAAATAAATCCTTCTTTTTTACCATGCCACATTTCACTATTTTCATCTACTAATTCAAACCCATTTCTTTCGTAAAATTTTCTAGCTGTTTCGTTTGCAGTTCTAACTGATAGAATAATGTTTTCACATTGCTTTGATTTACAATACTCTACAAACTGATTAAATACTTTTTGAGCAGAACCATTTCTTTCTTTTGATGCTATTTGGTGAATAATCATATCACCTTTTTTCTTTCTAGCAAATGTCTTTCTTGCAATCTTAGAATTACCCTTGCTTTTCTCAAAGGTTATAACTACGCCATCTTGCAATACTACACCACCATTAGGTTTATTAAAGTATTTTTTCAACTTAAATCCTTGTCCAGCCAAATGGGGAAATACTTTTGGATATAAATCAATTATTTCCATTGCTTCTCTGATGGCTGCATCCATTTCATCACCCTCATTTTGTATATTAAGTATTCTAACCATTTATTGAGAAAAATTTATTAAGTAGTATATCATTCTTATACGAATATAAGGATTTTAATTGAGATTTCAAAGTATCTTTACGAAGTTCCATCATATCACCGGTTCTACAGCCTTTTGCAAAGTAAACCTTAGGTCTATAAAGAAGTTCATCTGAAATCTCTCCCTTAAATGCTGCTCTTAATAAGGGTTTCATATGTCCACCTTCTTTTTGATAAAGGGGTGGAATGTTTAGTGTATATTCTACAAACGGTCTCCAACTATAAGGAGTTCTAACCTCTACGGTTCCACCCCACATAATAGATTGGTTCGTTGTTAGAAAGTTTGTTTTATGAACATCTTCTACTAACTTTCTTCTTGCCTTATCGTAATCTTCCGGTCTCCAATGAAACGCCTGAATATGTCCATAACTTCCCCATATCTCATCTGAAAGGTCTCCACTAAACACAACTTTAAATCCTAACTCATTTATTTTTTTGGATAGGGCTATTTGTGCAATCGCTGAACCAACATTTTGCCATCTACTTTGTTCAATCACATAAAGTGTTTCTTCAATTGCATCTTCTACATCTTTTTCAGTCAATATAATTTCATGCAACTTAACACCGAATTCTTTTGCAGCAATTCGTGCATATTTTATATCATCGTTCTTTGTATCACCATCTCCCATTGAAACTACAAATGCCTCAATGTCAGGCTTAATACGCGAAAGTATATAAGTTGTAATTACTGAATCAATACCACCGCTTAGAATTGTGCAAATGGGAACATCTGAAACCATCTTTACTTTTACGGCTTCTTCTAACATTTTTCTAATGTTATTGACAATAGTTTCTCTATCATCATTTATTATTTCAGTTGGAAGTTTGTAATAAGTTTGGGCTGAATGTTCTAATGTTTTGTAATTATATTCTAAATAAGTACCAGGATAAATTGCCTTTACTTGTGTATCATATAAATCAGTAAGTGGAAGGCCTTTCTTTTCGGAACAAAATACTAACTTACCATCGTTATCAATCCCATACCAAAGTGGAAGTTCACCTACATAATCTCTAACTACAAATACCTTATCTATTTTAGTATCAACTATTGCAAATGAAAACATACCATCTAATAACTCAAATGATTTAGTTCCAAATTCACAATATGCGTTTAAAATTATTTCAGTATCAGATTTAGTTTTGAACTTTGTTTTTAGAGATGACTTCAATTCTTTAGTTTCAACGCTATCCCAAAGTTCCCCATTATATACAATACAAACCGTCTTATCTTCATTCCACATTGGTTGATTCGCAGTTGAGGAAAGGTCTTGTATTGAAAGGCGGTTATGCCCTACATAGATGTCATCAATTACATCTACAATAGAAGCATCTCTACCTCTATGAATTATTTTTTGTAAATGGTCTTTGGTTTGCTTTATTGATGTAAACCAATTACCTCCTATTATTCCGCACATTAAAACTTTTCTTTTTTCTTAAAGTATTTGAGGATTATTATCTTACCAATAGAGCCAGATAAAAGAAATAGGATAATTGTAACCCAATCACCCTTTAAAAAACTATCTACTGAATACGCGGTTGATGCAATCCAAAAGGCAGTTTGTATATTAAATAATAAAACTGATTTTGTTATATCATTTTCAACTACCCATTTTATTTCTAAAACTTTAAATACGGCTAACGCTAATTGAGAAAATACAACAAATAAATAAACTAAAAAATCATTCACTATTTAACTAATTGTATTACTGAAATAATAGTTGCCATAAATGTAATCTCCTTATCAACTACTAATGCATCTTTTGATGTTCCTTCCGCTAATGCAATAATAACATTTGCAGTATTTCCTTTTGCGTAATCATCCAACTTATCATATAGAAACGAATAAACATCAGTAAAATCTGAAATACGATTATCAGCTACTAATTGTCTTATTACCATAAACTTATTCCTAACTTCATCTTTTGATTTTAGTATTTCTACTAATTTGATACGAAAATCAGAATCAACTATTGTAGCACTATCAGTTTTCAAAACACCATTAACACAAGCTAATTGACAGGTATTAATAATTTTTCTGATATCAGGATAATATCCATCTACAATAGGAACTAAATCAGCCGGATTAAATTGTATATCCTCTTCTTTTAGAATTTTAGCAATTTGAACCGCTACATCTTTCTTTGTTGGGGGTACAATTTGAAATGATTGACATCTACTTTGAATTGGAAGAATGATTTTCTCTATGTAATTACACGTCAAAATGAATCTACAATGCTTACTAAATGTTTCCATTAAGTTTCTTAACAACGCCTGTGCATTAGGTGTCATATAATCAAACTCATCCAATATAATAATCTTATATGGCTTGAATCCAACTCCACTTGCAAAGTTTTTCACTTTATTACGAACCGTATCAACATTGTTCTCATCAGATGCGTTGATAATCATTACATCGGATTCGATATTTTTTACGATTAGTTTAGCGAGTGTTGTCTTACCTGTCCCCGCTTTACCGAAGAAAAGTAAGTGAGGTATATCACCACTTTCGATATACCCCTTTACTTTTGCTTTGAGATTTTCATTACCTACATAATCATCTAACTTTGTAGGTCTATATTTCTCAACCCAAAGTGAGTGAACTTGTTCTTCTTGTTGTTCGAAAAAACTCATACTTTGAATTGTTTAAAATTATGATAATTGAACTTCTACTAGGAAATATGATGAAGTGAATCCATCAACAGAGAAATCCACATTTGCTAATCCTTCTTTCGATACTTTTAATGTTGCTTTGTTAGCCTCTTTGTTAGCAGAAAGAATCTCTTTGAAATACTTTGCGGAGAATGAAATTGGTTTTACTTCTCCATCGAAACTATCATTAACTACCAACTCAACTCTATTAGTGTTGATGTTAGAATAACCAATAACAATTTTCAATTTACCTTTTTCCGTCAATACAGTAAAATTATCGATGTCACTCAACGCTGATTTTGCTTTGATAAACTTCTCAATAAAATTACCATCCATATCAATACTGATACCGAACTCTGGTAATTGTTTTAAATCCGGTACATTTGGAATAACTGCTAAATCCGCTAATTGGTATTGAACGGTTGTAGCATCTGATGTTAGAGATAATGAAATCGGCTTTTCATCAACTTTTTTCAAAGTGATGTTTACATCATTTCCTAATACACCTAATAAACTTTTTAATGTGTTTGTATTGTAAACACCGACAGTAGAATCTTCGAAATCGAAATCTACCACACTAACTGAACCTAATACAGTCTTATCATCGGAGATAAAACGGGTTGTTAATGTTTTGTTTTCTGCTTTCCAAGAAACTGATTCAACTAATCCTGCCAAATTATACTTTGAGATAAAACGGCTTAAACGATTTTTGTCCATAACGATTGTTTTAATTTTTATTTTTTATTGTTGTAAATATATGTGTTTTATTTCGATTTTCCAAATTAAAATGAGAAAAATTTATCAGATTTTGTAATTTTTAACTGTAAATGCCCCCATCCTAATGCTTTATAAAAATCTTCTAATTTATTCTGCATTTCATGCTCAAAAATCTTATCATAATCAATGTAATTTTTGATGAAAGATTCTACCTCTTCCGGATCATCTGCTCCCTTAAAAGCTATTGTTTCTAATCCTAATGGGTTTTGTTTAAGATATACCCATTTCATTTTATCACCATTCTTCATAGGTGAGTATTTAAACCCACAATTAAAGTGCTTCAACAATTGATTATAAGTCCAAGCAGCTTTAACATGCGCAGGAGTTCCTTTAAGGAATTGGAACATCGCGCCTTTTGCGGGAGTATATTTTGAAAGTTCTTTTACCGAACTACTTTTAGCAATGTTATATGGTTTAACTAATGGAAGTGAACCTTTGAAATTAATAATCTTTTCATCCATAGTTTCCTTTGTTTCACCCTTTAATATATCAATAAGGGTTTGCCTCATAAAATCTTTGAATGATTGAGGAAACGATGAACGAACTACATCTAAACCTTTTACATCTAATCTATCTACCGGAACTCCATTTTCTGCAATAATCCATTGTGCATATCTTTTCTTTGCAATCCATAATCCGGCCCTAGCAACGAATTCTTTTTTAATCTGAAAACGATGTTTATCTTTTGGAACATTTATTAATTTTTCAGATAATATATCATAAAAATTATTGAGATAATCCTGTGTTTCTCCAGCGATACCATCTACTAATTTAGCAACTTCACTATCTTCCATTTGTTTCCAATTAGGATGCCTATGGTCTAATAATGGAACTGCGGAAAAGAATACTGAATCAGTATCAATATAAATGTTGTAATCTGCTTCCTTTGTTCCTAACTCTTTATTGTATTTTATATTAGTCATATCGGCGGTGGATTTAATTACCGTTTGACCAGTAATCGTAACCGCTTCCGCATTATCAATATCGTAAAAACGAAATGAAGGTAATCCTAATACACCATAAAGTGAGTTAAGAAGAATTTTTTGAACCAATTGTCTTTTCTTATAAAATGCATATTTTTCTTTATCACCCGCTTCTCCAAATTGCTTTTCTAGCTTTCGGAATTCAACCCTCTTTTGAAACCATTCATCCAATATTGCAGGAATACAACCGATTTTATCATTCCTATAAATTACACCATTTGAAGCAATAGAGTATCCACTATCGTTGAGAAACTCTTTGAACTTTTCTTTTGTAATTTGCTTTCCTTGTATTGAATAAGAATCATCCAATCCCTTTAAGTATCTTTGTATATCCCAATTATCAACCTTACCCATTTTGGTTTCGGGTGATATATTTAAGGTCATAATAATAGATGGATAAAGAGATGTTAAATCCAAGTCATATACCCAATCGTATTTACCAACGATAGGGTCTTTCACATACGCACCAATAAACTTTTCATCTTTTGCACTCTCATCGATTCCACCGGTTTCTCTCATAGAATCAATCATTCTATCTGAATCCTCTTTCTTCATTTTATTAGGTGCTACTAATCCTCTTTGGCGTAAGAAACATAAGAGTGCTCCCTCTAATGGTCGTGAAGTGAAAAAAACATCTTCATAGGCAACGTGTCCGGCGTGTGCAATACCTCTACACAAATCGATAAATTGTAGCTTCTTATCCATATCTACAATCAACCTAACATCTTCCAAGTTATATTCGATAAACTTTTCTTTATCTTTTTCAAATAACTCATCCAAGTTTCCGGTGTATTCAACCTTACCTCTACCTAATTCAATCTTTGCGACCGTATCTAATCGGTAGTTGTCTAATTCAGTATAATTGTATTCTTTATATAGAACTAAATAATCTAATGCCGATACTCCACCAATAAACCATTTTTTTCTATAAGGTGAATAGAATACCTCTCTAATCGGAGATAATCTTTTTGCTTGTCTTTCACCCAAAAGGTTTTTCAGACGATTAAATAGATAGGGAACGTCAAAGAAATCTATATTCCATCCGGTTATAATTGTTGGGGAAATAGATTCGTATATATCTAAAAATTTATTCAGCATCTCCTTTTCAGTATCGAATGGAGCCACTAATCTATTTCCGGATTTGGATGGTTGTATTGTTCGATTCTTGTCTAATACTAATACATAATAAAAATCTTCAACTGAATCATGAACAGCGATTGATGTAATTTCGTTTTCTGCCTTTTCAGTATCAGGTAGACCAGAATTCATTTCAACCTCAATATCAAAAGTAAGAACTTTATGCCCTTCGGAGGGTAAATCTGAATTGGTATATAAATCTACCAATACTCTGGTTATTTCAGGAACATCAGATTCAAATAAAGATGAATCTTCTTTTTCGTATTTAAAAACCTTTGTTAATTTATCTCCATATATGGATGTCCATTCACCGTTTACCGCAGGTTTAAAAGCGTAACGTTGATATGGCATTGTAAAGTATCCCTTTACATCATCCCATATATGGATAGTATTTGTATTTCTTTGGTAGTATATATTTTGATACATCGTAACTTTTAATTAGCAAATATAATAATAATTTTTGAAATCTCCAACTGAATTAGAGATTTTCATTAATTGCATTAGTATATGCTAATTTTGATTGAACTCCACTAAATCTACTTACTTCCACACCATTTTTTTCAATAACAACAGTCGGAACTGAACGAACTCCGTATTGAGCTGCTAATTCAAAGTTTTCATCAACATCTATATCTTCGAACTTTACATTAGAATAACCACTTTTCACTTCTTCAAAAACTGGCTTTAAGGCTTTGCATGGCCCACACCAACTTGCACTAAATTTTTTTACACTAATCATATTATTTTATTTTAATTTATTAACCTTCACAACTTACACACTCTGGATCCATTGCCTTTGCCGCTATATCACCTCTTAATACCGATTCGGTTCTCATATAGTAAAGTGTTTTAACACCTTGTTTCCATGCTTCCAAATGAACTTGATTAACCCATTTTGGTTCTGCGGTTGCAGGAAATGCTAAATTTAGAGAAACTGCTTGGTCGATGTATTGTTGTCTCACACCTGCTTGTCTTACTAAATCCAATTGATTAATTTCTTTAAATGTTTTGAATACATCTTTTACTGAACTACATCGATGTGCCCTTTCATCAATTGATACTTCTTTACACTCAACTAATTTATCACCTGAAAAACACCAATCATCTAAAAAATCCAATCCTTGTACCGAACCTCCATCTGCAAGAATTTGATCCCATACTTCTTTATTGTTTTTACCAATCTTACGAAGCACTCTTTCCAATTCAGGATTTTTTCTAATAAATGTTCCTTTTGAAGTTTGTTCGGTGAATACATTTGCTGCCCACGGCTCAATACCACTACTTACATTACCACTTAATTTTGAGTTTGATACAGTCGGTGCTACTGCTCTTAAATGTGTATTACGGAATCCACTCTCTCTACACCAAAGAGGTTCTCCATATTCTGCTGCCAAATCTCTACTTGCACTCTCACTTTCTATTTTCATTTGTGAGAAAATCTTACGAGTTTCAAATTGGGCTTGTAATCCTTCAAATGGTATTCCCTTTTGTTGTAGGTAAGTATGCCACCCTAATACACCTAATCCTAAGGCTCTGCCTCTTTCTGCTGAACGAACTGAATTTTCAAAACCTTTCATATTCTTAGCTCTTTGTAAGAACTCCTCCAATACACCATCTAAGAAGATAGTAGATGTATAAACTAAATCAGTATCTTTCCATTCATCGTACTTTGCTAAGTTTAAGGAACTCAAACAACAAACGAATGAATGTTGCTCATCGGTATGTAATACAATCTCTGAACAAATGTTAGTCATGTGAACTTTTAAACCATTCTTTTTGTACATTTCAGGATTTGCTTTGTTCACATTTCCTTTGTACATAATGTAAGGTTCTCCAGTTGCTTTTCTTTTCTGAAGTAATTTACCCCATTTTCTTCTTGCTTCCGGATCTCCTTCTTCTAATTTTTTCATAAACTTATCACTCACTACTACACATTGGTGTAAGTTAAGTGATTGACGGTTTACATCACCCTTTGGTTCTCTAATCTCTAAAAAATCATCAAAATCTTTATGTTCGATTTTTATGTTCACCGATGCCGCACCTCTACGAACCGCTCCTTGATTAGTTGCTAAGATGGTAGAATCGTATATTTTTGCAAATGGTACAATACCATCGGATGTTCCATTACCGGTGATTTTAGAACCCGCAGGTCGTATCATATTGATTCCAATACCAACACCACCACCATGCTTTGCCAACAACATCAACTCTAAATTCTTTGAACCAATCTCATAGATACTATCACCCACATCAATACCAAAACATGAAATAGGCAATCCTCTATCAGTACCAGTATTTGATAGTACTGGTGTAGCTAAACACAACCATCCTTTCCAAATGTAATCAAAAAATTTTGTTGCCAATTGTGGTTTCTCTAATCTTTTGGCTACCGCAGTAGCAACTCTCCAATATGCATCTTTTGGTTTTTCTCCTGCCTGCAAATATGTTTTAGATATAGTCTTTACATAAATCTCATTATTTCCCCAAGATGGAAAATCAACATCTACCTCCCAACCGAGTTCTTCGCCGTAATTCTTCATAAATTTAATTCTTAATTTTTTTAAAATATATCATCCCAATTTTCACCTTCACCTGCTTTACTATAATCAGTAGGTCTGATAGCAAAGAAATCAGTATGTGTCACACCTCCTGTTAAATGGTAGAACCAATCTAATTGAGATGCCTTTTTTTCGGTGTATTCAAAATAGCCATCGCCACCTTTAATTGGGTTATATCCTAACTCTCCTAATTTTTCATTAATTCTTTTTGTAATGAATTCTTTTAGGTCATCTGCTTTAAGGTTTTCTAAATCACCCATTTCAAAAATCTTATCAATAAATTTGTGTTCTAAATCTCTAATTATTTCTGCTGCTTTGTAGATATCAACTTTTGCTTCTTCTAACAATTCAGGATACTCACTACACATGTGTCTGAATAATTGACAACCCATCTTCGAATGCAGTGATTCATCTCTAACACTCCACTTCATTTGTTGTCCAATTCCTTTTAGTAAGTTTCTCATTTGGAAACTATAAAGAACTGCGAATGAAGAATATAATGCCACACCTTCTGCAAATGCCGAAAAGATGGCCAATGAACGAGCAACTTCAATTCTTGCTTTTGGATTAGTTTTTAAATCTTCCGGTGTCCAATCAGCAGTTGTATTAGTCAATAGTTCAAATCTTTCCTTCATCGCTTCATCGTGTAGGAAACCTTCGAAATCATCTAATCCTAATGTTTCATTAAGATATGAATATGCTACTGAATGTATTGTTTCTTGCGAACCAAACGCCATTGCCATTTGTCTAATCTCATGCTTTGGAAACCATTTGGTAACCATGCCTGTCCAATAATCGGATACGGCACATTCGGTTTGAGCAAATCCTAAAAGGATGTTACCAACTAAATGTTTTTCTTCTTTTGTTAAATTTTCATTCCAATCCTTCACATCCATCTGCATAGGGATTTCGGTATGTAACCAAAAAGCCTGCATTTGCTTCAACCAACCTTCGGTATAGTATTCTGGATATTCAAATGGTTTAAATGGAATTCTTTCGGTAAATAATTTGCTCATCTTTAAAACTTTGTTTTGTTATTAAGGTAAGAATAAATAGGATATATACCGTAAAAAATTTTAGGTTCTTTAGAAAATTTTTTCATTAATATTTCTTTAGTTTTTTTTGTTAAAAATAAAGATAGGTTCGTATTTTATACCCTTCCCAGCAATACTGGATAATGCAAGTTTTATTGTTTTTTCTAATACAAATCCTTCTTCTTCCGCTACTCTAATCGTTTCACTTTCTATATCTTTATGTTTAGGAGTATTTGCTATATTTAATAACATTTTACCCCCACTTTTTAAGCCAATATGACAATTTGCCATAGTTTGTTTTAAAAATCCATCCACCCATAAATGTGGTGTAGGGTATTTTTTATATGATTGGGTTTCCTCATCACTATATTTTTCAGTATCGAAATAAGGTGGTGAAGTAAAACACAAATCTAATGAATCTTTTTCTGGTACGAATACTTCCGAACCTAATTGGTGGAGTATAACATTTTTACCATAAAAATTTAGGTCTTTATTTAATTTACCTAATCCCTCATAAGTTTTACCGCTAGGATCAGTTCCTATATACGTTTTACAATTACTCGTTAGGAATCCAATTAATCTACCTCCCCATCCACAACTCATATCCCACACGGTCTCCCCACCATAGTTATTATATATCCATTTAGCAGCCGAAGGTCTGAAATTACTGACAGTTTGGTTGCCACCATATATTTTGAAATTTTGTCTTAAACGATTTAGGGTAAATTTACCATCACTATGTTTAAGATGCCAATTCCAAGTCTTTCTAATAATTTCTTTGAACTTACTATCATCATTCCAATAATCAATTGGTTTCATTTTACTATTACCACATTGAACATCTATCCAATGGGGAAAATAACTCCATGCCAATCCTAAACAATGCATTGTTTGGTCAATATAACCATCTTTAAATAAAGTTGATTCATCAAACTCACTTAAAGATTTCATATCACCAATCATATTATCGGTGGTTGAATGGTAGTGAGGAAATCCTTTTTTTCGATGATACTTAAAAATTATATCTAATGCTGATTGAACATCATCTATTTCTTTTATATTTTGAGTTATTCTTTCATACTCTAAATCTAACTCATCCCATTCTATAAACTTAGCAAAAGTATTATAGTTTATCATTTAACTCATCTTCAAATTTGCTTATAATAATCGGTGATATGTCTTCCCCATCGTCATTTGTAATTTTTAATCCTATTACATTGTATGAAAGGTATTCAACTGCCAATTCTTCGGAAAGTTGGTGGTCTTTTATAAGAATATCTACCATTGATTTATAATCATATATAATTTTTTTAGAATCAACATCATATCCTAATATAGCATTATCAAAATAATCTAATATAGCCATTCCAGCACATATTTCATCAACTAATCCAATTTTATTTTCCATATTACGTTTGTTATTATCCAAAAAATTTATTTACCGTTTCTTTTAATTTAGGGGTTACTTCTACTTTTTTACCTTTTTCTTCTTTGTATGGATTGCCGATTTCGTAATCTATTCTAGTCTCTGCAATTTGAAAATATTCTTTTTCTCTTTCAATGCCAATGAAGTCAAATCCACCTCTTACTGCCGCTTTACCAGTTGAACCACTACCCATAAACGGGTCAAGAGTTGTTCCACCATTTGGTGTTACTAAACGGATTAGGTATAACATTAAATCAGTTGGTTTTACGGTTGGGTGTGTATTATCACCTCCTTCATTTCTATCACCCTTTGATGCTTTCGGGCAATAAAAGAAGCGTGATGCGGCTTCATATTGTTCATCTAATATCTTACCTGCTTCTTCATCAAAGATTACATTAGCAGGAAATCTACCAGTTGGATTATAGTTTTGTGGTTTTAACATTGAGTAATCGCCATAGATTTGGTTTGAACCCATTGTGCTACCGAAATCAGCGTGTTGGTTTTTGTTAATGCTCTCTGCTTTATCAGCTTCACTTACAAAATCAATTCTACTATCATCTATGTTTACACCACCGACACCCCATTCTAATACATTACCTGCTACGTTACCCTTGAAAGGTTTTCTTGCCATTACTATTGGTTCGTGTGCGGGTTTTAATGCAGTTCCCCATCCCTCCCATTCGTTATTTATAATTTGTTGTGTAGTATCATTCTCTATATCTGAACTAAACATTCTACCTTTTTTATAATCAATTTGACCGGTTGGTTTATAATCGTTACCCATTCTTGCTTCACGTAAGGCCTTTGGATTTGATTTGCCGGTCTTTTCTAATGCATCTACTGCTTTACCGATGTTATGTGATTTTGGAAACCCACTACCATATATCCACATAATCTGGTCTCTAATCTCAAACCCTGCATCTTCAATCCTTACTGCCATTCTGTGATAAGTTCTACTACCTGCGAATGATAATAAGTGTCCGCCTGGCTTTAATACCCTCATACACTCTTCCCATATAGCCTGTGAGGGAACATCGTAATCCCATTTCTTTCCCATAAAGGAAAGTCCGTATGGTGGGTCTGTAACAATTGAATCAATAGAGTTATCTTCTAATTCTTTTAGTTTATCTAAACAATCTCCTAATAGTAATTTCATAACTTACCCCATATTATCTACATATTTTTTATGCAGTAGTTGTTTTTGTAAAAGTTCTCCATTCTTAGCTTCTTTACTAGCGATGATTCCATTTGGAGAATTATTTGCATATACTTCTATAATACCTTTATTAGTGTTCATCTTTGCAGGAAATGTCATACCATCTTGCCCAAATCGGTTTTTCATAATGTGAAAACGAGCCGTATCATTTAGTTTATCGGTATCCTTTCTACTAACTGATATAATTAAATCGGCATTCATTACCTTTGCGTATGAATCTGCAATCTTATCTGCCTGAATTACTTCGGAATCAATTGCACTTCTATTTGTTTGCGATGCAGTCCAAATTGGTATTTGATACTCACCACTTAAAGCTCTTAAATCAATATAAATCCCCCCCTGCTCAGCGTAATCAGAATTATTTTTTGAATTAGTTGATACCAATAAATCTGCATAATCTATAATAATTAAATCTGGTTGAAACTTTGTTTGCCTAACCATATCAACGTGCGCAGCAATTGTATTGGCGGTAATACCTTTTGGTGGATAGTATTTAATAATCAATCCTCCTTTTAGTTTATCTACCTTTTCTCTGATTTCATCTTTATGTTCTTTTAAATCAGCTGATGGTATAGATGTGAAAATAGTATCATATCTCTGCCCAACATAATTTTGTGTAAGTTCCAAAGTGTAATGTAATACATTTTTACCTTGTCTTACCGCTTCCGCTCCTATATGTGATAATACCCAAGTCTTACCAACACCGGAAGGTGCTACAATAACTCCTAATTCACCTGGCCCCAATCCTCCATCGGTCAATTCATCAATAACATCCCAATTTGTAGCAACGGTTCTCCTATTTACTTCTTCAAAACGAGCTTCAAGTTCTTCTTTATAATCCAATCCCAAATCAGCAGTCTGCCCAACTTTAACGGCATCCCTAACCATTTTTTCAATCTTTTCAAATTGACCGGTTTTTAATAATTCAACTGAATTTAGGATTACATTTTTAAAGTTTTGGTTTTTACAAAATGTTACAAATTCAGTTTTTACCCATTCTTTATCAGAATGTTGTGTGTTTTGATACACTGCCTTTAATTGCCCAACTACATTTTGTTGTAATGTATTATCGGATATTTTTTGAACTTCGGTTTTAAAGAAATCGGTAGTTGGAATGTTTTTGTATTTGTGAAAATACTTCTTTGTTAAATCAACAATCCATTTATTCGTATCTGCTTCAAAATATTTTGTTTCTAATATATCGGATACTTGTTCTAAAAAAGTTCTATCAACAACTAAATTAGCTACAACCTTTGTTTGGTAACTTTGACCATATTTTGATAGATTATCTACAGCTTCACTCATAGAACAAATATAGAGTTTAAATTTTAAATTTCCAAATTATTTTAATATAAGATTTCCAAATGATGTTCTCAACCAATCATTAACATCTGTCCAATTTTGAAGTATCTTATATTTCATACCCATCCCGATAAATTTCATTTTATCTAATGGCTCAACGTCTTCTCTAAATCGTTCTACAATTTTTAATTTAGTTGTCCCACTTATATCCGGATTATCTAATTGCATTAAATCAAAGTTTCTTTCAATAATGCTTTTGCTATCTATAATTGTTTGAAAAACTTTGTATTTATCTTTTTCAGCTTCCGCTGCGCTTAATAGTTCTTCTATTGTCACTCTCTTTTCACCTTCGAAAAGAGGTAATCTTTTTTGTAATGTTTTTAATCCACACCCCTTTACTCCATCTATATTATCTGATTTATCGCCATCTAAAACCCTATACCAAATAAAGTTTTCAGGATGAATACCATATAATTCAACCAATCTTTCTTTTGTAATCCTTTCTTTTTTAAGTGGATTCCAAACATTTATATTATCGGAAACTAGTTGTAAAAAATCTTTATCAGATGAAAGTATCAATCCTTTTTCTTCTTCGGTTAAAACCTGCTTCGATAAATAACCAATAACATCATCTGCTTCGATATTATCATAAACCATAGTTGTTACAGGTAAAATGCTTAATATATTACCTAACCAACTAATCTGTCGTTTCAAACTAATTTGTTCATCTTCTTCCGTCATCAAATCATCATACTGACGGTTTACTCTGAATTTTACTTTTCTATCCGCTTTGTAATTAGAAAAAGTTTGTCTTCTTTTTTGTGAACCACCTTTGCCATCAAATATAACAACCACTCTCGTTGGATTTTCATTACGAATTACCATACCTAATGATTTTAGAAACCCAACTACACCACCTACATGCTCACCATCTTCATTCATTGTGGGGTTGGTGCTCCAACAACGAAAAAAAGTATTAAGGCCATCTACAAATAAAACTTTTGAATTTCGGGTTCTAATTATAGTATGCTCGTTACTTATTTCATTTAATAAACTTTTATATTTTTCGTTCATCTAAAATTGTTTTTGATTTGTTCAGCGATTCTATCTATTACATCACGCGTAAAATGATGGTATTCATACTCACCAATTTCAAAATAGAATTTACTTGTTTTCAGCGTATCCGATTCATCAAAATTTAAAATATACTTTGATAAATTAGTTTCATTTAATAACGAATGCAAACTTATTGATTCCCCATTATAATCCATATTCAAATTTTCTAATATAACAATTTTAAAATTTATTTCATTATTATTTAAAAAATTTACAATATGGTTTAGTTGAGTAAAGAATTTGTAATAAAAATCAAATAAGTTTAATTGTATATTTTCAGCAAATACATTGAATGATTGAATTTGCCTTTCGGTTAATTCATTTTGTAATCCATTATGGTAGTATTGTGGATGAAGAAAAAAATTATCTGAAACTGAATATAAACTCAATTCATGCAGATTTAATTCTTTGCTTTGCCTAACATCGATATATGAAAATCTATCTAAAAAAGATAATTGAAAAATTATATAATCACCTTTTTTATATTCACTCAAAAATCTTAATAGATTTGTAAAAATATCTGGATTACTTAATCCAGAAATAGAATGATTTTTTTGTTCTAATGTTAAGTGATTAGCTACTCTATTATAGATAGAGAGAGGAGTTGAACCCCTCTCCCTATTATATGTTGAATATGAATCACCAAATACCCATAAGTTATTCATTATTCTACTTCATTCGGCAATGCACCATCAACTTCCATATTATCGATATCATAAGTATCTTTCTTATATTGAAGAATTGTTAGTTCGCAAATTTTCTTGTAAATTTGTTCTCTCAATTCAACATTATCCATCATCATCTTAATGAAATCTTTTGATTGAAATTTGATTATTTCACCGGTATCGGTATCAGTATATTCATACCAAGCACCACCTTGTTTAACTAATTTGTTTTCCTTCATTACTGTCAGCCAACTACCATAGTTATCAATACCTCTATCGAAGAAGATATCGAAATCAGCGGAACGCAATGGTGGCCCTAATCGGTTTTTAACAACTTGTGCTCTCACCGATATACCTACCACTTTATCATTACCACCAACTTTCATTTTAATCTGACCAACGTTCTTCAATCTTAAACGAACCGATGCGTGGAATGCCAAAGCCTTACCACCACTCGTTGTCCAGGGGTCACCGAACATTACTCCTAACTTCTGTCTTAATTGGTTTGTGAAGATGACTGCGATTTTCTGTCTACCAATTGTATTAGTAATCTTTCTCATCGCTTTGGAAATGATAATTGCCTTATCAGTTGCGTAACCATCTTTATCATAATCCGATTCCATCTCTTTTTTAGTTGATGCCGCCGCTACTGAATCCACAACAATTGTAACCAATTTTTGTGCATCTTTTTCTCTAACCTTCTCAATAATAGTTTCAATTGTTTCAAATATATCTTCAACTGTATCTACTGAAACATATAACAATTTGGATACATCTACTCCGATTGCATCAAAGAATTCTCTACTCACCGCAGTTTCAGTATCAATCAATACTGCAATACCACCTTGCTTTTGAGTTTCCGCTAAAAGATGGGCAGAGAGTAATGATTTACCACTCTGCTCCAATCCCGTTAGTTCGGTAATTCTTCCAACTGGAATACCACCATATGGTCGGTTAGAAATAGCAACATCTAACATAGCAGCTCCGGTGGATATCCAACCATTTACATTGGTTGGAGCTCCTTCGGAATCATCATCTAAGAAAAAGGCGATTTTTTGGTCTTTTTGTTTTTTGTTCAGACTATCAACCAAAATGTCTGCTAAATCTGTTTTTGCCATAATCTATATTATTTGAATAAATCTTCGAATGCATCTGCTACTTGTTGAGTAGTTTTAGCTACCGCCGGTTTTTCATCATCCCACGGTAATTCAGATGTTTTAGGTTGTGCCTTTGGTGCTTCTACAACATCATCTAATTGATGAGGTTTAGAATCAAAATCAAACGAATCAGCAACTGATTGTTCAGATTTAGCTACAACCGTTTCCTGAGTTGCAGATGTTTCAGTATCATCAGTTGTGTTTCCACTTAACCAATTCTCTAAAATTTTCTTTAACTCATCATAAGATAATTCAGAATAAATAGATGTTATATCTTTTTGATTTTCCAACAACTCTCTAATTTTAGGATCTTCATCGTGCAATTTAGTAGAGTTAGGTTTTACTCTAATAGTTGTTGTTGGATACGATGCCCCACCTTCTGGTGCAGTATAATCTACTACGATATCTCTACCATTTAATGGATGAGATAAATCACCATAATCAGGGTCTGCAAAATAACCTAATAATTCTTGATAAACGGTTTTACCGAATCCCCAAAACTTAACTCCTTCATGCTCCAATCCTCTTACGATTACGGGTACAAAAGTTCTCAATTTTGGCTCCATCTTTTTAGCTTCTCGATAATCTTCTTTACCACCCATCCTTTTAAGTTTGTCTGCAAACTCTACGATTGGGTCAGGTCTTCCGAATGAAGCAGGTGAAAGATAGGATTTGTTGTTAATGTTGTAGTGAAAATACAATTCAATAAAAGGAATTTCCTTGTTGAATTTGTAAGGTACTAAACGTAATTGGTGTTTTCCGACTGAGGGTTTCCATAGACTGTCGGCGGTCTTTTGAGTGCCTTGCAATTTGTTAAGGCGAGCTCTGATTGCATCAATGTTCGTTGACATAATTTATAGTTTTTAAAGTTTAAAATTTAAGTTTATGTGTTTTACGAATATAAATATTCGGAAATCAAAAACTTAGAACAAATATATGAAATATCTTTCTAAGTTCCAAATGTTTTAGGATTTTTTTACGGAATATTTTTTAGTTTCCTTTCTCCTCACCTTTACCTCTTTATACTTGTCAGCTAATCTCTTTTGTTCGTTGATTTTAGCTAATACCCAATAACCATCCATATGATTTTCATAAAGTTCTTCCCAAAGGGTTAGGTTTTCAGAATAGGTATGTGGTTGAGATTGAGCCCACTTTTTAGCGGCATTAAAACCTTTTGGAGTTGCAGGAAATTCACCTTCTTTAAAAGGGAATAACCAATTGATAATTTGGCGTAACAGGCGTGTCATAAGATGGAGATAAGGAGATTCGCATATAAATATATACAAATATATTAAAACGATAATTTATTTTTTAATTTTACAAGTCAAAATATTCTACCACTATTCCCGCCTCTTTAAACATCTGCTCACTTCTTTTTGCGGAATCCTGCCACTTCTCATTTGTAGCTCCTCTACCCCTTCTCAACACTATTTTAGAAACACCACTATTGATAATCGCCCTCGCACAATCTGCACAACTAATACCACACGTCATATACATTGTAGTTCCTAAAGTTGATACTCCTATTCGGGCTGCGTTGTAAATTGCATTTCTTTCAGCGTGTTCAAACCAAAAATACTTTTCAGGTCTTTCCTGTCTTTCTGCAACATTATCATCTATACCTCGTGGAAATGAATTGTAACCGGTTGATACTATTTCATTATTCTTACCAACAATAACCACACCAATTTGTGTTCGCTGGTCTTTTGATTTGAGCTTTACTTGCTCAGCTATATTAATGAAATACTCATCCCAATTCATTACTTCGCCCATTTACCTCTTTGAACTAATTGAGCGATTACACCATATACTGAAAGGTCTTCGTATGTATCTTGTATAGATTCTCCAACCTCATCTGGTTGTCCCAATACTACTAATTGTTTTAATCTTTGAACTTTATCGTTGATTCTAAACCAAAGACCTGTAAGTGAAAGTTTTATATCATCTTTTGTTTCCAAAGGTGTTCCTACCGAAATGTTACCAGGTCCATAGTTTCTTTGCTTCTTACAAAAGGTTTCATACATTTCCGCTTGAATCTTTGCAAACTCTGCCATCGTTTCGGGATAAACTCTTTCGCAATACTCTCTTGCGGTTTCTTCGTGGATTTCTGTCATTGTATATATTGTTTTCACAAATATACGAAAAAATACTCAATTATCCAAATTATTTACTTTAATAATAATAAATTCTTTGGAGGCTCAGATTCAATATGAGATGGATTTTGGTTAGTTGGTGCAGCAGTTACACAATCATTTTCATCGGGGTCAGATGTGTCAAATCCAGGATTATGATGTGGATTCATAAAACAAGGTTTACTAACGCCATCGGCTATATCATCTCTAACTTTAGTAACAACACCTTCCTTATTTTGTGATACCTCTTCATTGAAATTACTGAATCGGGTATACAACATATCTCTATTATTAATTACCGCGGTCAAATGTAACATAGTATGATGTAATATAACTGCTTGCTCAAATGCTTCTCTATCAGCCCCCTCACACATTGCAACATTTTTCAATGCTCCACTTAAAGTGTTTTTCGCCTGTTTTTGCCCAATTAATCTTATCTTATCAGCCTCTTCCTGCGTAATTATGTTATTTTTTATCGCCCAATCAATCGTATCATTAAGACTTTTTTCAGCCGCAGCTATATCTTCTTTTTTAATGTTCAATTGCCCCTTTTTATCCTTTGGATACGCTAATGAATATATAGATTGAATACCTAATAATTTTTCTTGTGTTTCAGGATTCTTATAAACTGTCTGCAAAATTTTTGAATAATTAGCAGAACCACCACCACCTTTATACTTAACACTCAATCCTCCAACGAATGTAACGGTAACGGCATAGAATTGTAAGTTCTCTGCAATAGCCTCTTCCATAGTTTGCCCATCTTTTGGCTTCACATTAAATTCATCTGGCATTACAATTATATCAGCAGTTTGAAAATTTTCTGATGCAGGGAAATAAACTTGCTTACCTTCTGATAAGAATTGTAATCCTGCTTTAATTTCCGCAAAATCTGCTACCGCATCTTTGAAATCTCTTGAATTTCCCATATCTACTAATAGTTGATTCAATAATTTCTTATACTCCTCTCTCGCGGTTTCATCGTTTTCTAAATCACTATTAGTATTTAATTCTTTTAATTTATTTAGAGTATCAAATACTTTTTTATTTTCAGGTGTATCTGGAAGATTTTCTTTACCAAACATTTTTCCATACTCTTCCAATTCAGTTGTAAAGCGTTTGATTGCACCATCTATTATATTATTGGCGGTTTGTTTACGGCCTTCTGGATTTGTTACATCTCCGAAATTTGCCATAGGTATTTTACCTCCTGACTCTTCACCTATTTTGGCCAAATCACCTAATTTCTGATTATAGGCCATTGTTTGTAACGCCAATAAACGGGCCTTTTTAGCAGCTTCCTGTTGAGTGAATCCTTGCTTAACTAATTGTTGTGTAAGGCTTTCTTCATCAATTTCTTTAAATCTTTTGAATTCCTTTCCACCAATATTGACTCCATTTTTTGTTGTTGAAATTTCAACCATCATTTCCGGCTCATCAGGATTTACCGAACTCGCCATTTTCTTTGGATTCAATACCTTTTTACCAATAGCTCCTTCGGAAGATCTACCTACATTCAATCCATTTTTTAAAGCGAATGCCCTAACGGCTTCACCCATAGCTACATTCTTTTTCTTTAATTCAATACTCTTATATCCTTGTTGTGGATGCCTACCAGCTATTTTGTTAGCAACATATATTTTAACGTCACCAGATACAGTAGTAACAAATTTAAAGACTTGATTAAATGTTTCTTTTTCACCATCTGATAAATCTTCACCATTAAAAACCTTTTCTACTAATGACTGTAAGACATCTTCTTCAATTGAAATAGGTTTCCCATCCTCACCAATTAAATTTAATTTACCATCAGTAAGCATTTGTGTAACCAATTTACTCAAATCTTTTTTCTTCTTAGCAATAAATTCTTCACCCTTTTTTCCAGCGGTTGAACTTAATGCGGCTTTAAATGATTCGGGAGCTTCTGTTGTCACATCTTCCGCATCCGCTTTTTGAGTTGCCTCAGGTTGATCCTCAACATCAATTGGTGTTACTCTAATTTCATCCCCACCAGGTAATTGCTTTGTAACAGTTTCTTCGAACAATAGACCTATAAACTTTTCGTTTTGGTTTTCAAATACTTCTCTTACTACACTTTCTGATTTAACATATTGTGCAGGCCCATTAGGAGTATCTGAATAATAGTTCCCCCCAATTGGATAAATTACTCCACCTTCTTTTTTGTTTGGTTCTTTTGGTTTTGGTTGCTCACCATCATTAGCATCTGCTTTCTTTGCTGCTATACCCTGCTCTTCCGCAAATTGGTTACACATTGGGATGGCATCTTTTATATCCATATCCACTACAATCACCTTCATATTGGCAGGTTTCCCAGCTTTAATAGCCGCAGATGTAACGGCTGCCCATCTATGGTGTCCATCGATTACGAATCCATCTCTACTTACATAAATTGGTGCAGTAATACCAGGATTTTGAGGGTCTTCTTCTAACGCCTTCGTCATTCCTGCTACTTTACTACCAACTAATTCACTTTGAGTTGCTTTTAATTTATCGGAAGGTAATTCGGTTTCAACGGTTTTAATACCCTTCTCCTTTAACATTTTTTTGAAAAGAGGTTCGGTATCTACTTCACCTTTACTATCTTTCGGAAGTTCTTCAGCGGGAGTTCCAGGTAAGGGTTTGCCTTTGAATTGTGGCATCTCTTCTCTCGGAATTCCTTGATTATCATCACAATATAAGTTTGTACCAGGAACTGTTACCTGGCAAAGGTTAAAATCTTCACCCTTATTCGCTTTATCCGCCAACTCATCAATCTTCATAGAAATTTCTTCTCTCTTATCGGCAGGTATTTTATCTAAATCAGATTCTTTACTGAATACTTCTTTATCAGCATCGGGTAATTCTTTTTGTAAATTTCGTAAGGATTGGGGTTTAAAAGTTTCATCTTTTTTCTTATTTCTTTCTCTCCACATTCCAACGTGAGAATTACCCATCGTAGCAATTACAGTGTATCCTTTTTCTTCCCCTTCTTTTATTTTTCTATCTAACTCCTTTTGTCTATAATCATTAAATGCCTTTTGACCTTTGGATAAATCAGTTTCACCATAGTTCTGATCATCTCTATAATTAAGTTGATATAGGTCTTCTTTTTGTTCTAATGTAAGGTTATTCCAATCTACATCACCATCAAACTCTTTACTTCCACCTTTTCTCGCTTCTCCCTTAATCCATTCTTTCGTTTCATCAGTAAGGTAATCATCGGCATCCAAATCATCTCCCTGTCCAACCATATTTGTCCAAACCGATGCCATTGCCTTTTCTTTATTACCATCAAATGATTTGGCTATATCATCAAAAATAGGTGAATCGGAATTCCTTACATCACCATTTTCATCCCAACTCTCTTCTTTGGCATTATCAAAATGTTCTAAACACGCGTCTCTTAATTCAGCCTGCTCTCCAACAAAATCAATTTTACCATCATCACCTAAACCAACTCCACCTTCACCAACAAACATTACTTTTGCATCTTTTGGTAAGGATTTAATCTTTTCTATTGTATTCTTTGTGCTTTCATTCCCCTCACCATGCTCAACTCCGATAAGTAGAGAACCGTTTTCAGTTGTTTCAGCATCCAACATATTCCCATCACTATCCTTTTGAGATGTCAATTCTTTTGCAATCTCCTCATTTTTTTCAGTAACCTTCTTTTTTAATTCGGCTTGAAATTCAGGATCATCCTTTTGCTTTGCTTTTAATATATCCCTTTTTCTCTTTGATGAACCTGCTCTCGCTCTATCTCTCGCCGATGCATCAGGATTGTTTAAAACCTTTTCGGGTTCACTTTTAATTGCATCTTCTTTTTCTTTTTCTTCCGGACTTTTTTCTGCAGGTGGTTGTTCGGTTGGTTGTTTAGAATCAGTTGGCTCTTTTTCATCTCCTCCACCTAATTTTTTTTCAAACTCTGCTTTTTCTTCTGGAGTTACGGGTCTTAAATTACCGTTATCGTTTTTAAATTCTACTTCCCCACCTTCTTTGGATGAATAGTAACCACCCCCTAAATGAAACTTACCAGGAAAATCTTTTGATTCACCTTCACCATCACTCTGCGGCTTTTTTGGGGGTTCGGCTTCATTAATAAAAATTTCAGATATGATTCCCGCATATCGTCCATATCCTAACTTGTAACAACACTCTATTAGATTCTCAACCTGCACCTTTTCTTTCAACGAAGGTATAGGGTATTTTTGAGAATGCTCTAATAAAATTTCATCTATTATTTTATTAACATCAATCATTTTTTCTATTAATTGAATTCAATCTTTTGGAATATTCTTGTCGGTATCTTTCTAATACCAGTCGCTCCGGTTAGAATGATTGAGTTTTTAAATTTATCCCAATCTAATGAAAAATTTGTATCTAACACTCCACCATTTTCTTCTTTAATAAGTTGGTTTAAAGCGTTAATAGTATATAGTGTGTTTGATTGTTTTTTACGATGAACTAAAATCGTATTTTCTAATTGAACCGGCGGCCTAAAATCAACATCTATATTATAAGTTATATATAACTCTTCTAACGAAGTTTTATTTTGCAGGATGTAGATATAGTTGTAAACAATTTTATAGTTTTCTCTAACTTTTTGAAGTATATCTTGTAAACTATCCGTCTCCGCAAATGTGCATAGTAACTGTGTTTTCATTTAAAAATAATTAATACTTTTTCTCACATATAAGTATTAAATATTTCCATAAGTCTTACTTTTTAACACTTCAATCGGAGCAATGGTTTCCAAAATTGCTTTTATTTCATCTAAAATAGCTGTTTCCCCATCATCAACATCGAATAAAAACGAATCATAGGTATATAAAACCAATTTGGTTTCTTTGTATTTAAGTAATTTATTAATCTTTTTAATTAAAAATGCATTTGTTTCGGTTTCCAGCGATTGCAAATAATAGTTAAATACCTTTTGCGGATTATGGTTATCAATTCTTTGGAAAGGAATTCTTTTTCCAACCTTTGTTTCCAAATAACCATTAATCAAAAACCTCTTATACATCTCCTTAATGAATACATCCGTCTTTTGGAAGAATGGTATTTCTAAATTTTCTACATCTATCCCACCATATAATTGTTGGAAAGTAAGTTTCTTACTATTAAGGTAATCCTCATCACTTAATACGGTTTTCCCAAAATATTGTTTGCCCAACCATTCATGTGCGGAATCTTCGGGTATAGATTCTCCTACTAAATTTGCTATCAGACGGACGTGGTATCCATCGAAATCGTATTGAACTAATTCACCCCTTTTAGAAACGATATAATCTCTACTGCCATCCGATTTATTTAGTGCGGAGTAGTTTACCCCTCCGAAAGTATTTGAAGGTCGCCCTGTGGTTGTAAAGTTGTTGTAGAGGGAGTATTCATATCCAAATGTAGTTGGTATTCCATTCCCCTCTATCTTTTGGAATTCAGGTAGGACTAAATGATTGTAAAACTCATAACCCCCAACCCCCTTTGTATCCGCATACTTAATGTTTTCTTTTACAAAATCAGTTACATATTTAATGAGTGTGCTGATTGGTATAAAACTTAAATCATCTCTATTCCGATACCCCTTTGTAAAAGAATTATATATCATATCATACTCAAATGTTTTGAATTCTTTAAGATGATACAATACATCTACACTATGTGAGTTTGGTAGGTTTAACTGATGTAGAAACCATTTACTATCAAATATAAATTTAGGTGCATCGCCCGAAGTCAATGCTCCTAATGGTGCATCTACCACATCATTATGTCCATTCGTTAAAACATAACAATCATCACCGATAAAAACAAAAGCACCCAATAGTTTATTCACTATGGGGTGCTCTTTTCTATTTTGGAATAAGGGAAATATTACACTTTTTTTAGAAGTGTATTCTTTTAGAAATTCTTTACCGCTTTGTTTGTTCTCTACGAATTTTACCATAGGAAACAAATATACGAATAATTTTTAAGAATTCCAATACTTTTCTTGCAAAGGTTTCAATTCGATTGGCTCTCTTTTCATATGTGAACCCTGATTGAAGTATGCTCCTTTTTTTAAGTAACCACCTAAAAAGTTTCTTCTGAATCTCTTTGAGTCATTCGCTTCTGAACCATGCACACAATGAGAATGTAATAATACAACTTGTCCCTTTTTAAGAACTCCTTCTACTTTACGAAAATCATGTCCCTCCGGCATTACACACGGTTTACCTCTTTCGTTTCTCCAAAATGATGGGTTAGTTTTTGTTCTCTCCTCATCAACTTCAATTGGTAAGGTTGGTAATCTATGAGAACCTTCGTAATTCCATACTGCCCCATTCCCCGCGTCATGATTATCTAAAGCCAATGCAGTATTGATAATTTCGTTGTGTCCACATCCTGTATAGAATGCATTTTGGTGCATATCTCTACCCAATTGTCCCGGTGGTTTAAAGTATGCCCAAGTTTGCATACCAACTATCTCACCTTCCATTAAGAATTCACACGCCTCGATAATCTTTGGATGAACAAATAATTTTTCTAATTTTTCAGAAATCTTATGTGGATATGCAAATGGATCCCACTCACCCCAATCTTTTCCTTCTGGTGTTAGTGTTCCTTTTCTTTCCTGTCTTAATCTTTCTAATTCATCGTTGATTTCATCACACTCTTCTTCAGTTAATAAATCTAAAGTGGTGAAACCTCTATACCTCCAATCGAAGGTCATTTGTTGGATTTCTAAATCCGATAGATGTTTAAAATTTGCCATATAACTTTGTTGTTTATTTATAACTATACTAATCTATGAAATTGTTTTGTATTTACCAAATATAAATTCAATTCTGGTATTATTTTTTCTCCTTCTATAATTGATAATGAATTTACAGTATGAACCGATGGGATATATTCACCATTTTCAGTATATGTATCTTCTAAATCACCGGTAATTTTCCAATTTATTTTTACACCAACATAATAAGGAGTATCTGAATAATCAGCATATGTATCCTCACTTATTTCAAATATAGGTGCACCGGGTGTAGCTCTCATTTGAGTAAAATACCTTCTAATAAAACCTATTTCATAATCTCTATTATTTGGATTAGGGAAATATGCTTTAGGTGTTCTATTCTTAATAGGTATTGTTTTTAATTTTTTATAATTATCAATCATAATTTACTTATAAAAAGGTCTAAAATGACTCTTAACATCCGTAACCCATTGCTTACCATCAATTTTGTGGGTTATTTCTTCTACCTGAAATGCTCCTCTTCCAATACCATATTGTGGAGGTAACCCCTTTACACTAAATAGATGACCGACTTGGAAACCACTCATACCTAATACACTAAAATCAAATCCTACTGGTAAAGTTCTTCCATTATAAACTTCACCCCCTCCGGTATATCCCAAATCTGCTTTTCTTATGTCGTTAAATTTTCTTTTATTTAAGAAACTACCACATATCGCCCATTCATCCATATTACCATCTTCTATATCTGCAACTGAAATTATTTTGGGGTTTACTAATAATTTTATATTTCTTCGGAATTCAATCCATTTTTGTTTAGGGTCTTCTTCCTCCGGAGTTTTTACGGTAGAATCATATGCTTCTTTATTCAATTTTCCTAATACAACATCTTTTTTAGATGAAAATATTCCAGTCAATTCATTGGTTGATTGAACGTTATCAACTGATTTTTCCATATACACTTTACTAGCCATTTCTTTCGGAATGTCTAAATTAAAACTCGCATTTAAAAAGAAACTATTTGTCCCAAACATATCAAATACTTCAACATTTGATCCACCATTTCCACTTCTTACATTTCTTAAATTTGCATCAGCAATTCTTAATTTTGTTGTACCTGAATTATCTTCTAGTATTTGAAACGACCAAAGCCCTTCTACTGCTTCTTCCATTTTTTTTAAAACACCATCTAAAACTTCTTTTATTGGAGTGGTTTGATCCTTTAATGCCTCCATTGCCATTTCATTTTCGATATAAACATCCCCAATCCAACCATGTTTACCGGCTGGCAAAGTTACCGATTGACCTTCGAATGTCACCGTAGTAGCACCGGTCTTTGGAAATGATCTACCATTTACTGATGTATCCAATGCAGTTCCGGATGGAGCACCGGATGGATTTAATAAAATAATATCGTCCAAATAATTGTAACAAGTCGAATTAGGAATAAAAATTCTTTCATCGGTAGAAAAAATTCTAGAAAATCCACCAATATAAGTGTTTGAAATGTCTATTGAGAAATCAACATTAGCCGAACTTAACTTAATTCTAGCTGCATTCATCAATTTAATAAATGCATCAAAACTCATAAATTTACCCCCATTGATTGGATTATCAGCATCAGCTGCTTCAAAAGATTTTCCCTTAAATGTCAAATTACCACTAAACCATCCTTCACTAGTTTCCTCCTTTGCTTCAGTAACTAAACTTTCATTATAATTTATAAAATCAGAATCATACTTAAATGTATCTTCTATTTTAAGAGTATTATTATTTCTTAATTCATCAGGTAATTGATCGTAACAATACACCCAATTTAATTTTCTATTTCTACTTTGTTCTAATGATGCTTTACCATCCGGATGGCTTAATGGTTTTATAGGTTCGGCAGTTGTTGTCGGTGTTACAGTTTCTCCACTTTTTCCCATTAAAATTTCTCCTAACGAAACCATCTTTACATCAACATCAAATTCTAATCCAGATATAGTTGATTCTCCTCCACCGATTATTCCAACGAAATTATCATAACAACCTTGATTGGCCGCTCTTATACTATTTAATTCAGCTGCATTTCTATTGTATTTTTGAACAGTACCCGCACTTACATCAGTTGGCCCAATTGCTTTATTTGTTCTAACTGAATAATTCCAACCCCATTGAACATACACACTTATACCGGGTTCTAAAAAATTTTGTTGAATCAATCTTAATTGCTCCGGTGTAAAACATTTTATTTTTAATGTGCATCTCCTCAACGTTCCCCTACTAGCAAAATCCACAGAGAAATCCGTTATGATGGGATTAGGTCTATATCTCCATTCAGAAGTATTACGATAAGCATCAGTTGAACTACCATCAAATAAAGTTGAATACGAATCAGTTCCTATTGAATACCTTCCTTCTAAACTTGTTGTTGCTTTAATCCAAGGCACTAATTTTGATAGCTGAACATTATTTTCTGATGATCTAGCCCTTAACTCACTTACTATATATGAATCTATACTTTTATAAAAAGGAAACGCCATTAGTATTGATTTATTATATCAAATTTATTTTTCGGAATTCTTAATTGCAATCCTGCTTCTAACCCAATATTTACACCATTCAAATTATTAGCGGTAGCGATAATCCACCATAAGGAACTATCTTTATAAAATTCATTTGCTAATAAATCTAATCTATCAGTTTCTTGTGTAATAATGTATATATCATCATCCTTTTTGGGAATAGTTTTGGGTATAGATGTCTTTAACACCTTTTTACCATCATCCAATCTCTTTATATTTTTTAAGTTATATCTCATTACATTACTTTTTTACCGTATCCATAAAGATTGAAATCAGTAGTAGCTTTTGTTTCTATGAATGTAAGTGTTGTGGTTATACTTATAATTTTAGGTAATTTATAGTTATCCATATTATAATTACCATTACTTACCTGATTTCGTTGTATTTCAGTATTTACAATATTTGAACGTTTTAAATTTTTATCATATATCTCATTTCCCTCAATTCGAGTCGCCCTAGCTGGATACACTCCAGATGCATCAGATTGAACATCTAATCCAAGTTCACTAACCTTTGCACCTTTACCATTTTCTTTTGAATTTTCTTCACCATTTAAAGCACCACCGTAAAATTTCTTGCCAAATTCAGTATTATATGTTCCGGCTTTTGTCTTTAATAATCCACCACCTAATTCCCAAAGATTTTCTGCATCTTCTATTGAATATGATAAACTATCAACAAAACAGGCTTTTTTGTTGTAAATATTTCCATATGTAAAATATAATAAAGTAGGTTCTACTATACCTGCATTGTATTGATATGGATATGTGCAATGAGCTAAAAATTCCAATCTTCTCCACATCATTACTAATTCAGCCTGAGACATTGAATAGGCCTTTAAGTTAAAACTTACCTTTCTTTCTATTCCGCTATAATTGTAAAAACTAAATGGTGAACCTAACATTTTTGTATTTTCCCAACTCGGAGAAAATTGTTCGTTAAATCCTGTCATTGTGGCTCTGAAAAAGACAGATGCACCATCATTTACTCTTTGAAATTTTAATGGTATTAAATCAACTTCATCTAATGTTCTACCATTATATTTTATTGTCTTTAATTCAGATTCAGCTAATCTTCCAGTTTGATTTAAAATATCTCTATCTGAAAATAAACCTCTTCTGTTATCTAATTTATTATCATATACTTTTTCAGTATTATTATGATATGATCTTTTAGTAGTATCAGTCGAGTACCTATCTTTTTTCCAATTATTTTTTAGTAAATAATTAGGTTTAATAAATCGTAGAATCTCATTTTCTTGAAACTTTTTCTTTTTTGCTTCATCGTTTAATTCACTAGCTTTTCTACCAAATGAATAACCCCTATCCGGTGTATTAAACTTATCAATTAAATCTTTTTGTGAAGGCTCTCCTCTTTTTTGGTGAGATGTATTTTGAGATAATTGGAATCCATATACGATTTCTCTATTTGCAAATCTTCGCGGTGTTCCAAATAGACCCCCATCTACACTTCTATCTAATCCAAAAACAGGTGAAACTTTTGATATATCGAATGATTGTAAAGAACCTCCTAATGTTAAATCCTTCATCGAATCAGAATATGTTCCTCCGTTCTCATCTTCGAAGTATTTTTGATTAAAATTATCTAAACTTCCAGATGTTACGGGAATAACTCTACTACCCAATAATGCACTTCTTATCGCACTCTTTGCTAAATTAATTCCTTTTCCGAATGATTGTTTAGCCAATTGATTCGGAGTTCCCGCACCAGTATCTTTCAAAAATCTACCTAATTGTGACCCTCTGGCATCTTTTCTGATTTCTGCTAAATCAATCATTTTATTAGGAGTTCTTCCTTCCTTAAATTCTTTTGTATTAATTACATAAGTTGGAAAAACATTCTGAGGAGTTCCTAATGTTTTATTTACAAACCCAATTCCTTTTTCTATAAACTTTCCTATTTTACCTAAACTGATTTGTTGATTAGGATTTTTAGAAAGTTTCATTGCATCAACATCAGATGTTTTTTGAGTTGTAATTCTTATTATTTCAGTTCCGTACAATGTCGGTGAATTAACTAACCTCATAGGTCTCAATCCACTCAATTCCTGCTCTAATGCAGTTTCTCTTAAAGGATCAAATCTCTTTTCAATAGAGTTTCCTAATTTGTTTTCTCTATCAATAAGAAATTGACCTCTATCAGCAATATAAGAAGTTGCCTTATTTTGAGGTATTTGTTTATTCTCTTTAGAAGATTTAAATAATTCTAATATTGTAGGCATCTTAATTAGGTTACTGGATTTTTACTTGCAACACTTGCAATTTTAGATGTAACTAATTGACCATCTATGTACACATTTCTATTTGCCATAAATGCTGCTTTTAATTCTCTTAATTCAGCAATAACTCCTTCCATAGAAGTCCCTCCACCTTGACTCACCGTATCTGCTAATGCACCTGGATTTTTTGTTGCTATTAAGAAATCATCCGGTGAAGTAGAAATTACATTACCACCTGGTGAAATAACACCATCTTGTACACTTTCAGCTTTTGTAGTAGCTCCTTCGGTTTGACTATTCATTGCAGCTGCTCCAGCCGCAATACCACCTATAATTGCAATTGCACCGATACCTAATGTTAATGCAGACATCGTACTAATTGCTGCGATGGCAGATGTTATTAAACCTGCTGCAAATGTCCAAACTGCTGCAATACCAGCAAACAATGCTCCTAATAATCCAATAGCCAAACTAGATACGGTTGCAATTACAGTGGGTAAAATACTAATAACCCATATCGCTGCTAACGTACCAACTAATCCAACAATTGTAGCCATCACAGGCCCCATTTCTTGTAATTTTTTAACCATTCCTCCAAAACCATCTTCTACCAATGCCTTTACGGTACCAACCAAATATCCTATCGGAGAAAAAACAGTTTTAATTAAAGAACCTATAAAATTTAATGTTGGAACTAATACACCTGCTAAGAATTTGGCCACTTGTGATAATCCTATTAAAAACATCGATGCCATTGGTGCAAACAAATCGGTAAATGCCGTTCCGATTGCACTCATACTATTTTTGAGTGATCCCATAGCATCTTGCATCTTTTGTTGTTTAGCCAATCTTTCAGTTTGGGCTTCTAAATCTGCTTCACTTACATCTGCAATATCTTTACCACTTGCAATTAAATCATTTGCCGCTGCCAATCTTGCATCATCTAAACTACCAAACTTATTATAAATTCTTTGAGTATTCATCAAAGTATCTAATTCTTGACCGGTAGCATCTACTAATGCCTGTTTCTCATATGTAGACATCTTACTGATATCTCCAACACTTGCCAATTCTTTTGTTAGTTCTTTTTGCATTCCTAACAAATCTCCGGTAAATGCCAACTCTCTAGCTTTTGAAAAATCTAAGTTAGTTCCTAATAATGCAGATGCTTCTAATTCTTTTGATATACTTTCTTCAAAGTCTAAAAGTTTATTAGCGCTTGCGGTCATATCTTTAATAGAAGCACCCATTTTAGCTGCATAAACTGCTGCTTTTACTAATTCCTGTGGTGAACCTCTAAAATATTGATATGCTTCTCCGGCATTTTCTGCCATATCTTTGATTACCTGATCAGGAGAAACTCCAACCATATTGGACATTTCTACCGCTGTCATGGTTAATGATGTAGCAGCTGCTTCAGAAAATCCTCCCATATTTTGGAAAACCTTATTTACTTCTGAAGCACTTTTTGCATTCACACCAAAGTTTTTACTCATTACTGCTAATGCCGCAACAGTACTTTCTGCGGGTATTGACATCCCATCCATTGCAGTAGTAAAATCACTCATTATTTTACCAACATCTTCCGCACTAACACCTAATACTCCAAACTTATTACTAACATTTTTAATAGTGTATTCAAGTTCATGCAAATCGGCAGTAGCTAATCCTGTTGTAGTTTTAAAATCGGTTGCAGCTTTTTCCAAATCATGCATTCTATGCCATCCCAATCCAATTGCGGCACCAATGCCAATAATACCGATTGCAATAGGCCCTAACATTCCGGCAAATCTCATTGCCAATTTTCCAGCATCTCCTAATCCTGCTTTTATACCACCAAAAGTAGCCTGTGAGAAACTTTTTCCACTAACCAATGAAGATTCAAATGAACGTTTAAAACTCATTTTAAATTTATCGGCAACTAATCCAAACATTCTTTGTGATTTTTCAGCGAATGGATGAAATGCATTTTTTAATTTTTCACCGATAAATGGTATATCTCCTAATCCATGATCAATAGCATGAAATACATCATGAAATTTATCCTTTACACCATCTACAACACTATTTACTCTTCCTAATATTTTTGCCGCATCTTGCTGCTTTTGTAATATACCCTGTAAAGCAGTTAATTGTAATTGATAATTTTTTAATAACTTTTGATTTACACCAAAATTTTGAGAAGACATATTATTTGCATTCTGTGTTAAAAGATTGATAGCTGCTTGCAAATCTTTCTCATTTTGTAAATCGCTAATTATATCTTTTGTAAGAGATATTTGTGTTGAAAGTTTTTTGTTTCTCTTATCGGTTTGAGAATCCAATTCTGACAGGGCATCGCTCATCTTTCCCAAAAGAGATTGAGTCATTCCAAGTAATTCATTATATTCTTGTTGTGATTTATTTTGATGTCCGTGTTCTGCCATTTATTATAAAATAATTAATAGTCTAATCCTAAAAATTTTCTTACATCCGTTGGTATAGATTTTTTTACCAATTCTTTATCTCCTCCCGATATCTTTTCTATTCTATCTTTAACATCTTCTACACGCTTATCAGCATCTTCTACTGCTTTTTTTAATTCTTTATCATTTAATAAAGCACTTTTCACTCTATTTACAAAGAATTTAGCCAAAAAATTACTCTCGTTTAACCACTTACCATGAGTTTCTTTGAATAATTTCGCTTCCGTTTTTGTGATTTTCATTTTAAAATAGTTTATCTCTTTTATAAATATCATATAAAATAAAATGAGAGTTATCTATTAACTCTCACTTTAGATGGGGTTTTTGGCATTGATGATTTTTTTACAGCTTTATTATTAGCCTCATTTTCTTTCTTTTTAGCATCTACCAATTTGTTGTAATAAAAATTTCTCAAATGTATTGGCATATTGTAGATTTCAGATTGAGTGAATCCACCATTACCATAATAACATATATCAAAAATTTGAGAATGTAATATTACTGAATAATTAGATGGAAGGGTAAAAAAACCCTACGCCCATAGGAATCGGGCGTACCTCCTTTTCTCCACTCTCGGGGTCTTCATATTCATATTCCATTACTATATCTGGCTGAAAGGTTTTTATAAACTCTCTCAAAGCTCTAGTATCTCTTGTTACGAATTTATTATTAATAAAATCTATAATACTCTTTGTATCAGTTTTTCCATCAACTTCAACTATGATGAATCTATATCTAGTTGTTAATTCGGCACTTACTCCACTTTTATTCAACTTAGAAAGTGCTTTAATTTCCTCATCGATTTTTTGCTCATCACCATGTGATAACAACTTTATCACTAAATTATAGCCCGATGGGGTTTTGAAATTATATCTATTATCTCTTCTTAATATTGATGTATCTATTTCCTTTGTTTGTACTTTTGATAAATCAATTTTTACCGTTTCCTTTTCGTCTCTACTATTTAAAATCTCAACTTCATATGAAGGACCATATGCTAAGATTCTTGTTGCTAGCATAATAGCGTTTTTATCACCAACTATGATATCAGCTGGATTAATATCCTTATCAACGATAATTGATTCGAATAATTTATCTAAAACTATTCCTTTTTTAATTAAATTTTGTGATGCTAAAATTTCTTCTTCTTTAGCAGTCATATACTTAATTTCAACCGTTCCTTTTGATAGAGGATTAGATTCGGGATAAACTTTACCTTCTGATGGTAATGATATAACCTCCGTTGGAAAATCGTATTTTTGTTCTTGCATAATAAAACTATATTTTGTATATAGATATATATAACGTTTTTTAAAAATAAAAAATAGTAGAGATTACTCTCTACTATTTTACACATTTACTATTTTAATTCTACCTTATGCCGCTTCAATTAAGGAAATCGGAACGATAAACACACCCCCACTCTTTACACTTAAAGTGGCTTTGGTTCGGTTAATCTTATTAATAGATAACTCCTTACCAGCCAACTTAGGGTGATTTACCCTAACATTCATACCAACTCTCAACCCCACTTTTTTCTCTAATGAAGCAATGGTTCGTTTTTGTTTAATTAAATCCACTACTAACGAATTAATACTACGCAATTCTTCAATTGATAATTTTGATAATTCTGAATAGTTCATATCTTTTATATTTTAAGTTTTAAATTTTATTACAAATACATATTAGCTTCAGCAGCCCAATTCTCATTTACCAAATACCAATAAGCATTGTTTAAGTAAATAATAACATAACCACTATCATTCTCATCTAAACTAATGATTCCTTTTTTAACCAACGAACCCAACGCACCTCTAACACTTTTGGTTGAGATTCCTATATCCTCACTTATATCTTTCGCATCTACATCGGAAAAACCCGGTTCAGCGTACAACATTGAAACATAAGATTCCATTACTTTAAGTTCCAATTCGGTTAATTCTACATCAATCATATTTTTCATAACTTATCTCTTTTGATTACATAATAAAGGTAGTAAATATATTTGGATTTTCCAAGCATTTTCTCATATTTATTTTTAATCTCTGGAGTAAAATTTCAAACTCATTATAACATTATCAGGCTTTGTAGCCAATACATCCTCTATATGTTTATTAGCTCTTTCTCTCGCTCCGAAGTGTCCAAACTCCATCACATCATAATAACCAAGCGTTACCTTATAGAGGTGGGTAGGGAACTTACCACTACCATAGTGTACTCTATGTTCAATGTTACTACGTTTTACATTTGGTAGCTTCATCAACGAAGTGATTCGGTTAGAGGAAGCATTGACGGTGAAGAAATCGAAGTCGTTCATATTTTTAGGGGGTTAGGGTTATCTCTCATCTCTTATTACATAGTAAATATAATAAATATATTTGGATTTTCCAAGCATTTTGTAAAATATTTTTAAAAATTTTTTATTGAAAATCAATCAGTTATGACAAAAAAAGGGATACTTTTTGAGTATCCCTTTTGAAATGTATATTGAGAGTAATTAGAATTCCAATATTGCGTAATCGTAAGTTAAAGTTACGGTAATCATTGCCGGGTCAGTTGCATTCGCCCAATCTAATTCACCAAAGTTAGCTTGCGATATAAATGCTCCTTTTAATTTCCATTGTTCAATCTTATCACCTACTGGCCCTAACATATAGAAATCTACATCTTTTTTGTAAAATTCAGCATATCCATCTCTACCTGTCAAAGATTCGTGAGAAGTTCTTACCCACTCCATTACCGCCTGTGCTCCTGATGGAACAATTGGGTCATAAAGAGTGATTTCTAAATCTTGCCACTCACCTTTACCTTTTAACTGTCTTTTGATGTTGATGTGGTCTAATGTTACCTTTTCAAATTGAATTGTAGGTCTGTTACCAGCCTTTACTAAATATGAAGGGATACCGTCAACTTCGAAGATGAAACGATTCTTCATCTTTGGTTCGAAGTTCGTATAGAACATCTCGTTAAATTCTAATACTTCTGCCATGTTATATTAATCTTTTATATAAATATTACTTTTATTCAAATTATACATTAAATGTTGCTCCTGTCGGTAGAATGTTGAAATCAATTGTAATGAATTCCGCAGTCTTTGCAGGTTGTAAGAAGATAGCTCCAGCTAAAATGTTTCTATCTATTACATCTGGTGTATTATTTGTTTCATCCATAACCACTCTGAACGCGTATAAACCTTGTCTTTGTTGAACACTCTCTAAATAAGGGTTTACAGTGTTTAAGAATTTACTTCTAGTTTGTGCAGTATTTTGTTCGAATACTAAGAATCTTGATGTTGATGCTACAAACTTCTTTAAGTTAATTAACAATCTTCTTACATTAATTCTATCTAATGCAGATGCTTTATCTTGTAAAGTTTTCTGTCCGAATGCACTAATACCTTGTCCAGGAAATGTTGCAATTGGGTTTACTTTACTTTCGTATAATGTATCTCTTTCAGATTGCGTTAATCTATTTACTACTTGCACAGCTCCACTAATTCCACCTCTATTCAAACCTGCTGGTGCGAACCATTCTGCACCCAATCTATCATTTTGTGCAAATGTTCCTGCCATTAATACTGAAGGTGGTACTGCTACTAATTTATTTGTATTTACATCAATTGTTTTAATCCAAGGGTAGTAAGTTCCGGCATAGTTAGTATCTTCTCCTGCTGCCTGCTCAACTACTTCAGCAATTGTCGCATCTGCTCCAGCGAAATCAGCAATATAGAATACATCTTCTCTCGTTTCACAAACATCAATTGCTTTAGTTGTTACATAAGGATGCCACTGTCTTATGATACCAGGTGTAATTAATAAGTTTATATCAAATTCATCCTGATTTGAAATGGCGTTTAATGCTTTTGCATATGATACTGAGCCTGCTGCTGTTGAGGTGGAGCAATCAAATCCTTGTGTATTAGTCCCATTTATATCTGCTCCCTTTTTAATTGTTACAGTAGGGTTTTGTCCATTAAATCCTCCCTGCAAAGCCACAACAAAGTTTCTTTCTGCGATGTGAATTGAATTATTTGTTTCCGAAGAACCTGATGTTACATTAATATTATATTCATTTGAAACTGAATTAGAACCACTACCATCTAATGCAAACACTTTATTTGAACCCGTTGTTGTATTTGCAGGAAGAGGTTTGAAATAGTTTTTATTATTTGTAATTGCGTAATCAATACCACTAGAGAATACAGTTGAGTTTAATGATGCGGAAGTGTAAGTTACAATTGGGAATCTAGAAGGAGTTGCCACATTAAATGGAACATCGTATCCAGCATGTCCAAATGGAATCGCGGTTAAAGGATAAGTTCCTTCATCCGCTGCCTGCACTCTTATGTATTTACTTCTATTTGAATAATTACCATTTTCAGTAATCTTTCCATTAGCATCGATTGTAATAGTTCTATCACCGATTCTTCTAGCTATAAAGTTTGGAGAGGTAGGATCTAAATTTAGATTATTGTATTGTTCTAATACACTCTTTCTCTTATCAGTATCAGCATAAGCTCTAATCAATAAAGAGAAAGTTCCAAAATCAGTTCCATTAGATGATTTTATATTACTGATTTGAATTTTAAATCTTGTATTCTCACCTTCGCCATCTGCTAATGTATGTACTTTAAATAAATTGTATCTATTACCATTATATGTTTGAGATAAAATCCAAGGTGTATTTGCTCCACTATATGCAGGTAAATCAGCAGTTCCACTAAAATCTTGTGTGGATGCTGATGCGAAACTTAAAGTAATTTGTGAAAGTGATGCCGCTCCAAAACTAGCACTTAGTGCAGAACCAGCTTCTCTTATATCGAAGAAATTATATGCATATAGTTTCTTTCCGAAAAATGGAGTTTCACCGAATATATCATCAATTGTATTTGAATCTGCTTTAATAACACTAGCACTCACTGCGGTCAATCCTGATCCCGATACTCTAAAAGCTCCATTAACACCACCTTCTAATAAAGGTGCTACATCATTTGAACTTGTAGCTGGTGCCAAAATAGCTATCGATGCCGATGTTGAACCAGAAGAGGCAATTACTTCATAAGCAGTAGTTAATGAATAACCACTTACTCCCGCTACTCTTACTACGGTTACAGCACCTGCATCTCTAAGATAGTTTTGAACCGCATATCCGGTATAATAATCTTTAGGAGTTCCAAAAATAGCCTCATATTCTGCTTGTGTTTGGATTAGGGTTGGTTGGAATGCTGGCCCTTTTTCTGTCGGCCCAACTATCGCCGCACCTATTTGTGATATACCCTGTGGTAAGAAAGAAAGGTCGTTTTCTCTCGTAAAAACACCAGGTGATACAATTTTTTCTGCCATATTAATTCTAATTTAATTTCTTGAGTTAATCTTATAATAAATATTAAAATCCACAACGAAACAACATTTATTCGTCTGTTGGTCTAAATTCTCCGGTTTCCAAATCTATTGTTCCATTACCATAAATTGATTTAAGTTTTTCAAATACTTCGGTTTCTTTCAATTTCAAAGATTCTAAACTCTGGTAATAGGCTAAACTCTCCCCTTCCAATTCGTTGATTTTTACCTGAATCAAACCGATGTTAGCATACAAAGTAGTGTATTCACTTCTGATTTGATTGATTTCTTGTAACTCTTCTTGCGATAACTTTTTAACTTCCATTTTTGTGCGTGTTTATATAATAAAATGTATATGTATAAATATTAGGTTTTTTCACTAACCACATATTTATACCTATTTTCGGAAAATATTTCTGATTATTTTTATCCGTTTCCTGCTGAACCGAATGCCGTTTGTAATCCAGCGAAGTTTAACTTAGCCCTAGCATAGATTGCAGTTCCACTTTTGTAATCGTATGTATTAGAACTATATGAAGATACGTTAGCTAAGACACTTCCAAATCCACTATCTGATGCAATTTGTATTTCATAAGAATAGTTCGCGGTAATTGCAGTTGAACCAGGTGAAGTTACTGCATTATTTGGGGAAAGAGTTAATCTTCTATAAGTTTCACCCCCAATAGTTACGGTTGATACTGATACGGTTGGTGTGGTTGAAATAGAATACCCCGCAAATGAGTTTGCTCCCTTATTATGGGTTACGAATCCATTTACTATGTAAGTATCCACTTCTTCAACGTCTATTGAAACAACCTCTATTGTAGTGTTTTGAACGGTATTTGATACCACATTTACCTCTTCAATACTACCATCTAAATTTACTTTAATAAATCTATCGTTTTCTTGAATTAATCCTAATGGTTTAAATTTGTAAACTTCTTCGTTTATATCAAAAACCATCATAGGGTGTTCACCATTTCCTTTCACCGAACCGCTATCTGTTGTTACAATGTTCCATCTATCCACAAATGTATATGCCACATCTTTAACATATGAATCGACCATTATTCCACCTGCGGTATAATAAGTCCAATCATAAAAGTTAAAATCGGTAAGGGTATCAACATGCGGTGGGTAGTAAGAACGAACTATATCACCCTCTACTAAATCACCCGCTTTCTTTGTCGTTCCATCTGCCATTAAAACATCTTCATCTAAATGTAAACACAATCCACTCGCACCCGCATAATCATCTACATTATAAACAGTCTTATCTTTTACGGTATCATATCCTGTTGCGTGGTCATTAAATGTATCCCTAAATCTTACCGAAAGTGTTCTCGCAGTAGGTGCCGCCAAAGTAGACGAGTTTCCTATTCCATTCGCGGTTACGGTTGGATTATATGGAGGATTTGCTTGAATTGAAAATTCTGCACCTACTGATAAAGACCAAGTAAAGTTATTAGTTACACTACCTATACGGCTTAAAAAACGACTACCTGCATCAGTAAATCCTAATGTAAAAGTTTCACCGGTAGATTCTTTAACGTATGTAAATCCACTTATTGAATCAACCGAATCAATACCGAATTGTGACATTGCTATTGGTCCTGATGTAGTTCCTGCTGCAGAAGATAGTGAACTTGCAGCCGCTGCTGTTGCCACTTTAAGATTTCCTAATGAAAGGGTATTTCCATTTACTCTAGGCATTGTATATATTTAATAATTTTGTTTTCCAATTTGTGCTATCACTAAACTTATTTATGAGTTGCGATTTTAAAGAATTGAACTCTTCAACTTTTTCCTCATAAGATAATTGTATGATACTCTTATAAATATTTACAAATTCTCTTTTACTATCAGCTCTGAATTTATAATTTATATCAACACACCAATCCTCACTTAAAATAGGTAACTTTCCCCAATCCACATTCTGAAATATAGAATACCCAAATGGTTCAGCATTAAAAGCAGAGTGTGAAATTCCCCAATCCATTTCATAATACCTATCACTATATTCGCTCTCAAATTGAATCTTTTTTAACTTCGAAAAATCTAAATCGTATTCCTTTTTCCAAGTTTTTTGAAAAGGTCTTATATTCGTAAACATAAAACCTTCTAATCCATCTAAATAATGTGGATTTTTTCTTACTTCACATCTTGAAGTAAATCCTATTTTATTTGAATTTGATAACTCTTTATTTTGGATAAATTGGTAATAAGATGGTATCGAAACATATCCTTTAAACACATCTTCATGCAATTCATACAATCCTACCCACATTTTATTTTTAGCACCAACTAAAATTTTATTTTCCCATTCCTTCGAATAATGTGGTATCCAACCAAATTGTAAATCCGATAATCCACTTTGAACATAAACTTTAGATAAATCATTATGAATTACATAACTCCATAATTTATCTAAATTTTCTTCTATTAATTCTAATGGTGTATAATGAGCATGTAGAATATTTAATCTTCTACATTCTCTAAATTTTTCTTCAAATATATCTTTATGATTCCCACTTTCATCGTTATACCAATAATGTTCTATCGGTATTTCAAAATTAAAATCAATTGGTTTGTTTCTATAAATAAGTAAAACCGGTTGAGTGTCTAAGTCTTTACTTATTTCACTCAACCAATTATTTACCCAAATATCTACTCCGGTATTGATTTTACCTATTCCTGTGGTAAAATATACATCAAACATTTATTATAAACCTTTTTGTTTCTTCAAATTTTCAATTTCAACTTTCATATCGTTGATTTGAATTTGCTGTTCTTTTATACCTTCAATCAATAAAGCGACTAACTTATCATATTTAACTGCCTTATATCCACTTTCTCTTGTTTGAACTAATTGTGGTAATACTGCTTCAATTTCCTGTGCGATAACACCTACATCATTTCCTTCATAACCATGTTCTATTTTATTTTCCTCTTTCCAATCAAATGTGTTACCACTAATTCTATTAATTTTTTCTAATGGATTTTCAATAGGTTTTATGTTATCTTTAAATCTCTTATCTGAAGATGAATAAGCCACAACATCGTTTGTTGCATCAATTCTACCAGCGGTAGCAGATGCGGCCATCCCAACTCCTAATGAGTTAAACTGAACGTTTGATGAAGTTCCTACTGCTTGTCCAATTGAAATTGTTACGGCACCGGTTCCTGCGCTTACACCAACTCCCGTCCCAGCTACTGCTGAAGTAACACCGGTATTTGTAATTGTTACTGCTCCGGTTGCACCACTTACTGAAATACCTGTTCCGGCAACATTAGAGGTTACACCCGCATTTGATAAAGTTACTGAACTTCCTAATGATACGGCTCCTCCACCACTTAATCCCGTTCCTGCGGTTACAGTCACCGAAGAGTTAGTAAGAGAACCATTACCTATATTTGAAAGTGTATTCGATGCTCCACTAATTGTTTTATTAGTAAGAACTTGTGCCCCAGTCAAAGTAGCAACAGTTGAATCGATTGAAAGAGTTCTTGTTGTAGTTATATCACCCCCTCCTGTCAAACCTGTTCCTGCACTAATAGAAACCGCACTATGGTCAATGTGTCTATTCGCTTCATATCCCGTTGTTGAGTTATGAGCCACTTGTGATGAACCACTAAATGCCCCAATCGCATTACCAATTGTTGCCGCAGTAATCGTTCCACCCAATGATGTTGATTGCCCCGCGATTGTGATTGAGTTATTAGTTAATCCAATTGTAGGAGTTGCTCCCTCACCACTATTGTTTGAAAGAGTTATATTTGTTCCCGCTACCAAACTTGCTACATAATCACCGGTTGTATCACTACCCAATGCTACTGAATTCGCTTGAATTGTCGCAACACCATTTGATGCAATTAAAACGTCACCACTAATTCCAGAGAAAACTTGTGAAGAACCTGATAACACATTATCAGCATTCAATTTAGTTTTTACTCTTGTATCAGTATAGTATTTGTTTGTTACACCTTCAACCAAATCATCAGTATCTACCGATGGTAAAGTTGTTATTTGTGCTGAACCAGAGAATACACCTGTTCCACTTAATATAGTAGCCGCGGTTATACTTCCACCTAATGCAGTTGAATTTCCTGCTATTGTAATCGTATTGTTTGTGATTTGAGTACCATTGATTTGAGAAGAACCTGATACTAATGGTGTTACAGTTGAAACTATTGATCCTGTTATCTCAGTATTTGAATTTATAGAAACTTTTGTTCCGGTATCACTAATATTACTATCTCCTAAATGTTCAGCGTTTACCGATTTTACTAATCTATTTGTGGTAGGATATAATTCTGAACCTAAAGAATCGTATGATTGAGGCCCCATTAACAATACTGAAGAAGTAATTGATGCCCCAGCTACTGCCTGATGAACATATATCCATTGGTCATTTATCGAATCAAATAATAATGAACCAGAAACTTGTGGTGATGACCCACTATCAATTACTGATAATCCACCAAAACGAATAGATGGATTCAATGCATTTACTTTTACAATATTTGTCCCAACATTTAATTCAGATGAACTAATATTTTGAATTGAAGATGAACCTGCAACAACTAAATCTTGTGAAATATATAATGAACCGGTAATTACTTGATTACCCTGAAATATATTACTTCCGGTTGTTGCATAGCTTCCACTTACCCCTTCAATAGAATTTAATCTACTATCTTGCGAAGCATTTGTTACAGCAACTGAACTACTTAATGCATTTGGTATAGCGGCAATAGATGAACTAAATGCTGAATACCCTGTTGTATTTGAAATAGTTACTTGCGAAGAACCACTTATTACACTATCAGCATCTAATTTACTTTTAATAGTAGTGTTGATAGATGATGTGAATGAGTTTAATGAAGCAGTTGAGGTATGAATAGCACTAATATTTGTATTATTAGATGCGGTATATGAATTTAAACTTGCAGTTGAGGTATGAATCGCACTAATGTTTGTATTATTGGATGCGGTATATGAGTTCAACGAAGAAGTTGCAGTAAATAATAAAGTATTTCTACTATCCTGTGATGCAGTATAAGAATTCAAACTTCCACTTGCAGTTTCTAATGCATTAATTCTCAAAGATTGACTATCGTTAGTTCCTGCATTAGAAGAAGTAAATGAATTAAAATCACTTCTTATACTTCCGCTCGCAGTTTCTAATGAACTTAATCTATTATTTTGTGTATTATTATTTGAATCATTAGATGCAGTATAAGTGTTTAAACTTCCCGTTGAAGTTTCCAAAGCATTTAATCTTACATTTTGTGCATTTTGTGCTATTTGTTGAGATGCAGTTGTGCTATTTACACTCGCTGAAAAACTTTCTAATCCATCTAATCTACCATTTTGTGATGTGTTAGTTGTATTGTTAGAAGATGTGTAAGTATTAAATTCATTTGCCAATACTAATCTGTCTTCGTTTCCAACTGCTCCTGCTTTCCAATAATCATTTGTAGTATCCCATAATAAAGAACCTGATGTTGTTGTTCCACCAGTAGCATCTCTTACGATTATACCACCATTTGTAGCACCTGTTCCATTTAGGGAGATTATATTATCTCCTATGTCTACGGTTGTAGAGTTGATTGAAGTAGTTGTTCCCTTAACTAAAAGGTCTCCTTTCAATGTTACTGAAGAACCAGTAAATTCAATTGCATTTGCTACTGATGAAGAAAAAGTTAATAGGCTACTACTAACACTTTCTAATGAACCTAACTTATTATTTTGAGTTGTATTAGTAGCATCGTTTGAAGCAGTATAAGTGTTTAAACTTGCTGTCGTAGCTTCGATTGCAGTTAATCTACTATTTTGAGTATTATTAGTTGTATTATTAGATGCGGTATAAGTGTTTAATGAAGAGGAATAAGTATGGAATGATTGTTCTAAACTTCCACTCTTTGTTTCTAATGAATTTACTCTTCCTATTAAAGAAGCAGTTGTAGTTTGAATACTATCTAATCTACTATTAACCGAAGAACTATATTGTTGAGCATTTCCCAATCCTGCAATTGTCGAACCACTTACTTCACCACTTACTTTAAAATCACCACTAGCATTTGATGTTAGAGTTCCAACAACTGTGTTTGTTCCTGGATTAACAATTTTGATTGAACCAGTTGAGATATAAAGGTCTCTCCACGCTTTTGTTTCACTACCTAAATCAAAAGTGTTTGTAAGCGATGGGATAATAGATGAGCTAAGGTTTGCATTTACCGCAACGGTATCCGAAGTTTGATCACCAATTGTGATGTTACCACCCAACGTTAAATTACCATCGATTTTTGCATTTCCGGTAATGTCCAAAGATGAACCGGAAATTCCTTGTGACGATGAATTTATTAAGAGGGTTATATCACCATTATTACCTCCTATTTGTAAAGTTCCTAATGAGGTATTAACATATGGTTCTCCAAATGCTAATGAACCTGATTTATCTGCTGTTGAACCTCTTCTAAATTTAAGTGCCATCTATTTTTAATTTATTCTTTTTTTATATTATATAAATATCGTTTTTGTAACTATTGATTTAATTATCCAATTGTTTCCAAATACTTCCATTCCAACCATAGAAATGAAAATCAGTTGTGTTAAAATATAACGAACCCGATTGAGGTGATAATGGAGCCGATGAATGATTTGGTAAAGTTATCATCGAACCATTTCCATTAAAATTTAATGAACCTGTTATTGAATAAGAACCTGTTAATTGTTTAGAGTTTTTCCAAAGACTTCCACTTTTTACTAATAAATCACCATACGATGCATCAGTAGAAGTATCTATTACATTATGCAATTCTTCTAGTTCCGCACCATTATCTACTCTAACATATATTGAACCATTGTTTTGTTGCACTCTTAATACCTCACCTAATCTTACACTATGAAATGATGGTGTTGGAACAGTTGTTGTAAAAGCTCCATTTGCTCCTAAATAAATAAGTTGACCGGCAGTCATTCCTTGAGTATCAACTCCTACTAATATACCTTCGGTAATTATCATTCCAAATGCATTATTTGCAATAGTTTCAGTAGCTATTCCTAAAGTATTAGCAGAGGTTAATTCACTATTCCAACTAGCAGTTACAATTAATGGATTATCGCCAACTGAACCTGTAATTCTAACTACCATTCCTTTATCAATTTGATATCCAGATGAGTTTTTACAATAAACATCCGTTTGAGTAGTTCTAAATGAAAATGATGATGTAGGAACTTGTTGAGATGCACTATATGCCTCTAAAACATCTAATCGAGTATCTAATGATCCAGATGTTGTTATATATGATGAAGTAAATGTGTTAAAAGATGAAGTTTGTAAAAATCCTAAATTGACTATTTGTATAGAACCTGATACTACCCCTCCTGCTCCTCCTAAATCATTAATTCTACTATCTACCGAAGAACTGAAATTCATTACGTTTCCAATTCCTACTATACTTCCACTATATCCATTAGATGTAAATAATCCAACTAACGCATCATTTGCTACAATATATACACCATTGTTTGTTGGTAATAATTGAGATGCGCCGGTGCTGTTTGCAATCCAAGTTATTTCTCCTACCGGTGTTCCTACTAAAGGTTCGTTTTGGAAATCTAAAATATAAACTTGTGAACCCGTTTGATGGTCATTTATTGCATTGAAATCGGGTATATTGTAATCATACCCATTATCAGGCAAACCATCATCAAATGCTATATTAGTTAATTCACTACCATCTCCTTTGAAAGCTCCGGTAAAAAATGATGCGGTTATATTATAATCTACTTCTAAATTACTAAGGGATGCATCCGAACCACTTACAATGACTTTTTTCCAATTTGGCATTTAATACTACAATTTGAGATTAGTATCGTTGGAAAAAAAGGGTTGGATAGAATATAAGAATGACACACTATGGTGAGTACCCATTATGAGTCTTTTTAAATAAATCTTCTTCTATCGCGGTTGGTTACAATCTTTACGAATGCCCACTTCCCTTTCGGGCCAACAATATCAACAATAAATATTATAATTATTTTTATTAGATAAAAAAAAACAATAACCTTTTGGTTATTGTTTCTTCTCTAAATATCTCTTTTGTAATTTAAGAATAATACTGTAAATAATTTCTAATTCAGTACCCTTAAATGTTGAGTTTTTAATTAAACTGAAGAGATACTCAAACTCTTCTATTGTTAAATCTACTCCACCACTTTGTTTCGGTTTCTTCGGTTCAACAACTTGTTCTTCTTGTAATCCTTCCTTATTATCTAATTCCGAAGGAGTAACCTTTTGGTTTTTTGTAAAAATTCCCATAACCTAATTTGTATTATTATTAAACGTATATATAAATTTCTCCACTTTCAACTCTTATGTTTCCAACTTTTTGGTATGCTGCTATATCCGATGTAATTACAGATGCTACGAATGCATCGGGTACAAATGATGTTGAATTATGTTCTAATGAACCAGTGAAACCCCATCTTAATGTTGCTGAATCAAATGCGTAAGCAGAACCACTTCCGCCTCCCATATCAACTACTAAACCGGCTTCATCAGGATCAGTTGAACCACTATTTAGGAGTATAAATTTATCTTCTACTGCTAAATTGGTAACATTCAAATAAGTTAAATCACCTGTTACAGTTAAATCTCCACTAACACTTAAGTTACCTGGCATACTTACATTTGCCCCACTTAATGTGATTGCAGTTGCATCAGTACTAGATTTAATATCATTCCCACCTACGGTTAAATCACCAACAACTTTTACATTTTCACCATCTAATGTTAATGCAGTTGCGGTTGATGAACTAATATCATTACCATTTACTTTTATATCCCCCGCAAAAGTAGTTAAAGTATTAGCAGTTAGAGTAATGTTTGTAGCACCAGTTGATGATTTGATATCATTTCCTGTTACAGTTAAATCACCTCTAACTTCAACATTAGTACCGGTTAATTCTATCGCGGTATCAGTTGATGAACTAATAGTATTACCACCAATTGTAATATCACCGGTGATTGAAGGATTATCAACTAAACCAATTGTTAGGGTTTGTCCACTAATTGTAGTATTAATTTCAGTATTAACACCTTGAACAGTTAAGTTTTGTGTTAATAAATCAACTGAACTAAATGTATTATCTGAACCAGTAATTCCTAAAGTGGTTACTAATCCTGTCAAACCACTTCCATCACCCTTAAACGAACCGGTAAACGAACCGGATAATTTTGTTGTCGCTTGGTCTACACCTATTTTATTGTATCCATTTGCACCAACAACTACTGCTAATGATGCCGATACGGTATTTAGTTCTGCTATCGAACCGGATACTATGACTTTTTTCCAAATTGCCATCTTCTTTTATTTACTTTTTATTGGGGTCTATCGTAACACGTATAAATATATAACATTTTCAATTTAACTAAAACCAAGATAAAATTCGTTTGATGAGGAAAAGAATAGTCCTCCTTCTACGGGTGGAATTGTATTCTTTTTTTCCAAAATTAAACTTCCACTTAATATAACATCACCATTTTTAAAAATAGTAGTTTGTTTGTTTACATAATCACCAAACGAATTTCCAATTACTAATTGTGATTCCGAACTTTGTGATGTGCTTAATTTACTAAATATTAATTCACTTCCGCTTACTACTTGTCCAAATATTAATGATGCACTTACCGATCCCGTTACCCAAAGTTTTCCGCTATCATCTAACTTTAATAAATCACTTCCACTATCAAATATTCTGAATGCAGTTGAACCATTACTAACGGATGCAGTTACATCACCACTCGCTATTTGATTTAATTGTAATCCAACTATTCCTGCTGCAGGAATATTAACCAATCCACCTCCATTACCAAAGAAACTACCACTAAATGAACCCGTATAAGAACCGCTGTAATCTTCTAATATATCTAATCGGGCATTTAAAGATGATGATACGGTATTAAACCCTTCACCTCTAGCTCCCTGCGGACCGGCTGCAATTACTTTTACTATTCTAGAACCACCAACTGGTTCAGAAATAACTACGGAATTTGCCTCACTATTTATAATTACTTTATTACTAGCCATTATTAAATTCTAGTTACTTCTTTTTTGTTGGTAATCACACCTTCTAATAATCTGTAAACTTCATCGCCACTATATAATTCTATATCATAATATGCTTCCTCAAATGTAAAATCAGCAGTTGTATCCGCATTCAAATAAACTCCTATTTGACCTTGTCCGGCTGCCGATGCTGTCCCTTCACTTCCAGTTCCAGCACTTCCGGTAAACCATAAATAACTTCCTGTTCTTGCAATTGAAGAAGTTATATCAGTTAATGTTGCGTATAAAGTATTTGAATTATCAGCATAATCAGAACGAATTTGCATTTTCATATTATATCCCTGCAAATCAATAGCTGATCCAGAAGCATCGGTGTATTCGATAGAAAATCGATAAGTCGCTCCCTGCTCTATTGAAAATGAATATTTACCTGCTGCCATTTGAATTAATAAATTATTTAGTGTTTAACTAATATAAATATGAGAAAGAGGATATATTAAATATGATTACTCTCCTGCTTCCAATTTACTAATTCTCTCCTCCAATTTTTCAATTGTATTTTGTTGCTCTTTGATTGCTTCTATTAGGAGTGCAGTAAGTTTATCGTATTTAACAGCCTTGTATCCACTTTCTCTCGTAGTAACCAATTCTGGTACAACCGCTTCAATTTCTTGTGCGATTACACCTACATCATGCCCTTCGTATCCATGTTCAATATTTGGAATCCAATCAAATTCATATCCTCCAATTTGTTTCACTTTTTGGATAGGAGAACCTATTTGAATTATATTAGTTTTAAATCTTTTATCTGATGAAGAGTATGCAACTATATCATTTGTAGCATCTATTCTTCCTGGAGTAGCAGATGCAGCCATCCCAACACCCAATGAATTAAATCTAACATCGGAAGTAGTTAATAGAGATTGATTTATATATGTACCAAATCCTGTGGTAGATGCTAAAGTAATTTGTGATGAACCACTAACCACACTCTCCGCATCTAATCTCGTCTTAATTGTTGTATTAATAGAAGATGTAAATGAATTTAAACTCGCGGTTGCGGTATTGAGAGCAGAAAGATTTGAATTATTAGATGCCGTATATGCATTTAAACTACTTGTTGAAGTATGAATTGCATTAATATTTGTTGTATTAGATGCAGTATAAGAATTCAAACTCGCAGTTGTCGAATGAATCGCATTTAAATTTAAGGTAAATGATGAAGTAAATGTATTCAAACTTGCAGTAGCAGTATGAATAGCATTTATGTTCAATATATTTGATGAAGTATATGCACTCAAATTACTAATTACACCATTGTTTGATGATGTATAAGAATTCAAACTATTCAATGTAGAATTGATTGAATTTATATTAGCTGTATTAGATGCAGTATAAGAATTTAAACTTTCAGTTGTGGAATAAATTGAGTTAATTTTTCCATCATTAGAAGAAGTATATGAATTTAAAGTTCCTCTTAATGATGTTACATCAGCATCCGATGCAAAAACCGCATCCAATGATGAAGTAAATGATTCTAATGCATTTAATCTATTATTTTGTGCGGTATTTGTGGAATCATTAGATGCGGTGTAAGAATTTAAACTACTTGTTGCAGTATAAATTGAACCAATCTTACTATCGTTAGAAGATGTGTATGTGTTCAACGTTCCTCTTAATGAAGTAACATCAGCATCAGTTGCATAAGTTGCATCTAATGATGATGTAAATGATTCTAATGCGCTTAACCTACCATCTGCAGATGATGTATATGAATTTACTGAACTAGTGTGGGTGTGTAAAGAGTGAGTATAACTTTCAAAAGTAAATGCATCTAAAAATCCTGTTCCCGCTACGAAAGTGTTGATTCTAGCATTAAACGATGCGGAAATTTGAGATAATGATGATGTAAGTTGAGATGATGATACAAATAAACTTGCAGTTGCAACATTTAAAGAAGCAGTTGTCGCTTCTAACGAAATTAATCTTCCATTATGAGAAGCGGTTGTTGAATTTACTGATGATGTAAATGAATGTAAAGAACCGGTATATGTTCCAAATTCTACTTCAGATACAAAAACGGTATCCAAAGATGAACTGAAACTTTCTAAATTACCAACTCTTGTGTTAAAAGAAGAACTTGCAACATTGAATGATGAAGTATGTGTATTAAAATCACTTCTAATACTTCCACTTTCAGTTTCTAATGATGTCAATCTTGTATTCGCAGATGATGTATATGCGTTGTAAGTTGTTCTTACGCTACCGCTTTCAACTTCTAATGAGTTTAACCTACTATTTTGAGTTGTATTAGTAGCATCATTTGAAGCAGTATAAGTGTTTAAACTCCCTGTTGAAGTTTCAATTGCATCTAATCTACTATTTTGAGTGGTATTTGTTGTGTTATTAGATGCAGTATAAGAATTTATAGAACTACTGTAAGAATGAAAACTTGCACTTTGTATTTCTAAATTTACTCCTCTACTATTAATAGATGAACTAAAAGTATTATACTGTGTTTCTAAAATTATTCTTTCTTCTGCACCTGCAATACCTGCTATCCAATAATCGTTTGCAGTATCCCAAAGTATAGATCCTGAATTAATTGAACCACCTGATGCATCTCTTATAATTAAGCCACCATTTGATGCAGCACTACCATTAAGTGAAATTATATTATCACCGATATCTACTGTTGTAGAATTTACAGTAGTTGTAACACCCTTAACTAAAAGGTTTCCTTTAATTGTTACCGCAGAACCAGTTAATTCAATTGCATCTTTTAAAGAAGATGTGTAAGAATTTACAGACGATGTAAATGTATTTATTATAGAACCAGTTGCAATAACCGATGCACTAAATGAATTTAGTGATGCGGTTGCAATATGAATACTTTGACTTGCATTATTTAATGGGTCTAATATACTAATTATTTGAGATGAACCTGATATTACTCCGTTTGTTGAGTGTATAGAAGCAGTTACGCCACCCAATACAATTAGAGAACCTGTGATTTCGGCATTATCTTTAACAAAAAGATTATTATCAATTGTTAGAGTTGAATCATATAATCGAGTATCCGTATAAATGTATAAGTTCCTATTGAGAAAATTTTCAACATTGAATATAGGATAATCTGTACCATTTCGCTTGAAATAAGTATAAATTCCAGCTTCCCAAACCTTTACTTTTAATGAATGTTCATCATTAGTAGAATTATTATCATATTTTAATTCTAGATTTACACCATCTGCTTGAGTGTGATCAAAAGTTAAAGAACTGGTTACAGCTCCACTTCCAGTCACAACATTAAATTCACCCGCAGATATTGATAAAGATCCTGTAATTTTTTGATTTCCTATAAAATTGTTACTTCCCGTTGTTGCGTATGAACCACTTACACCTTCTATACTATTTAATCTATTATTGACACTTTGTGTATGAGTATTAATTATTGAATTTATAGTATTTTGAGAGGATGTATATGAATTTAAACTTCCACTAGCAGTTTCTAAATTATTTAATCTATTATTTTGAGTTGTATTAGTAGCATCATTAGAAGCAGTATATGAATACAAACTCGAAGTTGCTCCATTTAAACTTGCCAATGATGAGGAAATATGGGTTACATTTCCTAAATTTTCAATATGAACAATAGATGCACTATTGACAAATAATTTATTCCATTTTTTATTAGAAGCACCAACATCGTAAATACTATCTTGATCTGGTGTTAATGAACCGCTTAAAGTTGCAATAAGATTTACAACATCAGATGTTTGGTCACCAATCTTTATATTACCACTAACAAAAACATTTCCAGCAAAATAAGCGTTAGATGCAGTTAAATCTCCTGTTATGGATAATGAACCCGAGTTTGCCAAAGAACCACTCCATTTAGAAGATGAAGTTTTACCAGTATTTAATTTAACCAAAGTTATTTCTTCACTACCACTAGCACCAAAAACTATACTTTGGCTATCAGCATTTAAGTATGGTTCTCCATACCCTAGTGTCCCTTTAGCACTACTACCACCTCTTCTTATTTGGAAAGTTGCCATTTAATATTTTATTGTTGAATTCTTTTATAAATATATAGGTTAAAAAATTGTAGTATTAAGAATCATATCTCTTATCTTCTTTTTCCAAATCGTTCCCTAAAATCTGATTTCTTTTCGCATCCAATTTATCTTCCAAGTTTGTTGTTAATTTTCCATTTACATCAGTTCCCAATCCACCATTTAATACAACTTCATTACCAACAACCACTTTTCGTATTGTAAATCCTTTTTGAGTTGTAGGTTGATTTTCAAATCTTTTTGGTAATAGGTAAGCATTTACACTTAAAGTGCAGGTTGTTCTGATGATTCTTTCTGCCCCTGCACCAACTTCCTGCTGATTATCGAAATTACCTACCAATACTCTAAACTTATACTTATCATCTTCACCCCAATACAATTCATTTGCATATTGAAATTGCTCAATAATTTTGTTGTTATGTTCGGTGAACCCTGTCCAAAATACTACCTCATAAGTAAGTGTAACATAATTCGGCATTCTTACATCATAGGCTTCAAACCTTTTTTTCAAATCCGGATTGAGCAATGAAAATCTATCATAAGAATGTTTGTGTGAGTATTTTCTTACGGTTGGGTAGGTTAATTTTTGGTCTCTTAAAAATTTTAATGTTTCGTTGTTTTCGATTGAATTTCTTTTAAACATTATAATTGGTAATTGAATTTTACCCAATTTATCTTTTATATACCCATCTTTTTGAGCCGATTTCCATCTTTCCGCATTTCCATAAAGTAGTGGTACATTAATTTGATTACCATTTTGTTCTAATACCGGTATCAAATTTTTTTCCATATAATTGGCAACAATAGTATCGACATCTATTAACGATATTTCTATCATACTAGATTCGTTTTGTTTTACTATCTTTGAAAATTCTTTATCTGCCATTATCTAGTTATTTGTTCTAAATTAATAGTTGCATTTCTGCTAATAAATGTTTCACATATAACTGAAAACTTATTACCACCCTGTCCACCAATCCACTGATCTTCATTTACATTAAACACTTCATAATACGAACCATCCAAATAAACATAATCACCAATTTCAGGATAAAAATCTTTTTCTATTAGAGTATGGCGATTGAATCGGAATCGAGTTGTTCTACTTGCATCCGAACCATATCCTTCATAATTAGCTTCGGTAGCATCCCTTTCTATAACACTATAAGTTTCCATTCCTTTATAGTATCTTTTGTTTAGAGATTCGCCATAAAGATTATATGAGGTTTCCGTCACATTTACTTTGAAAAGAGTTACTAATGTTTCTATCACATCATCAACTAATTCCGATGAAATCTGCTCAAAAAATTTTATATCTCTCGCTGAATTAAAACGTGGCATTTTATCCTATATAAATTGATAATGGAACTTTTTGTAACATTTCTAATTGTTGTTGAGTTTCAGCTGCTTTATTTTCGAATTGAGTTTTTCTACTTACCTCTTCCAAATTTTCTCTTAATTGTGTAATTAGATTTTCTTTTTCCGCAGTTGCCTCCGCCCTAAGTTGCGCACCATCTAAAGTGGTTTCTCCACCCGGTATAGGAATTGTATTATATTTTTCTCTAATCGCACCCAATAACTCTTTAGAAAGTGCTAATGTATATTTTCGTATCCACTGTCTTCCAACATCATTTATTTTTCTATAAGGTATAAAACTATATCTAATGTTTGAATAATCTGAAATTACATTTGGTGTAGTTGTTATTGAATTTTTTTCAAATTCTTTTTTAACATAATACTCAAAGAAGATTTTATGGTCAGCAGTTGGAACAGGAAAAATTTCTAATTTATTATTTACTATATTAAATGTATGCGCCGATTTTCTTATTTGGTCATTAAACTCAATAGCTTGAATTCTTAAAAGGTCTTCATAAAACGGCATCAATACAAATTGAGTTGCAGTTGAAAAAGAACTAAATCCAAATTCTTGTGTAATGTTTAATGTTCCCATACCACTAATGGAATATGGATCAAAGAATCTTGATAATGCGGGTTTAGGTTCGAAATAAACTTTTGTAATTTCTATTCTACTTCCACTTTCATGTGTTTCCGCAAATTCTTTTAAGTCGTAGGATTGGGTATTTGCACTTGCGCTAATTGCTCCTCTTTTTATATCGGTTCTACCACCCACACCGGCCAATGTTCCATACGCATCACTTACTCTTACTATCGTTGGTATAAATGAACCATCTACCAATTGGCCGGTATAATTTGTTGATGTGCTTTGACCGGCTACAATTGATAAGTTATTTCTTATATTAAATTGATTTACCTGCGCAGAGTATTCGGATATACTTTCCTCAAAACACGCATAAAATTGATCATCTATTAATTCAACATCTATAATCGGGTATCCCAATCTCCTCGCACACCAAAGTGCCACTTTTGGAGCATCATCTCCAAATATACTATCATCATCATATATTCCAAAAGGTGTTTGACCACTTTCAAAAGATGATGATCCTGGATAGTTATTTATATTTGAATTTACTGACATCTAATTTATATTTGTGGTTATGCTAAATTAACCAATTTATATTTTGTTGAATATAACAATTTTGCAATATTATCTAATTCGTTTTGAATCCAACTCTCTTGCAACTCATCTATTTCTCTTTCTCTTTTTAGAATAGATATTAACTTATCAAAGTATAAAATTATATTTTCCTTTGTTGCATTATTATCAACTCCATTTACTTGTTTATATTGTATTAAACCAAATTGCCCCTGATACGCTTCTATTAAACCATCAACAAGTGGAACTATTTGAGTATAATAATCTTCTAATGCCATATGAATTGCTAATGAACCCGGACCTGAAACTCTTGTATGAAATTCATGTGCTTGTGTTCTACTGTGTAAAAATATAGAAGCTAAGTTCTCCATTAAGTTTATTATTTAAATTATATCTATAAATATCACTTCTGAATTAAAAAAGAATTTGGAAATATACGAACTCTATTCTCCGAAATTCCCTCTTTTTTTATTAACTCATTCATTGCTTGTAAAACCGATGGGTAAGCATCTATATCATCTCCACCCAAATAACCTCCTACCTTTACTCTACTCCACCAATTTTCCATATCCAATTTTACAATTTCATAGTTATGGTCTCCATCTATGTAAACAAATTTTAGTGATTCCTCATCATACCATTTCCACATCCACCTACTATCCCCTATTTTGAGATTGATATATTCCTCTACACCACATAACCTATAATGGGCTTTTATTAATTCATCAATTGGTATATCTTTCAATTGAGAGGAAAATCGGTATTCGAAAAACGATTTAGGATGGTCACCCCTTCTTACATCCGCATCTATCTGCCAAAGAGAATCTATGGTATCAAAGTTTATCTTTTTACCACTTTCTTTTATTAAGGATGCCATAAAGATTGTTGATTGACCAAAGAATGTTCCTATCTCTACAATAGAATCACCATCTTCCAATTTATCGATTATGATTTTGTATATATCTTCTGCACAACCTATCCAACCTGGCACATCTTCATAGGTTTTGATTTTACCTATTTCGTATTTATCTTTTATTGTATGTAACCTCATAAATTTAAATATAAAAAACACAAAAAAAGGGAGAGTATCTCTACTCCCCCCTCTTTATTTACTCTACGCTATGTTAGAATTTAGTTACTGAATCCGAAGATTACAAGTTAGCTAAGTCTTTTACATAGATTTTTCCGTAAAATTCTGGACGCACGATCTTCTTAGCGTAACGAGTCATCACACCTCTACGCGGAGTAAAGTTGTCTGGATCGTACACTAATGGAGTCATAATCAACGGCACATATGGTGCGTAAACTGCTCCTGTCTCCAAGAAGTTAGAACCTTTGAATCCTAATAAAATTTGATTAGAAGTCATGTATGGGTTCTTATAAACAGTGTATCTGTTAGAGATTGAACCTACTACTGATACTCCAGCAGCAAATTGCAATGAATCTTTCTCAGCGTTCACGTGGAATCCTGGAATTGATTCTAAAATTGTAGCTACGTCAGGAGAACATACAACGAAGTTTGCTCCACCTCTCATAGTCAATTGGTGAATCTTATTAGATACTTTGTTTAATTTAATACCCAAAGTCTGGAACCAAGTATTCTTTTGGTATGCATTTGATGCACCACCTGTATTTACCCAAGCACCATTTACATACTCTTCACCCACAGTTGTTGACCATTGGTCAGTTGTTAATGCATTTGCTTGTAACATATCTAAAATTTCTAAATCGATTTCTAATGAAATGTATTCAGATAACATAGAAGTTAATTCAGCTTCAGCATCAATTGAGTGATAAGCATTTAAGTCTTGTGCCAATTCTGGAGTCCATACTGCTTTCAACTTACGAGTCTTAGCAACGATAGATTCACTCTTTAATTCCAAATCAACTTCTGGAATGTTCAAGTTAGTTCCACCATCTGGTCCACCTGTGATAGGATTTCTGTCTTCAAAATCACCTCTATCATAAGCAACAGGTTGTTCTTGGAATTTAACTGTTGTTAATGTAGTATCATGTGCTCCTGAAGCAAATAAAATAATGTTATCTCCAGCATAATCATGCTTTGCGAAAGCAGGATATAATTGATTAACATTAGTATCAGTTACAGAAATTAATTTAACTGCTTCAACATCAACGTTAGTTAAAGCTGATGCAGCGATAGTGATTTTCTTAAATACGTTAGGAGTAGCAGCAATTGAAGCAGATAAAGAGTTATCAAACCCAAAATCAGCCCATGATGCAGTAGTAAACGTAGCAGCTACACTTGATGCAGATGAAGTTCCTGGTAAGCTATATCCGTATTGACCTTCGCCATACAAACCACCAGATGCTGCATCAGTTCTACCGAACTTAGCACCAGTTCCACCATATAAAGAATCAGTAGTAGCTTTACCAGATTTTGCAGTACCATATTTGAAATCCATAAAGAAAATCAAACCTGAAGGTAAGTTCATTGGTTGAACTGAAACGAATTCTTTCGCTGCAATCTCACCAAAGATTCTTCTTACTAACGGTAAAGCCACACCACTCCACTCTTCAGAGCCTGCGTTTGCACTTGTAGCAGTAGCTTCACTTAATAATTGTTGTGCTTGGTTTTCTAAAAGCACTGCCATTGAATGTTGGTCTCTATCCTTTAAGCCTTCTAACAAACCGGTTTTCTCCCATTTTGTTCTTAGACCTCTTGTTTGCTCCAACATCACGGCCTGAGGATTTTTCGCCTCTAATAATGATTTAACATTAAAATTTGCCATTTTGTTTTTTATTTTTTAATTAATTTTTAATTACCAATTATTTGATAATACCAGCTAATTTTTTAAATCTGTCTGCTGCAGAATTATCTTCAGCGATAATTTGTTTTGCAGGTGCAGTAGATTGTGCTGGCTTTGATGCGTAACTTTCAGTAAGTTTAGTTGTAGTTTTTCTAGTTGCAGTTGAACCAATTTTAAATGATTCTGCAATTGTAGTGTAAACTAATTTCACTTCTCTTACATTCTTTGTTCTGTCTAAAGTTTCAACAACCTTAGTCTTTTGTTCGTTTGTTAAGTTATATCCTCTGAACAATTTGTTCACATATAATAACTTAGCGTTTAGAAGATTTACTTCGTTGATAGTTTTCTTCAAAGAAGAGATTACTTTGTACGCTTCACCTAATTCAGCTTCTTTTGCAGCTAATTCAGCAGAATGGTCTTCACCATCTTCTTCTTCAGTTACAGGAGCTTCCTCTTCAGCTTCATCTCCGTATCCCATTTCTCTTAAGATTTCATCTAAATCGATTTCCTCTTCTTCTTCAACTGGTGCTTCTACTTCAGCTTCTTCTGCTGCCGCTGGAGCCTCTTCTTCGTGCTCTTCTTCAGCAACAGGAGCTTCTTCATCAGCTTCTGCTTCCAATTCTTTGATGATTTCTTCGATGTCTAATTCATCTTCATCACCTTCTTCTTCGTTCATTGCTGAACCAGGAGTTGCCCCTGTTACGTCTTCTTCTTCTTCTTCACCTTCGGTGATACCTGCTACCTTTTCAGCGTTTTCATCTTCTGAACCAACTTCTGCAGAAATTTTATCAACATCTGCTGCCGATAAATCATCTGTTTGTGCTGCTGAAGTGAAAACCGCTGCTGCTGGCATTTTAGTACCATCGCCTGTTCCGATTTCTGAAGATACTGCGTTCTCTTGAGTCATTTCTTCTTCTTCTTTCTCTTCTTCGCCTTCTAATTCTTCTTGTAATTTTCTAGAAAGCATAGATTGAAGTTTAGGAGTGAATGCTTCTTCAAGAGCGATTTTTGCATTAGCTAAAGCAGTTTCTCTAACGGCCTTTGCGTCTGCAATTGCTTCTTTTAACAATTTGCTATTCATCTTAAATTTGTGAATTTGCTTGGACTAATGAAAGTGTGTCCAAATGATATTACTTGATTATAGGGTGACCTCATATAAAAAAGTGATGAGGTATTCGAATCAATTATATATAAATATAATAAAACTTTGGAAAAAACAAATTTAAATTAAAAATTATTTAAATATTTATTTTTTTTAATTGCTTTTTCTTTTTCCAATCTTTTTCGAACTGAGGGTTTTAAGTATTCTGCCCTATCTCTTAATTCTTTTACTATCCCTAATTTAAAGGATTTATTTTTGAAAAGTTTTAATGCTCTTTCAAAATTTTTTTGTTGTTCATCTGAACTAGAACCTCTTGCTATTTTAATTTCAATTCTTACTGGCATACTAACCCAACTCTTCTATTATTTCTCTTATTAAATGTTGAGACTTACACCATTCGCCACAAACATCAGTTCCTATTCCTTCATTTAGTTGAACTTTAACTGATTCGTTTAGTGATTCCATAAATGCACCTTGTGTAGATGGGTTGGATACAAAATCCCATCCTATTAATTCAAAATCTTCTCCAACTTTTACTTTGTTTCCTCCCATAGATTCTACTGAACCCATTCCTCTTGATGATATACCTAAACGAATACCCGCTCTTAAAAGTTCTTTAAGGATGTTTCCAGATGGGGTTGGTAGTATTTCTACTACACCTACTACATCATCACCATTCCAAGAACACTCTCTAATGTTATGTGATACATTTTTAAGAGATACAACTGAGGATTCAGGATGGTCTAATTCCCCTAACGCTCTTTTTTCAGTAATTAATTGTTGGTATTTCTTTACTTCTCTTTCCAATATTTCTTTTGGATACACTCTACCATTTTGGTTCTGAGCATCGGCTCTTTGTAATACACCTTTAACCAAAACTACTCCATTTTCGTCTTCGTTAATCTTTCCCTCAAATAAGTGTGTTTCTATTAAAAGTGATTTCATTCGTTTTGATTTATTTTAATAATCCAATTGCCATATCCTTAACTTCTCTTTCTGCTCCGGCTGCATATTTCTTATTACAAATTGCAATCGTATTTCCAGGTACAGGAATCATATACATCGGAATCATTTCGGTTACGAAAGTATATTTAATACCAGCTTTTTTTAATTCAGCTCCAACTCCCATAAATGAAGATGCTGCGGTTGCCGCTGCTTCAACTTTATCTAAATCTGCATCATATTTTCCTTCTGCAATTGTTCCTTCGTTTGGATATGCTTTATCAACTGCATTAAAGAATTCTTTCTTTTTTTCATCTGAATCTAATTCAGCAGGTGAATTGATTCCAAATTTATCCATCACACCTTTGAAAACCTTTTGGTATTGAGTCATTTCTTCCTCAGTCATTTCCATTTTGGTTCTCAATTTATTTACAGATGCCGCCAAATTCATTTTATCTAATCCGATTGCATCAATAACTCTAGCTATAATTTGTAATTTTTGTTGGTTGTTCATCTTAACACCTTGCATCTTATCAGTTGCCTGGTCTAATTTTGATGCTACCGATGTTGGAATGTTAGCAGTATTCACATCAGATGCTGCTTCTTTATGAATTTCTTTTAATCTTTCAGATACCCCACTCCACGCTTTTTCAACTTTATTAAAAAAGTCTTTCTTTTCATCATCGGATTTGAAATCAGCGGGTGAATCTACACCATGCTTTTTAAGCATTGACTGGAAAAAGGATTGATAATCTTTTTCTTCTTGAAGAACTTCACCAACTAATGCTTTTAATTGTTCCTTAGTTATTTTCATACAAATTACTTTTTAAGATAGGTCACATTTTTACCAATTTTCGATAACCTCTCTCTTATTCTATAAATATGGTGATTAGTTCTTTTCCAAAAATTTTCACCTTTCATAGCATTTTCTTTTTTAATCTTACCATACCATTCTAAAAATTTTTCAATTTCGTCCAATTTTCGGCGAGTTTCTCTAATACCTAATCCTATTTTTTGGTTAGGTGTAAGAGTATTATCTAATCTTAATTTATGGAATCGATTTTCAGTAAGAGATGAATAACCAGTCAATGCGGCCATTCTTTTTACATAATCAGATGTATGTTTGCCATCTTTAGCAAATGCACGAGGAGTATCATATCCCGCAACATCACCTGTCGTTGTTACTTCTTTTTTTAACTCTTCCTCTTCTTCTTTTAATTCGGAAAGTATTTCTTTAATCTTATTTTTTAACGCTTCTAGCTGATTTGACATTTCTAATTTCCTTTAGTAATTCGTATGTAAGCATTAAAACTGAAACTTGTTTCTCACTATTTTCTTTCAAAAAGTTATCAGATTTAAATAACTTAACCATTTCCGTTATTTTAATTTTAGTTACTTTATCGGTAATGTCTTTGGATTCCGAAATCAAAGAAGTTAATACCTTCTTTGCCTCTTCACTAATAAATTTGGAGAATGTGGAAGTATTAGAAACATTATTAATAAATTCTCTTAAAAGACCTTTTTGAGAATCATCTAAATTTGAATATTTTGAGTTGAAATTTTCAATTAATAACTTATAAGTTAGTAATCTTAAATCTTCGGATTGTTTTTTAAACTCTTCGTATAACTTATCCTGAGGTTTGTTTGAAAGTTTTTTAGTAGTAATGTGCTCTAAAATAGTATTGTTAGAATCGATAAAATCTCTAATTTCTACTTTTCTACCGTGTATTTTACTTTCAAATATTTTGTAAATGGAAGCCAATAACTTATAGTTTTGTAAATTAGATGAAAGGAACTTTTCTAACTCATAAGATTCCTTAATCGTTCTAATAAGATTATACTTCTCCTTTGCAAGTTTTGATTCATCTAATTTCTTTCTCTCTTCTACCACTTCTGATAAAAAGAGTTTAGCATCATCTGAATTAGAGAATTTCTCTTTTGTTATCCAATTATATAATTTTAATTCTTTTGCTAACTCTCTTTTGGAATTAAAGAATTCTTTAATAATTTTTTCCGACAGGTTTTTATTTGTGTTGGATAACACCTCTTGTGTGATTTGTTTTACCAACAATTCAAATAAAATAGCTGTATTTTTAAACTTTGAGTGTTTAACTTTCATTACAAACGTCTGTTTTACAATTATATATGTAAATATTTACATAATATAAATATCAAATAACTTAGGATTACTTAAAATTTATATGTCTGTCAATATATTTTTATCATCTAATAAAGAACCGCTATCATCATTTGATATATCGGTATCCTCATTAATCATCTTTTTACTATTATTTTTATCGTAACGTGATTGTATTTTTTTCCTAATTGTATCTTTTATAAACTTTTCCTTTTCAGATACATTTTTTAGTTTAGATACCAATCTTTCTTTTCGTGTTTCTCTTCCGAAGTTTCTCGTAATGTCATCTTTACCCAATGGGTCTCTACCAAATGCATTATCATCAGTTCCTCTATCTCCAGCCTCTGCCGGTCTTCCACCTTTTTTACCATTCTCCGCACTTGTTTCAGCCTTATCCTTTATTACGGGTTCTCCCTCCTGCACCGGTTGTTCTTCTTGTTGAGGTTCTTCTTGTGGTTGTCCCGGTTGAGGTTGTTGTGGTTGAGCCTGTTCCTCTTCGTATGGATCAACTCCCTCATTTTCTATTTTGTTTAATCTATTCAAATCAAATGTATCAGTTACAACATCTTCTTTGTTTAAATCAATTTCTTCATCAGATAATTTGAATATGTTTTTATAAATCCAATCGTTAGAAATCATTTTTAAGGCCTTCATATCAGTTGCCAATCTAACTTTCTCCGTCCATAAGTTTATTTTCTCTTGCTCATAGATTGTAGATGGATTAGTTAATTCTAATTGGAAATCAACTACATCTCCCCCTTCAAATCCATTTGCAATAAGGTGAGCAATTGCAACTTGTGTTAATTCCGATACTACAACTCTTTGAATTCTCTCAATCGTTCTAGCAAATCGTATATCCTCCGCCGCCAAAGTTGCTTTACCATTTATATCCTCTTCATATCCTAAGAACGCCTTTGGAACTTTTAAGGCTGCAAATAATTTTGCTTTTAAGTAATCTATATCTTCTATCGCAGAATAATTTAGACCATTAAGGGTATCAATTTGAGTTCCACTATCTCCACCTCTCACCGGCATAAAAAAATCTTCGGTGATGTTCATCATATTATATTTAAGATTATAATCCCCCGTCTTCTGATCTTGGAATGGGGTTTTCTTAATCTTATTTATAATTTTTTGCATATAGTTATCTACCTCTTGCGGTGGTATATTACCTATATCGATTTTGAATATTCTTTTTTCAGGTGCTCTCATAATACGATGTATCATCATCGCATCTTCCATTAGGGTAATTTGTTTCCACAATCTTCTTGCATTCTCAATCATAGATTTACCATAAGGTAAATAATTGGTATCGGAATACAAACGGAAATGAGCCATCTCATAGTTATCGTATTCCTTTTTACCTAAATAATCAGGATCGACTGTGAATTTAATACCCGCTTCATGTCTATTGATTCTAGATGGATCGTGTGGATTTTCGGTTCTCTGTGTATGATATACCGATTGTGGGAATACATTAACAACTCCCTCTCCCTCTACTATTTCCAAAGTTAAAAATTGGTCACCGTATTTTGCTAAGTTTCTAACCCACGGCCATAGATTAAATTCTATGTTCATTATATCATAGAATAGATTATGTAAAACTTCCTTAACATTTTGGTTTGAAGTTTTAATAGTCAATACATCTCCAAATTCATTTTTAGTTGTTGATTCATCGGCGTATATATCTAATGCCGATGCTATAATCGGGTCTTGATCCATTGCATCGTAATCCAAAAACAACTCTCTTCTGATTGTTTGGTATGAGAGTTGAGATTGTAATGCATTGTATTGGTAGCCAGTTTGTAGTTTATAGAATCTATCCTTAACCGTTTTTAGATTCGATAAAGCCTGACTATTTTCAGTATCAACAACTTTCGTTTTTCCATCTTCTCTTCTAACAATAACATTAGTAGAGAACAATTTTCTCATTCTTTCGAAAAACGAATTATTATTTTTTTCTGCCATTTTATTTGTTTTCTATAATTCTGATAATCAAATTACCATTTCCTTTAATTACTCTATGAAACTTATGATTTTTTATTTCAATTTGTTTCCCTTCTATCAAATCAATTGGTAATTCATTATCTAATTGAATTTTCCAATTTTTTCCTCCTAAAACTAAAAGGGTTCTATCCCACTCATCCTGATGCCACAATAACTCCCTTTCATCTATATCTCCTTTAAATAACCTATATCTTTTGTTTTCGTTTATGAATACATCTATATACTTTTCCTCCATATCAAATCTATGAATAATTATTCAAATTTCCAACTATTCTTACCAATATCTATAAGCCGGTTCTGATAAACCCAACTGCTTAGCATACTTTGGTAGATTACACGCCCACCATCTTGCGGAGGTTTTATCCTTTTCGGTATCACAATTGTGTCTCGCCGCAAAAGCCTTACTCGCTTCCAAATCGTTTATCTTCACTTTAAGACCGGTTGTATCTCCCCAAGCTACTTTCTTTACACTATCACCATCTTTAACATAAACGTAGAACTTTTTAGGCCCACCTTTTTTAGGCTCATTTAATTCAACCTCTTTTCCCTGATGTTCAGCTTCTAAAATAGGAAAATCTAACCATACTTCCTTACCTTCATAAATTCCCTTTTCACCTAAATCAGTTTCTTTTACAAACCACTTATCTTGTGCATTTTCTAAAACTAACTTATTCTCATTAAATAGTTCTCTTGCACTTCTAAACATTTCAAAATACTTAGTCGAACCGTATCTATAAATGGATTCGTGAATAGGAGTCCCCACTTTTTGGTGGTATCTTAACCCTTCATTTATTGTTTCTATATTTTCTGCTATAATTTTCATACATATAAATATTAGAGTAACCATCTTATATCTTCATTTCCATCGCCAATATTCATTTCATATGGATTTCCTCTCATTCTTTCGTTTGCTGAACCCATAGAAAAACCTGTTGTAGAAATAGAATTGATGGCAACTTTTGCTAAATCCATTCTCTCTTGTCTTAAACGAAGTGCGGTATCCCTCACCCATAACCCAATTGAGAATGCCATAACTAAGTCATCGTTGTAACCCCTCATTGCTTCCGCTCTATTCGTCAGCCATATAAAAGTAAAGAGCTCATCAATCAATCTTAAGGACTGAACCACAACCTCTTTATTTCTGAAGTATTCATCTAATTTGGAAATAATTAAAGGTCGAGTTTTAGCAGATGTTGTAAATCCAGCTACCTGCCTTCTTTCTTCCGCATTAAATTTATTTGTATATTGTTTCTCTATATCAATATATTTGTAATCCTGAGTTTGGTAATAAAGGTTTTGGTAATTTCTGTCGATTACCTGTTGAATTACCGCCCACCCAATATTTGCATTCTCTATTACTAAAAGTGCATTATTCCAATCGGTAGCCACGCTAACTAAAAAATTACCGAAATCTTTAGTTTCCATTTTACCCCTATATTCTGCCACCTGCACATTATTCACAACATCAAAGACATGAAATGTGGAATAATCCGAACCATCGCCTCTCGCCACGTCGGCTACAACCATATATGATTTTTGATAATCTGGATACTCCCATTTCCAATAGTTTCCATCGAATCCACTTTTTTCTATCGGGTCTTTAACAAATGTTTCCTTATACCACATCAACAATTCGGGTGCAATAACGGTATCACCAGAAGAAATGAAGTCGCAATCACACTCTTGTGCCGCTAACTTTTCTCCTAATACTTTTGTTTGTTCATCTCTCCACCTTTGGTCTCTCTCAGGATGAACCGTCCAATGCAAATAGATTGGATTAAATTCATTTGTTCCTTCTTCTGCTCCCACCCATTGTTGGTGAAACCAGTTACCCACACCATTTGGAGTAGATAATGCTATACAACTACCACCGGTTGATAGGGCGGGAGTTGCAGATGCCCAAATTTCATTAATATCTGGAACGAATGCCGCTTCATCGACTACTAAAAGTGATAGGGCTTCAGAACGACCTGCATCAGGTGAAGATGGGATAGCTTTTACTTGCGAACCATTTACTAATCGTAGTGAAAGTTTGTTATCTTCCTGTGTTGCAACTTTTAACCAACTAGGTAAGTTATCATACATAACTCTTACCTTCGTAACGAGATTTTTAGCAACCTCTTGCTTAATAGCGATTACCAACACATTATAATCCTGATTAAAAATCATTTTCCACAAAGAATACCCTGCTGTCAAAGTGGATATACCTGTCTGACGTGATTTTAAAACTAAATTATATCGATGGTCTTTAAATTGTAGTAACGTCTTTTCTTGATAGGGAAACAACTCAAAACGTAGCTTTCCTTTTGTAGGATGTTGAATCTTACAGTATTTGCGCATAAAATATACCGGATCTCCGGCACATTTTTTGTATTCTTCTCTGATTACATCTTTTAATGATAATCCTTTATCTTGCATCAAATAATCTATTTAGAATTGGGTTATCTAAATTTTTTAGTTTAGATTCATAAATAACTATATCTTCTTCCAATTCTTTTAATCCCTTTTCGATATTTTGAATTTCTAATTCCATATCCGCTTTCATCTCATCCATCGGTTTTGGTAGATGCCAAATCTCAATTCTACCATCTTCCAAAATTTGTTCATAGTGTGGTTTTAATTCCTTGATACCATCTTCGATTTGAGATTTCGCTTCGGTGGCCTGAGCGACGGCTCTTCTAAATAATCTAAAGTTTTTATACTCTTCAAATATACCCAATTTTTGGGCCTCACTATCCATTTCAACATTACAATCAATACAATAGCCAGATTCTTTAATCAGAATTTTATCATTTGCACCATACTTTTGTTTTTGACAATTTGAATTGGCACATTCTTCTTTCTTTCTTAAAAACTCTCTAATTGATTGAAATACCTCGTGATTTTTTCCGGTTTTCAGAACATATCCCTCTTTTTGTTCGTATTGATATGTTTCATCTTCCCATTTTTCCCCAACCTCTCTTTTTACATTTGGGTTGGATTTTTCATATCCGAATGATTTGGAAGGGTCTTCACCTCTAAATACATAATCCACCAATTCGCGGCGGGTTTTATGCATTAAATCTTTTCTAAATTCTTTTTTTGCCATAACCTTTATATATGTATATATATTGAAAAATTCCCTTTAAGATATTTTTTTAACCTCTATCTTTATTTTTGGAGTATATCCATCTGGTAAATTTACCTTTATACCCTCAAATGATTCCACTTTATTTTCAAAATAAGATAATTGAAAAATTTTATCAGTAAGGTTTAATACTAATTGGGATGAAGTACTCATTTTTTTAGTATCCCTCTTCATATTCAATGGGGAGTCATCCTTATAAAAATTCTTTCTCATTAAAGGCGCAATCAGATTCCAATCCTCTGCTTTATCCATTTGCTTTTCAGCACTTAATTTTCTTACGATTGAACTTTTATAATCAGGCCCATCGGTGTATCCTGCATCAGTATAATAGTGTCCATGATTAGTTCTAACCATAGGGTGTTCTCTATTTATCAAATTTATTTTAGGATTATGTTTGGAAGTAGTTTCTACTGAGATAGTATTTTTAGGTGAACTTATGAATGTATGACCTTTAATACCACCTTCATATTGAACTGCATATCTTATAGCTTCTTTTAAATTAGAAGAACCCAATGCTTTCCTTATTTTAGCACCATCCTTTGATGGTTTACCTTTTTTCTTTACTATCTTTTTTTCTTCCTCATCAAATCCAACCATAAGAGCAGTATTCACAATACCTATCCCATGTTCGTTCATTCCTTCACTCCAATCGGTTATTATATCATGTAAATAAACTACTTCTACTCCATCGATTAGAGTATGAATAACTTCTAATTGGGGATTGTAAGCTCTATCTCTATTTTTAGCCAATATAAATTTATCACCAATTTCTTTGGAAACAATTATACATTCACCCAACATTATTTTATCAAATAAATTATTCATTTATGGTCATTTCCTATATAAATATTTTAATTCGAAACAATTATTCAAAAACCAAATGTTTATTGAAACTATTTTTTAAAATTTCATTAAATTTTACCTCATTATATTTCACATCAAACAAAAAAGCTACTCTGGTAGTATTTCCATTGTTTATTACTTTGTGCTCAATTCGTTGTGAATCAAACCAATGAACAACCCCATCTTCAAACTTTATCTGATGTTCAACCTCATTTAATTTAAAATGGTTTATACATTCAGCATTTGAAATTACCGGCATTATGAATCTTCTATATTCATGTCCACCATCTTTGTGCCAAAAAAGTCCTCCATCAGGCTGCGCGAAGAAAAGAAAAATGTTATCAAACTCAACCCCGCTAAAAATAGGTAAAACCTCATTATGAAAGTATTTTAATCTACTAAACCTACTTACATCGGTATCGAAACTTTCCATTTTTAAATTATCGTTGGAAACTGATGATGTATCATAATAACGATTTATTTCGCCTAATAATTCATCACTATCAAATGTTAATTTAGATTTATATAACTCCATTATCTACTAAATGTAAAGATTCCTAAAATTTGGTTTAATGGTGCAAATGCCCCTGTCAATTTAAAAGTGTTTCCTTTGTAAGTAAATACAATACCTTCATTTGGAACTATCTTATCAAATCCTCCCAACGCTTCAATTCTTGCCAACTCAATTCCTAATTTATCCAAATTCTTAGCATCCCCGGTAGCTCTAATTGAATTAATAGCGGTTTCCAATCTACCTACCATTTGTTGTTTAGCCGCATCAGGATTTACCGTCAATAC